>Ga0153916_10004576_pt1 | contig 10444 bp, 10 predicted proteins | sample Opewatmetagenome_FD_109642 | JGI IMG/M metagenome (GOLD analysis project Ga0153916, IMG submission 109642) | Freshwater wetland microbial communities from Ohio, USA - Open water 3 Core 3 Depth 4 metaG | ecosystem: Environmental > Aquatic > Freshwater > Wetlands | place: USA: Ohio, Lake Erie...
CCGCCCGAGTACATGTTGCCCTGGTACATGAGGAAGCAGATTTTCACGCGGTCAGTTCACAGTTCACGGTTTACAGTTCACAGTGGATGCGCGGTTCGCCACATGGTAGCGGAGCGAGCTGCGGGTGGCGACCGGGGCTGGGTCGGCGCGAGATACAATTGGGGCGCCGCGCGCGGAGGGGTGTCCGAGCGGCTGAAGGAGACCGTCTTGAAAACGGTTGTGGCTGATAACCACCGTGGGTTCGAATCCCACCCCCTCCGCCATTTCGAAGCGGAACGCCGGGAGGAGCCACCAGTGCGTCGGCTCGCTTGTCCATCGTGAGGCGCTGCACTAACCTGCCCCTGAATCTGCATCTGCCGAACGGGAGGGCGCCTTGAGCCTCGATACGCGCTGGGAAGACGTCGACCAACTGCTGAGCCGGACGGCGCGGACGCAGGACGAGCAGCTCGCGAAGGCGACGCAGGAGGTCGCGGCACTGCGCTTCAAGTTCCCGACGAAAGAGCACCCCGCGTACCGCACGCACGTCAACGTGCCGGATGTGACGATGGGCGTGCAGTCCGGCAAGGCAGAGCTGGCGCCGGACATCGTCGTCGTGGAGAAAGTGAGCACGGGCGAGACGCGGCTGGTGATGACGGCGGCCGTCGCGACGACGGAGCAGGTCAACGAGGACGAGGCGCGGGACCACTGGGCGCGCTTCGCGGCGATCCCGGACCAGGCGTTCTACCTGTACGTGCCCGTCGGCTACGGGGCTGCGGCGAAGCGAATCTGCCGCAAGCTGAAGATCCACGTCGAGGGCTACCGTACGTGGCGGTTCACGCCGCGCGGGTTCGAGGTGAACGACGTATCAGAGCCGGCGTCGCCGCTGGCGGCGCTGATGCCGCCGCTGGTGCGGAAGATACTGGCGACACCGTAGCGAGTTCACAGTTCGCAGTTCACGGTTCACAGTTGACAGAGATCCCACATAGGGATCTCTGTTGGCGTCCTGACGCAGCGCCGGGGCGACTCTGTCGACTGTGAACTCACACGATCGCGAGCATGCGGTCGAGGGCGAGCTTTGCGCTGCGCTTGATGTCGTCGGGGACGGTGACCTGGTTGACGATACGGCCCTTGGCGAGGGACTCAACGGTCCAGGCGAGGTACGCGGGGTGGACGCGGTACATCGTCGAGCAGGGGCAGACAACGGGGTCGAGGCAGAAGACGGTCTTGTCGGGGTTCTCCTTCGCGAGGCGGCTGACCAGGTTGATCTCGGTGCCGACGGCGATGACGGAGCCGGCGGGGGCGTTGGCGACGGTCTTCGCGATGAACTCCGTCGAGCCGTTGAGGTCGGCGGCCTGCACGGTCTCGTAGCGACACTCCGGGTGGACGACGACGAGCACGTCCGGGTACTTCTCGCGCGCCTCGGCGATCTGGCGGGGGGTGAAGCGCTGGTGGACGGAGCAGTGGCCGGCCCAGAGGATGATGCGGCTTCCCCGCAGCGCCTCCGGCGTCTGGCCGCCCATCGAGCCGTACGGGCGCGCCCAGCCCCAGAGCAGCATCTGCTCCATCGACACGCCCATAGCGGCGCCGGTGTTGCGGCCGAGGTGCTGGTCGGGGAAGAAGAGCACGCGCTTCTTCCGCTCGAACGCCCACTCCAGCACCTTGCCGGCGTTGCTGGAGGTGCACACGGCGCCGCCGTGCTCGCCGACGAACGCCTTCAGGGAGGCGGCTGAGTTCATATACGTGACGGGCAACGTGTCCTGGGCGATGCCCAACTCCTCCAACTCGGCCCAGGCGGCGTAGACGTCGTCGGGGTCGGCCATGTCGGCCATGGAGCAGCCGGCGGCCATGTTCGGCAGCATGACCTTCTGGTGCGGGGCGCTGAGGATGTCGGCGGCCTCCGCCATGAAGTGGACGCCGCAGAAGACGATGTACTCCGCCTCAGGGCGCTCGGCGGCCCACTGCGAGAGCTTGAAGGAGTCGCCGCGGACGTCAGCGAACCGGATGATGTCTTCGCGCTGGTAGTGGTGGCCGAGGACGACGAGGCGTGTGCCGAGCTTCCGGCGGGCCTCGGCGATACGGGCGATGAGGTCGGCGGCGGGAAGGGACCAGTATTCGCGCGGGATGTCCTGCTGCCAGTAGGCGAACGAGCGCTCGTCGGTGAGCGGGACGGTGGTGATGGAGTCGGCTTCGCAGCCGATGCCGCCGACCGGCTTGGCGACGGGACGTGTGGCGAGCATGGTCATGGCTGTGTCCTCGGCCGGAGTTAGTGTCGTTATGACACTAAGGTAGCACCGGCGGGCGGCGGTGTCAACGGGGCCGGGGGGACGAAATCCGCAGATGACGCAGATGACGCAGATTTGGGGGAACGGGACGCGAGAGGCGAGTAACGGGATGGACGGAGCACGAACACCGTGCAGTCATGATCGGTCCGTTTGCCGGTGGCGACGCGCACGCTGCGCGCCTGTCGTACGATACCCGTGTGAGCCACCTCTTTTTCGATATTCTGCCGGACCTATATCACCGCCACATCGTCGACGCCGGGAAGCAGCCGCAGTTCTTCGTGCTGCTCGCATTCCTCACGACGTTCGTCGTCGTTCGGACCATCACCTACACGATGCGCTCGGGGCGCCTCCGGTTCATCCGAAGCGTGCGGGCCGGCGGCACGCACGTCCATCATCTCGTCCCCGGCATCATCCTGCTGCTGATCGCCGGATACCTCGGCGTCGCCGTTGACCGGTCGCGTCTCGAGATCGTCGCGATCATCTTCGGCATCGGCGCCGCACTGACGCTCGATGAGTTCGCGCTCTGGCTCCACCTGCGTGACGTCTACTGGGAGCGCGAAGGACGGCGCAGCATCGACGCGGTCATCATCGTCGCCACGATCCTCGGCATCTTCGTGATCGGAGGACAGTTCTTCGTAGAAGTGGCCAAGGAGGTGTTCGAAAGCTGAGCCTCCTCCCACCTACGCGTCCAGGTTCTGGACCACTGGATGGCGGTTTCGCTTTCGACGATGCAGGCGCAGCGGGTCGGCAACGATGCGTGCCGCTCGGACAGGCGGTCTGACGGAGGGAGTCGCAGCGGCACGGTGCTATGCTGCGGCGGCGCGCGTCCACGAGGAGGCCGGTCAGGGCGATGACGGCGAACGCGCACGAAGCGCAGGAGAGCACGACGCGGTTCCGGGCCGACCTGAACCGCACGGACTTCACGCTGCTCGTCATCGGCGCGGTGGTGGGCGCGGACGTGTACGTCGTCGCGGCCATGGGGGCGTCGTTCCTGGGCCCGGCGCAGCTCATCGCGTGGGTGGCGGCGGGGGTGCTGGCGGCGGTGATCGCGCTGGCGTTCGTGCAGTGCGCGGCGATCGACTCCGACGTCGGCGGGTCGTACGCGTACGCGCGGACGGCGCTGGGGCCGCTGCTCGGCTTCGTCGCGGGCTGGTCGCTGTACGTGGGGGAATGGGTCGCGCTCCCGGTCTTCCCGCTGGCCTTCGTCAACTACCTCAACCGGCTGCTGCCGTCGGACCTGCCCGCCGCGGGGAGTTTCGCGGTGAAGGTCGCGCTGGTGGGCACGGTGACGGCCGTGAACCTCGTCGGCGTGCGCAGGGGCGCGCGGCTCAACGACGTCCTGACGGTCGGGAAGCTGGTGCCACTGGCGCTGCTGATCGTCGCGGCGCTGGCGTTCGCGGTGGTGCGGCACGGCGAGGCCGGCGGCCACCTGCGGCCGTTCACGCCGCTCGGCTGGAGCGGGTTCGGGGGAGCGGTCGTGCCGATCTTCTGGGCGTACGCGGGGTTCGAGCTGGCGGTGTTGCCGGCCGCGGAGGTGACCGACCCGCGGCGCACGCTGCCACAGGGGCTCGTGCTGGGCATGGCCGTGGCGACGCTCTTCTATTTGCTGACGGCGTTCGCGGTGGCGGTGGCGCTGCCGTGGGAGGCCGCAGCCGCCTCGACGAGCCCGCTGGCGGGGGCGATGCGCGCGATCCTCGACGGGCTCGGCGGCGGGGGCGGGACGGGCGTGGTGCTGATGAGCGCGGGGGCGCTGGTCTCGATTGCGGGCGTGTACGAGGCGTTCACGCTCGGGGTCTCGCGGCTGAGCTATGCGCTGGCCGCGGACGGGCTGTTCCCGTCGGGCTTCTCACGCCTCCACCCGCAGTACGGCACGCCGTACGTCGGGCTGGCGTTCCAGGCGGCGTTCGCGCTCGTCGGGTCGACGCTGTTCGACCTGCGGGGGCTGATCACGATCGCGGTGTTCTTCCTGGGGATCAGCTACGTGCTCACGGCGGTCGCGGCGCTGCGCCTGATCGGGCAGCACCCGGAGAGCGCGCTGCGGCTGCCGGGGCTGAAGCTCGGGCTGGCGATGGCGGCGCTGAGCGGCGCATACCTGGTGAGTCAGACCGGCATGCGGCGCATCGCGATCGGCACGGGGATCATGGTGCTCGGGCTGGCGCTCTACGCGGTGCGGCGGGCGCACTGGCGTCGCGTAGCCGCTGCGCTGCGAACGGGGGAACGACGGGTGGAGCAGTGGGCCTGGCACGAGCCGCGCTGGCTGCTGCGGTCGGTGCGGCGGCTCGCCGGCGGCGGGCGGGGGCGGTGAGGGCGCGTGCAGTTACCTCAGGTCGGGGCAGCGGAGGTTGCGTCCCATGCCCGAGTAGTAGGGAAGGTAACCGATGCGCCTCAGCCACGATAGAGCGTTACCAGGTAGCGCGTAACCGGCGCGCGGTGTTGACCGGCAGCACGCCATTGTTGACGTGACCGGCCTATCGACAGCACCGGGTCCCTTCGAACGTGACCATCGGCTCTACATGGCCTGATGGCTCAGCCCTACTTTGGAAGTGAGACCGCGAGCCCCACGGGCGGACGAGGGCCTTCCGCATCGCACCTGCGCATCGAGTTCCAACGATAGGGCCCACGTGGCCGGCGGTTTTCGGACGTGACGCGTGACGACACTGGACTGGGTTTGTTTCGGCATAACCGCCTGCTTCATCTGGCTCCTGACGGCCCTGTCTGAATCCCTGGTGCTGACGCTGAGCTCCGGGCTGCCAAGAGGACGGGCGCGCGGGTCGCTTCAGATGGGAGGCGATGTGGCAATCGCGCTCGCGTTCGTCGTGAGCGCCGTCGCGTCGGCACTCTTTCGCTTTCATCTGCTGCTATTGCCGATCGACGCGTCGGTCTTCGCGGCCAGCGTGACGTCGGGCATCGGCCTCGGTTACGCCGCGGGCTTCGTGACGAGCGCCGTCGCCAAGATCGTGCGGCGTTTGGCGGCGCGGTGACCGATGCGGGCGCAACAACGGCCCGCCAGCGTCGACCGAAGAGCGCGTAGTTGTCGTCGATGGCGGACACGAACGGATGGAGTCCGGGATCAGGACAGGCGCAGCCTAGTGCGGCGCGACGATCTCGCCGACAGCAGCACGGCCAGTTCCAGGCCGACGAGCAGGGGGACGAGTGCGAGCCCGCCACGCTCGCCATCACGCACGATGGCGACGGCGGCGAGGACCGCGCCGGCCGCTGAGGCCGCGAACGCCGGGATCATCGTGAGCGCGAGCCAGCCCGTCCCGCCCTGGCCGCCGACGTTGGCGAGCAGGGTGGTCGCGGCAAAGAACGCCATGCCGACGCCGAGCAGCGCCGCGGCCCGGCGTCCGCGGCGCGTCTGGGGGAACAGCCCGAAGCGGCGCCGCGGCGCGCCGCCGGAGTGACGCTCCATGTGATCCAGCGTAGAGGAGGACGGGCACACGCGCACAGAGCCGATCGGCGCTCGGAGCGAACCAGCTCGAGTCCACGAAACGACTCTCCCGCTTCGCGCCTCCAGCGTCTAACCTCCAGGTATGGCGCTTTCGCTTTCGACGATGTGGGCGCAACAGGACCGGTTCGTCGAGGACATGCACCGGTTCGTCGAGGAGACGCGGGCGCTGGGGTACGACGCGATCGAGGTGAGCCACTCGACGGCGGCGGGGCCGTTCGAGCGGCTGCTGAGCTATGCGGGTGTGCCGATCTCGTCGATCCACGCGCCGGCGCCGCTGGTGCGCGACGCGGAGGGCCACGCGAACAGCGCGCACAACCTGGCGTCCACGGACGAGGCGGAGCGGCGCGAGGCGATCGCGTTCACGAAGAAGAGCATCGACTACGCCAGACAGGTCGGCGCGCGGTACGTCGTCGTACACCTGGGCGGCGTGGGGGCGCACATCTTCGAGCCGGAGCGGGAGCTGCGGCGGCTGTACGACGCCGGCACGCGGCACGGCGAGCACGTCGAGGCGCTGCGGGAGCGGCTGATCACGATGCGGACGGAGCAGGCGGGGCCGTGGCTGGAGCAGGCGCGGCGGACGGTACACGAGCTGGCGAACTACGGCGCCGAGCGCGGCATCGCCATCGGGCTGGAGAACCGGCTGCACTACCACGAGATCCCGCAGGCGGCGGAGGCGGCGCTGCTGCTGGCGGAGCTGCCAGCGGGCGCCGCGGGCTACTGGCACGACGTGGGGCATGCGGAGGTACAGTGGCGGCTGGGGCTCGTCGACAAGCGGGCGTGGCTGGACGCGAACGGCGCGCGGTGCATCGGCTCGCACCTGCACGACGTGGACGGGATCGGCGACCACCGGGCGCCGGGGCACGGCGACGTGGAGTGGGACTACATCGCGGCGGGGCTGCCGGCGGGGGCGCTGCGGGTGTTCGAGATCAATCAGTCGCAGCCGGCGGAGGCGGTGGCGGGGGCGATCGGGTTCCTGCGGGCGCGGGGCGTCATCGCGTGATCACGACGCGCGGTGGTGCAGTGTCCGCTGGCGCGTACCCTGCACCAATTCAGGATCTATGGGGGGACACGCCCCGGAGCCCCCGGCAGAGGCGCTAGCGGGTCTGCACTCCCGACGTAACCCAGCGGCGCGCGGCAATGCCTGACAGGCTACATGTTCGGCCGGCGGCGGGGTTGGCCGTGGCTACGGCGGTAGAACTGGCGGCCGGCGAAGTCGCGCAGGAACGGGAAGAAGCCGTTGAGGCCGTAGGCGAAGCGGAACATCCGCACCATGTTCACCTCGGGCGTCGGCCGGCGGAGGGAGCGGACGATGGCGCGGGCGACGACGTCGGGGTTTTGTTGCGGGCCGGTCGGCGCGGAGACATGGCCGTCGTTGGTCTTCTGCACGTCGAAGAACTCGGTGCGCGTCGTGCCGGGGAGGACGGCGGTGCAGGTGACGCCGGAGCCGTCGAGCTCGCCGCGCAGCGACTCGGTCATGGCGATCATGGCGAACTTCGTGGCGGAGTAGGCGCCGTGGAAGGGGAAGGCGATCTTGCCGACGACAGAGGCGACGTTGACGACGTGGCCGCGCCGCCGGCGGCGCATGTGCGGCAGGACGGCGCGCGTGAGGTTGAAGGCGCCCATGTAGTTGACGTCCATCAGCTCGCGCATGTCGGCCTCGGTCGTCTCCTCGATGGTGCCGCTGAAGCCGACGCCGGCGTTGTTGACGAGCACGTCGATGCGGCCAAAGCGGTCGAGCGTGGCCTGCACGAGGCGGGCAACGTCGTCCGAGCGGGCGACGTCGGTGGGGACGACGAGCGCGTCGGCGCCGAGGCGGGCGATCTCGGCGGCGAGCTGCTGGAGGCGGTCTTCGCGGCGGGCGGCGAGGACGACGCGGGCGCCCCGGCGGGCGAACTCGAGCGCGGTCTCGCGGCCGATGCCAGAGCTGGCGCCGGTGATGATGACGACGGCGTCTTTCGGGCGCATGGCTGATTATCCACAGATTACACAGATGGGCACAGATGGGGGACGACGGGTCATCCGCAAATTACGCAGATTAGGGGAGTGGGGCACAGGCAGGGACGCCTGCGATCCAGACTTCGCGTCTCCGGATCGGAAATGAGGGCGCAGCTGAAGCTGCGCAGCTACACTTCCGGTTCTGCAGAGCACACAGCCGCGTGCCTCTACGCTATGGCTTTGAGCGACGCGCGGAGGCGGTCGCGGATCTCGCGGTAGCCGGTGAGCTTGATGCCGAGGGACTCGCAGTAGTCGCGGAGGTCGCGACGCACGAACAACTCGCCTTCCTTGGCGCGGTGGCGACAATCGACGGGCGTCATGGCGTCGAGCTCGTCGCCGCCCTTCGCGGGGTGGACGAGGAAGTGCGTGAGGCCGGGGCGGAGATCGGCGAAGATCTCGCGGAAGCGAGCGTCCTTGTCCTCGGGCGCGATCTCGCCGAGCGTGCGGTGGATCGCCTGATCGAGCAGGGGCCAGCCGAGAGCTTCGAGCCGGCGCAACTGCCCGGCGTACGCCGCCGCGCCGTCGCCGAGCGCGTCGAGGCGGCGGTCGCTGGGGCGGATGAAGAAGATCGGCAGCTTGAACTCGACCGCGAGGTCGACGTAGGGCTCCAGATACTTCGGGTGAATGACGGCGCCCATGTGGGTGTCGAGGTGGGTGACGTCGATGCCGCAGGCGAGGGCGTGCTCGACCTGGGCGCGCAGCTCGGCGCGGGCGTCGTCGGACGAGACGTGGGCGACGACGGAGGCGACGTCGCGCCACATGCCGCCGTCGGGCGCGTGCAGCGACGGGCGGCCGGTGAGCGAGCGCCAGCGGTAGGTCTCGTACTCGGCGGTGAGGGTCATGTGGACGCCTACGTCGGCGCCGGGGTGCTGGCGCTGGAGCTTCGCGGTCTCCATGAACCAGGGCGCGGGGACGAGCGTCGAGGCGCAGGTGAGGCTGCCGCGCGTCATGGCCTCGAAGGCGGCGGCGTTGGAAGCATGGGAGAAGCCGACGTCGTCGGCGTGGATGATCAGGACGCGGTCGTCGGGGGCGTAGCCGAGCAGCTCGAGGGTGGTCATCGGGGCTCCTTTGCGGGTGTCGCGGGTGCGAATTGGGTATAGCACTATCCCGGGCAAGAGCCTAACCCGTGGCCACACAGCGGCGCCCGCGGACCTCACCCCCTCGCCACAGCGAGCCTTCGGCCGGCCCCCTCGCCACCGTTGCGGAGAGGGGGAGAGCGCGGTCTTTGCCCCGCATCATGTGATCCGCGGCATCCCGACGCTCGGGAGTGCGGCGCAGGCGGGGAAGCCTGCGATCCATCGCGTTATCGCGGGCGCCGCGGCGGCGGGATGCTAACGAATTGTGAAGGATGCGTTGCGGCGGGTGAGCGTAGGGTTGGCGTCGGGTCAGGCCGCTCCGTCACGCTGCTATACTTCAGGAACCTTCTCCCTACCACATGCGTATATTTTGGAGAGCGGCAGCGCCGCCTACGACCGGCCCGGAGGATCCGAGATGGAAGACCCCAAGATCATCGCCGAGCGGATCATCGCCAACGTCGAGAAGGTGATCATCGGGAAGAGCGGGGAGGTGCGGCAGGCGCTGATCGCGCTGCTGTGCCAGGGGCACGTGCTGATCGAAGACGTGCCGGGGGTCGGCAAGACGATCCTGGCGCGCAGCCTGGCCACGTCGACCGGGTGCAGCTTCCGGCGCATCCAGTTCACGCCTGACCTGCTGCCGAGCGACGTGTCCGGCGTCTCGATCTACAACCAGAAGACCGGCGATTTCGAGTTCCGGCCGGGGCCGATCGTGGCGCAGGTGGTGCTGGCGGACGAGATCAACCGGGCGACGCCGAAGACGCAGTCAGCGCTGCTCGAGTCGATGGAAGAGCGGCAGGTGACGGTGGACGGGGTGACGCACCGGATGCCGGAGCCGTTCATGGTGCTCGCGACGCAGAACCCCATTGAATATGAGGGCACGTTCCCGCTGCCGGAGGCGCAGCTCGACCGCTTCCTGGTGCGCATCCACCTTGGCTACCCGACGGCGACCGAGGAAGTGCTGATCATGGAGGGTCAGCAGCGCGAGCACCCGATCGACGCGCTGGAGCGGGTGACCGGGCCGGACGAAATCCTGAGCATGCAGCGGGCGGTGAAGGACGTGTACGTCGACCCGCTGATCAAGCAGTACATCGTGAGCATCGTCGAGCAGACGCGGCGGAACAGCTCCGCGTACCTGGGGGCGTCGCCGCGCGGATCGCTGGCGCTGTACCGGACGTGCCAGGCGCGGGCGCTGCTCGACAGCCGCGACTTCGTCGTGCCGGACGACGTGAAGGCGCTGGCGTACGCGACGCTCGGGCACCGGATCATCATCGCGCCGTCCGCGCGTGTGAAGAACGTGACGGCGAAGGACGTCGTCGAGCAGGCGCTGGAGCGCGTGCCGGTGCCGGGCGCACGGGCGCGGCCATCGTCGAGCGGCGCCGGCCAGCCGTCGCGGTAGGCGCACGATGCGCGGCACGCGGAAGCTCCTCAGCTCCCTCTTCATCGACCACCGCACGTTGACCGGCGTCGTGCTGCTCTGGGCGTCGTGCGTCGTGATCGCGCTGTCGACGGGTTTCTGGCTTACGTGGCGGCTCGTGTACGTCGCGATGGTGGGCGTGCCGGTGGCGTACGCGTGGTCGCGCTTCAACCTGGCGGGGCTGGAGATCGTGCCCGACCGGCAGGGAGACCGGCTGCAGGAGGGGGCGCAGTTCGACGAGCGGATC
>Ga0153916_10004577_pt1 | contig 10444 bp, 10 predicted proteins | sample Opewatmetagenome_FD_109642 | JGI IMG/M metagenome (GOLD analysis project Ga0153916, IMG submission 109642) | Freshwater wetland microbial communities from Ohio, USA - Open water 3 Core 3 Depth 4 metaG | ecosystem: Environmental > Aquatic > Freshwater > Wetlands | place: USA: Ohio, Lake Erie...
CCGAAGGATCTCGCCAACATGAAGTACGAGGGGATGGCTCTCCTCAAATTGAAGAGGGTTCCGGAGGCACTGAGGAGCTTCGATGAAGCCGTTCAACTGGGGTCTACGGATAGGGACCTGTGGAAGAGCAGGGCGAAAGCGTTCGAGACGACAGGTAACAAGGAGGAGGCTGTCAGATCCTACACGAAGGCTCTAGAATCAGATCAATCAGATGAGGGGGCATGGTACAGGCTCGGGCTTCTCGAGTTGGAGATCGGTCGTCTTGAGGAGGCGAACGCGTGCTTTGACAAGTCGCTGGACATAGACAGCTCGAAACCCAAGATCTGGATGAGCAAAGGCTTCGCGATGGAGAAGCAGGACATGCTCGAAGAGTCCGTGAGCTCCTATGACAGAGCCATCGGCCTCGACCCCAACGACAAGGAGGCATGGAAGAGCAAGGCGAAAGTTCTGTTGAGACTGAACAGGCCTGAGCAGGCGCTCCGTTGTTTCGAGCACGCGCTCAGCATCGATCCTTACTTCGAAGAAGCTGCCGAGGGCAGGAAACGGGCTGAGGACGAGATTAAGACGAACAAGATTGAGGAGTATGCCAGGCGGGTCCTGGAATTCGAGTATGCGAATGGTCGACCCGTCACCAAAGAAGAAGCATTCAGAGTCTGCGGGATACCCTACGCATTCCTCGGGGACGTCCTTGAATATCTCAGCGCCGTCGAGGACATCAGCCTTTCAGGTCTTGGCAGAGAGGAGTTTGACAGATTCGAAAAGATCTCGAGGGAGATACTTGTCAACACCATGGAGAAGCGGAACCTAGCTTCTCACGGCCTGAGATTGTGCGATATCACGATTAACTTCCCCGACCTGAAGATATCCAGCGCAAAGAGAATCCTAAGCTACATCCACGCCGTAGAGCAGCACGAGTTCAGCGCTAAGACTGCCGATGACCAAACGGAAATGTTGCTCCGGCAAGCATTGGACTTGCCGAACGATCAGAAGAACGTGCTCGGGATCATCCGAAACCTTGGCGTTGGTGCCTACAGGGCAAGACAGCTAGTGACGATCCTCAGAGGGTTCCAGGGTGGGGGGTTTGAGACTCCTGCAATCCAGGTCAGGTCAATCTTGAGCGACAGCTATGGGAGATACTCCCCCTATGACGAGCGTCCCTCGGGGAAGAAAAGACATCCTGAGGAGCGCGGCGTAAGGAGAGATATGAGAGCGGAGGAGTATTTGGATGAGGAATTCGAAGGATCCGAGGAGCAGCCTCGGGGGCCGCCGAGAAGGTATGGCCGGGAGCAAGAACGCCCTCGACAGAGACAGCGGGAACCCCCCGAAGAGGAAAGACCATCCAGGCGAAGGGAACAGCCACAGAAGGAAGTCCCTTCGGACCTAGTGGGCAGGAGATGCCTGTTCCACGGGGGCGTCGCTGTGGCTAGATGCGGGAAGTGCAAGGCGGTCCTATGCAAGGAGTGCATACGTGGTTCTGACCGGTGCCCGCGCTGCAACACACCTTTGAAACCTGCGGTGGAAGAGGGCGAGAGAAGAAAACCCGCGAAGGAGCGGCGCGGGGAAGATTACGAAGAACAGCAGGAAGAGGACGAAGAGGAGCGCCCTAGAAGGAGAGGCCGAGAGCCGGAACGGTCGCAGAAGAAGAAACGAGACGAAGATGAAGACCTCTCTCGATTGTAGTGACCGCAAGACTACCTTTATAGTATAGGAGAGTCGTCCGCGACCATCACACTCGAGATGGAATCGATGGGGAAGATAGGCCGCGGATGGCAGCTCACTAAGATGAGCTTGAGGATAATCAGGAAGGATAAGGAGATTCTGATATTCCCTGTGCTCTCGGGACTTATAACAATTCTGATCCTTCTCTCTTTTGTCTTGGGGGCGTTCTTCGCGGTCGGAGTAAGCGGTCTCGAGGATGCTACCGCCAGCTGGGTCTTCTACCTTTTCTGGATAGTGTTCTATTTTACGGCGTTCTTCGTGTCAATATTCTTCAATGTGTGCATCATTGGCTGTGCTACAATTCGCATGAATGGTGGAAACCCCACCGTGAGAGACGGCATAAGGATCGCTAAGGAGAACCTTGGGAGAATTTTGGCTTGGACTCTGGTCACCGCGACTGTGGGATTGATTATCAGAGCCATCCAGGAAAGGGTCGGATTCGTCGGCAAGCTGATCATGGGGGCCATTGGAGTCGCGTGGACGATAGTGACATACTTCGTCGTACCCGTTCTCATCTATGAGCACCTAGGACCGTGGGCCTCGGTGAAAAGGAGCGCTTCGATATTCAAGAAGACCTGGGGCGAGACACTGGTCGGCAACCTGGGCATTGGAGTGATATTTGTTCTACTAGCGATGCCTGGTGTATTGCTGATATTCGTCGCCGTTGCGGGTCTTATCACGTGGGGCCTTGTCGCGGGCATGGCAATCCTTGCGGCGGCGGTAATCTACATAGTGATTGTCGCGGTGATAGCATCCGCCGCCGAAGCGGTTCTAGTTGCGGCCTTATACAGGTTTGCCACCACGGGGCAGGTCTCCGAGGAATTCCAGGGATTCGCGTTCGAGAAGCCGTTCGTGACCTGAGTGAGATCAAGACGCCTAGCCATGGAGCTTCTTAGTCAGCTCAGCGACTCGCTTGCCATACATGATGCAATTCTTCTCGACCCTCTTATTCGGGGCCTCGATTGACACGGGACCGTAATGGTCTCCTCTGTGATCCCCGCATATGACCATCCCGTGAATCATTAGTGCCTGCAGGACGGCCAGGACCGTGGTCTCGTTCCCGCCGCCAACATTCGTGCTCGACGAGAAAGCTCCTCCGACCTTGTCTTGGAGCTTCCCATGCACTCTTATGCTCTTGTCCAAGAGGTCTTTTATCGGCGCGGCCATGCCCCCGTAGTATGTCGGCGACCCGATGATGATCCCGTCGTATTTCCTGAGATCGGCCACCATGACGTCCTTCACATTCTTCGTGTCGACCTCGGCTCCCTCATCCATAGCGCCCTTCTGGATAAGATAGGCCATCTTCTTCGTGTTGCCAGACCTTGAATAGTAGCATATCAGGATCCTAGCCATGCAAGTCCTTCCTTTGACCCGTGATTGCACAACCATCACATCAAGGATTGCCCTCATACAAGAAGCTTGATGTGCACGGATTGACTACACCGCAAGGTGAAATCGGCTGATTTGACGAGAGTCTGCAACAGATGCAAGAAAGAGACGAATCAGATGTTCTGTCCGACCTGTCATGTCCTCACCTATCCTCCCAGGACCAGCGTCGCAACCAGCGAGTCAGCGGCCGGCGATTCTTTCGAGTGCACGATTTGGCAGGGACCCAACAGATCGCGCGGCATAGAGGTGCCTGCGCATGCGCGCGAAAGATACTTCTCAAAGAGTCATGAGGACATCGTGCTGCACATCGAAGGCAAGAGGACGATCGTCAGGCTCGGGCCCCAGTTCTGGAAGAAACCCTCGGTCATAAAGAAAGCAGTGACTGACGATGGCAGAGACCAATTGATCAAACTCTTCGAGAAGCACCACCTGCTCCCGCCGCAACAGTCTATGAAGGAGAAAGGAATCGTGGATACGGTGATATTTGAGGTTATCACGCCGATGGAGGAGTTCAAGATCTCCCTCACCGAGCGCGCCCTGAATAGCGAATCCGAAGAGTGATTCTAGATCAGCTTGAGCTCCTTCCCTATCTTCTCGAAAGCGGATAGGGCTTCATCCAAATCCTTTCTGGTCAGGGCCGCGTTCATTATCGTCCGAATTCTGGCCTTGTCCTTCGCGACCATCGGGAACACGATTGGCAGCGCAAAAACTCCTATGTCGAACAGCCTTGAACTGAACATCTTAGCCGCTCCGCCGTCGCCCATCATCACTGGGACGATTGGAGTCTGGCTCAGACCGGTGTCGAACCCAAGTGCCCGGATCTCTTTCCTGAAATAATCGGTGTTGGCCCATAGGTTCCTGACATGCTGTGGCTCTGTCTCGAGGACATCGATGGCCGCTATGCAGGCCGCGACGACCGCAGGAGGATGAGAGCCGCTCAATAGCCAAGTCCTAGATTTGTTGTAGGCGAAGTCGACCAATTCTCTGCTTCCTGAGATGTGCCCCCCGACCACCCCGAAGGCCTTTGAGAACGTCCCCATCTCAACGTGCACGTCGTTCCTGTTCAGGACGAAGTGCGACACTATCCCTCTGCCACCCTTCCCCAGGACGCCCTCTCCGTGCGCGTCATCCACATAGACCATCGCGCCGTGATCTTGCGCCAGCTCCGCGATGCCATCGAGAGGAGCGATGTCCCCATCCATGCTGAACACGCCATCCGTGATTATGAGTATCCGCCGATGGGAAGGAGTGTGCTCCTCGGCCTTCCGAAGCACATTCTCCAGGTCGGCTGTGTCACGATGCTTGTACACCGCCCTGTCCGCCTTTGACAGTCTGACACCGTCGATGATGCTGCCGTGGTTGAGCTCGTCGCTCACTATGAGGTCTCCCGCATCCGCGAGCTGAGGTATCAGACCGGCGTTGGCGGCGAAGCCTGTCTGGTAGACCAAGGAAGCCTCCGCCTCCTTGAATTTCGCAAGGCGCCGCTCCAGCTCCATGTGAAGATCCATATTGCCCGCGATGGGTCTGACCGAGCCCGAGCCCGCACCGTGGGACTTTATTGCCTCGATCGCTGCCTTCCTTACCCTTGGGTGATTGCTCAAGCTCAGGTAGTTGTTCGAGCAGAGCATGATGACCTTCTTGCCGTCGACGACGCACCTAGGAGTGCTAGGTCCCTTCAGAACTCGCAGCTTCCAGTCGAGCTCGCTCACAACCAACTGGTCGTATTCCGACTTCAGAAACCCTGTAGGATCTCTCCCGGACATCGCCTCACCATTCGGGCCTCAAAGACACCTTGGCCGCCTGCTTCGTGCGTATGAGTTTCATGCCTTTCTCGATGTCCTTGATTGGCAAGGTATGGGTGACGATGGATGAAAGCTTCTCCCTGAAATCCTTCCTCCACAATATCTTGTACATCTGGTCCCAGGTCTGGAACATCCTCCGGCCAGTGATACCATGGACTGTGGCCGACTTGAAAGTAATCGCGTTGTTCACATCCAATGCGACGGGGTCGCTATACAGGCCGAGTATCGACACTCTCCCACCCGGCGTGAGCATCTCGAATACCTGCTTGAGGGCAGAGGCAGCTCCGGACATCTCAAGACATACATCGGCACCATTGCCTTCGGTTAACCCCTTGACCTCGTTCACGAGGGCATCAGTCCCCATGGAAGCGTCCAGAACCTTGTCCGCGCCCATCTTCCTAGCAAGAGAAAACCTGACTTTCTCACTGGCGAGTTCCGTGGCGATAACCTGCCTCGCCCCGTAGATCTTCAGGACAGCGATCGCCATCAGTCCTATCGGCCCGCAGCCTGCGACGACCACATTCTTCCCTTTGATGTCGTTCAGAGATTCGTCCGGAAGGACCGTGAATGTGGCGTTTCCTAGAGGTTCCAAAAGCGAACCGATGTGGGGGTCGAGCCCGTTCGGAAGCCTTCTTGCGTTCATTGCCGGGAGCTTGACGAATTCGGCGAACACGCCGTCAGTGTCAACTCCCAGAATCTTCATATCCCTGCATATGTGCATCCTGCCGGTTCGGCACTGGTAACAAGTGCCGTCGACGATGTGCGTCTCCGCAGATACGATATCGCCGACGCCCAGTGACTTGACTCCTTGGCCGACTTCAACTACCTGGCCGCACATCTCGTGACCGAAAATGATAGGCAACTTCTTGAGCCGTTTCTGAGCCCAGTGGTTCCAGTCCCAGATGTGCACATCGGTACCGCATATCGATGTGTTCGTTACCTTGACTAAGACCTCGCCCTTGCTCAGGACGGGGCTATCGACCTCCTCGATCTCCGCTCCTGGCTCTCTTTTCCGCTTGACTACCGCATGCATCCACAGGCCACCGCTTCGAGCTATCCTGACGTAGGGGACAAAATTGGACGTTATTAAGCGATTGGCGGCTACCAAGAACTTCGATGCTTCCTGAGGGCGTGCCTACTTCACGCAGATGGCCTTCGTCCGCTCGGGACTCGAGACCTTTCTGCCGCATCTGCTGAAAAGTGTCGCGTGCTCTGTGTGCACGGGTATGACTATCTTCGGAGAAACCGTCCTGACCATTGAGAATATCTCGCTCATGTTTGCATGACCGGATGCATGGGCCTGGTGGAAATCCATGTTGAATGATGCTACCCAGTTTTTCAAGACCTCGTCCTGCACGTCATCCTCCTCGAAAGGCTCGCTCATCGATCTGATGAACAAGCTCCCGGGGCTCGGATTCACATCAATCAGCTCCGCGAGCTGCGAGAAATCGGTGTGGTAGATCAACTGGTCCTGATATTTCGCCACGAATTCAGAATCCACGACATGGTCACTCGAGCGACGCTTATCCATGTAGTGCGCCTCGAAAGCGTAAGGCCTTGACATGCCGGTCCGGACATAGACCAGCATGTTCGGGTCCTTCATCGGGTCCGGCACTTTGATGTTCCTGTCGTCCTTGAGCGACTCCAGCAAGTTTGCCGCCTTCGCAGACACTACGAACTTCCTTCCAGTCGCTCTGGCGACGTCGCGGAAGGTCCTCATTCTGTCCACATCCTTGGGATAGAAAGAGACGGCTGCCAGCTTCTTATGGGTTGCGAGCAGCTTCTTCACCCTGTTCTCCACGCCCGCTTCAGAGAGGTTCTCACGTTTGTCGCTGTTCGCCACCCTCGTTCCCTCGCAAATCATTGCGATCGGCTTCTCTTTGGCCGCTTTCGTCACGAACTCCCTAGTCATGTCCGCACGTGGACCGTGAACTCTCAGATCTCCTGTGTATACAACGCACCCTTCTGACGTATGCACGAGAAATCCGTAAGCTCCAGGCACTGAGTGATCGACATGTACGGGTTCGACCTCAAGCGAACCGATCCTGATTCTCGAACCGGTCCTGAATGTACGATAGTCGTGCTCCCCGAAATCGACAGATGCTCCGGTGAATTCCCAGGAGTCCCTGATCGTGTTCGCCGTTGAGCCAAGGTGGACTGGTATCTTCCGGTCAGCGAACCTGACATGCCATGTGTGGTCGAAGTGCATATGGGACAGGAATATGGCGTCGAACTCCGGAGGAGCGTACTTCATGTCCGTGTCGACGAGCCACTCCTCGTCGTAAAGCCCTTGGATGCGCGGAATCATGTCGAAATGGAAATAGTCCCTGAGCCCGAACCTGTCGCGAGGCTTCAGCCACTCGACAAAATACTTCTCCGTCATGCCAAAGGGCTCTCCGAAGTCCAGGAATATCCTCGTGTCCCCGTCCTCGAGGAGGATCTTGTTTCCCCCGATCTCGTTGACCCCTCCGTACGCTGTAATCCTGACCATACCCTCAGTTGCTCCGTCTCTCTTCTCGGGCACCCTCATGATACTGCAGGGGGAATCAAGCTTTTGGTGCTCTGCTGGCGGTGCTCATCTTCCCTTACGAAGTCGTCCAAGGTCAGGTTCCGGCCCCTTTCCTTCTCGATTCGATCGGCCAGGTCAGCTATCCTTAGCCAGTCCGGCAGTTCATTCACCCCTCTGATGCGCTCAGCCTTGACGTACCAGTTGTAGTCCCTGTCGACAAGGATAGCGTCTATGCCGGCCCGGCGGACTGGATACAAGTCGAGCTTCGGCATGTCCCCGACCATGATCGCCTCATCCTTCCTAAGGCCGTTCCTTTCAAGGTACTTCTCAATCCTCTTGCCCTTGTCCCCGTTGACAAGTATGCAGTCGAAGTACTCGTTTAGCCTGAACTTGCGGAGCAACGCTTTCAGGACGGGATACGAGTTCCACGACACGAGGCCCAGCGTTTGAGCTTTCTTCCGGAGCCTCCGGAGCGCCTCCTCGACGCCCGTGTCAAGCTCGAAGAACTCCTCAGCACACTCCGGTGAAGGGTCGGCCCAGAACTCCCATCGCGATCGTCCGTGCTTCGGAACGTACAAGGTGCCCTCCGCGTCCAGGAATATGTGCTTGTACTTTCCAGCGCCTGCCCCATCCTTCTGGTCCATGTTGACTGAGAGTTCATGCTCGTGTATTGGTACGATGCTAAAACCGTATCAGTCCTTGTCAGACTGATCTTCCACCTGATTTATATTATTAGTATTAGTATTAATTTTACGGTATCAGAAAAGATAAAGGCTGCTTCACTCATATCATGTCTCGGGGATTCGAATGGTTGCAGTCTTCGGAACTCTGGGATACAGGCCAAAGTCGCTCATTCCGACCATCAGATCAACTCAGGACGTGGACAAGGTCGTCTTCTACTGTGGAGCAGACAAATATGACCCCGAGGCGGTCAAGAAGGTGGCGGAAGCGAAGAGGAGCGTACTCGACTACTGCAGGACGATGAAGATCGCCACTGATGCGGTCGACCTCGACGACCCGTTCGACTTCAAGAGAATAGCGGTCAGGATCAGGGGAGACATCAAAAGGCACAAACGAGAGGGGAAGGAGGTGGCAGTGTTCAACATTGCTGGCGGCACAAGGCCGACTTCTTCGGCCGCGCTGCTCGCGTGCATACTAGAGGGCGTGCCGACGGTGTACGTGCACGACCTGACGTACGAGGAGATACACCTGCCCCTGCTGAGGATAGAGTACAGCCAGGTGCTTTCGGTCGAGGAGCGACAGATTCTGAGGACGCTTCTCAAGAACAAATCGAAGAGTCTTACCGAGGTGGAGCTCGCTAAGCTCGTTGGCAAGCACAAGGCGACGGTCAACCACCACCTGAAGAACTTGATCGCGAAGGGCGCTGTGAGGCTCGAGAAACATCCTGAGGACTCGCGCAAGAAGATCGTCAGGCTTGAGGAATCGACAGAACTCCTGCTCGGTGATGATGATTGAAGGTCCTTCTCTCGACTTTCGGCAAGGACGATTTCGAGAAGGTCGTGCAGGCAATGAGGCGGCTGCCATACGAGAGGCTTGTGCTGGTGGGAGACGCCAAGGCGATCGAGTCGAAGTCCCTTGCAAAGATAAGAGGGCTCGAGGAGATGTCTGGACATGAGGTCGCAGACGAGTTGGTTCCAGAGGACGGATTCATGGAGATCGTGGATGCGATATCCGAGATCCTCGATAGACACTCACGCGACGGGCGTGGCAAGAGGAACGAAATTGTGATGAATATCAGTGGGGGAAACAAGTTGCTGGGCGATGCGGCGCTGTTCGCGGCGTTCCGATCGGGGACGGAGACCTATCACTGCGATGAGAAGCTCACGAAGTTGCCAGTCCTCAGAGGCCTGACGGCCAAAGACAGGTTCACGCCGTCGCAGGTCAGGTTCATCACTCAGATGGACGAACCATCGGTGCCCTTTGACAGGATGGTCGAATCCATCAGCCCTGGCAATAGACAGCCGGTCGAACGCGTCATGAGGGAGCTCAGGAAATCTGGGATGATAGAGACCAAGGTCGAGTCGGGCAAGATCATCATTTCTCTCTCTGATGCGGGGGCCGAAGTCGCGCGCGCGATAAGGATGACATGAACGGGCCGTCAATCATCTTTCGATGTCCTCTCCGCCCTCGAACACCATCTGCGCCGCGGAGTATATCTCCTCCATCCCTTCCCCTGTATCGGAACTCACCGGCACGACTGGTCTGCCGGCGCCGACGGTCTCCAACCCTTGGAGGAACTCAACACTAGCCTGCGTCTGCGCCTCTGAAGATTCGTCGAGCAACGAGCTGAACAGAGCGTAGAAATCTCTGCTCCAGAGCGCTACCTTCTCCCTCTCTGCCTCTGACAACGAATCTGACTTGGCAAGGAGGGACATCATTGGCACTGGGAACCTGAAGTGGACGGTTGCGGCCAGCATTAGCGAGGACACATATCCGTTAGCTGTCTTCGCTACGGCGGGGTCGAACAGGAATGCCAGCATCCCGAGCTCACCACTCAGTTCGTCCACGATGACCCTGCTACTCTGCCTGAACGTGAAGAGCTCGATCTGTCCTGGCGTGTCGATGAGTACGTAGTCAGTGTCGAATCCGGAAATGACCTGCGATATCTCCTTTACATTGAGCGCCATCATGTCAGCGGCAGCAATCTGTGCCCCGTTGGGTCCGAGACCGTACTCGGCCATGATCTCGTTCAGCTTGACCCAATCTCTCACGTCGACGTCCGGCGCATAGAGGAGGCTGTCGGCGCCGGGATCGAGATTGACCGTGATCGCATCGTAGCCCTGGTTGTTCAGCCATAGCTGGAAAGCGTTCGTAAGCGTGCTCTTTCCACAGCCCGCCGTTCCAACAAAATACAGGTGTTTCGCTGCCATTTGCCGGCTCCTTTGATACCAGAGATGGCGGGCCTGAAGGGATTCGAACCCTTGACCTTTCGGTGTCCCCTTCGAGCCAGACGGCCCAGAAGTAAGAGCCGATTGCTCTACCTAGCTGAGCTACAGGCCCACAG
>Ga0153916_10004578_pt1 | contig 10442 bp, 11 predicted proteins | sample Opewatmetagenome_FD_109642 | JGI IMG/M metagenome (GOLD analysis project Ga0153916, IMG submission 109642) | Freshwater wetland microbial communities from Ohio, USA - Open water 3 Core 3 Depth 4 metaG | ecosystem: Environmental > Aquatic > Freshwater > Wetlands | place: USA: Ohio, Lake Erie...
TATGCCATATTTTGCAGCTGTTGGGTGCCCGAAGCTGCCGCCTCCATGCACGATAATTAGGTTATCGAGGTCTGCCCGCTTGATTTCCTCTGCCAAGCGGTTTATGATTTCGGTTTTCGCGGCTAATTCCCCCGTCTTGTCGGTGATGGCTGAGCCGCCGATTTTCAGTATAATTGGTTGTGTGTCACTCACGGTAAATCGCAACCTACTTATGTTTTATCAGCTACTTCTAATTTAATATTACAGTAGCGTCACAGTATCGTCTTGTATTCTGACTTGGTCGCCTGTCTTAATTTTAGATATGTCAATTTTATCTATGCATGGAATCTCGCTAATAATTGCGCCTACTGCTACTATAGTTTCACATTCTTTGTTTATCATGCCTGCAGGTGCGGAGCCGTTTTTTTTCATGCGATAAAGCGTGTAGGAGCCAACGGTCGAACCTTTGCCCTGCGGAAACACAAAAATTCTGCCTTTGACACTTTGCCCCTGAAGTTCATGCTGCTTTTCAATGATTATGCCGGTGTTCGGGTCAACGCCGCCATAGAACGATATGGGCATTGTGGTGACGAGGGCTTCTCCTTCGCCCTTGCCTTTGTAGATGATTCTCCCTTTTAGCTGTTCCATTTTCCAGTCACCGCCGCATTCACGCATTCTTCTACGCTGCCCATCTTGGTTTTCATGTTGTTTTGTCTTGAGTAGAAGCAGCCCTTCGCTGACGTTGTTGCGAGGGACTTAAATCTGTCTTTAAGGGGTGCAACTGCCATGCAGGTGTCGCAGGCGAATTTAGCGCCCGCGTCCTCAATGGTCGCAGCATAACCGCGTTTGTCAGCGAGTTGCTTGGCTGTTCGGGAAGTTGCAACCCAAAATTCCGTGCCCTCCGCCACCTTTTTGCCCTTTAGCAACTGGGCAATTTCTGAGATTTCTTTGATTGAACAGTGCGGGCAGCCAACACATACAAGTTCAATGTCGGTTACATCATCGTTGATATTGTCATAGGCGTTTTTGAGGTCACTTTGCTCTATCACAACCATCTGGCTGGGCTGCTTTTGGAGCTCTGCACCCGGCGTTACGCCCTTCATGTAAAAGAGCGGTTTAGAACCATAAGTCACGACGGAAGCACAAAAAGACTTGAGTTCGTCTAAATCAGCCTTCTTAACTCCAGTAATGTAGGGAATTTTGTTTTCAGCTTTTCTCCCAATTTCATAGCCTAGCGCCCCCCAATCCGAGAGTTTGGTTAATTCCGCGTTAACTTTAACGTGAACATCTGGAACTCGGTTCACATCAAGGTGTAAGCCGTAGCAAGGTGTTTTGCCGACAAAAGCCGTTGCCAGGGCTGATGGTCCGCCTTCACGGTTTGTTTTGGCGCCTAAAACTGAGTTGGCGAATGTTACTGCGCTGCTCTCTGACCATGCCACGTGTTCGCCATAAAGCGGCAGGTTGCCAATCAGGTAGGGTGTGCATGTGCAGCTGATTAGGATGCCCATGCGTTTGAAAGCGTCTATGACGAGGTTTTGTTTTTGGGCGAAATCAGGGCTTATGCCGAGTTGTTGCCAGTTTTCCAGATCCATACCTGCAGGGTTTAGGGTTGTAAGAACTTTGACTTTGCCGTCAACTGCCAAAGTGTCTAAAAACTCTAAGCCTGCATCGCCGAGGTTGTGGTAGGATACGCCTGCTACTTGGACGCTGCCCACATCGATGAGGTTTTTGGCTCCAAATATGTCTCCGAGGGCGGCGAGGATTTCCATGCTTTTTCGGACGGCATAGCCTTCGTTGCCGTCGAGCATTGCTTGCTCTTCTTTAGTTAACTTCATGTTTATCACTATGTTGGTATCCTGTACTGTATGCCCAGCTTTTCATTTTTTCGCTAATTTTGGGATCATTTGTGCGCAGTCGAAGATACGCTATGATAAAGTTTGCGTGTACATGTCCTAGTCCTATGTCTGATTTAAGCCATTTTAAAAGCTGAGCATGCGTTGCAACAATCTTACCGTCTTTTATAAAGCCTATTTTGTTAGCTAATAACCAGAAGTCTTCCGCTGACTTACCAGTCTTGGCTTCGATATTACTCATATATGCCTTATATGTCATAATCGATCCTGACTTAGAGATACTTGTTTAAGCTAACTTTAACGTAATCTTCCTTCTTGAAACCTTTGCCTGTTGTCAATAGCGGAGCAGTTGCGTCTAAGCCCGCTTTGGCGGTTGTGGCTTTTTTGCCTTCAGTTAAATCACCTGACGGGTCAAGCGATGAGCCCGGCTGGTTTGACAGGATAATAGCGTTTTTGTCGGCTTGGAAACGTGTAGCGATTGCCCATTCCACGTCATGTGGATTATAAATGTTAATGTCTTCATCCACGACAACACAGTGCTTGAGTGAGTGGTGACCAGCAAATGCGGCGGCTATAGCTTTTTTGCCATCATCAGGGTTTTGTTTTTTGATTTGTACGACAGCGTGGAGCCAACTGCATCCGCCTGGCGTGATATAAACATCTTTGCATTGGCAGACTTTGCTGACTTCATTGTAGATGGTGGGTTCTTTGGGCATGCCCATGAGGAACTTGTGTTCGTTTTTGCCCGCCAGGATAGTTTGATAAATGGGGTTTCGCCTGTGTGTGACGCATTTAATTTCGATGACTGGTTGTTGGCGTGTTCGGTCAACAATGCCTGTCAAGTCTAGAAATGGTCCTTCAGAGGCTTTTTCTTTGGTAATGCGACCTTCGAGGACGAATTCGCAGTCTTTTGGGACTTCCAAATCGATGGTTTTGCATTTGACGAGCTCTTTCTTGTCTAAAGCGTTTGCCATTCCCAACTCGTCAATACCCATCGGCAAGGTTGTTGCCGCCGAAATTAGCACTGCTGTCGAGTTTCCGATGCAGATAGCTATGTCAAGTTCTCCGCCAGCCTTTTTAAGCGCCGAATCCGTGCCTCTGTTTTCGACGATGCGGGCGACAAAATGGTTTTCGTCTTTGAGCATGAGTCGGTGGAAGCACATGTTTCTACCTAGTTGTGGGTCTTTGATGATGGATACTGCGGAGGCGATGTATTTTCCGCCGTCCTTTTCAGTATAGCGCATTATAGGAAGTTTAGTTAAGTCCACGTTTGTTTCAACGACTTCTTGGCATTCGCCTTTCGGAATAACTTGCGGTGGTTGGGGGTGCTCGATGACGTCTAAAAGTTTCGGCAAGAGTTGGTCTTTGGGTATGCCTAGTGACCTGGCGATTAAGTCTTTTGAAGAAACGAGTCCTGCCACCACAGGATAACTTGATTCCTTGACTTTCTCGAAATATACTGGTTTCTCACCCAGAGCATTTATTATGCCAGCCATCTCAAACTCCGTGGAAACTGGCTTGGTTATTCGCTGAAGCTCACCGTTTTTGTCGAGCATTTCAATAAAGTTTCTGAAACCCAAGTTTGTCCATCCCTTAGTAGGTTATAAATCCAATTTTGGCACTTAAAACCTCAAAGCCTGCAGTCTTGATTGCGCTTGCCACTTTGCCCTGCAAATCCTTGCCCGGCGTCAACGCTACCATGCAGCCACCCCCGCCTCCGCCAGTGAGCTTGGCTCCGAAAGCGCGTTGTTTTCTGGTTAAGTCGACAAGGAGGTCGAGTTCTTTGCTGGATACGCAGATTTCTTGGAGCAGGCGATGGTTTTCATTCATCAGTTCGCCGACTTTTTTGAGGTCATAGTTTTCGAGTGCTTTGCGTCCTGCAACCGCCAGGTTTTCTGCTTGTTTGAAGATTTGGTTGTATTTTTCGGGATTTTTCTTTTTGCGGTCAGCAACTCCTTCTACCATGGCTTTGGTGTTGGCTACTTTGCCTGTGCTGCCGATGACAATTTCAATGGGTCTGCGCATATGCAGTTTTTCAACGCTGTCTGGTCCGCCAGCAGGGTTCTTCTTAAACCACATTAAGCCACCATATGTGGCTGCGGTGTTATCGATGCCTGAAGGGTTTCCTGCATAGGCTTTTTCTGCTTCGTAGGCGATTTGGTTAATTTTTTCGTCCGAGAGACTTAATGAGAGTTCTTCTGAAATAGCTCGTGCGATTGCGACGCTGCTTGCCGCTGAAGCGCCAAGGCCGCTGAAGCCTGGAAGTGTTCCCCCTATCCAGATGTCAAGCGGCGTTTTTGAATCTAAGCCCATGGCTTTTAGCATGCGTTCTATTGATTCAAGTTGTTGGAGACGTTTTTCTTCGCTGTAGCCTTTAGCGGTTTTCCGCTCGTCTTTGACGTTGATGCCTTTCGGGGCTTTTTTTACTTCTGCATCCGTTGAGGCGTCGATTGCAGATACAATACCCGGGATGCCGTGGACAACGAAGTGTTCGCCGAATAATATTACTTTTCCATACCCAGACCCTTTACCCAAACTCTAACACCTTGGAACGTAGCTATTACACAATCAAAATAAAAACATTCGTTTACTTCACGAAAACAAGCGCCCGTCGCAAAGTCTTAAAACGTGTAGAGCAGAATGTTCACTTCCGAGCAAAAGGTCTAAGCTCAAGTTTCATATTTTGTTGGGTCTTGCACTTTCGCTTCGCTGAAAGCTTTTTTGCGGTTCACACAAGACTCGCAACGTCCACAATGTCTGTGGCCGTCCAAGTAACATGACCATGTCAATTCGAAAGGCACGCCTAACCCTTTGCCAGCCTTAATTACGTCCGCTTTCTGCTTGTTGTTGTAGGGTGCTTGTATGGTGATTTCTTGGCATGTGCCTAGTCGTGCAGCTTTCTCGAACGCTTCATAAAACTCGCGCCTGCAGTCAGGGTAGAATGGTTCATCTGAGCCTTGAGCACCATAGAAGATTTTGCCTGCCTTAACGGAAACTGCGTAAGCGACAGCGGCTGAGAGGAAGATGGCATTTCGGAATGGTACAATGATTGGGGTACTAAATTCCGCTGTAAGCGGAATGTCTTGGCTACATAGCGAAGTGACGCTGCTAAAGATTTCTTTTAGCGCTGAAAGATCAATGATTTTTGTTGTTGCGCCCAGACTTTGAGCGATTTTTTGGGCGCACTCTGTTTCTTTGACCGCAATTTGGCCGTACTTGAAAGTAATAGGATAGATTGTGTAGCCTTGCTTTCTTGCCCAGTAAGCTACTGTTGCTGAGTCTAGTCCGCCACTGAGGACAACGACACATTTCTGTTTCTGCGTTATGCTTACCACCACTTGAACCTCGTATCTATTAGTCTGAATATGAAGGCGCCGATTATGTTGACAATCTGTTCGGCAATGAACAATAGCGGCAAACTGGTAATCATGGGGGTGCCAAATTGGCTAAACATAAAACTGAGGCTTACTGATGTTATGGTTGCAATGACAACGCCAGCAACAAAATAGTTATTATGGAACCATTTCGCAACGTAATACCCCACTAAACCAGCAACCACACTCATAACAGGCATAAAGATAAGGTCCCAAGGACCAACAAATTGCCCAAAAACATTACCTACAATAACGCCTATACCGTAGCCAAATGCTAAAATCCATTTTTTAGCTATCCCCGGTCTTAGCATTCCTGCAACTCTAAATTGCTGTGGCAAGAACGATGTTGGAAGGAAAATAATTACTAATGCTGCGTACAAAGCAGCAAATATTGTTGTTAAAGCCAAATCTTTTGTTTGTATTTTCAAGTGCAATTTGCCTCCCTACTCCGGGTTTTATTTTATCGTTGGCGGAACGGGTGGGAGACTCCACTCACCCGCCAATTTCCCATAAAAGCCTATCTGTCGCCTAAAAAGCTTTAGTAAAAGCCGCTTTCTACAATCAGGTAAGTTTCGGCATTCGGCGAAATATTAATAAATCCCACGGAAATGATTAGATGATGCTACTTCCTAGTGGATGGCATTCCGCGAAACGAAGTTTTAGGAGCAATAAAAACTATGTCACAAAATAATGCAGTTAACCAATTAGTCCTTAAAGGAACAACAACGATAGGCGTCGTCTGCAAAGATGGCGTAATCTTAGCTTCAGACACCCGGGTAACCATGGGCTTCTACGTCGCCCACAAATTCGGCAAAAAAGTCTACAAAATCGACGACCACTTAGGTATGACAATCGCTGGAACCGTCGCTGACGCACAAAGAGTCGTTGACATCTTAACCGCCAACGCGCAGCTCTACAAAGTAAACTTGAATAGGCCTATGCCAGTGAGCTCAGCCGCAAGACTTGTTGCTAACCTGCTGTTTTCTGCGCGTTATATTCCTTTGGCAACTCAGGTTCTAATTGGTGGTGTCGATGACACTGGATCGCATGTTTACAATTTGGATCCATTCGGAAGCTTAACTGAAGAAAAATCTGTTTCTACAGGTTCAGGTTCGCCGATTGCTTATGGTATTCTTGAGGACAAGTATCGTGAAGGCATGACCATTACCGAATTGCTACCGACTATTGTGAAAGCGGTTAACGCAGCGATGAAGCGTGATGTTGCAAGCGGCAACAACTACAATATAATTGTGATTGACAGCAACGGCTACAGAGAATTGTCAGAGGATGAGAAGAGCAAGCTTCTCAAAGGAAGTTAATGGCTGTGGCGCGAACCCAACAAGAGAAAGACAGAGATAAGATAGAAATAAGTCAATATATTCTGGAGAAAGTTCCGCGAGAGGCAGAGGTCACCAGGATCGAATACGAAGGACCAATGCTTGCAGTTTACACTAAAAAACCAGAAATTCTCTTAGATCAAAGTACTGTTGTTGCTGAAATCGTTGGCGTCATTCGAAAAAGAATCGTCATACGTCCAGACCCGTCGGTTCGCATACCAGAGGTCGAAGCAGAAAGAATCGCACGAGAACTCATTCCGCAAGAGGCGGAAGTAACAGACATAAATTTTGACCCAAGTCTCGGCGAAATCATAATCGAAACCAAAAAACCAGGCTTAGTTATTGGCAGAAACGGCGCCGTGCTGCAAGAAATCATCAGAAAAACCAAATGGCGCCCCCACGTTCTTAGGAGCCCACCAATTAAATCAAAGATTGTCACTCACATGCGACACTACCTTCATTCGGAGAGCAAAGAGCGAGAACGTATCTTACGAACTGTCGGCGAACGCATCTTCAGACCTAAAAGCTACGACGTCGGCGACATACGAATGACCGTTTTGGGCGGAGCCCAAGAAGTTGGACGTTCTGCATTTCTAATTAAAACTCGAGAAAGCAGTGTTCTACTAGACTGCGGCATTAACCCTGGTTCTAACAGACCTTTCGAGTCTTTTCCACGCTTTGATTCACCCGAATTCCAAATCGACTCATTAGATGCAGTAGTCATCAGTCACGCGCACCTTGACCACTGCGGCTTAGCCCCATTTCTGTACAAGTACGGGTATGACGGACCAATCTACTGCTCAGCGCCAACTTCAAACTTGATGACAATGCTGCAACTTGACTATCTTGACGTTGCTAGCAAGCAGGGTGTAACGCCTTTCTACGATCAGAAGGACGTGCGCGAATGTGTCTTACATACAATCCCTCTCCGCTATGGTGTTGTCACCGATATTGCACCAGACATTCGCTTGACTCTTCATAATTCGGGTCACATTTTGGGCGGCGCGATGGTTCACCTGCACATCGGCGAAGGTTTGCATAACATCGTTTACACCAGCGACTACAAGTTTGCACGCACCATGCTTTTGGAAGCTGCGGCAACAGAATTCCCACGTATTGAAACCGTGATTACTGAGAGTACTTACGGTGGCTCAGAAGACTTTATGCCCTCCAGAGTTGAAGCTGAAGAAGCTATGACACGCGTGATTAACCAAACGCTTGAGAGAAAAGGTAAAGTTCTCATTCCAGTGCCCGCAGTCGGACGAGCGCAAGAAATCATGCTCATAATCGATGGTTACATGAAACGCGGCTTAATGAAGGAAGCACCAGTTTTTATCGAAGGTATGATTAGCGAAGCCACAGCCATCCACACCGCGTACCCAGAATACCTCGGTAGAGAAGTCCGTCATAGCATCCTTCACGAAGAAGTTAACCCATTCCAATCAGACTATTTCACAATTGTTGAGCACCCAAGCGTGAGGCAAAGCATCATCGAAGGTGAACCATGCATTGTGCTGGCAACTTCAGGCATGCTTGAAGGCGGACCAGTAATCGAGTACTTTAAGAACTGGGCAAACGACGAGAAAAACACAATTATATTTGTCAGCTACCAAATTGAAGGCACCATGGGCAAGCGTGTTCAGAAGGGTGTCAGTGAAGTAACGATGATGGATAATGAGGGCAAAATGATTGCGTTACAGGTTAAGATGCAGAATGAATCAATTGAAGGCTTCTCAGGACACTCAGACAGACGCCAACTAGTCAATTACCTCACACATCTCAATCCTAAGCCTGAACGCATCTTTGTCGTTCACGGCGAAAAACAAAAAACTATGACATTCGCTAATTTCTTAGACAATAAAGCAGGCATCAATACAGTAGTTCCAGCAATATTGGAAACTTTTAGGCTGCTGTAGGCACAGGCTCATTTGAGACTGGAGTCGGCGTTTTTTCACGCCAAATCCTTATACTTTTTGGGCACAGGACTACTCGTTCTTCTCCTAGGCGTGCGATATCGCCGCCAGTGGATTCAGCAAACTCGTAAAGCTCATTGACGGCGCTTTTTACATCTTCAATGCTTTTGCTGGCAAGAGGTGTAACCCGCAAAATAATGATGTTACCGTTCTTGACTTCATTCTTAATGTTCTCGAGGTCTGAGAGTTCTCGAAGAGGCATAGCTTTAAGATAGGTTTTGCTTGGGGCTTCAGCGACTTCCTGTTTTGCCTCAGCAGGCGGTGCAGCAGTTTCTTTGGCTGGCTCTTGGGTAGTTATAGAAGGCTCTTGTGGTGGAACAAGGGGATCTATTAGATCAGGGACTTTTGAAACAGGTTCTTGCGGTGTTGAAATGGGTTCTTGTTTTGGTTCTTCTTGGGGCGGAGCGGCTGCTTCCAGTTTAGACTCTTCCTGACTGGGCTCGATGGGTTTCTGTTCTTCTTGCTGCTTCTTTCTGTGGAACAGGCTGAACTTGGGCATTTTTTGTCCTCTCAACCCTCTATTATCTATGCCTCAACAGTTAAGCGTTTCTTTATTTTTCTAAGTCTGGCCTAGAACTTACCGGCGTCTTGTTATGAATATTCGCTATCTGAATGTTTTGTTTGAAGTTAACAACTGAGCGTAAAACCTGAAAAAGGGGCTTCAAGCTAGAAGGATTACGAGGTTGTTTACGACAACTACTGTTATGAAGGCAATCAAACTAAAACATGCGATTTTGAGTGCTCTGTCGAAAATTGTGAAATACCTGCTGCGTCTATCAAAGCTTATATTCAATAAAATGTTGGTGCCGATAAACGTGAAACCTATGAACACCGTTGTAGCCATCTTGACAGCAAAGAACGCTGGTACATTCGTGTTAACTAAGCTTGCCATAAGAGGGTTCAACTCAACAGCACTTGAAGATTGAATACCGACGATTGTAGTTAAGCAATCCATAGCCCCCATTAAAATAAAAACGAAACTCGGAAACACCGCTGACTTTGGTAAATACATAGATGCTCCTTACTCTCAAACGTAATTCAAAGCAACTGCATAAGAACAAAATTGCCAAACTCGATATATTACAAAAACAAGAATATGCCAACATTTTTCGGAACTAAAACAAGGAGCATAGATCTCTTCCGGCGACTGTTTCTGTTGTGTTAGACACCGTTGCAAGGTGAAAAGGCACTTATCTGTGCGCATAAGCCTTATATTTGCATTGTTAAACCTTTTTGTGAAGGCTTTACGCATGCATAAAAAACTCCTAATTCCAGGTCCAACTGAGGTCAGCCAAGAAATTCTAGTTGAGCAGACCCACCCGATGATTAGTCACCGAGACAAGGAATTCTCTGACCTCTACGCTGGAATAGCTAACAAACTAATCCAATACTTTGAGTTGCCAGCAAACATCAAGCCCACAACTACAGCCTCCTCAGGCACACTTTGGTTTGACATAGTCGGCAGAAGCATCGTGAAAAAGAAAGCACTGGCATGCGTTAACGGCGCTTTCTCCCAGCGATGTGCGGAAACTCTGCGAGCAAGCGGAAAAGAAACCGACATTTTAGAGGTTGAATGGGGAAAAGCGGTCAAACCCGAAATGATTGCTGAAAAGCTCGACAGCGCAGAATACGACACATTAACGGTTTGCCATAACGAATCCTCAACAGGTGTAAGAAATCCAATCGCCGAAATCGGAAAACTTGTGCGCTCAAAATACCCAAACGTTATCTATGCTATAGACGCGGTTTCTTCAATGGCAGGCGACAAAACCCTGCCCCAAGAAATCGGCTGCGACATCATTTTCGCTTCAAGTCAAAAATGCTTCGCTCTGCCACCAGGACTAGCAGTTGCATTTGTTCATGACCGTGCAATTCAGCGAGCCCAAGAAGTTCCAAACAAAGGTACCTATACCAACCTTACGGAAA
>Ga0153916_10004580_pt1 | contig 10440 bp, 8 predicted proteins | sample Opewatmetagenome_FD_109642 | JGI IMG/M metagenome (GOLD analysis project Ga0153916, IMG submission 109642) | Freshwater wetland microbial communities from Ohio, USA - Open water 3 Core 3 Depth 4 metaG | ecosystem: Environmental > Aquatic > Freshwater > Wetlands | place: USA: Ohio, Lake Erie, Old...
CACCGGCTCCGCGAACGGCCCGCTGGGAGTCTACCTGTTCGAGCGCGGTGAAATCGATGCCGTGAGGGATCAGGTCTCGCTGATCGGAGAGCAGGGTGATCCTATAGGTCGGCCCGGCCGGGTGATGATCAGCCTGAGCGTGGCGGGCGACCGGGTCCTGTCGGTCCGCATCGGCGGGCGTGCGGTCACCGTCCTCGATGGGGAGATGACACTCGCCTAGAAGGGCGACGCTTCCCCTGATCGCTTTCCGATTCTTCCCTGGATGAGGCAGCACTATGGCGCTTGAAGCAGTGCTCTTCCTTCTCGTTCTCCTGGCAGCGCTGGGTCTGTTCGCCTGGCAGGTGGTGATTCTCGTGCGGCGCATCCGGCAGGGGAAGCCCGATGGGCGTGTCGATCACCCCCTGAAACGCATGGGCGTCGTGCTGAACGTCGCATTCGGGCAGAGCAAGCTGCTGCGCGAGCCTCTTGCTGGGATGCTCCATTTCTTCATCTTCTGGGGCTTCGTGATTCTCCTGGCGGCGGTCGCGGAATCGATCGGGGAAGGGCTCGCACCAGGCTTCTCGCTGGCGTTTCTGGGGCCGCTCTACGGCCCCCTGGTGTTCCTCGAGGACCTCGTCGGGGTACTTGTCGTTCTGGCGGTGGCGGTGTCGATCGTGCGCAGGCTTGTTGCTCCACCTCCCCGGTTGCGGGTGGAAGGACATTCCCGGTGGGACGCCATCCTCATCCTCGGCCTCATCCTTGTCGTGATGGTCACGATGTTTGGCCAGAACGCCGCACGTATCCTGCTGGGGAGGGACGAATCGGGCGGCCTGCGGGTTGTCTCCGGCGCGCTCGCGGACCTCTTCGGTGAAGGAGGGTGGGAGGGAGCGGGCATCTGGTTTCACCTCTTCTTCTGGGGTCACATCCTCTCGGTGCTGGGAGTTCTGAACTACCTCCCCTCCTCCAAGCATCTCCACATCCTGACGCCCGTCCCCAACGTCTACTGCTCCGACCTGGGCCCGCGGGGATCACTGAAGCCCATCAGTCTGGCCGACGAAACAGCCACGAAGTTCGGGGCGACCGACGTGGGAGACCTCTCCTGGAAGCAGATCCTGGACGGGTACTCCTGCACCGAGTGCGGGCGGTGCACGTCGGCGTGCCCGGCCAGCGGGACGGGGAAGTCGTTGAACCCGAAGAAGATCATCGTCGATGTCCGGGCGCGTGCAACGGAGCGGGAGCGGGTGGCCGACCGCCAGCTGCTTGACACGTTCATCACGGAGAAGGAGCTCTGGGCCTGCACGACCTGTATGGCATGCGTGCAGGAATGCCCTGTGATGATTGAGCATGTGAGTACGATCGTCGATCTCCGGCGGGGTCTCGTGTTGAATGAATCGCGGTTCCCGGCAGAACTCCACCAGACATTTTCCAACCTTGAGCGGAACTTCACTCCGTGGGGATTCGGTCATGCCACGCGGGCAGACTGGGCGGAGGGGCTGGGGGTGCGGCTGATGGCGGATGTCGGACGTGCGGAGGTCCTGTTCTGGGTGGGGTGCGCGGGAGCGTACGATGCGCGCTACCGGAAAGTCTCCCGGGCGTTCGCGCAGTTGCTGACCATGGCCGGGGTGGATTTCGCGATCCTGGGGACCGAGGAGCGATGCACCGGTGACCCGGCGCGACGGATGGGAAACGAGTATCTGGCACAGACGCTCGCGACAGAAAACATCGCTACCCTGAACAAATACGGGGTCACGAAGATCGTCGTGACCTGTCCGCACTGCCTCCAGGCGCTCGGAAAGGAGTATCGTGCCTTCGGCGGCGCGTACGCCGTGGAGCACCACACCCAGTTCCTCCGCCGGCTGATCGAGGAGGGAAAACTGAAGTTGAGCAGCACGCAGAAGGCGCGGATCGCTTTCCATGACCCCTGCTATCTCGGGCGGTATCACGAGGAGTATGACGCTCCTCGCGAAGTTCTCTCGCGCGTGGAAGGACTTGAGCAGGTGGAGATGCGGCGTTCGCGGGACCGGAGCTTCTGCTGCGGGGCGGGCGGGGGACGGATGTGGATGGAGGAACGGGAAGGGAAGCGGATCAACATCGAACGGACGGAGGAGGCGCTTGCAACCGGGGCAGGCATGATCGGCACCGGATGTCCGTTCTGCATGACGATGCTCTCCGACGGCGTGAAGGAAAAGGGGGAGAGCGTCGAGGTGAAAGATATCGCGGAAATCGTCCTTGACGCATGCCGGACCTGAGCACGCGGAGGAGGAGAAAGCATGGATACGCGTTGCGTTCCCCTGGAGATCATTGCGGAGTTGAACGGCAGGCTGTTCAGGAGCTGTTGTGATCAGGTGACGGATGCCGTGGCAGGACGCCGGTTGAGCGAAGAGACCAGCAGCTTTCTTTTTGTTGCCTGCCACATCGTCGACGCCCGCGCCTATATCGTGAGGCTCGTTGGGGGGGCGGCGGATCTCCGGCTGATCAGAAACCTCCGGTCGGTGCAGAGAATCGAGGATCTCCCGGCTCCTCCGACCATTGCGGAACTCCTCGAGGCCTGGGATGTCCTGGGAACATCGTTCCTCCGCTGCTTGCCGAGACTTACCTCCCAGGAGTTGAACGCGGAGAGCGCTGACAGGGTGCCGGTGACCGAGAAGACACTTTTCGGAACGCTGACGTTTCTTCTGCAGCACGAGTCGTATCATCTCGGCCAGATGGCGATGCTGAAGAAACACCTGACCGGAGCAGCCATGAAGTATTCGCGACCGCAGTGAAACTCTCCCGACAGCATGTGGCGATTGTTACCGGTGCTTCGAGCGGCATCGGGCGCCAGACGGCGCTGCTCCTTGCACGGAAGGGTGTGCGGGTCGTTCTCGTCGCGCGGCGTGCCGCGCCACTGGAGGAGTGCGCGCGGGAAATCCGGGCAGGAGGAGGAAACGCCGTTCCCCTCCTCACCGATGTCGCCGAACCTGCCCAGATCCGCTCGCTGGTCGAGAAGAGCCTTGCGGAGTGCGGACGCATCGACCTGTGCGTCTGCTGTGCCGGGACGTACATCAGGGGGAGGATTCAGGACATCACGCGGGATGATCTTGAGGCCAGCATGCGGGTGAACTTCTTCGGCTCGGCGCTGCTCATCCGCGAAGTTCTTCCGCACATGCTTGCGCGGGGATCGGGGCATGTCGTTGCTGTGACCTCGGTGGACGGGAAGAAGGGACTGCCGCTGGACGGTCCGTACGTGGCCGCGAAGTGGGCAATGACCGGGTTCATGGACGTGCTCCGTCAGGAGATGCAGGGGACCGGTGTCGGGGTGAGCACGGTCCTTCCGGGCCGCGTGGACACGCCGATGATTGCCCACCTGCGTGTTCCCCTGATCTCGGCAAAAATCTCCGCCGTGCGGGTGGCGAGGGCTGTGGTCCGTGCGATCGAGAGGAATCGAGCGGAGCTCATTATCCCGTACGCCGGGTCGAAAACACTCCTCCTTGCCAGTGCGCTCTCTGCGCGGGCAGGAGATTTCCTCATCCGCCTTTTCAAGCTGGAAGGGGAAGAGAAATCTACCTACATTTGATGATCGTATGAAGGGACGTTCTTTACCTGGGCTTCTCGCCATCGACGATGCCATCCGCATCCTCGCTCTGAAAAAACAGGTGCCGATGACACCGGAGGCCATGGCCTCGGGCCTGCGCGTGACGTTTTTCCCCGTCTTCTCTGCCTCCGAACGCCTCCGGACGTTTGCCGATTCGCTTCGCACTACGCTTGCCGCTGCGGGAGTGCACGTGGTTCCGTATGCCGGCGCAATGGACCCCCGCCGCCCCGGCAAACTGCAGGAAAACCTGGTGGTGATCGCGACCGGGGATCTGCAGACCGGCAATCTCCCGGTCAACCACGTCCAGAACCTGCGGACGACCACGATCGTCGGCATCGTGGAGGGCCCCTGCCCGGCAGAAGAGGAGACTGCCGACCAGGAAAAGTTGAACAGGATCGTCCGGACCCTGACGTGGAGTATCGTCCAGGTCGCCATCTACGTCGACCCGGACCGGTGGACGATCACCACGATGAACGGCGCCGTGATCCCCTGTGCTCTGCAGGGATCCTTCTCCAGAGACGTGCGGGAACTCCTTATCCCGAAACTTGCCGCGCCTGTTGTTCCGCCTCATGCCTCTGACTTCGACGTGCGGAGCGGCGTGCTTGATCTCGGCGGTCCGGACATGCGCCCGTACGTCGATGATTTTGTGCGGAGCGGGCCGCTGTGGGAGGAGACGGGTCTGCTCCTTTTCCACACCTCGATGGAGCAGCTGGAATTCAGGAGTGCGTATTACAAAAGGATCGCGGCGGCGTACCTTGACCACCGGTCGGGAATGAGCTACGGATTTCTCGCGCGCCAGATCGCGCTTTCCTTCCGTCCCGCGTGGATGGAGAAGCCGCCTGAGGAGATTGTCAGCCTTACCATTGCCGGGGAGAGGCTGTCCCTTCGTGTACCGGAGGCGTGGGTGCTGACCACGCGCAGCGGCTGCGACAAATCGCACATCGATCCCGCCAGGGATCTCCTCCTGATGGGTCTGAGCGGTGGGAAGATCGTCCTTGCGACCCCCCGGGGCCTTGACCGCCATATCGATTCAAAACCGTCGTACGACACCTTTACGATCCTCTCCCATGCGCTTGCCAACGCGCTTGTAGCGCAACTCCTGGATATGCTGCGGCCGGGCGCGCGGTTTGCCGCGATGCTTGGCACATCGGGCGCAGCCCTCGCCCACTGGCACGGGTCTCTCCCTCCGGGAGCGGTTCCTCCCGGATACGTCGTTCACGGGGAGGAAAACCCGCCGGTCTCCTGTTCCACACGCCAGGCAGCACTGTTCGCCTTTACGGGGAAACTCGGCGGGCTGGAAACAAGTCTCCGCACCAACGGCGAGTTTGAAGGGGACATCCACGTCGAACCGCACCATGGCGTGAACGTCACCGGCCCGTCGCTCCTCTCCCTTGCACGCTGGGTGATGGAACACTCCCGGGACGCTCGCGCAGATACCACCACATCTCGGAAGGCGGCATCACAATGAGCAGTGTGACTCTTCTCTCGTTGGTCGTAGGGCTTCTTCTCCTGCTTGTCGGGCGTAAGGCATTCTGGCTCTTTCTGGGCCTGGCGGGCGCCGCCGTTGCCATCTCCTTTGTTCCGCGCTACGTCACCGGCCTCGATCAGCAGACGCTCCTGATTGTCTCGATTGTCGCCGGCGTACTGGGAGGAGTCCTCGCTTTTGCGCTGTCGAAGGCAATCGTCTGGGTCGGGGGGCTGGTGGGAGGGGGATACTGCGGCGTGATTCTCTGGCAGATGCTTGTTCCCGGGAGCGGGTTCCCATGGGTGGCGGCCGCTGTCGGGGGAATTCTCGGAATGCTGGTGGCGAAATTCCTTTTCACGTCGGTCCTTGTTCTGGCCTCCTCCGCGATGGGGGCGGCACTTCTCGTCCACCTCAGCGGTCTGGAAGGCGCCCCCGGGCTGGTGGTGCTGGTCCTCCTGACCGCGATCGGGGTTCTCGTGCAGGGCCGCTTCTGGCCACGGACTTCGAAAGAAAAGCCCGTCGAGAAGGAGGAAGGATGACCGTCCTGCAACATATTCTCAACTGGTTGCGCAGGCTGCGCGGGGAGGTGGCCGCGCCTACGGCCTCAGAGGGATCCCGCCCGCCGGCGGAAGAAGGAATCCGGTTTCAGGATCTTCCCATCCCGGCCGACGTGCTGCATGCCGTGGCGGAGCTCAACTTCCGCTTCTGCACGCCCGTGCAGGCGGCCGTTCTGCCCCGCTCCCTGAAAGGGGAAGATGTTGCCGGGCAGGCGCAGACCGGGACGGGAAAGACAGCAGCCTTTCTGATCACCATCCTGACGCACCTGCTCAACGCTCCTCCTCCCGCTCGCCGCCGACATGCCTCTCCCCGGGCGCTTGTTCTGGCGCCGACGCGAGAACTGGTCCTCCAGATTGAGAACGATGCGCGAGCGCTGTCGCGCTATCTCTCCTGCACTAACGTTGCGGTCTTCGGCGGAATGGAATTCGACAGGCAGAAGAAGCTTCTCGAGGACAAGCAGGTCGACCTGGTGATCGCTACCCCGGGGAGGCTGCTGGATTTCCAGCGACGGAGAATCGTGAATCTGGGCATGGTGGAGATCCTGGTTCTCGACGAGGCGGACCGGATGCTGGATATGGGATTCATCCCTGATGTCCGGCGTATTGTGGAGGGGACTCCCCCCAAGGCGCGCCGGCAGACCATGCTGTTCAGTGCCACGCTCACTCCTGATGTCCGCCGCCTGGCTGCCTCCTGGACGAAGGACGCGACGATCGTTGAGATCAGACCCGATCAGATCGCGGTGGATTCCATCGACCAGCAGATCTTCATCACGACAACGGACGAAAAATTCACCCTGCTCTACAACATGATCGTGAAGCAGAATCTGGAGCGCGTCCTGGTGTTTGCCAACCGTCGCGACGTGAGCCAGCGCCTGGCCGACCGGCTCCGAAGTCACGGGCTTCCCGCAGGGCTTCTTTCGGGTGATGTGGATCAGGTCAAGCGCATCAAGACGCTGGAGGCATTTCGCGAGGGGAAGTACCGGATCCTGGTGGCGACGGACGTTGCGGCGCGCGGGCTGCACATCGAAGCGATCAGCCATGTCGTGAACTACAACCTCCCGATCAATCCGGAGGACTACGTGCACCGCATCGGGCGCACGGGGCGAGCCGGCGCGAGCGGAATCTCGGTGAGCTTTGCCTGCGAGGAGGACGCGATGCAGATCCCGGCGATCGAGGAGTTTATCGGGCGGAAGCTGACGGCAGTGTACCCTGACGATTCCTGGCTGGCTTCGCTTCCCGAAGCCCGGGCGCTCCCCCATCGCGCAACCCAGAAGGGCAGGGAAGAACACCGGCACGCACACCGGCCTCACCGGCGCGGCGGGCCGATGAGGAGGAGATAGCCTCGTGCCCCTGACACGCTGGGTTCTCCGGCTGATCGTTGCCAATATCGCCATCTTCCTGCTGACGGCAGTTGCGCCGGGCCTTTCCCGGTTCATGATGTTCGTCCCCGCACTGGTGCTCGAGCGCCCCTGGACGCTGGTGACGTATATGTTCGCGCACGCGGGAATGTGGCATCTTCTCTTCAACATGATTGCCCTCGTCTTCTTCGGCCCCCGTGTGGAGGCGGAGATGGGAGAGCGCGACTTCCTTCTTCTTTACTGCGTGAGCGGGATGACGGGGGGAATCCTCTCGTTCGTCAGCCCCTGGACCCCGATCGTCGGGGCTTCCGGCGCGATCTACGGCGTCATGATGGCCTATGCGTACCTGTGGCCTCGCGCGCAGATTTTCCTCTGGGGTATCCTTCCCGTCGAGGCACGATGGCTGGTGATCTTCATGACAGCCCTGTCGCTGTACGGAGGCTTCCGCGGTGTGGACGACATCGCGCACTTCGCCCATCTCGGGGGATTCCTCGGCGGCTTCGTTTTTCTGCGCCTGCGTTCGCGCCGCCCGACGCGCCGGGCGGCGATCCAAGAGCAGACTCCCACCCGACGGTCGCTGCACCGGTGGGCGAAGATCGACCGGAGCAAACTCCACGAAGTGAACCGCGAGGAGTTCGACAGGATCCAGGGGAAAATCCGCTCCTCCGGGGCGGAGAGCCTGACGCAGCAGGAATGTGAGTTCCTGGACCGGTTCAGCCCCGAAGAGCCCACGTGAGGTTGATGCACCGATGACGCACAGGGAGAGAGTTCGCCGCGCCCTCCGCCGGGAGCCTGCCGACCGGGTCCCGATCTTTCTCTGGTTCCACCCTGATACCGCGCGCAAACTCGCTGCCCTCCTCGCCGTTCCGCCCGGCGTGCTGTCTGTCGCCCTCGGCGATGATTTCTCTCAAACATGGGTGGGGAACAACTACGCCATGGAGGGGATCACGCATGAGCGGGAGGGTGACACACACACCGACGACTGGCACATCCGCTGGGTCCGCTCCGGCGCGTTCAACCAGGTCCTGCATTCCCCCCTCCGGGGAGCTTCCGAAGAGGCTGTGCGCCGCTACAGGTTTCCGCACGAGCGGATCCCGGGACTGCTCGGGAACATGAAAAGCGTTCTGCGACGGCAGGGAGAGTACTTTGTCGGGTGCGACATCTCTCCCTCACTCTTCGAAATGATCTGCCGGATCCGGGGGATGGAGGAGGCGATGCTCGATCTGGCAGAGAACCCCCGACTGGCGGAAGATCTGCTGGAGAAGGCTGCCCTCTTCGGCATCGCGCTTGCCGAGGGTGCCTGCGCTCAGTATCCGCTCGACTGGCTCTGGACCGGGGACGATGTTGCCGGTCAGGAGACGCTGTTGATGAGCCCCCGGCTCTGGCGGGCTCTGATCGGTCCCCGTCTGGCCCGCATCGTCGAGGTGGGAATGAAGCATGGCCTGCCGGTAGCGTACCATTGCTGCGGCGCGATGCGGGCGATCATTCCCGACCTGATCGCGATGGGTGTCGAGATCCTGAATCCGATCCAGTTCGGCTGCCCCGGCATGGAGGCGGGGGGACTGAAGCGGGATTTCGGAAAGCAGCTGACGTTCATGGGTGGGCTCGATACGATCGAGCTTCTTCCGCGAGGATCTCCGGCGGAAGTTTTCCGCGCAACGCGGACGCTCATCGACACAATGACCGGCGACGGAGGGGGATACATTCTCGCGGCATCGCACACCATTCCCCCCGAAACGCCCGCGGAGAACATTTTTGCCCTGTATGAGGCTGCCGGTGAGACCAGGGAGGCGATCTTCGACCGTGCCTCGACGCTCCGGGCGGCAGCATCGTCACCGACCTGATGCATTCCTGGAGGAACTTCATGAAAACAGCGTCTCTGCTTCTCTGCACCATTCTCGTTCTCCCCTGCCCGGGACCGGCCCAGACCGATGCCGCACTTCTCGGATCGTGGGAGCTTCTTCCTGACAAAAGCACCGAGATCGATCTGTACGGCATGCTCTCCGTCTCGATAGCGCGGAGAGGCGGGGCGGTGGAGGTTGTCCGGAAATTCGGGAGCGCCCGCTTCTTTACCGACTCTCTCGTCCTCACGCCTGGAGGGAAGACTGTCTCAAAGACGATCGACAGCAGGGTCTTTCCGACGAATGTCTTCATGGGGCTTTCGATGCCGACGGGGGCCCGGCGCGAGGTTCGCGCATGGTGGGAGGAGGGGGCGCTGAAAATGCAGGAGGACTTTCCCCTGCGGGGATCGCAGGGCGTGACGCCTGTCAGGGTCGTCAACACGTTCCGCGTGACGAAGGAGAAAGATATTCTGCAGTATACGCTTGAGCGGTCCACCAGGACCAGCGGCCCTCCCGTTTCCTATCTCCTGAAACGGAGCGGGACACGGCGGGCGTATGTCGTTCGACTGGAGGACAACTGGGACGTGCGGGGGAGGCTCGATCAGCAGGCGATGGTCATCAGCCTTCAGGGGATCGCCAACAGGAACGCTCCGCTCGTCTACCTTCTCTACCCGGAGAACTGGCCTTTCACGTATGTCCGCTCCGTCTACGATTTCTACCGCGACAAGCGGTACTACACATTCACCGAACTCCGCTCGCTGCAGGAGGCGCTCAGGAGCCTGCGGCAGTATGTGAAAGGGTACGTGGTCTGGGACAAAAACGTCCGAACGTCGTTGATCGTCGCCTTCACCGTCGCCGGGCTGGAGGACGCCGTGGTGGTGAGTGAGGATCAACTCCCCCTTGTCGAGGAAGCGGGGCTTCTGAAGGTGGAAGATTTCCGGGGAAAATTCGCGGGGCAGAGTGACGCCCAGATCTACACCTGGGCGTACAACCGCTACTGGTCGCGGTGCAGCAGGGAGTTCATCGTCTGGCTGGGAGGGGAGCACGGGCCGGTGATGAAGCCCGCGGTGGCCGACTGGGGAATCCGTCAGCGGGTCTTCTTCAACGACCTGTCGAGCAGACCGTCGGACAGCGCCGAATACGCGCTGGCGAATAAACTCCTGGCCGAGATGAAGCCGATGTCGATGGTGATGGGATGGCACTCGTACGGGAAAGATCTCGAGCGGGAGCATGTGACACTCACCTCGCACTACGGGCACAGGGTGGAGGGCCTTCACACCCTTCCCAATCTCAGCTTCAGCGCGCAGGTCCCGGTTACGCCGGGGTACACGTTCCGGAACAATCATCATGCTGATCCGGCGAAGAAGGCGGAGAAGAAGGTCTACGTGACATGCATCCAGACAGACGGCATTGGGCTGGGAGCCTGGCTGCGTCCGGGCCGCGGAGAGATCCCCTACGCGTGGGAAGTGCTGATGAACTATACCTGGATGGCGCCAGGCATGGCGGAGTATTTCTATACGATGGCGACGCCGAACGACTACTTCATCGGCTGCCTCTCCGGCCCCGGCTACCTCTACCCGAAGGCGGTCCCGCGACCCCTGCTGGTCCAGCTAATCGCACAGGCAAGGGAGCAGATGAAGGTTCTTGATCTCCGCGTCTTTGAAAC
>Ga0153916_10004581_pt1 | contig 10440 bp, 6 predicted proteins | sample Opewatmetagenome_FD_109642 | JGI IMG/M metagenome (GOLD analysis project Ga0153916, IMG submission 109642) | Freshwater wetland microbial communities from Ohio, USA - Open water 3 Core 3 Depth 4 metaG | ecosystem: Environmental > Aquatic > Freshwater > Wetlands | place: USA: Ohio, Lake Erie, Old...
GATGAAATTAGTGGAGTGAATGAGACTTTACCTGGGAAACCGTGCCCGGTTCCCCAGGTCGCTGCTAATCAAACGTTTATTGGTTTACAAATTATAATTTAACTTTGCAAGACCAATTTGGGAAATTGTCACCTTTGTGTCTGTTGTTTTCCCACTGGAGTGGCTGAAGGTTTGATGGATCATCAGAACCACGTTGTGACACTGGCTTTATGTGATCTATTTCCCAACCCCATTTCTCAGTTTGTCCATATTTTGTTCGTTGCATTGATGCACCGCACTTGTCTTTTCTGAAAGATGGATAGCCGGGTTCGGAGGTTCCTTTCTGCCAAACTGCTTCAATTGTCTTTTCATCAAACGAAGATCCGTCTGATTTAGTACTATGGTTTCGTCCCATTGTATTCTCCTCTGGTAATTATTTGCTCCTTTAATCCGGTAAAAAAGGAGTACTGAAGGGGCAAAGTGCCCCTTCAGTTGATTTAATTTTGGCTTAGACCCAAATGGGCCACGCTTTATAACCGTAGGCAGACGCATAAAGCTTTCTACCGTTGACGGTTATATAAGCTACAAATATAAGCCTTTTACCGGACCGAGGTTTCATAGGCGTACCCTCCTTCCTTGGTGGTACGCGCCTTGACAAGGGATGTTGCCTGTGTTAGCGTAGTATAGATATACGTTATTTCCTTTGTCGCCCCAGGCTACCACCATGTATTGGGGCAAATAGACCTCAGAAGTTAGTGGCTTCTGGGGTCTATTTTTTACTGTCAATTTGTTTTTCACCTAACGTAATGTAATATAACTTTCCAAGTTTTTCATCCTCATATGTTTTTGGAGTATACCTTCCTACATACTTTTTAACTTCATCAATATTACCTGGAAATATTGACAGAAAAAAAGTTTTCCCTGCAATATAGCCAGAATTTTTTGTGCCATGAGAAATTTTAATCGTTCCTTTATCATCTTTATTATTAGTAAATAAGAAACCAATTACTTTCCTGTTTTTGTCATAAAATATTTTTACATAAGTGTAATCTTTGATTTTTTCAGCAGTATAAAACCCTGCATTTAAGCCGAAAGCCGCATTGGCACTAATGGTAATTCTATAATTTCCTAATTTACTACCAACACTTGTAAATTGCTCAAAATTAAAATTTTCCATAATAACCTCCTTTGCTTTTAACTATAGCAAAAAATATTGTAGATGTCAAGTATTTGAATTCCTTCTAGAATTATCAATAAAGCAAGTCATTTCGAAAGAACGTTGAAAGTTATTACATTTTGGGTACGTTTCTTAGATTGCATAAATCTAACCAGCTCGGCTATTCATATTTACTGTACTTTCTCTATAATCGTCAGGCGAGGACTTTTAGGGAACGTTGTTGAATAAGTTGACTTATGAGATAGAATTCATTAAAACTTTTCGAATGCATGTTTCGAATGGTATTTATTATTTTTCATCACATGTTAGATTTGCGTAGTAGGCAGGTGGACTGCGCAGAATAACCTTCTCACAGTACTTCGTACGACAGAGCCTCCTGATTATTCTGCGGAGTACAAGTAGTAATTATTGCTCCAGCCCTCAGGTAATATTGTAAAGCATAGCTAATATCCGAGTGAACCGGTAGCCAACAACATAAGTTACACCTTCCTCTTTGACACTTGGGGTAAAGATTCTTAAGGCTTGCAAAAAAGCATTAAGTCGAAAAAAGGTGCGAAGAATGTTTATAAAAAGACCAGCTATAACAGGCCAAAAATAAAAAACCAAACCGATAGTAATCAACTGGATGACTTTGAGATCTGAACTCTTTACGAAAATAATGTAAGCCAATACCCCCAACAAAGCACCGATAAGAGAAGGCCAAACAGGAAAAACGAAGTAGCCACGGTATTTCTTTTTCTTGCGTATGACGATTTCAAAGCTACAGTTTTCATTAATAAATTTGTCGATCTTATAGCAATAATATGTCCAGAGTTTCCATATGAGCGGCAGACTAATAATCAAGTAGATCAAAGCTCTCTTCCAAATATCCAGTGTAAAATTAACTTTCAAATAAGCGATAAATAAATCTTTATCTGTAACCGGGTCCAGAGTCATCGCAACAATCGTATTTATGATAATCAGCCATGTTGACCCCCAATATATAGGAACGAACTGGTCGGGGATGATGTAATCTATTCCAAGACGATCATCTTTGATAAAGTATTCCAATGAAGTAGGGTCTTTAATTTTCCCCGGCACATCAAATAATTGTTCAATTTTCGCCAACTTAGATTGAATAAACCTGAAAAGGAATGCATGCGATAATGTATACTCACTGATGAGCCAAAAGATCATATTGCCGATCAAACAGATTGCAATGAACCCAAACCAAATTTGTGGATTCGTTGTTTCCACAAGCTTGATATATGCTGTGCCAACCGCTGCAATTGCTGCGAGGAAAAACCACTTTGCTTTAAGCAAATCGTCACTAATATGATTAAGATTATCTGTCAGGCTTTTATGATAATCAGAAAAAAACTCTAATTTGATATTACTATCCATACAGTTTTTTCCTTATCCAGTGCGATAAACAAAGCTGATAATGTTCAGTCATTCAATATGACCTCAAGATAAGTAGTCTGCTCCGTTTCATCGAAAAAAAGGATATGAGATTCAGCAAACTTCTCCCTGCTCCATGGTCCTGAATCATCACAAATCCTTGTGCGCAATTCATCATAGGGAGTTTTGGAAATCACAAAAGAATCGAGGATGACGTTCTTAATTTTGGACTTTTTAAGTCCATCAACTGCGTGATCCTGAAGTTTCTTATGTAAATTTATCTTAGGATTCACCGTTGGATGGTCTTCGTTGAGCATACCGTGTGGTTCAATAAAAATCAGGCGTTGCGACTTTGCTTCTTTGACCCACAGAATGAAATCCGGATAAAAACCGCTGTTCTCAAAGAAACCTATTCCTTTGCCTCTGCTAAGGTTGCGAAGCAGAAAAAGTTCCTTGTCCTTAAGTGAAGACGGCTTTGCTTGGCAGAATTGTATGAGATCCTGAACAAAGCGCTGTTCGCCTTCATTTAGACCAGGCGGCGCGCTCTTGATCTTATTTCCTTTCTGAATGAGTAAAGGCTGATACAGATGGCGGTCGAAATAAACATTCGGCATTTCATCAACAAGCTCTTTATAGATTCGGTTGCCCTCATCAATCAGCCCCTTCACAGCCTTTACCAAATCAAAATCGCTGCGAGGAACCTTGACTGTGTAATCCTGGAAATTGGGATCATCTTTACTCACTGGAGCATAGACCATTTGATCTGAATCCCAGTTTTGTTGCCGTAGGCGGTAGAATTTTTCAACATATTTTCTCAGAACAGCTGAAATTACGGTCTGAAGCTGCATCACGTCCCCCAATTGAGTCGGTTTGATTAGAGAATCATCACAAATGAGACCATAGAGCTTGGGGTCAGTTGCTGAAAGAATACGGCAGGGATCATTAGGCCTGATGACAAGATTCTGAAAACCGCACTCTTCTTTAAATTCAACAATATCCAAATAAAGCGCTTCCCAATCTATCCACTCTAAGAGATCTGTCGGTATCCATTGCTCAGTGCCGCCCATGTATTTAACAGTCTGAAACTTACCCGTCGAACTGCCTATTCGCTCAACCTTTGTCGAAAAGTCGTGCAACACTTTCGCAGCGGGTTCTGGTTCAAGCATGATGTCACACTTTTCAACAAACATGCTCTCCTTTGGAAGACGAGGAACTATCAACCCCTTTTTCAGGAAGGCATTATTTTTCTTGATAGGTAGCCTGAACTCAACATCCCCGGTCGGGTCGATACCCTCCCTCTCAAGATAATCCCTGAACTGCGTCATGTAATTAGCCCTGATTGCAAAGATGTTCAGCTTCTCAAGGAGCTGAATACCTTTCGGATGCTCACCATGATGCGCCGAACTCCGCTTGAGGCTTCGGTTTATGCCTTTCAGCCTGACGCCTCTTCCAAAGAGCTGTATAATTTCCGAGCCTTCACTTCGCCCAATATTCAGGAGCCCCATATTGGAAACACGCCAGCTATCCCAACCTTGCATGAACTTTTTTGCCCCGATAAGAATATTGATGCGGGAATCAGGGCGCTTTATATTCTCAAAGAGAGATTCCGCAAGTTGATCATCCTCCAACTCGACATCCGGGCACTGTGTCTCGATAAGAGCCTTGAAGCTTGCAGTATCTCCGATATATATTAAGCCGAAATAATTTTCTGCACCGCTCACCTTCACGCCAAGCTCTCCAGCCCTTCCCTTGATGTCGCCTACGTGCAACCGACCGCCACTTGGGGTATGAAATACCTTAAGCAGGATATCATGGGATATCTTGTCAGTATCTGTCGTCCATGTTTTTAGACTTCTGAATCGGCCTTGGAAAACATCATTACCGTTGTCCTCAATGCCGCTTTTGCCTTCCAGGATGCGCTTAATTGTCTTTTGAACCCATCCTCTCCTGTTCTCCAGAAAGCGGCTGAGGAATGTCACCACTGTAAGAACATCTGATTCTTTGGCCTGCTTGTAGTCTTTTGATTTGTTTACCGTGCTTCCTACAAATATCCAGAGCGGATCAGCCAAGTGATATCTCAGCATGTCTTCAGAGCGTTTCTGAAATGATCTTTTCTGTTGATAAAAGGCGAGGAGGTTTGCAAGCAGGAGAATATCTGTCTGTTCTTGTGTTGTCTCCTGGCGAAGATTCAGTACCTCGAAGTCCTTACCGAATCCATCGCCATAGAAATACTTATATGAGTAATCAAATAGGATTGCTTTACCATATTCCTTTGTCTGCTCATCACCACCAGCAGCGGTAAGTGCTTGGCCAAAAGTTGCGCTGTATTCAAACGTAAAACCTGTTTCGGCAAGCTTTGCGCGATACCCAATCCATTTCCCCGCCTCACTGCTGGCGCCCCTATGGCCTTCATCCACAAATATAAGATTGTTTCCCTCAAAGGCTTCTACCGGCACGCTGACACCTGATCCTTTCTTTTGCTCAACCAGTTTAGTGATTTCGATGACCCTCACACTGTTCTTCTCAACTATCTCAAAGCCGCTTTCTTCCAATGAGAATCGTGCGCATGGGATGCTGGCGGCTTCCATATTCTCGATATGTTGCTGCGAAAGCCCTTCGTCGGGTGTGACGAGTAAGATATTATCCAAAGGTTTTTTGTTGTAATGCAGAAACTGCCGGTAATTGAAGTGCATCAGGATTGTTTTTCCGCTGCCGGTTGCCATCCAGAAGGCAAGCTTTGACAAATCAGATTGATTGAAATTAGGGTCGTGTGGAATACCTGCAGGTTTCTTTGCATTTCTTGTTTCAATAAAATCCTGTAAGTCCTTTCTCAGTTGTTTCTCATGATTGAAAAGCCGGTCCAAAAAAAGTTCTGTAAGGAGAAGCGCAACATGCTGGAAATAGCGGAGCGTCAGTGGCTCGGTAAGGCGTTTGTTGAAATATACTAAATGACTACGGATATTTCTGTCATACCGCTCAAGAGCATCCCTTGTGATGAGACATTTAGCTCCTCGGGACAGGATGCGCTGTAAAAGATGAGAACGTCCGGTGCTGTCATATCCCTCTTCAGCTTCCCGCATGTCCTCCAGCATTGCCTTGTTAGAGGAATAGCCAAGCATATGGACACCCCATGCTGCCAGTGTCAGCCTTTGCTCAAGCTTTACATAATCGCTTGAGGGCATTCCTTTTCCTTATTCCTCGGAAAACATCCGCTGTTTGAAGATAGTGTCAAGTGAACGAGCACCGGGAATGAAGCTGTCTCCGTTGACGAAAATATCCTCTGCACCTTCCGTCAGCTTATGATTTATGAGGAATTCTTTATCAGCCCTTAGTTCCTTCTCACCCCAGCCTCGAATAGTCCGCCAGATTACGACTGTTTCTCTTCCTTCTGTTTTTCCACGATATAAGAGATAATGGACACCGTTATTGTCGTATACCTTGCGGGACTCGACATGCAGGCCGATTAGATAATTGAAAGTCTCCGGCAGATCAACGGGCAGCGGTTCATCTTTACCATGCAAACGCAGTTTGTAGTCAAAGGGAGAATCGAGTTTTGACACATTCAGCAGCGTATCGCTCCCCTTGGTCTCAAAATCGAGCATGTAGCTTAATACATAATCCTCAAACTTTAAAGCCATTTGAGGAGCACTCTGGGTAAAAGTAATGTTATCGAGTGCATCTTCGTAAGATTCAAGAAAAATGTATTTGAAAGAGTGTGATATTCCATCCGCGCGCTTTACCGGCTTTGCGTCTTTCCATTCAGATGAATATATGACTTTTTGCAGACGAGGTTTCAAAACCGTATTAAAATAACGTTCTAACTCCACGATGATATATTTTCGGCTTCCTTTATCTCCTCTATTCAAGCTGACCACAGCATGGGCAGTTGTGCCGGAGCCTCCAAAATAATCAAGAATCAGCGCTGCGTTCTCATTGTTTGTGGCCGCCTGAATACAATCCGTAACTGTATAAATGGATTTCGGAAAAGTAAAATCATGCTCACCTAATATTTGATTAAGTAGTTTTGAACCATAACTGTTAGCAGAATATTTCTTATCTATCCAAACCGTCTTGTAATTGAAAACCGTTTTTGTTCTTATAATGTCCCAAATATTACGTTTCTTGTTATACTCGACACTCAACTCGTCTCTGATTTCTTCAACGCTTTGGCGAGCAAAGACCCACTTTCGCTCGTGCCCTTTTGCATCAATAGGATAAACCTCTATAACACCATCTTTTCTAACGATGTTTGCAGCTCCTGGATGAAATGAGTCATCACACACATCTCCAAAACCTATGATCTTTTCCTCTTTAATTAAAATGGGGTAAAAGCAGTTTGCTGCTGCCTCGCGCAAATGATCACCCTTAGAAACGTCTCGTAATGGCCTCATATCGGCATTCTCATCTCTGATATTCCTGCCAATTACACTGCCGGTGGATGGGTACATAAAGTAGGCAAATTCATGGCAGTAAGAAAAATTATCGCCTTGCTGGCCCGATGGATTGTTAATAATAGTAACACATGTTTTTTCAAATTCAGGGAAAATTGATGATAAGAGCTTCCCGAGACCCTCTTGTTCATTTTCATCAATTGCAACAACGAAGGTTCCAAGGGGCTGCTTTAACGCAATAGATGCTTTTATTCTATTGTCCATGAGTGTGAGCCAAGAAGAATGTTTGTAATCATTCTTGTAAACTATCTCAGTCGATGGAGAATTAAAAGGAGGATCAATGTAGACACACTTTGATTGGCCTTTATAACGTCTCTGTAATAAATTTAGCGCCTGTAAATTTTCTGAATTCACTAATAAGCCATCGCATAAAGTATCAATTGACGGCAGTTTAGACAAAAGCCTGTCTTTAAAGTCAAACGAGAAAAACTTAGTATCCAATACTAAGTTGTCATGCGCTTTCAGAAAAGCCACTTTTAGTGGTTCGGTATAACCTGGCTGAGTCGTGTCATGCTCAATCTCCTGAATATGAAAGAGCCTTTTCCATTCTTCGATTTGAGCCTTGTTTTTTGATATTTCAGAATAAAATTCCTCTGGTATCCTGTCAAGCGTAATGCAGTAATTGACCTCGGTAACAAACTTCTTTTTCTCGAATAGCCGTTTCTGGAAATTCTCTATCTGAGCAACAAAGGCAATAATCTTGCGCCCTATAGCCTTCATCGTGTGCATGATTTGGAACCAGCTATCAGTTCGCTGCTCACCACCGGCTTCCAACTCATCAAGGTTCAGCACTTCATTCTTTAAATAAAAATCCAGCTCGCGCTCCAGAAAACCTTTCAGGTCTTTATGGATAAAGAAATCAGAAGTATTCTTTCGCGTATAGACACGCAAGTGATGTTCGATGAGGCTCACCGGATTGCCGTCAGTATCTTTCCGTTTTTCTGTGGCCAGTGCGGAGAGTGCTTCTACATTTAATTTTGCGAGCTCAAGCAACTTCGATGAGGCCTCAGCCAGGATGGTTTCTTGAGGTTTTGATTTATACGTTATTTCTTCTTGTTCTGTCAGAACTCGATATTCGAACGGCACTGTAAGTATTTTCTCCGATGCCGCCAGAACTGCATCCTTCAGATGAGGAATAAATAACCGTTTGGCCCCTTTTTTATTACTCTGCTCCACCTCTGCGTTGCGAAGTTTGAATTTAACCGTCCATTCGTTGTTTTTGTAAGAGTAATCAGTAAAAGTTTCGGCAGTCTTGATGTAGTACTGGTCACTGTTAGCCCAGTGGAGATAGACCTCCTCGCCATTATAGGGAATAGCGTATTTATCCCGTTTTGAATAACGACGGAGCGCCATAAAATCGCCTTCGTCGTAATAGCGGCTGAAGAAAGAATAGAGATGATTAAAGATAAGCGCCTCAAGCTCTGGGCGTGATTTTGCCTGAGCAGCTTTAGCTCTTAGCTCCAGATATTGTTTCCCAAGTTTCGTGTCGTTATGCTTTTCATTAAGATTACCCTCTGCATCTATCGCATCATCGGCAATATTCTCCTTGATTTGGACTGCTAATTCTGCAAGTTGCTGTGCAAGGCCCGACTCGTGAGCTAATGCCCCGGAAGATAATTCTTTTTCTACACCATCGAGCAAATCTTTCTCGATGAATTTTTCTATGACCTCACGCTTATGGTTCATGATTCGATAAATACCAAAATCCAGTTCAGCGCAGTCAAACTGAAAAAGCTTTTTAAGAAGCTCTTGAAATTTCTCACGTGGGGTTTGCATATTTAATACCTCTTCTTCTCCACAACCTTCCGAACAATTCGGTTTTTGTTCTCAAGTTTGAACACTGTATATTTGTAACAGTAATGCTCAATATTTTCAAGCAATTAAAACCGTTTGCATTGCAGGTGTTACACGCACCTGATCAGAATTAGCCGCTGTGAACATTTGACGAAGAAATTAACAAGATTGAGAAATTTGAACGTGAGTTAAGTATTCTCTTCGTATTCTTTTACAAGTCCCGTTATAAACTCTACAAAACCCTCCACATCATCCCTCCGAAATCTTTTTGCATTCTTGGGTATTCCCTGCGGGGGCTCTTTATCGAAGATGACGACATCCGTCATGCTGAGTATCCTGTCCGCACTTTTTTTAGATTTTCCGGGCTCTGTTCCGGATACAAATATCACAACATCCGGCTTCAGGATCTCTATTGCACTGTTGCCTTCGACCAGAATGCCTTTCAGGTCTGAAAGATTTTCGACTGCCATTTCAAGTGTCTCTCTCAGACCTCCATACGGTGACCGGACCCAAACCACTTTTCCAGCGCCTGCATCCAGTAATCGCCTGGTATCCTTGCCCTTCTCTGAAAGGATTTTCAAATCATCCGTCACCGAGCTATAAAGGGGTGTTTTTGTATATTTTATCGCTCCCCAACCCTTGAGCCTCTTGAGGATCAGTGAAGCCCAGGTAGTCTTTCCGGCTCCGCTATAATTACTGCCGATTCCGATGATAACAGGTCTCATTCTCTTTTAACAGCAATCCTGACGTTTCACAGAAAATCCTGGATTCCGGATCGAGTCCGGAATGACGACAGAGCGAAATGCATCGGGGGTTCCTAATTTTTATCTCTTTTGTCATTCCCGCTTGTCGGGAATCTATCTGAAGAAGGATTCCGGACGAGCCGGAATGACAGCTGGCGGATCTGCTGCGGCTGGTTCATTAAGACTAAGTAATCCACTTTTCTAAGCTACCCCTGCCGGCACAGCCTCTTCTGCCGGCTTTTCAATCTCCTTATATCCGCATTCTTTTTTATGGCAGAAAAGTATTACCTGTCCGGTCTTATCTCTTTTTTCGAGAAGGAAATCAGCATTACATTTGGGACATTTTTGGGGGACAGGTTTATACCAGGTGGCAAACTTGCATTCAGGATAGTTGCTGCAGCTCCAGAAAGGTTTCCCCCTTTTCGACCGCCTCTCGACAATATCTCCTCCGTCTTTAGGGCATTTTATCCCTGTGGAAATGGGTTTCGTATTTTTGCATTCGGGATATTTTGAACACGCAAGGAATTTTCCATAGCGTCCTGATTTTATTACCATAGGTGAACCGCACTTCTCGCATACCTCATCAGTCTGCTGTGGTGCTGACTGCTGATTATTAACTCCGGGCTCCTGGTTTTCCAGGGGTTTTGTATTTTTACATTTAGGGAACCCGGAACATGCCAGAAATCTTCCGTGCCTGCCCCATCTTATGACCATAGGCAGGCCACACTTCTCACATACGGTTTCAGTAGGTATATCTTTTGGTTTTACCCTGCCCGTAGTCTTGATAGCCTCTGCGAGATCCTTATTGAACGGTTTGTAAAAACCTTTCACAACTTTCACCCACTTCGACTTCCCTTCTTCAATGTGATCAAGCTCATCTTCCATTTTCGCAGTAAAGCCAACGTCTATGAGCTCC
>Ga0153916_10004582_pt1 | contig 10439 bp, 5 predicted proteins | sample Opewatmetagenome_FD_109642 | JGI IMG/M metagenome (GOLD analysis project Ga0153916, IMG submission 109642) | Freshwater wetland microbial communities from Ohio, USA - Open water 3 Core 3 Depth 4 metaG | ecosystem: Environmental > Aquatic > Freshwater > Wetlands | place: USA: Ohio, Lake Erie, Old...
GACATGGACGGCGTGGAGCCATTCGGCTTCGTGGACGGTATCTCGCAACCGCAACTCGATTGGAATCGGCAGCGCGCAGCACGCGACGAAGATCAGCTCGACTACACGAACCTCGCCTGTCTCGGCGAATTCCTGCTCGGCTATCCGAACGAATACGGCGGCTACACCGATCGACCCTTGCTCGACCCGAAAAGCGATGCGGGCGCGATGCTGCCCAGAGCGGAAGATGTGCCGGACAAGGCCGATCTCGGGCGCAATGGCAGCTACCTCGTCATGCGGCAGTTGCGGCAGGACGTGCGGGGCTTCTGGCAATTCCTCGACCGGCAAGCCGGAGGCGACGCCGCCTTGCGCGAACGATGGGCCGCGGAGATGGTCGGCAGAACGCTGAGCGGCGATCCGCTGGTGAGCCGCTCCGGAAAATCGGCGCCGAGTGACGCCGCGGCGTCGGGTCCCGACCTGAACGACTTCACCTACCAGGCCGATCCGTATGGTTTCTTCTGCCCGCTGGGTGCCCATGTGCGTCGCGCCAACCCGCGCAATGCCGACCTCCCGCCCGGCAGGCCCGGCATCGTCTCGCGACTGGTTCGCGCCTTGGGTTTCGACGCAGGGGCGCTCGACAACGATCTAGTGGCCTCCACGCGCTTCCACCGCCTGCTCAGACGCGGGCGCGAGTACGGAGCGAACGTGTCCATCGCGCAAGCGGTGGCGGGCGCGGCCGCAGGCGCCGAGTCCGGCCTCCACTTCATTTGCCTGGGCGCCAACATTGCGCGCCAGTTCGAGTTCGTTCAGGGCGCCTGGATGATGGGAACCAAGTTCAATGGCCTCAAGAGCGAAGGTGATCCCTTGCTGGGGCACCGCCAGGCGGGCCCGGACGGTACTGCGACCGATGTGTTCTCGATACCCCGGCCCGATGGACCCGACAAGCAGCTGTGCGGACTTCCACGGTTCGTCACCGTGCGTGGCGGGGCCTACTTTTTCCTGCCCGGCATTCGTGCTCTGCGCTACCTGGTAATCGCACGCTGAGGGACATCGCCATGGATTCGAACACGAGCCGCCCAGTGCCGCCTGCCGATACCGGCTTGGCGCTGTTGAACTGGATCAGCGATACGTCGTTGACGCTCCTGCAATTGGAGCGCCGTATCGACCCCTTCATCCGCCCGGCCTTCGACGCCTTGCTCCGCGACCCCGTCGCGCGGCTGGTCACCGCCCTGATCAACCTGCAGCGCACGAACGAGCGCCTGAAGGTTGCCGAGGAGAGGCCGCTTCCCGACGAAGAGGCCTACCTCGAATCGATCATCTCCACCTTTCAGCAGCAGCTGCGCAAGCTCTGGAAGCCCGGCGGCTTCGAACGCGGCGGAAACACGAAGACCCACGGCATCGTGCGCGCAGAGTTCATCGTCCACGACGGCCTGCCGGCCGAGCTCAGGCACGGCATCTTCGCGCAGCCGCGCAGCTACCGCGCCTGGGTGCGCTTCTCCGGCCCGGGTCCTTACGTAACGCCGGATATCGACGACGTCGGCTTCATGAGCATTAGCATCAAGCTCATGGGCGTACCGGGCCCCAAGCTCATGGACGAGGAGAAGTTCACGCAGGACATGTTCGGCGTCTCTACGCCGACCTTCGTCACACCGGACACCCGCGCGAACGCCGACTTGCAGAAATGGAGCCTGAAGAACGCGTCGCTTTTCTACTTCATCAACTTTCATCGTTCTCACCTGCTGGACCTGATCATGCAGGGGCTGTGGATCAAGACGCAGAGCAGCCCGTTCGAAGCGCCGTATTTCAGCTGCGTTCCCTACCTACTCGGAGAAGGTCGGGCCATGCAATATTCGGTATGGCCAAAAGCGAAAAAGAAGACGCCCATACCAAGGCTCCCCCTGCGCCCGCCCGACGACTACCTGCGTGATGCGATGGTCATTGCCCTCGACGACGGTGATGTCGAACTGGACTTTCGCGTGCAACTGCAGACCGATCCGTACCTCATGCCGATCGAAAACGCCGCTGTGCTGTGGCCTGAAAGGCTGTCGCCCCGCGTATCGGTGGCCACGCTGCGCATTCCCCGACAAAGATTCAACTTCCCCGCGCAATTGGAATTCGCTAAGCGACTGTCGTACAACCCGTGGCACTGTATGCCGGAGCATCGTCCCTTGGGCAACCAAAGTCGTGCGCGGCGACGCATTTATCTGGAGCTGTCGACGCTGCGGCACTCGATGAATGGTGTGCCGCATTATGAACCGACAGGGGAAGAGGTCTTCGACTAGCGGGCCAGCACGGCTAGAGGCGTAGATAAGAGAGATGGGGCAGCACTACACCGCGCGGCTGGGTCTACTGCAATGTCGATCTGGTCAAACTGCCACTGTGGTGTATCGATTATGTCATCGTGCACGAACTCGCGCACCTTCACATCCCACATCACGGCCCTGCTTTCTGGCGCCTTCTGTCGCAGTGCATGCCGGACGGGGAGAGGTGGAAAGACCGATTGGCAAAACAAGAAATTTCGGGATGGGCGCGGCTCTCGGACCCCATCACCCGGGCGCGATCAGTGCGGAGATATTGCTCGCGAGGTAGCGCCGACTACGATCAGCCAGTGCTTACCAATTTCAGAACCCAGCTAAATCAGGGTAAACCAATTTTAATTTACATGCACCGCTAACACAGTTTCAGCACAGTCGCGGTTTAGCCGATGGTTCGAGTCCGTCACGGTTTCCCGACCTCTGCAAAACTAAGGAGTACTGGTGAGAGGTTATTTCTGTCTCCTTAACGGCTGGAATCAACCCCGCTCGCTTGACCACCCAGCTTCAGCGGCTTAACCTTGGGATCAGGTTGGTACAGAAACTTCGGGCAGGTCAATTTTGCGCGCCGACAACCAGTAGGTCCCCCGCCACCGTGAGCGACGACACCCACAAAACCAGCCGCCTGCGCGCCATTGCCACATCCAAGCCGGCAACTGTCGGCGTGGCCCTGCTGCTCATCTATGCGATTAGCGGATTCCTGCTTGCGCCGTGGCTGATCCGGCAGCAGTTGCCGCCCCTGATCGATAAGCATCTGGGCGCGCAAGGGTCGGTGTCCGCAGTACGCATAAACCCCTTCCTGCTGACCTTCGAGGCCAGCGACCTGACGATTACCGAGAAAGATGGTACGCCGGCCTTGCAGGTGGGCCGCATATTCGTCGATTTTGAGGCGAGCAGCCTGCTGCGCCGGGCATGGACCTTCCGCCAGGTCCAGATCGACAGCCCGATCATCAATGCCGAACTCGATGCCAAAGAAAGCTTGAATCTGGCGCGATTGCTGAAGCCTGCGCAAACGGACGCGGCGCCTGCTGCCCGACCCGCAACTGAATCCACGCAACTGCCGCGGGTGCTGTTGCAGCACTTAGTGATCTCCGGTGGCACCTTCAGCTTCACCGACCACACGGTGCAGCCCACGGCCCGCGCGCAGTTCATTCCGGTCAACTTCGAAATGCACGACGTATCGACTTTGCCCGACCATCGTGGCGAGCACGTCTTGACGGCGCGGCTGTCCGACGGCGGCAGCCTGCAATGGCAGGGCAAGATCACGCTGGCGCCGATGGACTCCAGCGGGTCGATCGCGCTGAAAGACGCCAAACTGGCGACGCCTTGGCAGTTCGTGCGCGATCATCTGACGATCGCCGAGCCCGCCGGTTCGTATGAACTCGGGTTGCGCTACCGGCTGCGCTACGGCAACGGCGCGCTGGATCTGCAGGCCGACGACCTCGGTTTCCGGGTAAAGGATGTCGCGATCGCACAGCAGCAGGGCGGCGCGACGCTGCTCAAGCTCGCGACGATTGCCTTCGAGGGCGGCAGCTTCGATTTGCGGCAGCGCAGCCTCGCCTTCAAGGAGGTGCGCGTTACCGACGGCGCGATCAACGTCGCCCTCGATCAGGAAGGCAAGCCAGACTGGGCCAAGCTGGTCTACGCGCCCGCCTACGCCAAGCCGGCTGCGGCAGAGGCCGCACCGTCCGCTGACGAAAATGCGACTGCGAAGGCGCCCTGGGAGGTATCGCTGCCCAAAGTCAGCATAGGCCCGTTGGCGCTCGCCGTGGCGGACCACAGCCGGGTCAAACCGCTGCGCGTGACCATTGCCAGCGCACAAGCCGGTTTCGGTGTCGCCGCCACGGTCGGCAAGGAAATCCAGGTCACCGTCGACAAAGGCGTGCTGAAAATCGACGATGTCCGCATTCGCTCCGGCGACGACAAGGAACCGCTGATTACGCTGGCCGCTGCCGAACTTGCGGACGGCGCATTCGACCTGCAGCAGAAAACGGCGCGTGCGGGGCTGCTGCGGCTGTCGGGCGGCAAAACGCAGGTCGTGCGCGAAGCCGGCGGCAGCCTCAATCTGGCAGGCGCATTCGCCGCCCGCCGCAACGAGCCGCCACGGGATTCCGGCTTCAACATAACGCTGGATCGCGCGGAAATCGCCGGCTACTCGATAACGCTGGCAGACCGCTCTCTTCAACCGGCCGTGGCCTACGATCTGGAGAATGTGCGCGTCGCAGCATCGAAAATCGCGGTGCCGTTCAAAAATGCCAGCCCCGTCGAGCTCTCGTTGCGGATCAAACAGGGCGGCGCGCTGCAGGCCAAAGGCGCCGTCGATTTGCTGCGTCAGACAGCCGATGTGCGCTTCGAGGCAACCGGCGTCGCGCTGGCGCCGATCCAGAGCGTGCTGAAACGCCATACTACCCTGACGCTGGCATCCGGCAAGGCCGGCGCCAGCGGGCGCGTCACCTGGAACGGCAAAAGAACCCCGGCAGCAATCCGCTACGCCGGCTCGGCGGCGATTACCGATATCGATCTTAAAACCGAAGGCTCCGGCGAACGCCTGCTCAGCTGGCAGCGTCTCGCCGCATCGAACATCGATTTCGACAGCGCAGGCAACCGGCTGGCCATCGCACAGATCAGCCTCGCCCAGCCTTACGCCAGACTGATCGTCACCAAGGACCGCTCCACCAACCTTGCGGGCATCATGCGCCCCCGCGCAGAGCCCGCAGCCCCGGCGCCTGACGCCGGCGCGCCGATGGCGATCGGCCTGGAGCGCGTCAGCGTCGAGCGCGGCACCATGGACTTCTCCGACCTCAGCCTGGTGCTGCCCTTCGCAACTCACATCAAGGCGCTGGGCGGCTCGGCCAGCGGGCTGTCTTCGGCCCCCGACTCGCGCGCCAGCCTGAAATTCGAAGGTCGTGTCGAAGATTACGGGCTGGCGCGCGCCGAAGGCACGATCCAGCCATTTGCGCCCAAAAAATTCACCGACATCGCGGTCACATTCCGCAATATTGCGCTGACGCCGCTCAGTCCCTATACCGCGACCTTCGCCGGCCGCAAGATCGCCTCGGGCAAGCTGTCGCTGGATTTGCAATACAAGCTCGACAACAGCCAGTTGGCCGGCGAAAATCGGGTGGTGCTGGAGCAGTTCACGTTGGGCGAGCGCGTGGAAAGCCCGACCGCGGTCGACCTGCCGCTGGACCTGGCGATCGCGCTGCTGACCGACAGCGACGGCAAAATCAATGTGGCCGTGCCGGTATCGGGCAATGTCGACAAACCGGAGTTCAGTTACGGACACCTGGTCTGGCAGGCGATCCGTACGGTGATCACGCGCATCGTCACCGCGCCGTTCCGCGCGCTGGGCGCGCTGTTCGGTGGCGACGCCGAAACGCTGGGCGACATCGTGTTCGATCCCGGCAGCGCGCGTATCCTGCCAACCGAATACGAGAAATTACGGCGCGTCGCGGAAGGCCTGCAGAAGCGCCCTCAGCTCAAGCTGATCGTGCAGGGTCTGTATCACAAGGAAAACGACAGCCGCGCGTTGCGCACGCAGGCTGTGCGCACCGACCTCGCCGTGCGCGAAGGCCTCAAGCTGGCCAAGGGCGAAGATCCGGGCCCGGTCGGTTTCGACAGCGCGAAGACGCAGCGCGCGCTGGAAAACATGCTCAGCGAGCGCGCCGGCAGCGACGCCGTCACGCAGTTTGTCGAAGCTTTCCGCAAAACCGCGGGACGCGAAGTCAGCCGCGTCAACGCGGTGCTGGCCGTGATAGGCCGTGGCGCCGGCGACCGCGCGCTGTATGAAGCCCTCTACCAGCGTTTGATCGAACTGCGCGAGTTGCCGGCCTCAGCATTATCGGAGCTCGCCACAGCGCGCGCCGATGCGATCACCAGCGCATTTACCCATCGCCTCAAATTCGATCCGGCGCGGCTGGGCAGAAAACCGGCGGAGGCGGTGGATGAAGTTGCCAACAACGGCGTGCCGGTGAAGCTATCGTTTGAGCCGATCAAGTAACACAACGGAGTGACACACGGAGAAGTTGATGGCACGAGCGGCATCAAACCACCGACACAAGGATCTTAGCTTCGGCCGCGCTTTCCGGCGCTTAACATTAGCGGCTTTGCGCCGTGAATGTCAGCCTACACTGAAACGAGCGATGAAGCCGCTCGTTTTCAGCCAGAGGGAAATATAAACGTTAATTAAGCAATCAAAGACTTATCAGCGCTTGCCAATTGCAATACCCAGTTAAATCGGGGTAAAGCAACGTTAATCTAGTTTCGCTTCAACACGGTTTAAGCACAGTCGCGATTTAGCCGATGGTTCGAGTCCGTCACGGCTCGCTTCCTTGATTAAAGTCCAGCGTAAGTTAATTTACATGAGCCATGCTATGAAAGCGGAAACGGGAAAGAAGAATCCGGCCGCGGGCAGCGGCGATTCGCAGTGCGGCGTTGCAGCTTTACTGCCTTCTCCCGTTTTTGCCCCGCCGTGCCAACTCCCGGGATCTGCTGTATAAAGGGGGCATCCCGCATGGCTTGAGGCACCGGGACCAGCCAGGGAGGAACTCATGAGATCCTTGCTCGCATTGCTACTCGCTGCTGCGGCGCTGAACGCGCCCGCCCAATCCTCACCCCGCGTGAACGACACCTCCGGCATCAAGGTCACCCCGGGCTTCAGCGTTGCGGTGTTCGCGACGGGACTGGCGGAACCGCGGGGATTGCTGTTCACGCCGGCCGGAGACCTCTACGTCGCCGAGCAGGACAGCGGCGATGTTTCGAAAATCAGCCCTGCGGGAAAAGTAACCCGCGTGGCCCGTGGCTTCAAGGGGCCCCACGACCTCGCGCTCGGCGCCGACGGGATCATTTACCTGGCGGAGATGCACGCCAACCGCATTGCCTCCATCACGACTGCGGGCGCCGTCTCGACCTATATCGCGAAAGCGGGCTCGCCGGTGGATCTCGATTTCAGTCCGAAGGGGGAACTGCTGGTGTGCGAGCTCTATGCCGGGAGGGTCGTCGCCTACAGGGACCGGACGTTGAGCCGGGTCGTCGCATCCGGCCTGAGCTGGCCGCACGGTCTCGCCTTCCACCCGTCGGGCGCCGTCTTCATCAACGAGAACACCGGCAATCGCATCGTTCGGGTGAATCCCGACGGCTCGGTGCAACCGTTCGCCGAGGTCGCGCGCCCGGTCGGTTTGGTCCTTGCAAAATCGGGAAATCTCTATGTCGCCCAGCCGCAGGTCGGTAAATTATCCAGGGTTGCGCCCGACGGCCGCGTGACCGTGCTCGTCGAGAACCTCAAAGAGCCGCGGGATCCGGTATTTGACGCCGCGGGAAACCTGTTTTTTGCGGAGACGATGGCCGGCCGCGTGCTCAGGCTCTCCGGCACGTTCTAATTCGCCGTGCGGGGACTATGAGGGCGCGCGGAAAACCGGTTTAGCCGATGGTTCGAGTCCGTCACGGGCCCCCAAGCTAGGCAAATCTGATGGAATGGTCGCCCCCTTTCTGAAACGGCATCCAGGTGCCACAGTGGGGATGCAAATCAACCACCGAATGAAAGGGAACGACCAAAATGAAGATTACGACAATAGGCATCGATTTGGGAAAAAAGGTGTTTCAAGTACATTGCGTAGATGGACATGGCAAGGTTCAGGTGAGGAAACAACTCAAGCGTGCCCAAGTATTCCCTTTTTTCGCCAATTTGCCGCCTTGCCTGATTGGCATGGAAGCCTGCAGCGGAGCGCATTACTGGGCGCAGAAACTGACGACCTATGGGGCGGGTTCAACCGGTCATTCACATTTAATGCTGAACTCCTTCCGGCTCATTACGAATAAGGCTGCCTTTCTTGCGCAAAGCATCGTCAAGCAATTTATCGTGGCCGTAAATGTCTTGAAAGAAATAGACTTTTCCATCGCTTTTCACAATTGCCGTGCCATAAGCAATCACCACCGGTAATGGTTGCTTCAGACGAATCGTCCTTGAGCTGCCATTTTCCATGGCATCGCGGATACGCTCCTCGGTCCATTCTGGCTGATCTTGCAAGACAAACCTTGCCAGGGCTACCGGCTTTTCCACTCTGATGCAGCCATGACTGAAATCTCGCCGATCACGTTTAAAGAGTTGTGGTGCCGGTGTGTGGTGAAGGTAAATATTGTCGTTATTCGGGAAAATGAATTTGATGTTGCCCAACGCATTTTCTGGCCCCGGCCGCTGACGAATACGCAGTTGCCCACGCAACACCGCCTCCAGGTTCGCCCTGGACAATGTCGAGATAACCCCTCCATCGCCACGAACAAACTCCAGGCCCTGTTTATTGAAATAAGCGGGGTCACGACGAAGCTTCGGCACTGTTTCGGCTTTAGCAATCGAGGGTGGAATGTTCCAATAAGGGTTAAATTCTATGAAGCGCATATCCTCGACAAAAAGCGGGGTGCGCGTATCCAGTGCCTTGCCGACGATGACATTCATCGTCACCTCCATACTGATCCGGCCTTCGTTAATCTCGTAAGCACGAAGGACGAACTCAGGCAGATTAACCACAATCATCCGGTTGCCCAACAGCAAGGGCGTCCAGCGCAAGCGTTCGAGCGTTAGCTCGATCTGGCGCACGCGCGCAGCCATCGGGGTATTAAGTTGTTCAAAGGTGCCCCTGCCAATGACCCCATCCACCGTTAGTCCGTGACGGCTCTGAAACGCTTTGACGCCATCGACCAGGGCGGCCTCGTACCGTGTTGGAATTTCTGCATCTGTCGGTAAATCCCCTAGCGCCATCAGTTTCTGCGCCAACTCCGAAGTGCCAACATAGGCCTGGCCGGGTGCAATTTTGTTTGCTGGCAAGGGCGGAAGCCGATGCTGCAAAGCCGGGGCGTCTTCAAGCTGGCGGTACTTCGCCAGCCCTTGGCGCAAAGTACCGTAGAATGGCAAGTTTGGTGCTGCAGCACGGGTGACAGTTGTGAGCGTATGGCTGGCAACAGCTTCTCTTACATAGGTTTGAGGATCTAGTTGCTTAGATGGTGTTGCAAACGATGCGTGAACATCACGCGGATCTACGCGGCCATAATGAAGATCTGAAATGAAATGTTCTACGGCCTGTGTTAGCACACCCGAGAGTGTCGATTCATCAGCAGCCGAGATTGGAGCTTGAGAAGCCTTGTTCACGGCTTGCGCAAGGGAGTCCGCTGAATAGTCGTTTGGATTCAGACCATCCGCACCAGCCATCTTCAGGATTTGCACTGCCTCAACGGCATCAGCAGTGGGACGTCCATCGACGAACCAGGCGGGAAGATTGTTCGCGAACGCCGTACAAGCATTACCCAGCACGAAGCCAAGCAACACAAACAGCAAGCACTGGCCACTCCAATTGTGACGAGTGGCCGTGTTGACTGGTTTCATGAATAGTTCATTATTTTTGGATGAGCGCTTTAATTCGATACCCGCTTTTTGGCGAATGCCATATCCCGGGGCGCGGCTGATGATGAATAACGAGGAAATGCGCCGGAAGCATTGCCTTACCATTGATTTTGCCGATTTTCTTGAACCCAAAATTCAGGATGACAGTACTCCTTCAAATAAGGTCAACTGCTCTGAACTTCACCAGGTGCGCACGCGGCCAACATCCACATGCACAAAATCGGAGGCACGGTAATAGCCTACGCCGCCGCCATTCAGGGCGATGGCAGCCCGGCGCACATCTGCCAGATTGCGGCCCGGCACACGAATATCTATGGCAAGCCCGTCCATATGCAGGCTATGTTTCGCCACGTTGCTGCTTTTTTTCGACAGCATGGCGTTAGTAGCAGGTGAACGGTAGCCGGAAATAACATGAAAGCGCTCGTTCGTGTCCAGCGAAGCCGACAGCAGGTACAGCAAATCCAATAATCTGGCATCGATCGGACTGACATCACCTGAACGGTGGTCCCGCAGCAAGTGATAGATTTCCCGGAGCCCTTCAGGCTGGTACGCACCATCCGCCCAATACGCGGCGTTTAATTGCTCTCCCGTATGGGTATTGTAAAACCCCAGTTTACGCTCTGGCGCGGAATCCGCCGGAATCGACGCGAAGCTCCGTCCAGGCAGGCTGGCTGCGGCAAGCACTACCGCGCCCGTCTGAAGGAATCCGCGTCGGCTGAGCACGGTCTTGCCCACGGGAATTGCGGTATCTCGGC
>Ga0153916_10004583_pt1 | contig 10439 bp, 8 predicted proteins | sample Opewatmetagenome_FD_109642 | JGI IMG/M metagenome (GOLD analysis project Ga0153916, IMG submission 109642) | Freshwater wetland microbial communities from Ohio, USA - Open water 3 Core 3 Depth 4 metaG | ecosystem: Environmental > Aquatic > Freshwater > Wetlands | place: USA: Ohio, Lake Erie, Old...
CAGCACGCGGCAGAGGGCAGGGAGGTGATGGCAAGACGGGAGGGGCCCGGCCCCCTCCTCCCCCTCCAGGGCCATGGCGAGGAGGAGAATCCGGGTCACGTCTGCAGCCCGGGGATCCGGGTCCACGCCGAAGAGCGAACCCAGGATGCGAAAACGCTCTTCCAGGCTCAGGCTCCGGAGCGAACCCCCTTCGTCCCCTGACCCCCCATCCAGGAGCTGTTGCCGGTGCCAGTTCTCGAGGTACCGGTAGGAGAGGAGCAGGAGATGGCCTGAACTGCACGCAGGGTCCAGGACCCGGAGCCGGGCAATGTCTGCGTGTCTTCCCCCCTCTGCCTTTCCGGCCAGGGCTTGCGCCACCAGGTACTCCCGCGCGGCCTCCGGGGGTGGGAGAAATCCCCCTGCCCCCTTCACCCCGGCTGTCTCTTCCAGGACCGCCCGGTGTCCTCCCATCAGCCGGATCTCCTTCCTGAACAATATCCGGAATACCCCGGCCAGACGGAGCGTGGGGAACACCGAGAAGTCACAGGGAATACCGGGGGAAGAGAAGCCCTCCACGAACTCCCGGAGAACCCGGTCGTCCAGCTGCGGTTCCCGGGCGGGGGTGGCGGACGGAGCCCGGTCTGCCTCACGGGTGCATGAGTAGAGGGCCAGGGGAGAGGTCCCTTCCGCGTCCAGGAAGAGGGCGGAGATACGCTCCAGGATACCCGCTGCAGGAGCCATGTCCCTCAGAGTTCTCGCCGAAAGAAGGCCCCGGTCCTCGCAGATCCGGAGGTACAGGATCCGGTCCATGACACCGTGGACGAATGCATTCAGTTCCCCGGAGGAGAGGGCCGGGTTCTGGAGTGCGACATTCCGGGCGATGGCGGACCGCCACCGCTCCAGGTAAGAGAGGAGGGCCTGGTCCGCGGACGGGGTGCCCTCCCCTTCGCCTGTCGCCTGACCACTCATGCGGCGTTCCCGGTCATTGTGGATCACCGGAGGCGAAAAGGATGAGTTCCCGCGGGGGGGTCATCCCCCCGTTCCACCTTTGGGCGATGAGATCTCACGCGAACCTGCGGGGATCCGTCTCCACGTCGACGATGACCGGCAGATCCATCCCCATGGCCCTCTCGATCGCAGGTTTCAGTTCTTCGGGCCGCTCCACCCGGATCCCCTCTCCACCGCAGGCCTTCCCGTACGCGGCAAAGTCCGGGTTCAGGAGAGCGGTGGCGAAGTTGGGGTAGTGCTCCGTCTGCTGCTCCACCCGGATCATACCCAGCTCGTGGTTGTTGAGCACCACGACCACCATGGGGAGCCGGTACTTCACCGCGGTGACCAATTCGGCCATGGCCATGGAGAATCCCCCATCGCCTGTGATGCAGAAGACCGTTTTCTCCGGGTGCGCGAGCTTCGCGGCAATGGCGCCCGGGAGCCCGAAGCCCATGGTGGCCAGGTAACCGGACATGACGAACCGCTGCCGCTTCATGACAAAGTTCCGGCCGAACCACCAGCCGTTCTCGCCCACGTCGATGGAGATGACGGCGTCCTCGGGGACTACCTCCGAGAGGACCTTTATGATGTAGGGCGGCCGGAGGGGGACCGCCCGGGGATCCGCTTCCTGTTCCCTGCGTGCCGCAATCTCCCTCTTCATGGCGGCGACGCGGCCGCCCATCGCCTCATCCCTCCGGGGATGGACCCGGGCCGTGAGCCGGGGGATCACCACGCCGCAGTTCCCCCAGAGGTTCACCGCCCGGTCCCCCTTCCCCAGCTTCAGGGGGTCCAGGTCCACCTGCACCATCGGGCGATCGACCGGCACATGGGTCTGCCTGGAGAACCCGACGCCGAGAGCAATCAGAGGATCGGCCTCCGAGGCCAGGGTCCGGGCTTCGGGTGTGCCCACGGTGCCCAGCACCGAGACCACCGCCGGGTGATCGTCGGGGAGGACCCCCTTGGCCCGGAAGGTGGTGAGGATGGGGGCAGAGATCCGTTCCGCGAGTGCAGCCACCTGGGATGCAAAGGGGAATGCTCCCCAGCCTGCCAGAATGACCGGGGCTTTCCCCGCATCGATCAACTCCGCGGCCCGGGCCATCTCCTCCTCCGGCGGGAGGATGGCGTTGTTCGGGATGCAGGCCTCCCGGCGGCATACGGGGGCAGCGTGGGGCATCTTCTGGATGTCATTGGGAACCGATACCTGGGCGACGCCCCGGAGCAGGACTGCATGCCGGAGCGCCTTTGTCACGAGGGGGATCGTCATGGCAGGGTCCGCGATGGTGTTGTTGAAGATGGCGATGGGACGGAAGAAGGCGTCCTGGTCAATCTCCTGGAAGCCCCCGGGCCCCGAGTACTGCATCTCCACCTGCCCGTTGAGGGAGATCACCGATGCAGAATCCTCCCGTGCATCGTAGAGGCCCGTGGCCAGGTTGGTGGCACCCGGCCCCGCGATGGTCAGGCAGGCGGCGATGCCGCCAGTCAGTTTATGGTATGCCGATGCGGCCATGGCCGCGTTCTCCTCGTGCCGGACGACGATGTACCGCATCTCCGGCCGTTTCCGCACCGCGTCCACCAGGCCCAGGGAGGAGGTCCCCGGGATACCGAAGACGAGGTTCACCCCCCATGCCGCGAGGGCGGCAACGATCACATCGCTGACCGTGGTCCCGGCGGCCCTTCCGGGCTCCTCCTCCGTGAGAGGGAGAAAGGCATCCTTCCCCGCCTGGCAGACCGGGCACTTCCAGTCCCCCGGCAGATCCGCAAACCGGGTCCCCGGGGGAGTCCCTGTCTCCGGCTCCCCCTTCTCCTCGTCATACACGTACTGGCATACCTGACACTGCCACCGCGCCATCTCCTCACCCCAATCCCGGCTGGTACGGTACTGTATGGATGCGATGAGGGCTATATATTCCCTGGGGTGAATGCCCTGCAGTGCGCCCGCTCTCCCGCGCGTGCAAGGATTATTGAAGGGACCCACCCTAGGGATCAAGTGGATCTACCGGATGCAGGAACCTCCCGTCCAGGATACCGATGCCCGGCTCTTCAGCCGGGCTACCCTTGTGGAGCGGGCCCGTAAAGAGGCCGGGATCGGAGGGATGGTGGGCGATCTCGCGGCTGCGATCATCTCCACCGAGCCTGACCACTTCCGGGACGCGGTGTCAGAGCTGCTGGCCACCACCGGGTACACCTGCGACGACGGGTGGAGCGATGCGGAGAGGGTGGGAGCCGCGGTGCTCCGGCGCCCGGGCTCCGCGGACCTGGTTCTCCAGTCCCGCCGGACTCCCCACCCCGTCCTCCCGGCCCTCCCCACCGCCCCACCAGCAGGAGCCCTGCCCTCGACACGGCTGGAGACGCTGGTCTTCTCGGCACGGGATCTCGAGGAACTGGTGGCTATCCAGGGACTCCGGGGGGTCCGGTTCCTCCCTCCCGGGATCCTCTCCACGGAGCGGTACCGGTTCATCCAGACCCTTCCGTCAGCCTTCACGGGAAACTCCCTGGGGTATCTTGAATGGGAGCCAGGGGCAGACCACAGGTACAGACCCGACGGGGCGAAGGATACCCCCGGTCTCCCATCCAAGCCTAACCTGCCCTTCCTGCACCGGATCGGCGCCCTGGACCATGCGGCCACCCGGGTGCGGGCCGGGGACCGGGAACAGGCGGTCCTGGAGTTTCTTTCCCTGACCGGGTACCATCTCCAGTTCGCCATCCCGGTCAGGGACCAGAACTCCGTCACCACGGTCACGAAGCGGTCGAAGGAGGACTTTGCCATGGTCTTCACCTCCGGGATCATGCCGTTTGTGGATGAGGCTACCTCCGGTCCCACGGAGCGTTTCATCCACCGGTACGGGCCCCGGGTGCACCATCTGGCCTTCCGCACGGAAGCGATCGAGGCCACGATCGCGTCCCTGGAACGGGGTGGCCTGGAGTTCCTGGACGGGCTGGTGGGGTCGCCGGAGGAGGGGCTCCACCAGATCTTCACCCGGCCCTCTCCCCACACGATGCTGGTGACCGAGTACATCCACCGGTACGGGGACTCGGACGGGTTCTTCACGGAGAGCAACGTGAGCAGGCTCACGGCGGCGACGGCCCGCCAGGACTAGGGAAGTATGACGGATAGGGACGATCTGATCTACCGGGAATCGCTGGAACTGCACCGGCGGCTGCGGGGCAAGATCGAGATCCGACCCAAGATTTTCATCCGGACCCTGAAGGACCTCTCTAGGGTCTACACCCCCGGGGTGGCCCAGGTCTGCCGGGAGATCCAGCAGGACCGGGACAAGGCCTACACCTACACCATCAAGTCCAACACGGTGGCCATCATCACCGACGGGTCTGCGGTGCTGGGCCTGGGCAACATCGGCGGCTATGCCGCAATCCCGGTGATGGAGGGGAAGGCTCTCCTCTTCCGGGAGTTCGCCGGAGTGAACGCCTTCCCCATCTGTTTTGAGGGCTACCACACCGATTTCGTGGAGGACGTGAAGAACATCGCCCCGGTCTTCGGCGGTATCTGCCTGGAGGACATCGCGGCCCCCAAGTGCTTCGAAGTGGAGGAGGCGCTCCAGGGTATCGGCATACCGGTCATGCACGATGACCAGCACGGAACTGCGGTCGTGGTCCTCGCCGCCCTCATGAACGCCTGCCGGGCGACCGGGCGGGAGATGGAGGATCTTACCATCGCCATCTGCGGGGCCGGGGCCGCGGGATTTGCCATCTTCCGGCTCCTCCGGTGCCTGGGGTACGATCAGCGCCTCTGCAAATCGGTGCGGGACATCATCATATGCGACCGGAAGGGGATCATCCACCGGGAGCGGGACGACCTCATGAAGAATAAGTACAAGTACATCATCGCCCACGAGACGAACCGGAAGAACCGGACCGGGACCCTTGCGGATGCCATGGAGGGGGCAGATGTCTTTATCGGTGTCTCGGCCCCCTCCCTTGTTACGCAGGAGATGGTCCGTTCCATGGGCGAGGAGCCGATTGTCTTTGCTCTCGCCAACCCGGTCCCCGAGATCATGCCCGAGGAGGCCCGGAAGGGTGGGGCCGGTGTGGTTGCCACAGGGAGGAGCGACTACCCGAACCAGGTGAACAATGTGCTCGCATTCCCGGGGATCTTCCGGGGAGCGCTGGATGCCTGCGCCCGGGAGATCTCCAGCGAGATGAAGCTGGCCGCTGCCCATGCCCTTGCCGCCCGCGTGAAGCGCCCCACGCGGGGACGGATACTGCCGTCGGTGCTGGACCGGCGGGTGGCCCGGGCTGTGGCGGAGGCGGTCAGCGCGGCAGCCGTATCGTGCGGCTGTGCAAGGGATTGCCATTCAACGCCGTGAGGGGTCACGGAAGTATCCATGCTGCAGCTGTACAACACCCTGACCCGGAAGAAGGAGGTCTTCACCCCGCGGGAACCGGGCGTGGTCCGGTTCTTCACCTGTGGCCCGTCCATCTACCAGCCACCCCACCTGGGCAATTACCGGACCTTCCTGTACGAGGATGTCCTGCACCGGTACCTCCAGTACCTGGGGTACCGGGTGGACCGCGTGCTTCCCTTCACCGATGTGGAAGACAAGGCCATTGCCGAGGCGCAGCGGCGGGGCGTTTCTTTGCAGGAGCTCACCGACCGGGTCGCTTCCCGGTTCCACGAGGAGGCGCGGATGCTGCGGATCCACCCGCCCACCCACAACCCCCGGTCCTCCACCACGGTCGAAGAGGCGGCGAGAATCATCCAGGCGCTGCTCGCGAAGGGCTACGCGTACCGCGATGGCAGGGACATCTTCTTTGAGCCGATGAAGTACCGGGGGTTCGGGAGGCTGGCCCGGATTGACCTCTCCCGCTGGCCTGCGAAACGGAGGCGGTTCCGGAAGGACACCTACCCGGGCATCCGGTGGAACTATGGCGACTTCATCCTCTGGCACGGGGAACGGGTAGGGGATACGGCGGTGTGGAAGACCGCCATCGGCAGGGGGCGGCCATCCTGGAACGTGCAGGACCCGGCCATGATCCTCCCGTTCCTGGGCGCGTCCGTCGACATCCATGCCGGGGGCATCGACAACCTGGCCCGGCACCATGACTACACGCTGGCCATCATGGAGGTGCTGACAGGGCAGCCCTATGCCCGCTTCTGGCTCCACGGCGAGCACCTGCTCACCGGCGGGAAGAAGATGTCCAAGAGCCGGGGGAATATCGTCTGTCCTGTCACCCTTGTTGCCGGGGGGTACACGCCGGAGCAGATCCGGTTCTTCCTCATCTCCGGCCACTACCGGGACCGGATGGACCTCACCGAAGAATCCCTGAAGGAGGCGGCTGACCGGCTCTCCCGCGTCCGGCAGATGGGGGAATCCCTGGAGGGTGATCTCCGGGGAAAGGGGGATGATTCCGGGGTAGCCTCGCTCATCCGGTCCCTCGAAGAGGGATTCACGGAGAGGATGGATGATGACCTGGACGTGGAAGGAGCATGGGAGCACCTGGAAAAGATCCTCACGGCCCTTCACGGGATGGCCGTGGGGGGAATGCTGGGGAATGAAGAGGCCGCACACGTCATCTCGATCCTCCGGAGGATCGACGGGGTACTCCAGGTGATCTACCCGGTTGCGGGGCTGCCTCCGGAGCCGGCATCCGGATAGGGAGAACCCGCCCGGGACCCCTCCTTTTTTCAGCTGGTGAACGGGAGGGGGACACCCCCTCCCGCCGCCCTCCCACCGTGAGGATGGTCGATCCAGGTCGGATCTCCCGGTGATAGTTCCAGGGCCGTAAAGAGCAGATTACCAGGGCCGACCAAATACCGATGAAGCGGATATCCTCTCGTGGGGGTGGGACCGGGAGGGGGCAGGCCCCCTCCCGTCGCAATTAACGGCGAGGTGCGGGGTGTTCATTCGGAGACATCGATCCGGACCACGGGGTTCTCCACCCCCGTTTCTCCGTCGTAACCCTGCACCCCCAACATACGTTTAAGAGTCCGGAGCACCCAGAGGTACAGAGCATGGGGCACCCCTGAAAGAGGGGGTGCCCCGTCGTTTCAGGGAGGGTTGCCTGTGGCTCCCCGCGTCAACGCCCGCCATACCACGTGCCCCGGCTGCCAGCAGGAGGTCTTTCTCGAGGAGCTGGTCTCAGGTCGCTGCCCGCTCTGCGGCTGCGAGCTGGAGGACCCCGAGGAGGTCTGCGACGGCTTTGATGACGTGATCGACCGCTCGGACCTGGCCTGGCTCCTCTTCCACTACTTCCTGTACCGGAAGTTCGAGGCACTGGGGGCAAGCCCGGTCCAGACCCTCCACCTGATCTCCCGGTGCGAGGGGTCCTTCAGCGGGGAGGCGACCCCGCGGGAGACTGCGTACGAGCTGGACGTGCCCATGACCTTCAGGGACCGGGTCCGCGTGAAGAGGTGCGCCGCGTGCGGGCGGCTCTTCATGTTCGGGGGAAAGAAGCGCATCTCCGGGGATCTCGCACGCACGGGTGACGAGATCTGGTACACCTGTCGGGCCTGCCGTTCAGAATGAGCGGCCCATGAGGGCCGGTGACCCGGATTTCCCGCAGATGATACAGGTGCGGGAGGTCCCCTCCATCCCGTATCCCCGCACTTCTGTCCCCAGCACGCTGGCATCCACCTGCTGCTCCAGGGCCTCGGCGCACTCCCGGCTCCCGCACCAGGGAGCGAGGGCCACACCCGTCTTCACCGCAGCCGCGGTCTCGTCGAGAGTGGCGGCACAGGTGACCCGCACCTTCATGTCCTCGTCTGCCCGGGCCAGGAGCTGATCCTGCAGCCGGCTGAGTATCGCCTGCACGCCGCTGAGGAGGTCTGCCCGGGGGATCCGGCTCTTTGCACCCAGCCGGGTCACCGCCGTCACCACCCCGGCATCCAGGTCCTTCGGGCCGATCTCCAGACGGAGGGGAACCCCCCGCATCTCCCAGTGGTAGTACTTGGCACCGGGCCGTATCTCCCGCCGGTCCACCTTCACCCGGAGTCCGGCGTTGAGAAGGGTCTCGGCCACGGCATCAGCCGATGCCAGCACCTCCTCCTTTCGACTCCCGACGATGATGGGGACCACGACCACCTGCACGGGGGCCACCGTGTGCGGGAACACCAGGCCCCGGTCATCGCCATGGACACTGATGACCGCCGCGATGGATCGTTCCGAGATCCCGTAGCAGGTCTGGTGTGCATACTGCTGCTCCCCCCGAATATCCTCGTACTGGATGCTGAAGGTCCGGGAGAAGTGATCGCCCAGGTGGTGGACGGTGCCTATCTGGAGGGTCCGCCCGTCCGGCATAATCGTATCGACCGCGACCGTGTAGTCGGCGCCCGGGAACTTGTCCCAGTCGGGCCGGCGGGAGATGAGGACCGGGATGCACATCTTCCGGTAGAACTCGCGGTACAGCCCTATCGCCTCCTCCACCTGGGCTTCGGCCTCCTCCCAGGTGGCATGGACGGTGTGGGCCTCCTTGAAGGAGGTGATCTCCCGGAGCCGGATCAGGGGCCTCGTGTGCTTGGTCTCGTACCGGAAGGTGGAGACGACCTGATAGATCTTCAGGGGCAGGTCTGCATGGGACCGGACCCAGAGGGCGTACATCGGGTAGATAGCCGTCTCGCTGGTGGGGCGAAGCGCCAGCTTCACTTCGAGAGGGGTCGTCCCCCCGTGGGTGACCCAGTACACCTCGTTCTCGAAGCCTTTGATGTGCTCGGCCTCCTTCATGAACTCCTGCTCGGGGATCAGCAGGGGAAAGAGGGCCTCCTCGTGATCCCGGTCCATGATCTCCCGGAGGAGACCGTACACCTGCTTCCGGAGGGCGAACCCGAAGGGGTACCAGACGTAGAGCCCCTTCACCGGGTACCGGACGTCCATGATCTCGGCCCGCCAGAGGATCTCGTGATACCACCCGGAGAAGTCCTGTTTTGGGGGCAGGGCACTTCGTTCCTCTTCCGGCGGCACCGTCACACCTACGCGACCAGAGATATGATTTGAGGCGTAATAAAAGCCTCGATTCCCGCTGCCAGGGCTACGAGGGGCAGAACGGCCCGAAGGAACACGGATCCAAGGTCCCGGGCGCGGGCTGCCGCATCTTCGTCCCCCTTCCATTCCTGCCAGAGGGCTTCCGCCAGGGAGAGGCCCAGCGCTCCGGCGAGGATGAAGGACGGGATCTCGACGACGCCGTGGGGGAGGATGGCGGCCAGCACGTACAGGATCCCCTTCTCCTGCCGGACCGCCTCCATCACCCCGCCGATCACGAGGCCGTTCGTCCCCGCGATGAAGAGGGTCACGGCCCCGAGGGACGCCCCGCCCAGAAAGAGGAGCAGGCAGGTCTGCAGGTTGTTGAGGAAGATCGCGAGAAAGAGGAGGAGGGAACTCCCTGCCGGGATGCCGCCCAGGATCTGGTCCCGGAGTACCTGGATGAGGGTCCGCCCCACCACGGGATCCTGCGATACGACGAGACCCCCCAGGACCAGGGTGGCAAGGAACACGCCGGTGACCACGAGGCCCGGCCTGACCAGGGCTTCCCTAGACATAGAGCACCATCCGGGCCATGTCGCGGACACCCGGCGCAAGGCCCACAACAATCATGGCCAGGAGGATCAGGTGCCAGAGCGCCGGGTTCCCCTCCCTGCGGTAGGCCGAAAGGACATAGATGGCCGGGATCACGACCGCAACCTTCAGGAGAAACATGGAGAAGGCGGTGCCGGTGAGGGCAATGAGCGTGGAACCGACGACGTGTACCTCCACGTAGCGGAGGGGGTGCAGGTCGATTCCGATGCTGGTCGCCGAGGCGTCCAGCATCTGGGCGAAGATGAGGGCCCGGAACAACGGGTCCCCTGCTTCCTTCCAGCCGAAGCCCCGTTCCAGGAGTGCCATCAGCGCTGCGGAGGTGGCGAGGGCAAGGCCCAGAATCGAGAGCAGGATGACGAGATCCACCCGTGCCTGCGTGAGGCCGAACCAGAGCAGGAGAAGGCCCGCCCCTGCAGAGGCTCCGGCACCCACACCTGCGTAGAAGGATTGGAACCGGGGCACCATTCCTTTCATTTCCAGGGAGCGGGCAAGGACCAGGGCAGCCGCGGTGAACCCGAAGACCGCGAGGAAGATCAGGGGTGTGACCAGCAGGTACCGGTACGGAGCAGGGACGAGACCGGTATCCTCCACCACCCGGAGCAGGCCGCCCAGTACCACATACGGGAGGGTGGAGAGCACCAGGTCCCGGTCCACCGGGACCCCGCCCCGGGCCAGCCACCGGTATACCAGGTACACGGCCAGGAGGAAGATGAGGGCGTAGGTGAGGGTATCGACGGGATTATAGGGTTGTCCGAGAACGATGGGATCAATGTAGTATTTGTAGAGGAACTCTCCAATCATGAATGATCCGAAATGAGCGGAGATGGTATGGACCTGCTCAGGAATAAAGGTTTTGACAAGTCCAAATGGATGCAGCTCCCCAGGGACGTTGTGATCGGGCACGATGTGCTCACCCAGCTGCCCGCAGTGTGCGATGACCTG
>Ga0153916_10004584_pt1 | contig 10437 bp, 7 predicted proteins | sample Opewatmetagenome_FD_109642 | JGI IMG/M metagenome (GOLD analysis project Ga0153916, IMG submission 109642) | Freshwater wetland microbial communities from Ohio, USA - Open water 3 Core 3 Depth 4 metaG | ecosystem: Environmental > Aquatic > Freshwater > Wetlands | place: USA: Ohio, Lake Erie, Old...
ATCACGAAGGCGTCGCTGTCGACCGACTCGTTCATCTCGGCGGCGTCGTTCCAGGAGACGACGCGCGTGCTCACCGAAGCGTCGATCTCGGGGAAGGTCGACCATCTGCGCGGGCTGAAGGAGAACGTGACGATGGGGCGGCTGATCCCGGCGGGGACGGGGTTCGAGTGGTACAAGAACGTGCAGATCCCGCCGGACGAGCCGCCGCCCCCGCCCCCGCCGACCGAGGAGGAGCTCGAACTGGAACGCGAGATGGAGTACTTCATCGAGCCGGAGGAGGCGCTGGGGCCGAGAGGGATGGTGGAACCGGAGTAGGGGTTCGCGCGCTTGTCGGCGTTGGGCTTTAGGCCTTGGGCTTCAGAGCTTGTAGGGCGACAGGATCACTGGCGGGGTGCCTGATCCTGTCGCCCTTTCTTCTTTGTTCCGTAGCCTGATGCGACGGACGTTTCCGCCTCCGCCAAGGCTTCGGCCTGGCTGCCCATCACTGTCACAGGCGAGGACGTCGACGGCCTCGTGCTGACGACAAGCGGCGGCGTCTCCATGGCCGGCCAGATTGAGTTCGAGGGTGATCTGAAGCCCTCGTTTTCGCCGAAGTCATGAGAATTCTGGCGCCCAACCTGCGCGAATCGATCGTCAGGGTAGCGTACGACGAGCGTCTCGCAGAGACGGGACACGCGCTCCACCTCGCCAGCCGGTGCAGCAGCGCCGTCTGCCCCTGCCATGAGTTCCACAGACGACGTGGACGCCCACACCCAGAACGTCGTCTTCGCGGAGTCCTTCCAGGTACGTTGACGCCGGTCTGCCGAGCGATCCGCGACCTGCGCGGTTCTTCGACAACGTCTGTAGCCCCCTGTTGATTCACCGCCATGGGCACGCGGCGCCTCGGCGCTGCGACCCCGCCACCGTCTCGCCGCGGCCGCATCCGGGGATTCCTCATGGCAAGCACACGACAAGCCGTTAATCGGTAAGAAGTTACTGTTTGTCAATATTTATTTATTGACAAACAGTATGTGCCGCCGCATATTGTCGACAGTAGCCGAGGGGGGTTTGTCCAAGCCGCCACGATGCCAGAAGGAGCTTCTCGATGCGCCTCTATGGAGCCGGCTCGTTTTGCACCGCAAGGGTTGTTCTTGAGGTGTTCCTGGTGATTGCCGGCTTGCTGATCGCGGCCGAGGTCGTGGTCACCGCCGTGCTGCTCGTCAACCCGCTCCATCCCCTCCGGCAGCACTTCCAGGTGACGACGACGGTAACCGTGCCGGCGGAGGTGTGGCCGCCCGCGGGCGTGGTGCGCGTCCAACCCGGCATCGCGACCGCCCGCGTCGAGCCGTGGGCCTACCTCAGGTACCAGCCCGCAAGCCGGTGGTTCGTCGCCGTGACGGCCGCCGTGAGCTTTTCCTGGTGGGCGTGCGCCGTGCTCATGCTGCTGCACCTGAGACGCGCGTTCACCAACGTGTCGGCCGGCACCCCGTTTCCGCGGGACAACATCCGATGCATCCGGGTGGCGGGCTGGGCCATCGTTGGCATGGCGGCGGTCGAGCTGATCATCGACGCTGTCATGCTGGGCTTCATGCGCGCCACGACGACTGTCGCGGGCGGGCCTCCGGCGGTTCCTCTGGACTTGCTGCTCGGGGACTTCCCGCTCGGCACGATCCTGGCCGGCCTGGCCGTGGTGATCCTCGCCGAGGTTTTCCGCGCCGGCGCGGATCTCCAGGACGACCAGGCGCTGACGGTGTAGGGGGCAGCCATGGCCATCGTCGTGAACCTGGACCTCCTGCTGGTGAAGCGGAAGATGAAGCTGACCGAGCTTGCCAGCCGCGTCGACATCACGCTGGCGAACCTGTCGGTGTTGAAGCAGAACAAGGCCCGCGCCATCCGCTTTTCGACGCTGGACGCGCTCTGCAGGGAGCTCGGCTGCCAGCCCGGCGACCTGCTCGAGTATCAGCGCGATGCGCCCCAGGCAGCCGGGCCCGTGGTTGTCGGCTCGGGCAGCGACCAAGTATCAGACCCGGAGTCTGGCGACTGACGAGACACGGCACTTGGGGTCAGATCCGCAGTTCTGCGGATCTGACCCCGGATTCTGCAGGAGAAAGGCGATGGATGCCGTTCACGCGATCCTCCGGCGCCTCCGCAACTGGTTTGTGGTCTGGTTCGTCGCTGAGGCGCTCGTTGGCACGGCGGCGGCTGCCTACGTCCTCGACGGCATGAGCCGGCATTCGCTCCTGGGTTACGTGACAGGCGGCGTCAGCGCCGCGGGCACGGTCCTGGCGGGCCTCGTCGTGTCGCTGATGCTGCTCTTGCTCGCGTGGGCCGTCCTCGAGGCGCTCCTGGATCTCAAGCCGTGGGCGCGCATTGTCGTGCTGGTGGTCGGCTGGATCACCTTGGCGTCGGCCGCACTCAACCTGCTGACGCTTCCGGCCACGTGGGCGCAGCTCGAGCCGATGGGGGTGCTCACGGGAGCCGACTGGCGGGCGCTCGTGGCGGTGAGCGTGCCGACGAAGGTAGCGGACCTGGCGTTCTGGTCGTGGGCGATCTACGTGCTGCAAATGAACGCGGCCGTCCGAGAGGCCTTCGTTTGCCGCACCGCCCCTCCCGAGCCGGCGCCCACCCGGCCGGCGAAGCAATGAGCGCGACATCGGTCCCAGGGGCCTCGAAATGGCGTCTGACCCAAGAGGGCCCAACATGGAGAGGGCCGCAACGGCTGACGCCCGCCAAGGGGGGGAAATGGGGTCTGACTCCATTTCAAGTGCGAAGGCAGTCTCGCCACGGACTGCTGGGAGGACTGACGCATGTTGAAGGAATCTGCCGTGTTCGTTCTGTTTGTCGGGTTCATCATCTCGTCGGCCGGCTTGGGTCCGGGGTTCCGCGAGGAATCGGCACGCGCCTCATCCCCGGAGCGCTTCGCCAGCGTCCGGGCCATGATTCTCGAGGCCGTGCAGAAGAGCGGAGTCCCTTCCATTTCGATCGCGGCCGCCGAAGACGGGAGGATCGTGTGGGAGGAGAGCTCCGGCTACGCAGACAAGGAGAAGAAGATCAAGGCCACGCCCGATTCGCTCTATGCCCTGGCCTCCATATCCAAGGCGTTCACCGGAACGGGCCTGATGGTGCTTGCCGAGAAGAAGCTCGTCGACCTGGACAAGCCGGTCAATGACTATCTGGGCGAGGCCAAGCTGACGGCGCACGTGGGGAATGCCGACCGCGCCACGCTCCGGCGGATGCTCTACCTCGAAGCCGGGATGCCCATGCACTGGAACATCTTCCATGCAACCGAGGCGGCCAGACCGCCCTCCCGGGATGAATCCATCCGCCGCTACGGGATTATCGTCAACGAGCCGGGCCGGGAGTACGTGTATTCGAATTTCGCCTACGGCGTTCTCGACCGGGTCATCTCTCGCGTCTCGGGGAAAGGGTACCCCGAGTTCATGAGAGACGAGGTCTTCACGCCGCTGCAGATGAGCAGGACGTCGGTGCACATCGCTCCCGAGCTGGCGGCCTGTGCGGTGCAGAACTACGATGCGGCGGGAAGACCCCTGCCTCCTCTGGCCTACGACCATGACGGCGCGTCGGCCGTCTATGCGAGCGTCCACGACCTGATCCGCTTCGGGCTGTTTCATTTGAAGAACCGCGTCCCCGGCCAGAAGCCCATTCTCAGTCCGGCCTCCCTGGATCTGCTGCACCAGCCTTCTTCCCTGAACGCGTCGGAGGCCAGTACGATCGGCGAACCGCGCATGGCCATGGGCTGGGGAGTCGTCGACCTGGCCGGCCATCGCTTCGTCATCGCCAGCGGCGCAGCTCCCGGAACCCAGACGCGGCTCACCTTGCTCCCCGAGAAGAACATGGCGGTGGCCGTCCTGTGCAACGCCAGCTCCTCCGATGAGATGGCCCTGTGGAAGATCGAGTGGGCGACGTTTGGCGCCATGGTCCCCGGATTTCCTGCCATCCCGGTGATTCCGGAGGAGAAGCCGGCAGCCTTTGTCCCGCCGCGGGAACTCCTGGGAGAATGGCAGGGCACGGTACACACCTATCAGGGAAACACGCCCATGAAACTGTCGGCCCGGAGCGGCGGGGAGATCGCCATCGAGCTCAACGGCCAGCCCGGAGGACCGATTCCCTTCGACACGCCGCTTGGGCCCCTGGCATTCCGGAACGGCTGGCTGACCGGGCTCTTTTTCGGGACGATACCCACGGACGATGCCAAGCGCTGGTCGCATGTGGTCTTCCTGCGCTTGCAGTTGAAGGGAGAGACTCTCAGCGGAACGGTATCGGCGGTGGCCGTCAACCAGACCTTCGGCCTGCCCTACTGGGCATCGCTGACGCGGAAGTAGCCGGAAGCATCCCGTTTCGTCGCTGAGGAGGCGAGTCGTGGATGATCCGTGCTCGGACCAGCGCTTCCTGTCCGGCGTGGAATGCGTCGTGTCCGAAGCGCTGGCGAAGCGCGTCGAGAGAGGAGGACGTGTTCCGAAATGTGCAGGAGGGCGGCGGGCCACCGCCGACGGAAGGCGAACTGGAACTCGAACGCGAGATGCTGGCCCCTGGCTAAGGCCTCGGTGCCTACGCTCGTAGCACGATCAAGGACGGCAGGATCAGGCACCCGAGCGCGGCTGCCGCGCTGGGGACCCCGCTAGTGGTCCTGCCGCTCGTTTCTTTGTACGGTGTGTCGTACCTGGCTCCCTGGTCCTTGCGATCGCGGTCGGCATGCGTAGAATTGCGCCGTGTCCCGCGAGGACCCTGCGAGGGCACTGCGGGAGGAGGCCATGAGAACGCCGGCATCTGGCACCATCTTCGCGGCTGTCTTGATCATCACCTTGACCGCAGCGGTCCCGTCCGCCGCCGCCAATGGCCAAAGCGGTCACCCGCAGCTTACCGTCACGTCGCCCAACGGTGCGTTGGTGGTGACCGTCGGTACCGACGGTCAACTCACCTGGGCCGTGTCGTATCACGGCCGCTCGATCCTCCTGCCATCCCGCATCGGGCTGGCACTTGCGGATCGCACCCTCGGCGAGCGGCCCTCCGTGTCTGCCACCGCCACACGAACGGTAGATCAGGTGGTGCGGCCGGTCGTGCGCGTCAAGCGCGCCGAGATCCGCGACCACTTCAACGAACGACGGATCGACTGCAGCGACTACTCCCTGATCGTGCGCGCGTACGACGACGGCGTGGCGTACCGTCTGGCGACCAGGTTGGCGGGCGAGATCGAGGTCCGCGCGGAGGACGCCAACTTCGTGTTCGCCGGCGACTACCCCATGTACTTTCCCGAGGAGACCAGCCTGCTCTCGCATCAGGAGCGCCTCTACAAGCAGCTCAAGGTCAGCGAGGTGGGCAGCCGCTTCTCGAGTCTGCCGGCAATGGTGGACGCCGACGGCCTCAAGCTCGTGATCACCGAGTCGGACCTGCTCGACTACCCGGGTATGGATCTCACGGCGGGGCCCGACGCGCACAGCCTCAAGGGACTGTTTCCGGCCTACCCGCTGAAAGTGACACTCCTGCGCGATCGCGACGAGAGGGTAGACGAGCGCGCCCCGTACCTGGCACGTACTCGCGGCACCCGCGACTTCCCGTGGCGCGTCTTGGTTGTCGGCGAGCGTGACGCCGATCTGCTGGAGACCGACATCGTCTACCGGCTGGCGTCGGAAACGAGTATCGGCGACACGAGCTGGATCAAGCCGGGCAAGGTGGCCTGGGACTGGTGGAACGCGAACAGCGTCTTTGGTGTGCCGTTCAGGGCCGGGATCAATACCGATACCTACAAGTACTACATCGACTTCGCAGCCCAGCACGCCGTCCAGTACGTGATCCTGGACGAGGGGTGGTACCGGCTCGGAGATCTGCTGTCCGTTGTCCCCGGGATCGACATGGACGCGATCGCGGCCTACGCGCGGCAGAAGAACGTCGGGCTGATCATGTGGGTGGTCTGGAAGACGTTCGACCTGCAGATGCAGGCCGCGCTCGACCAGTTCGAACGATGGGGCGTGAAGGGGATCAAGGTGGATTTCATGCAGCGCGAGGACCAGTGGATGGTCAACTTCTACGAGCGTGTGGCGCGTGAGGCGGCGAAGCGTCATCTGCTCGTGGACTTCCACGGCGCGTACAAGCCCACCGGCCTCTACCGTACCTACCCGAACGTGATCACCAGCGAGGGAGTCGTGGGTATGGAGCACAGCAAATGGAGCAAGGACGCCTCGCCCGACAATGCCGTGACCTTTCCGTTCATGCGCATGCTCGCCGGCCCCGTGGATTACACGCCAGGAGCGATGATCAACGCCGCGAAGGCGGACTTCCAGCCGGTCTACGGCCGGCCCATGAGCCAGGGGACGCGATGCCAGCAGCTTGCGATGTACGTGGTCTTCGAAAGCCCGCTGCAGATGCTGGCCGACTCGCCGTCCAACTATCTTCGCGAACCGGAGAGCCTGGCGTTCCTCTCATCGGTGCCCACGGTGTGGGATGAAACCAGGGCGCTCGGCGCCAGGGTGGGGGAACACATCTTGACGGCACGCCGCACCGGGCGCGAGTGGTATGTCGCGGCCCTCACGAATTGGGAGCCACGTGATCTGGAGATCGACCTGTCGTTTCTCGGTCCTGATGAGTGGCGGGCCGAGATCTTCCGTGACGGCCCGAACGCCGATCGCGTGGGTGTCGACTACGTGCGGGAAACGCGCGCGGTGACGGCAGGCGACCGCCTGCGCGTTCACCTGGCGCCCGGCGGTGGCTGGGTGGCGCGCATCACACGCTAGGCGGGTCTTGCAGCATGGGCGCCGATGGCCTCCGAGGTCGGCAGCCCGTCTTCACCATGGGATCTTTCAGTCATTGGCGTAACCTCGCGAGCATCGGCGTCGTGTTGCTGGGCATCGGCGCGGCTCGGGCCGCGCCCACCGCGTGGGTGAGCGATAAGGCCCGGCCGGGCGACTTCCCCTTGGTGAGCGGCGGCCGGGCGGCGGACGTGGTCTACGCGGCCGAGGATTTCAAGGTGGTGGCGATCGCCGCACAGAATTTCGCGGCCGACGTGGAGCGCGTGACCGGCCGCAAGCCTGCGGTGCGGACCGACGCGTCGGGGCAGGGGGCGCCGGCGGTGCTCGCCGGGACACTGGGCCGCAGCCCGCTGATCGACGGCTTGGTCAAGGTGGGCAGACTCGACGCGACCGGCCTGCGCGGCCAATGGGAGACGTACCTGATCACCACGGTGGCCGATCCGCTTCCCGACGTGGCCCGGGCGCTCGTCGTCGTGGGCAGTGATCGGCGCGGAACCGCCTACGGGCTTTTAGAGCTTTCGGAGGCGATCGGCGTGTCGCCGTGGTATTGGTGGGCCGACGTCGCGCCGCGGAAGCGGTCCGAGCTCTACGTGGCGCCGGGGACGCGGCGGTTCGGCCCGCCCTCGGTCAAGTACCGCGGCATCTTCCTCAACGACGAGGATTGGGGGCTGCAGCCTTGGGCGGCGAAGACCTTCGCGCCGGCGGAAGGCGGCATCGGCCCGAAGGTCTATGAGAAGGTCTTCGAACTGCTGCTGCGCCTGAAAGCGAACACGCTCTGGCCGGCGATGCACGCCTGCACCAAGCCGTTCAACAGCTTCCCGGAGGACGCGCGGCTGGCCGGCGACTACGGGATCGTCATGGGTTCCTCGCACGCCGAACCGATGCTGCGCGACAACGTCGGCGAATGGACCGCGCCGCAGGAGGAGTACAACTACGTCACCAATCGCGCCGACGTCCTGCGCTACTGGGAGGAGCGCGTGGCGGCCAACGGGCGCTACGAGAACATCTACACCCTCGGCATGCGCGGCATCCATGACTCGCCGATCGTGGGGCCGAAGACCGATGCGGAGCGGGTGCAGACCCTGGAGCAGATCTTTGCCGACCAGCGCGCGCTGCTGGCGGAATACGTCAACCCCGACGTCACGCAGGTGGCGCAGGCGTTCATGCCCTACAAAGAGGTGCTGCGGCTGTATCACGAGGGGCTGCGCGTGCCGGACGACGTAACGATCGTGTGGCCGGACGACAATTTCGGCTACATCCGCCAGTTCCCCACGCCGGCCGAACGCCAGCGCTCCGGTGGCTTCGGGGTCTACTATCACATTTCCTATCTCGGCAGCCCGCTGGCGTACATCTGGGTCTGCACGACGCCGCCCGCGCTGATTTGGGAGGAGATGAGCAAGGCCTACGACCACGGCGTCAACCGCCTGTGGATCCTGAACGTCGGCGACCTCAAGCCGGCCGAGATCGACATCACGTTCTTCATGCAGATGGCCTGGGACATCCACCGCTGGCGCCGCGACAACCTGCCGGACTACCTGGTCGACTGGGCTGCGCGCCAGTTCGGCCACGAGCATGCGCACGAGATCGCGGACATCATGGCCGAGTACTACCTCCTGAACTTTCAGCGGAAGCCGGAGCACCTGCAGTGGTGGCTGCCGAACCAGCCGCCGCGGCCCAGCCCCTTCACGCCGGCGGAGATCCGGGCGCGGCTGGCGGCGTTCGCCCGGCTCCGCGCGCAGGTTGACCGCCTCGCGGCCTTGCTGCCGGCGGCGACACGAGACGCATTCTTCGAACTGGTGCAGTACCCGGTGACCGGCACCGCGCTGGCCAATGAGCGCTATTTCGACGGCGAGCGCGCGGCGCTGGAGGAAGCGACCAGGCCGGCCGAGGCGGCGAAACTGGCGGCGCAGGCTACGGCGGCCGATGCGGCGCTGCGGGAGCAGACGCGGTATTTCAACGACGAGTTGGCGGGCGGCAAATGGCGTCACATCCTGGCGCTGGAGCCCGCCGACAACCAATGGCGCAGCTTCCGCATCGCCCCGTGGAAGGTGCCCCAGTTCGCGCTCGCCGCGCCGGAGCTGGTGGCCGCCGCGCGCCCGTCAGTCGCGCCGCCGGGCTTCACCGGCCTCGTAGAAGAAGGCGGCGTCGTGTCGATCGAGGCCGGGCACTACACGGCGAAGGTGGATCGCGGCGGCGCGGGCTGGGACGTCGTGCCCGGTCTGGGCCGCACCGGCCGCGCGGTGGCGATCTTCCCCACGACCATGCCGGGCATTTCGCCGGAGAAGATCGCCGCCGCCGCGCCGCGGCTGGATTTTGCGATCGATTTGGCGAAGGCCGGCGAGTTTCCGGTGCAGGTGTACCTGCTGCCGACGCACCCGCTAGCCGGTGAGACCCTGCGCTTCGCGCTCGGCCTCGACGCTGCGCCGCCCCAACTCGTTGGGCTTGAGGTGAACGACGGCGGGCCGGAATGGGCGCAGGGTGTGCTGAACGCCACGCGCGTGGCCGCGACCCGGCTGAAGGTTGCCACCCCGGGTCGGCACGTGCTCCACCTTTACGGCGTCGATGCCGGCGTGGTGGTGGACAAGATCGTGATCGGGAGCGATCCGAAGCCGGGTTACCTCGGACCGCCCGAGACGCGCGTGCCGTGGTCCACCAGGCCGGGGCGGGCCCCGGGGTCGGCTCCGAGCAGCGGGAGAGACGCGAGACGCCGATAGAAAACGCCGAGCGCGGTCTGGGTGCGCCCGAGCGTCTTGGCGGCGAGGCGTCTCGCCGGAGCTTCGTGTTGGGCGGTCTTTACCGCTCGCCCTCCTTCCGGCCGGCGAACCACGCTGCGAGGTCCGCGTCGAGTGCCTTGAGATCGGGGCGCTGCCGCGCCGCAGCCAGCGCCTCTTCGTACTCGCGATCGAGATCGCCGAGGTCGATTCCGCTGCCCTCGCGCACGAAGAGCGGGATCTGGTGAATCTCGGCCGGCACCGTTATCGTCCGGCCCCCATCGTGCACCTGCTCCTTGCGCCAGGCGTCGCGCCACCGCGCGCCCGACGGCAGGTACACGGTCGCCTCCCGGCGGCCCTTCTCCCAAATAGGGGAGACGAGGATGTCAGCCCCATACAAGTACGTGCTCCAGTTCGTCCACGCTTGCGAGGCCCCGGGCTCGACCAGGAACAGCGGGCGCACGATCGGCATACCGGTGGCGGCGGCCTCGCGGGCGTAACGATAGGAGTAGTCCATCAGGCGCTGGTGGAGCCGCGCATACAGGCACCAGGTCGCGATGAGGACCTCGTCGTACGACGGCTGGCGCGGCAGGTTCCAGAAGCCGACGTTGCGCGTCGGACCGACCTCCATGATCGGCGTGAAGGCGCTGAAGGCGAGCCATCGCGCGCACACCTCCTGTTCCATCCGCTGCTCGTTGTAGCCACACGTGTCGGAGCCCCAGGTCGGGTACCCCATCACCGCCGCGCGCTGCACGGCGATGATCGAGGCGCGCAGCCCCTCCTGCGTACCGCCGATGTCGCCGCCCCAGAACGCCCCGTACCGGGCGCTGCCGGTGTACGCCCCGCGCGGCATGAGCAGGAAATCGTCGCCGCGGTGCTGCTTCGCCTCCTCGTAGGCCGTCCGCGCGAACGTGACCGGGTAGTCGTTGCGCTGCTCGCGGAGCGAGCGGCCGGCGAACACCTTGAACGGCCCTTCCTCCGGG
>Ga0153916_10004585_pt1 | contig 10437 bp, 7 predicted proteins | sample Opewatmetagenome_FD_109642 | JGI IMG/M metagenome (GOLD analysis project Ga0153916, IMG submission 109642) | Freshwater wetland microbial communities from Ohio, USA - Open water 3 Core 3 Depth 4 metaG | ecosystem: Environmental > Aquatic > Freshwater > Wetlands | place: USA: Ohio, Lake Erie, Old...
CGGAGAGGAACCCTTCCTCACTGGTCATCGCGGCCGATACGGTCGTCAACCTCAGAGATGAAACCTTCGGCAAGCCGAATGACCGCATCCAGGCCGAAGAGATGCTCCGCCAGCTCTCCGGCCAGAAACACCGCGTCATCACGGCGGTGGCCCTCTTCAAGAAGGATCAGGAAATACTCCTCACCGGTTACGAGATCAGCTATGTCACCTTCAAGGAATTGAGTGACGAGGAGATCGACCTCTATCTAACGTCCAGTGAATACATGGACAAGGCGGGAAGCTACGCCGTCCAGGAAGTCGGCGACGCCTTTGTCGAGAGGCTCGAGGGAGACTACGAGAATGTCGTCGGGTTTCCTGTGGCGAGGGTCAAGAAGCTGCTGGATGATTTCCAGAGCGGCGGCGATGTTGTCTCCATCATCGATCTGGCCCTTCCTCACGACTGGGGGGTCGGGAAGACCGACGGGTTGGTTACGTTTGTGCCCGGGGCCGTAGTCGGGGACCGGGTTCGGGTCATCGTCTCCAAGGCGAAAAAGCGGCTGCGCTACGGGAAAATCGTGCGCTTCGAATCTCCATCTCCCTACCGGGTCCAACCCGAATGTCCCCATTTTGGGGCATGCGGCGGCTGTGCGTTCCAGAATCTGGACTACGCCAAGCAGCTGGAACTCAAGGAAAGCTATCTCCTGCGGACACTGCAGAAGATAGGGCGGCTGTCCCTGGATGATGTCGAACGCGAACCCATCGCTCCATCTCCCACAGAATATTATTACCGGGGCAAGATGGAATACGCCTTCGGGAGCGAAAAGGGTAATCTCTTCCTCGGGCTTCGCGAACGGGCGTCGCCTGTCGAAAAATACAGAAAAAGAACGGTAGCCCTCCGCACATGTCCTATCTTCAGCCGCTCCGTCGAGGACATATTTCCCGTCCTGCTCGAATTCGCCGGGCGGAGCGGACTGACCGCCTACGATCCCATAGCCAGGACCGGATACTTTCGGAATCTCGTCCTCAGAGAGGGCAAAAAGACGGACGAGATCCTGGCCGTCCTGGTGACCAAAGGCGGAAAAAAGCTGGCCCTTGAGGACACGGTCCGGAAGCTCGAACATCAGGTTCCTCAGTTCAAGAGCTTCTGGTGGGTCGAGAACGAACGTGTTTCCGACCTCGTCGATTTCGCCGGCAAAGTCCACATTGCGGGAGCGCCCTTCATCGAAGAGCGTCTGGGAGAGCTCCTGTTTAGGATCTATCCGGAGACGTTCTTCCAACCCAACCCTCGGGGCGCGGAGGTTCTCTACGGCCGGATCGCCGCCGAGGTTCAGGCTCTGAGAGCTCGAAGTGTGCTCGGTCTTTACTGCGGCTCCGGTTCGATCGAGCTCTCGGTCTCAAGTGCCGCAGGGGAAGTGGTCGGGATCGACTCGGAGAGCACGAATATCACCGCGGCCAGAGAAAACGCAGCTCTTAACGGCATCCTGAACTGCCGCTTTCTCGAAGGGCGCGTGGAAAGGGTGTTCAAGGAGGAAACGTTCGCGGGCTTTGACCTCCTCGTCCTCGACCCGCCGCGGGCGGGCATCAGCCCCAAGGGGCTTAAGCACATTATCGGCCTCAACATCCCGAACATCATCTATGTCTCGTGCAACCCAGCGGCTTTCGCCCGGGATTTGAGCTTCCTCGGGGGAAAGGGCTATCGGCTCCGGAAACTGGGCTGCTATGATTTCTTCCCCCACACGCCCCATCTCGAATCCCTGGGCATTCTGGCGAGATAAGCCTGGGGGACCTGCCCGATCACCTGGTTTCTAACAGAATAGCGCCGTCCGCTCCTATTTGACACCCGGTCGGATTATCCCTATTATCAAAAAAATGGAAACACGCATCACGGGAATCGGCGGGATCCTCGATCCAGAGGGAACGAAAGTCGACTTTTAGGAGAAGAACATGGCCATTCGAGTTTCATCCGCGGAATGGAAAGGCACCTTGAAAGAAGGCGCGGGCACTATGAAACTGGGCCAGGACGGCTACGAAGGTCCGTTTACGTATGCTTCGCGCTTCGAATCCGGCCGGGGCACCAACCCGGAAGAGCTGATCGGCGCAGCGCATGCCGGCTGTTTCTCGATGTTCCTGGCGGCCTTGCTGACGGGCGCCGGGTTTAAACCAACGCGCATCGCCACCTCCGCAACGGTGCATCTGGGCGATGGGCCGACGATCACCTTGATCGAACTGGACACACAGGCCGACGTCCCCAGCCTGACCGAAGCGGACCTGCAAAAACACGCCGAGGCCGCCAAGAAAAATTGCCCGGTCTCGAAAGCGCTGGCGGGGCCGGAGATCCGGTTGCAGGCGCGCCTTGTGAAATAGACGGCCGTCTATCGTCAAAGGCCGAACCTGAACGCCGGCGGGGTGTCCGCGGCTAGGAACCGATTTCTATGGCGACGACGGATAGTGCCGGAACGACAACCGTATCGCCCTGGAACTGCAGGGTCATCGCCCTCACTCTCTCCGGATGATCCCAGCCGTTGGTGACATCCACCTGACGGCGGTCCTGGGTATCCCCGACCACCTCCCCGCCCGTGATCTTCATCCCCTCCCCGAACGCGCTGAGGTCGAGCTTGAGTTCGATCGGTTCTTTCCTCGTATTGACCGCAAAGACAGATAGAGACGCCCGGTCCTCTGAGGAGCAGGCGGTGACATCGAGCCCCCGCAGTGTCTCCGATATTGTCAGGGGGACGGGTTTGGAGTGGTCGGAAAATAGCTTCATGACGTAAAAACTCGGGATCCGGTAGAGTCCGGCGGCATTGGTCTGGATCGTCCCTCCGCAGAAGCTGTTGACCAGGTTCGAACGGCAGGCGATCTCGACGACATCGGAGTTCCGGTGGAGGATGTTGAGAAACTGGGCTTCAAACAGAGCGCAGTCGAGAGTATAGAGCTTGCCCCGGCCGAGCCCCCAGTTCCCCGCGTTGATGTTCCATTCGGTGACAGCCAGCTTGACCTTGTCCCGTTGGGCCGAATTGCGGATGAGGTCCCTCAGGCTTCGGATGTCGGATTCGATCCAGGCGAGATCAGAGGTGTAATAATGAGGGGCGAGATAGCTGATCAGGCCGCCGATCTTCTCGAAGAGCGGCCCGCTCGGAAATGAAGAGAAGACGACCGCCTCTGGGTCCGCCGTCTTAATCGCCCGGCAGAAATCGACGCTCTTGGCTGGCACCTCGGGGTGGTCCACTTCGTTCCCGATCTGCCAATACTTGACCGCGTAGGGTGCGGGCTGGCCGTTCTCCGCCCTTACCTTTCCCCAGGGCGTTTCGGCCGATCCGTTGCAGTATTCGACGAGCTCGCCGGCGCCCTGCGGCCCGTCGGCAAAGCTGACACAGACGAGCGGCTCGCTGCCTACGGCTCGGCAGTATCGGATGAACTCCTCGACGCCAACATCGTTCGAGTCGCGCCGGCCCCAATTCGTGTTGATAAAAGGCGTCCGCTTGTCCCGGTCTCCGATACCGTCTTTCCATTTGTACCCCCCCGGGTCGATGGTTGAGCCTCCCCAGCGGAGGATGGGGGGATGAAGTTCTTTCGTGGCTTCGACGACGTCTCTGCGCCAGCCGTCGATGTGGTCGGCCGGCAGGAGCGACAGTTTGTCGGCCCAGAGACTGCCCTCGCCGTCGGCTTCGACCTCAAGGACCGCCCGGTCCGTGGTCCCCGTGGAGATCAGTTTGGCGCTGACTTTAGTCCAGTCTTTCCCGACTTTAGGCAGGTCCGTCCAGCCCAGGAACATCCAGCGGCCGTCGGGAAGGAGTGTCTTGATCCGGAGAGAGATGTCGAGGCGGGAGGGAATAGCCCGGAAATAGCCGGAGAACAGGTAGGCCGTCCCTTTCTTGACCGCCAGCTGGCTCTGGGTCAGCCGGGCCGGCCGGTTCTTGGAGGCCGTGAGCTTAGCCGCCTGCGCACCGTTCCACGGATCCTCTGGGCTGTACGTCCAGGTCTCGTTCTTGTCCCAATCCCGGTCGCAGAGGTTGAGCCCTCCCAGATGGTAGACCCACTTGGCCGTCGGGAGGACGCCCTCGAAGTTCCGTTCGCCGAGCATCTCGGCCCACATCCCGGGGACGACATCGTCCAGGAGCTCTACGAAACCTGAATAGAGCATCGGGCTGATGCGGCCGGAATGAAGAGGCTTGTTCAGAACCACCAAGTCGATGGTGTCAGACGACGGAAGGGAAGCTGCCGCGCCAACCGTCCCCAGGAAAAAGCTCAGGGCGCAAACGATTCCCTTTTTTTTCATGTGACACCTCAGTGGGAAATATGTATAGGAAAAGAGGCCTTATTTCAACTAGCTTCCCCTCGTCCGAGCCAGGTCTGAAGGCCAAGGAATTCCACGAGCTCCGCTTGGGGAAAATCAAGGGGCGGGGCCCCATGCATGGCCAGATCGATAACGGGCTCGCTTTGTCCCCTTTTCTTCTTGCTCATGAGATTAACCTTGGACCTGAAGTTTTCTTATAACCGCCGACTTCTTATTCGGGTCGGCGCCTTTGGAGAAGACATAAAACGACCTTCTCGCGCGAGAGATCTTTTCCATGGCCTCGTCATACTTCTGATGAAGGGCCAGCTCGATCTCGATTTCCCTTTGGAACCCGGCCCGCTCGAATTGGCTTGTCCACCAGGCCGTGTCCGCACAGATGATGTGCCCGTTCTTGGGGTAGCCGTAGCCGTCCACCGGAATGGCCCGGAAGTATCGTTGGGCGGCGACATCCTCTTCCCAGACTTGGTAATCGATCTTAAAAATTTCCCCAAAGGAGCCGTCCTTACCATAGGCGGGAATATTGGCATAGAGATAGCCGCTGTCTTCGACTAGGTTGATAATTTTTGAGATATAGGCGTCAAGTTTGTTGGGGTTGAGATGTTCAAAGATGTCCAGTCCCAGGACAACGTCAAAGCGGTGAGGTAAGGGGAGGCTTAGCAGGTCGCCGAGATGAATGGTGTCCCTGACCTCGGGAATAGCCTTGTCCAGGGCCAGGCAGCTGATCTCGACGCCTTCGCCGCTGATGCCCTTGTCCTGGAGGCATTTTAGGACGGCGCCGTTGGCGCAGCCGATATCGAGGACAGATCGGGGATCAAATTCAGCGGCGATGTCGGCCATCATCCGTTTGTCTTCGTCGACAATGAAGCTCCAGACTCCCGGCCGTTCATAATAGCCGTTGTCGATGATTTTCCGTTCCAACCAGTCGAAATCCGCATCATCCTTGATCCTAAAGAACCAGCTCTTTTCTGTTCCCGATAGATTGGCCAGGATCTGATACTGGCCGGGACGCTCGTCTTGGATCGGCAGGACTTTGATATAAGCATGGATATTGTTCCAGACAATCTTGTAGACGAACTCCGGCGCTTCGGTGACGTTGAGGACCAGGGCCGCCCGAGAGTTGCCCGCGCGCAGGAACTCGAGCTGATGGGCTTTGCCCACCGGGTCCGGCTGCCGGCCTAAAAATTTCTTATATATATAGTCGAGGAACTCTTCGTCCGAGAGCCGGTCGACGTTGACGCGTCCGTCCGACTCTGAGGATGGAATTTTCGATTTTCTTAGGATATTTCTGAACATTAAAAAATTTCTATATCACTCTCTCTACTTTCTTATCCAAGAAGATGGTAAATCCCCGGGACAGCCGATGTCAAGACACGGTGAAAAGCTCGGTGGGTGAAGCCGGAACGGCCGCGCCGACAAAAATACGGCCTTAGTGGAAATAGCCCAGGGCCTTGAGCTGTTCGCGGAGCTCCTCGCTCAGGACGGTCTCGCCAACCCGCCGCTTCCGCGACTTCGCCGCGAGTTCCTCGATTCTCCGGATCAGGGTTCGAGCGACGGCCGCGTTTTCGTCGGCGGCGTTCTGCTTCTCCTGAGGATCCTCGTCCAGGCCATAGACTTCGACCTGGGCCGTCGCCGGCGGGGGCGCCGTGAAGAAGGCCAGGTCTTCCGGACGGTACGGCTGGTTTAGGATGAGCTTCATCCGGCCGGAGTTGACGGCGATTTTCGGGGGAATGCGGGACCCCATCCGATTCACGGCTAGCTCGGCCAGGAACTCCCGGTCGCCGCGCTCGCGTCCCTCGAGGAGCGGAACGAGATCCCGGCCGTCGAGACCCAGGTCCGAGACCCGGGCTCCCGCTTCCCCCAGGATCGTCGGCATGATATCGGTCAGCCGGACGATCGACTCGACTCGCCTCCCGGCGAATCGCGACCGGGGGAATTTGACCAGGAGGGGTACCTTGAGCGATTCGTCGTAAAGGTCCGCGCCGTGCGTCCAGGCCCCATGCTCATAGAATTCCTCGCCGTGGTCGCCGGTGACGATGACCAGGGTTCGGTCGTAGAGGCCCGTTTCGCGGAGTGTGTCCAGGAGCGGTCCGATCAACATCCGGTCCGTATAGCGGACCTCGGCGTCGTAGAGGTCGGAAGCGTTTAGGCGGTCTTGTTCGGGCAGCGGGCGGAAGATTCCCCGCTGTCCTCCGACGGCGTTCAGCGGGTCCCGGAGGCGGGCGGGCGTCCCGGGGGCCAGGAAAGCCGAACGGTCGGGTTCGGGAAGGTCGTAAGGCGCGTGGCACTGGTAGGTATGGAGGAACAGAAAAAAATTCCGGTCGCGATGCTCTCGAAGCCAATCCGAGGCGGCGCTGCCCAGCCGGGCCGCCGCGTCGAGCTTGAAAATGCCCCAGGCGCCCATCTGGAAGGTGTCGAAACCGAGGTCGAATCCGAAAACGGCGCTGACGAAACCTCCCGAGGTCATAGCCGCGCAGTAAAAGCCCCGCTTTTTGAGCTCTCCGGCGAGCGTCGGCACTTCGGGATCCATGCGGTCGCTCTCGCCCTCCACCTGGTGGTTCATCACGTTGAGCCCGGTCAGCAGAGAGACATGAGAGGGAAGCGTCCAGCCCGAGGGAGCGTACGTTCTCTTGAAGACGGCGGCTTCCGCGGAGAGGCCGTCCAGGCGGGCCGTCGTGGCCCGGGGATATCCGTAACAGCCCAGCCGGTCGGCCCGCAGGGTGTCGACCGAGACAAGAATCACGTTGGTTCCGGCTTGGACCGGAAGATAAAGGAGGGGCTTCCGCCAGAAGGAAAAGACGCCGTCCGCGCCGCGAACCGAAAGTATGAGCCGGGCCCTTCCCGAGCCCGCAGGCAGTTTCAAGCGATGGGCTCTCACGTCGAATGTGCGTCCCTCTTTGCCTTCCGGGAGGAGCTGTTCCTCTTCGAAGATGACGCGGCGGTACCTCCGTCTCTGCAGGACGACGGAGAACGTCACCCTGGCCAAAGCCGCTTCTTTGGCGCCGGGGAGCCGTTCATAGTTGGCGTCGCGGACGATCCCCGTATCGAATTCGAAGACGCAGCCTTCCGGAAGGTCTAACTCGAACCGATAGACGCTGCGTGGCGGCGCGAACAGGATGCGCATCGTCTGGAGGCCGACCGTGAGCTTCTTTTTAAGGCCGAAGGGATTCACTCCGCTTTCGGACCTGGGAAGAGGTTCGGAATCGGCGGGGATGAGCGCCGCCGCGACCCCCGGATTGTTCAGGAGGGGGCTTTGAACGACGCCCCGATCGTCAAGAAGCTCGATCAAGCGCCAGATCTTGGGTTTTTCCTCCCCGCTAGGCCGGCAGACGGATAAGGCAAGCGCCGACAGGATGAGGGCGATCGCGGTTCGGAGTGACGGGGTCCGTCGGCGGCCGGGGCGGCGCCGGACGCCGAGCCCCTCCGCAGCCGGCCGCGCGCCGGCGAGTTCATTTTGAATCAGCGGGACGAAGCTCATGGTTTCAGACCCGGCGCTCTATGATAATGAATTGCCGCGGGGGAAGCAACCAATCTAGCAATGGGCCAGCTCTCGAGCGATCTCAAGCGTGCGGTCGACCCCCGCGACGCTGTTGAAATTGTGGGTCGACTGCCGGACGCCCAGCCAAAAAAGGACCGGTCCCCTTTTTGAGACTCTACGTCTCCCTTAGAGAGAAAACCCTAACCAGGACGGGTGATTCTCAATCGAATCCGTTACTTCACTCTCACCGGGAAGGGCGGACGCACCGGCCTTGAACTGCTCATCGACGATGATCGCCTCCTTGTCGGCCCGGGGGAAGAAGCAGCGCTTGAAATACATGTGGCCGCTATATTGGGCAAAACTTGACATGCCTGGACACCGCGTTTTATCATGCCTGACGATGAGAGGAGGGGAAATCGGCGCATGAACGCTCGTCCAGCGAGAGCTAAAGAAAAAGAAATCCCCAAGAAATCCATAAGCTGGAGGTCAAAATGTTTAAAAAAGACCAGGGAAAAATTCGCGTAAGAAGGCGTGATTTTCTAAAGACAACTACCCTGGCTGGCCTAACTCTATCCCTCCCGGGTGCAAGCCTTTTTAAGCAGGATCCGGAAACCATAAACGGTTGGTACGAACGGCTGGCCACTGCTTTGAACAAGCTTCCCAATTCATTTCCCAGAACGAAGTCGAACATCGAGATTACTCTGCTGAAAAAGATTTTTCTCCCGGAGGAAGCCAACCTGGCTGGTCAACTATCCGGAACCAGAGAACCGGTAGGCATTATCGCCAAACGGATTGGATTAACTGAAACCGAAACAATGAACCGGCTGAAAGCCATGCTGGAACGTGGTTTTGTATGGGGCGATCCAGGAGAAGGATCATTCCGGTTGGCTCCCTTTGTGGTAGGCATTTATGAAAGCCAGTTGGAAAGGATGGATCACGAACTCGCCCATCTGTTCGAAGAGTATCTGGATCAGGGAGGCATTGAAATCATGAGACCCCAGCCCGCTATCCACCGGGTCATCCCTGCCCAAAATGCGACCAAAACGGAATGGATTCTGCCCTATGACAAACTCCGTGAACTCCTTATTTCCTGTAACACATTCAGGGTGAGGGACTGCATATGCCGGAAGCAACAGGACCTCGTAGGAACCAGAAAGTGCGCCTTCCCACTCCATGTGGAACTGATTTTCTATACCGGCCGTGAGTCTCCTAACCTTCCCGTTCCTCCGTTTGTCACAAAGGAAGAAGCCCTGGCGGTCCTTGATAAAACCGAAAAAATCGGTCTTGTCCATACGGTCAGCAATGTGGCGGAGGGTGTTTATTACGTCTGCAATTGCTGCGGATGTTGCTGCGGAATTCTCCGGGGAATAACGGAATTTGGGATTGAGAAATCGGTGGCAGCCGCGAATTATTATTCCGTTATCGATCCTGACAAATGCCAGGGATGCGGCACCTGTATTGAGCGCTGCCAGATGCATGCCGTATCTGCTCATGAGGAAATTGCGGTAGTCAATCGCGCAAAATGCATCGGCTGCGGGTTATGTGTAACCGGTTGTCCGGCCAATGTTGCCCGGCTTGAACGGAAGGCAGAGGAAGAGATTGTCAACCCGCCAAAGGACTTTGCCGCCTGGGAGCATGAACGGTTAGTGAATCGGGGAATGGCTTAGCTATATAGAGAAAGCTCCGCGATCATAATCCTCCGCTAAAGGCCGACTGCCAATCTCTCTATATCAGGATCCTGATTATTTCACCCTAATTGGGAAGGGCGGACGCACCAGCTTTTTCGGCGGGTGGGCCTTGAGCTCCTCCATGACCACTTGGATGGCCTTCTCAAGCTGCGGGTCATGCCCAGCGGCGACTTCGGCCGGCCACTGCTCGACTTCGATGTCGGGCGGTACGCCCTCATTTTCGACAATGAACCCGTCCTCGGTCCAGATCCCCAGGTTGGGCGCGGTGACCCTGCCGCCGTCCATCAGGACTGGGAAACCTAGGATGCCAACCAGGCCTCCCCAGGTGCGTTTGCCGATGAGCTTGCCCAGCCCGGACTTCCGGAACAGCCAGGGCAGGAAATCGCCGCCGCTCCCCGCCGTCTCGTTGATCAGCATGACCTTGGGGCCGGGAATCATGGCGTTTGGAGTCCGGTAATCATGCCCGTAGCGGGTCGCCCACATGGCGTAGAACTGTCTCCGCAGGAAATCGATGTAGTAATCGGCCAGCGAGCCGCCGCCGTTGAACCGCTCATCGACTATGATCGCCTCCTTGTCGGCCTGGGGGAAGAAGTAGCGCTTGAAATACATGTGGCCGAAGGTTGCAGTGTCCGGGACATAGACATAGGCGACCCGGCCGTCCGTCGCCTTCTCCACTTTCTTCAGGTTGCCTTCGACCCAGTCGCGGTTGCGGAGCGCGATTTCATCGGCGACAGGAACGACCTGAACGGTCCGCGATCCCGTTCCGTCCGGGTTCGGCCCGACCGTGATCTCGACGATTTTGCCGGCCGTGTTTTCGAACAAGCTGTAGGGATCGGTCGGAGGCCGGAGGTCTGTGCCGCCGACGGCCAGCAAGTATTCTTCTTGTTTGACATCCACTCCGGGCTCGGTGAGCGGCGAGCGGAGCTCCGGGTTCCAGTTCAGCCCGCCGAAGACCTTCTTGAACCTGTACCGCCCGTTCTCGACGGCGTAGTCCGCGCCCA
>Ga0153916_10004586_pt1 | contig 10436 bp, 14 predicted proteins | sample Opewatmetagenome_FD_109642 | JGI IMG/M metagenome (GOLD analysis project Ga0153916, IMG submission 109642) | Freshwater wetland microbial communities from Ohio, USA - Open water 3 Core 3 Depth 4 metaG | ecosystem: Environmental > Aquatic > Freshwater > Wetlands | place: USA: Ohio, Lake Erie...
CAGCTGTTTGTCGAACAGGGCTTGCGCGCGGTGGGCATGAAGCCCATCGCCGCGGGCTGCGAGCGCCGGGAAGGCGTGTTGGTCAACGAAGATGTGGAATTGTTGCGCGCCGCAGGCAACGTGAGTGTGCCGCGCGACCTCATGAATCCCTACGCGTTCGAATCGCCGATCGCGCCGCACCTCGCGGCACGGCAGGCGGGCGAGCCAATCGCAATCGCCCGGGTGACCGAGTGCTATGAGCGGCTTGCGCGCGAGGCGGACGTGGTGATCGTGGAAGGCGCAGGCGGATGGCTGGTGCCGCTGAATGAAACGGACACCATGGCTGACTTGGCGCTTCGCCTGGGCCTGCCGCTGATTCTGGTGGTGGGGATGCGTTTGGGTTGTCTCAACCACGCGCTATTGACGGTCGAAGCCATCGAGCGGCGCGGCCTGGAACTGGCCGGGTGGGTGGCCAACCGCATCGACCCGAACATGGATGGTTTCGACGGCAATCTTGCCACCCTTGCGGGCCGAATTTCGGCACCGCTGTTGGGGGTCATCCCCTCTCTCGTGCAACCGGTAAATCCCCTTTCTGTAAGAGGGTTTATCGGAATCCCGCCCGCTGGCTTGATTCATTAGAACTTCATAATGTCATCACATAATAATCTTAAATGCCCGGAATTAAAGGATTTTTTGGACTTTTTCCTTGCGGCAAAATGACGCACTGTGCTAACTTAGCGCCCAAAATAAGAAATGGCGATGCCCCATAAACTTAATTAAGGCAGCACCAAAACAGGATGGAAGGCAGAAGCGCAGCACCACCGGCAGAATGCACCATAGTGGTGCGCCCTAATTGCTCGTTGTCATCCGCCGCAAGGCACTTTTCCCTCTGTTTTTTCGCGTCTGTTTCGTTTGGCATCGCCCTGGTCTTCGCGTGGCTGGGCGCATGGCTCATTCTGCCCTTCGCCGGGATGGAAGTCGGATTGCTGGTCTGGGCTTTCCGGCATTTCACCCTTCACGCCGATGACTACGACAAAATTACGATTGAAGAGGACCGGCTTCTGGTCGAGCTCCGGGTTGCGAACCAGTTATCGCGCCACGAGTTCAACCGCCATTGGGCCCAGGTCGTCTGCGTGAGCGACTCTTCCGGTGCGCGGCAACCCGCGCTGCGGTCGCACGGCAGGCAGGTGTTAGTGGGGAGACACCTGACCTCTGAAGCCAAAGAGGCGCTGGCAAAAGAATTGCGGATTCGTTTAAGCAATTAACTGAGTATAACCATCAAGGGGGTCAGCAATGGCAAGTAAGTTGAGGAGTCTAGCGGTCGGGGCGCTCGCGGCCCTAATGTCCTGGGGAGCGTCTTGCGGCGCATGGGCGGCGGAGTCGAAATACAACCTGCCAACCCCGCAAACCCGGGTGGCGAAGGATATCTTCGACTTGCACATTCTCATCATGTGGGTGTGCGTGGCCATCTTTGTCGTGGTTTTCAGCGTGATGTTCTATTCGATCTGGAAACACCGCAAATCGGTCGGCCACAAGCCTGCCCAGTTCCACGAAAATCACAAGCTGGAAATCGTCTGGACCATTATCCCGTTTGTGATCCTGGTGGGGATGGCTGTTCCTTCAACGAAAACCATCCTCTACATGCGCGACGTCAGCAACCCGGATATGACCGTCAAAGTGACGGGCTACCAGTGGAAGTGGGAATACGATTACCCGGGGGATGGCATCAAGCTTCTCTCCACGCTGTCGACGCCCCGCGAACAGATCAACAACCAGGCCGCCAAGGGCGAGCATTACCTGCTCGAAGTGGATAATCCGATGGTCGTGCCGGTCGGCAAGAAGGTTCGTCTGATGATTACCGCCAATGACGTGATCCACTCCTGGTGGGTTCCGGCATTCGGCATCAAGCAGGATGCAATCCCGGGTTACATCAAGGAAGCCTGGTTCAAGGCCGACAACGTCGGCACCTATCGCGGGGTTTGTGCCGAACTGTGCGGCAAGGATCACGGCTTCATGCCCATCGTGGTGGAAGTGAAGTCCCAGGCCGACTACGACAAGTGGGTGGCTGATCAAAAGGCCGCTAAAGCTGCAGCCGTCGCCGATCCCAACAAGACCTACAGCCTGGACGAACTCAAGTCCGCCGGCGAAAACGTCTACAAGGCTCACTGTGCCGCGTGCCATCAGCCTGACGGCAAGGGCATGCCTCCCGCCTTCCCGGCGCTGGCCGGCTCCAAGATCGCCACTGGCGACAAGGCAGCGCACATGGATATCGTGATGAACGGCAAGATTCGGGATGGTCAGCCGACCGCGATGGCGGCGTTCGGCAAGCAACTGAACGACGTGGATATCGCTGCTGTCATCACCTTCGAGCGGAATTCCTTCGGCAACAGCACCGGCGATCTGGTGCAGCCCGCCGAAATCAAAGCATTGCGCAAATAATCTAAGGAGGCCGAATAAATGGAAGCCACACACGCTCACGAGCACGGACACGATCACCCGACCGGTCTGATGCGGTGGATCACGACCACCAACCATAAGGACATCGGTACGCTGTATCTGTGGTTCAGCTTCATCATGCTGCTGACGGGAGGCACGCTGGCATTGCTGATTCGCAGCGAGCTGTTTGAACCGGGACTGCAGATCGTGACCCCGGAGGTTTTCAACTCCCTTACCACGCTGCATGGCCTGATCATGGTGTTCGGCGCGATCATGCCGGCCTTTGTCGGCTTCGCCAACTGGCAGGTGCCGATGATGATCGGTGCGCCGGACATGGCGTTCCCGCGCATGAACAACTGGTCGTTCTGGCTATTGCCGGTGGCCGCGCTCCTGCTGATCACCCAGTTCCTGGTGCCCGGCGGCGCGGTGGCCGGTGGTTGGACCATGTACGCCCCGCTGTTCCTGCAGGGCGGCATCGCCAACGACATGACCATTTTCGCCGTGCACATCCTGGGCATTTCCTCGATCATGGGCGCGATCAACATCGTGACCACGATCCTGAACATGCGCGCTCCGGGCATGACCATGATGAGAATGCCGCTGTTCGTGTGGACCTGGCTGATCACCGCCTACCTGCTGATCGCGGTGATGCCGGTGCTGGCTGGTGCGGTGACCATGCTGCTGACCGACCGCCACTTTGGCACCCACTTCTTCAACGCCGCCGGCGGCGGTGACCCGGTGATGTTCCAGCACATCTTCTGGTTCTTCGGCCACCCCGAGGTCTACATCATGATCCTGCCGGCCTTCGGCATCGTGTCGCAGATCATCCCGACCTTCGCGCAAGCCGCTGTTCGGCTACGCCTCCATGGTGTATGCGACCGCCTCCATCGCGATCCTGTCCTTCATCGTGTGGGCGCATCACATGTTCACCACCGGCATGCCGACTTCGGCGCAGCTGTTCTTCATGTATGCGACGATGCTGATCGCGGTGCCGACCGGGGTAAAGGTATTCAACTGGGTCGCCACCATGTGGCGCGGCTCCATGACCTTCGAAACCCCGATGCTGTTCGCGGTCGGTTTCGTGGCCCTGTTCACCATCGGCGGCTTCACCGGTCTGGTGTGCGCGATCACCCCGGTGGACATCCAGATCCAGGATACCTATTACGTAGTGGCGCACTTCCACTACGTGCTGGTGTCCGGTGCTCTGTTCGCCATCTTCGCCGGCGTGTACTTCTGGCTGCCGAAGTGGACTGGCCACATGTACGACGAGAAGCTGGGCAAGCTGCACTTCTGGCTGTCCACGATTTTCTTCAATGTCCTGTTTTTCCCGATGCACTTCCTGGGGCTGGCCGGCATGCAGCGCCGCGTGCCTGACTATCCGCTGCAGTTCGCGGACTTCAACCAGATCGCCACCATCGGCGCCTTCGGTTTCGGTCTGTCGCAGCTGATCCTGCTGGTGGTCGTGCTGAAGTGCATCAAGGGCGGGGCGAAGGCGGAGGGCAAGGCGTGGGAGGGTGCGGATTCGCTGGAATGGACGCATCTGCCGTCGCCTGCGCCGTACCATTCCTTCGCGACGCCCCCGGTCGTCAAGTAAGGCAAGACGGGACGGCCCCCGGAATCCCCGGCCGGCCGTCCCATTTTTGCGAGCCTCTAGAGGAAAGCGATGCAACCTGGCGAGAAAGGCAAGTACGTGACCGCAGCGATCCTGGTCGCCATCGTCGCGTTCCTTTTCCTCTGGACGTTCCAGGTGAAGTGGTGAGCAACACGATGTCGGATACCGCCGCCCAAAATAAAACAGTCCTGAAGAAATTGATCGTGGTCACGGTGGCGATGTTCGGCTTCGGCTTCGCGCTGGTGCCGTTCTACAAAAAGATTTGCGAGGTCACCGGCCTGACCAAGGAGCGCATCGCCGTCTCGAATACGCAAGTGGATCCGACGCGGATGGTGACGATTGATTTTGATTCAAACATCGGCGGCAATCTGCCTTGGAAGTTCGAGCCGCTCACGCTGAATGTGAAGGTGCATCCGGGTGAAGTGAAGCAGGTGATATACCGGGTAAAGAACACCACGGACCGCACCATCGTCGCACAGGCAATTCCGGCTTACAGTCCGCGACGGGCGGCAAGTTATTTCAAGAAGATCGAGTGTTTCTGCTTCAGCCAGCAGACGCTCAAGCCTGGCGAGGAGCGCCTGATGCCGGTGCAATTCGTGGTGCAGAATGATCTGCCGAAGGACGTGAATACGATCACCTTGTCGTACACGTTCTATGAACAGCAGCCTAAAGCCGCGGCTGCGGCATCGGCGCAGGCGGGGGGGGCGTGACCGACCGGCCGCCACGCAAGGCAGGGCCGCTGGAGGCAGCCCGCGCGGTGTTCTGGAGTTTTTTCGGCGTGCGCCGCCGTAACGACTACGAGTCGGACTCGGTGCGGCTGACGCCGGGGCAGATCATCGCGATGGGCTTGATCGGCGCTGTTTTGTTCGTCGCGATGCTGCTGGGTTTGGTTTATCTCGTCACCCATCTGGCCGCGGGCTGAAAGTTTTAACGGTAATAACGATTCGTTTCCTAAGGAGGAGCAACAATGAGTGAGCATCAAGGGGGAGGGTACTATCTGCCGCAACCGTCGGGCTGGCCGATTGTCGGCTCGCTGGCGCTGCTGCTGTTCGCCGTCGGCATGGTCCTGTGGGCCAATCATTTGCCCGGTGGCTGGCTCGTTCTCGCGGGCTTGGGTGTGCTGTTTTACATGATGTTCGGCTGGTTCGGGCGCGTAATCGGCGAGTCGGAGAGCGGCAAGTACAACGCACAGGTGGACCGCTCCTTCCGCTGGGGCATGAGCTGGTTCATCTTCTCCGAGGTGATGTTCTTCGCTGCCTTCTTCGGCGCCCTGTTCTACATGCGCGTACTATCGGTGCCCTGGCTGGGCGAGGGCGATACCCACGCCGTGCTGTGGGAGGGTTTCAAGGCCGTTTGGCCGACGGCCGGTCCGCTGGGTCCGGAAAACATCGGGGCCGGCAAGGAAGTGGCGGCGGGTGCGCACCAGTTCTCCTCGATGGAAGCCTTGGGGATTCCCGCAATCAACACGTTGATCCTGTTGACATCGGGCCTGACGGTGACCATCGCCCACTGGGGCCTGAAGAAAGGCAACCGTGGCCAGCTCAATCTGTGGCTGTTCCTGACTGTCTGCCTGGGCGTGCTGTTCCTGGGGCTCCAAGCTTACGAGTATGAGCATGCCTATACCAAGATGGGCCTGACCCTGGGTGCAGGTGCTTACGGTGCCACGTTCTTCATGTTGACCGGCTTCCACGGCTTGCACGTGACCATCGGTACCTGCATGCTGCTCGTGATCTGGCTGCGCTGCCTGAAGGGCCACTTCAAACCGGATCACCACTTCGCCTTCGAAGCCGTGTCCTGGTACTGGCACTTCGTGGACGTGGTATGGCTCGGCCTGTTCGTCTTCGTGTACGCGCTCTAGTCGAACAAGAAAACCCGGCGGAGGCTAATAACTAGAACTATAAAAACAAAAGGGGACTCTGGCGCCGCAGTCGATCGCGGCGCCATTTTTGTTTTTGGCGTTCGAAAGACCGTGGGGCAGACCCGGATTAACCCTTGGGGGGCAGCACGCCGAAGTAAAAACCGGCGACCAATAACAGGAACAGGGTGATGGAAAGACCGATGCGAACGGTCAGCGCCTTGACGGTGCGTTCCGTGTTACCTTTGTCCTTGACCAGATAGAGCAGCGCGCTGAACAAGCTGCCGACGATCACCAGCAGAAACGTGACGACAATAACGCGGTACAGGATGAGCGACATAGTGATTTTTCTCGGTGGATTGCTTTGCGGTAAGGGTCGGGGAAATATTTTGCCCGCCGATATTTGGCCCAGGGAAGGCCGCTGCAGTGTAGCCGAATTGGCTTTTGCCCGCCATGTCCGATAAGCCGCGTTCTCTCCTGCTGCCGACTCTGGCAGCCGTGTTGTTCCTGGGCATTACCTTGGCTGCGGGCAACTGGCAGTTGCATCGCGCCCAGTACAAGCGTGAATTGCAGGCGCGCATCGACCGCCTTGGGCAGGAGCCGCCGCTTGTGGTAGGTGCTGGCCCGGTCGATGCCCAGAGCCTGCAGGGCCGGCGCGTGGTGGTTACCGGAAGTTTTGATGTGGCCCACGAGATTTTCATCGACAACCGCACAGCCCAGGGGCGGCCTGCCTATCAGGTACTGACGCCTCTGCGTATCGCCGGGAGCGATGTTGCCGTGTTGATCGATCGCGGGCTGATCCAGCATACGTGGGACGCCAAGGCGCTGCCCGTGGTGCCTCTGCTCCCGGCCCCGGTGCGCATCGACGGTATCGCTGCACCGCCCGGCGGCAAGTATCTGGAACTGTCGCGGCATACCGTGGACGGCAAGGTCTGGCAGAACCTGGACATGCAGCGCTATGCCAAGACGGTGCCCTACGCCCTGTTGCCGATCGTCGTGACCCAACTCAACGACACCGGCGATGGCCTGTATCGGCATTGGGTGCGTCCCGATGTCGGCGTGGAAATGCACTTGGGCTACGCGTTCCAGTGGTTCGCGATGGCCGTGACAATTATTGTTATTTACGTGGTGTTGTATGCAAAACGGCGCAAGCAAATCAAACAGAAATAAATTCCTCCTGGTTCTCGCGGTATTCGCCATCCCGGTCGTCGCTTCCTACCTGGCCTACTACGTATGGAAGCCGCAAGGTGCGGTGATCAATTACGGCGAATTGATCACCCCGGTACAGCCAACCGGGAACATCACGCTGTCCCAGCTCGATGGCCAACCGCTGGAACTCAAAACGCTGCGCGGAAAGTGGTTGTTGGTCTACGCCAGTGCGGGTACGTGCGACGCTGTCTGTGAAAAGGAGCTCTATGCAATGCGGCAGGTCCGTTTGATGCAAAACCGTGAGCAGGACCGCGTGCGTCGCGTGTGGCTCCTCACCGATGCCGCTGTGCCGAGTGCGGAAATGTTGACCGGGAAATTCGAAGGCACGCTCGCCCTGCGCGACCCGAAGCGCGAGTTGCTGGCGAAATTGCCGGTGAAAACCAATCTGCGTGACCATGTCTACATCGTTGACCCGCTGGGCAACGTCATGATGCGCTACGACGCCGATCCCGATCTTAAGCGCATGGCGAAGGATCTGGAACGGCTCCTCCGCGCATCCTGGGTTGGCTAGCGTGATGGCTCCCAACGCGCTTTTGCTGCTCGCGCTCACCGGCCTGCTGGTGGCGCTGCCGCCGCTGCTCTACGTCGCTTTTTCGCGCGCGGGAGACAAGTACCAAAAACTCGCCTGGATCACCGCTTTTCTTGCTCTCGACCTCGTCATGTTCGGCGGCTTCACGCGCCTGACGGATTCGGGCCTCGGTTGTCCGGATTGGCCAGGCTGCTACGGCCACGCGAATCCCGTATCCGCCGGCGAGCCGATCCGCGCCGCCGAAACCGCCATGCCCACGGGGCCGGTGACGCAGGTGAAAGCCTGGATCGAAATGATTCACCGCTATTTCGCCATGGGCATCGGCGTGCTGATCATCGTGCTCATGGTTCAAGGCTGGCGTCGCTGGCGTGCCGACCCGGCCCGTTCGCCCTGGCTGGCGACCGGCATCTTTGTCGCCGTATGCGTGCAGGGAGCGTTTGGCGCGTTTACCGTCACCATGAAACTTCAGCCGATCATCGTTACGCTGCATCTGCTCGGTGGCATGACCGTGCTGGGCCTGCTTACCTGGCTCGCCCTGAACCAGAGCCGCCCCGATGCGGTCGCTGCCAAGAGCAGCGCCCTGCGCGCGCATGCCTGGCTCGCCCTGGCGGTTCTTGCGCTCCAGATCGCACTGGGTGGCTGGGTGAGCACGAATTACGCCGTGATGGCCTGCCCGGACTTCCCCTTGTGCCACGGCAAATGGGTGCCCGAGATGGATTTTTTTCACGCCTTCACCTTGTGGCGGCCATTGGGCATGACCGGAGGCGGCGAGTTGATCTCGTTTGATTCCCTGGTCGCCATCCATTGGGCGCATCGCCTGACTGCCTGCTTGGTGTTCGCGGTGCTGGGCGCACTGGCGTGGCGTGCATGGCGGCTAGGCGGCCTCCGCCGCTGGGCGCGGGTCCTGGCGCTGCTGCTGGGGATGCAATTCCTGACCGGGCTTTCCAATATCGTTTTCCAGTGGCCGCTGCCGCTTGCGGTGCTGCACAACGGCGGCGCTGCGCTGCTTTCGATGTCGCTGGTGATGCTAAACTTTCGGCTAAACAAAACATAAGCATGAGGAGATAAGGATGGAGACGCTCACCGTGAATCAGGTGGCCTGCCGCTGCCAGCAGTTTTTCGCGCTGTGCAAGCCGCGGGTTGTATCCCTGATCGTATTCACCGCCGTCATCGGCATGTTCCTGGCGGTGCCCGGGATGGTGCCGCTGCAGGTGCTGGTGGCCGGCACCGTAGGCATCGCGCTGGTGGCGGGCGCCGCGGCCGCGTTCAACTGCCTCATCGAGCAGAAAGTCGACGCCATCATGGCGCGCACCCGCGCCCGTCCGCTGCCGCGGGGCGAGGTGACCTCCACCCAGACCGTGCTGTTCGCCGGCGTGGTGGGCGGCATCGGCCTGTTCATCCTGAACAATTACGTCAATCCGCTGACCATGTGGCTGACCCTGGGCACCTTTGTCGGCTATGCAGTGATCTACACCGTCGTGCTCAAGCCGCTTACGCCGCAGAATATCGTCATCGGCGGCGCCTCGGGCGCCATGCCGCCGGTGCTGGGCTGGGCGGCTGCCACCGGCGACGTGAGCGCGGATGCCCTGCTGCTGTTCCTGATCATTTTCGCCTGGACGCCGCCGCACTTCTGGGCGCTGGCGCTGTATCGCAAGAACGAATACGCCAAGGCCGGCATGCCCATGCTGCCGGTGACGCACGGCGAGAAGTTCACCCGGCTGCACGTGCTGCTGTACACCATCATCCTGACCGCATGCACCCTGCTGCCGGTGGCCACCGGCATGGGCGGGCTGATCTATCTGGCCGGGACGCTGGCGCTGGATGGCGTGTTCCTGTGGTACGGCTGGAAGCTGTACACGGATTACAGTGACGCGCTGGCGAAGAAGACCTTCGCCTATTCGATTCTCTACCTGAGCCTGCTGTTCGCAGTGCTGCTGGTGGACCATTATTTCTCCTTCCCGCTGGGCTTGCTGGCGCGCCCTTGATGCCTTGGTGCGCGTCAGCACGATTTCGGATAAACTGCTCCCGAAAGGCGTTTATCCACATATCATGATTCTTTCCCGCACCAGCCAATACGCCATTCAGGCGCTGATTTTCATTGCGACCCAGCCCAAGGGGCAGCCGGTGCTGAATCGCGAGATCGCCAGCCACCTCAATGTGCCGCCCGCCTATCTGGCGAAGATCATGCAGAGCCTGTGCAAGGGCCACCTGCTGTACTCGTTCCGCGGTCGCCTGGGCGGTTTTTGTCTGCGCGAAGGCGCGGAGAAAACCGATCTCATGCACATCCTCTCGCTGACCGAGGGCGCGGGGTTCGCGCAGGATTGCGTCCTCGGCTTGAAGGTGTGTTCGGATGCCACCGCGTGCCCGATGCATGCCAAATGGCAGCCGATCAAGAAAAAAATCGTCGCCCTGCTCAAGGAACAGACTCTCGAAAAGCTCGCCAAGGCCGTGCTGACCGGAAAATACCGGCTCGCCGACCTGCCGTTGGCGATGCTGTCCGCGCATCGGCTCGAAGTGGCCTGAGCGGCCCCGTCGGATAACGCGCGACGCCGGTCGCGTCTGGCAGGGGAACGGGCGGCTTCTGGAGAACTCGGAGCGTCATGCCTCTGCCCAAATCATTCCCTGAAACCGAAATTACCCGCGCCGAAGTGAGCATGCGCGGCGCGCGCCTGGTCTGTCATGGCGCGTGGACCGTACACGGTGTGGCCGGCCTGCACGCGCGCCTGGAGCAGATGGCGTGGCCACCAGCCGCGCAGGCTGTGCTTGATTGCGCCGGCATCGAGGCTTTCGACACCGCGGGCGCATGGCTGCTGGCG
>Ga0153916_10004587_pt1 | contig 10436 bp, 3 predicted proteins | sample Opewatmetagenome_FD_109642 | JGI IMG/M metagenome (GOLD analysis project Ga0153916, IMG submission 109642) | Freshwater wetland microbial communities from Ohio, USA - Open water 3 Core 3 Depth 4 metaG | ecosystem: Environmental > Aquatic > Freshwater > Wetlands | place: USA: Ohio, Lake Erie, Old...
ATAGTGGAAGTCATTCCCGAACGAACCCTGAGGCCCGCCGTGGATGAGAAAGGCCACCGGGTATTTCCTGGCCGGGTCGAAATCCACCGGCTTGACGACATAGCCGTATACGGTCTCATTGTTCCATCCCTGGAAGCTGAACTGCTCGGGATCTCCCATCCGGGCGGCGGCGACTTTGGACTTATTGATCTCGGTGATCGCCTGCTCGCCTCCGCCGGGCTTTATCAAATAAATCTCCGCGGGCGATTTCAAATTATGCCGCTCGAAGACGACCCCATCTCCGGCCGGGGCGAATCCGTTGACCGTTCCCTGGTCAACAAGCGTCTCCGCTTTCCCGCTCGTGACGTCAACGGCAAAGAGGGAGGTCTGACCTTTGTTGGGCGCCGTGGCCAGGATCATCTTCCCGTCTGGAGTCCAGCAGAGCGAAGCCACTGAACGGTCCCAAGCTTCGGTCAGGACATGTTCCTGTCCCTCGGGCCAGGGTTTGAGCACGATCCGGAAGCAGTCGGCTTCGTAGCGCGGACGGGCCATGGCCAGATAGGCCAGGGTCTTGCCATCCGGAGAAAAAACAGGCGTCGTATCCCAGGCTTGGTTGGCCTCGGTCAGGCAGCGGGGAGCCGCCGACCCGTCAACCGGGACATAGTAAAGGTCAAAATCTGTGGACCAGGCTTCCTCACTGCCTACATCGCGGGCCGTGAAGACAAGACCTTTTCCGTCCGATGTAAAGGCGATCTCCTCGCCTCCGCCAAAGGGCTTGCTGGGCGAGTCCGCATCCATGGCCGCCATCAAGTCCCTGGCTTCGCCCCCTTTCTTCAGCACAACAAAGACATGGGACCGCCGGCCGTCGCTCCAAGTGTCCCAGTGACGGACAAAGAGCTTTTCATAGAGCCGGCCGGTGGCCTGGCGTTTTGCTACCGCCTCGAGTTTCTCGGCTGTCTTCTCAACACTCTGCCCGGGGAAGACCTCCATGGTGACAGCCAGGTATTCGCCGGCCGGGGAGACAATGAGATTCCCGATATCGAGCGGGAGTTTTGTCACCTGCTCGGCCTCTCCCCCGTCGACCTTGATCCGCCAGACCTGGGATGAGCCGGACCGCGTCGACAGGAAGAAGACGCACTTGCCGCAGGGTGACCAGCGGGCGTTGAAGTCGGCCGCCGGGTGGGAAGTCAGGCGGCGGAGTCCTTTCCCATCCGTGCCGATGAGCCAGATATCGGTCCGGCCGCGGTTGGCCTCGAGGTCGGTCTCACGGACATTGAAAAGAATCCATTTCCCGTCCGGTGAAACCCGCGAGTCGGAGATACGGTCCATGGCCAGCATATCATGGATTGAAAAAGGATGGGTTTCCGCTGGCGAGGCCTGGGCTTGAGCGCCGGCTGAGCCGACCGCGGCAAACGCTGCCCAAGCCAAGAGCAAAGAGGCCATAAATAGAAATGAAGATCGACGCATGGTTTCACCTCCCGAACTTTACAGAGAGCTTATAACACACCCCTCAGTGCCTCGTCAAAAATCGGGTAGATCCGGGCAGACGGCGCGTCTGCCAGGGCCGGATACCCTCGGGCAGAACCTTTCCGGGCCCGTTTCCGTATGAAAGGGTGTGGAGGGCAAAGCGATGAAACTCAGGCTTGGATGGATCATTCTTGGCTGCGCCGCCGCCCTGACTCTGGCCGGCTGTGAGGACAGGGGCGATCTCACGACCGACTCAAAGACGGTCGAGGCCGAGGGGGCGGAAGCCGTCGAAGTGAATGTAAAGATGGGCGCTGGGGAACTGCGCGTCTCCGGCGGGGCGCAAGCTCTGATGGAGGCGGATTTCACCTACAGGACGAGGCGCCGGCCTCCCGAAGTCGACTACCGTGTTGCCGGAACAAAGGGATTCCTGGCGGTCCGGCAGCGCCGAGGCGGGGGGGTGGTCTTCGGAAACTCCAGGAACGAATGGGACATCCGGCTGAACAGTCAGATCCCTGCCGACCTCAAGGTCAACTTGGGCGCCGGCGAGAGCAGGCTCGATCTGGCGGAAGTGGACCTCCGTTCGCTCTCCATCGACATGGGAGTGGGCGAGATGAACCTCGACCTCCGGGGAAAGCAAGAACGTGACTTGGACGTGAGCATCGAGGGCGGTATCGGAAGCGGAACGATCTACCTGCCGCGGGAAGTTGGGGTGCGCGTCCGGGTCGACGGCGGGATCGGCTCGGTCGATGCCCATGAGTTCCATAAAGAAGGCCACGTGTACACGAACGACGCCTACGGAAAATCCCCGGTCACGATCGATATCAACATCGACGCCGGGATCGGAAGCATCGACCTCCGTCTCAACTAACAGGGCTCGGGGAAGGCTAAGCCTCCTGGGGCCGCTCGCCATTCCCGAATTCCTGCCCGCAGAAAAGGGCAGCCAAGGGCGGTCCGCCAATTTCCAAACCCTTTATTAATTGATATATTAGCCATTCGCGTTTTCTTGTTCCGCTTCTTAAAAGGAGAAAAAATGAAAAAAAACTCAGTCTTCGTCTTGGCCGTCATGTTAGCCCTATCGGCCGTCGCCTGGAGCGAAACCAAGCCGGCGGAAAAACAGGCCCTTCTCACGGCGGAGATCCTGTCCGGGCTGGAATTCCGGAACATCGGCCCAGCCATGATGTCCGGCCGGATCAGCGATATCGCCATCCATCCCAAAAACAGGAGCCTATGGTATGTGGCCCCTGGGTCGGGCGGCGTCTGGAAGACTGAGAATGCCGGCACGACCTGGACGCCGATCTTCGACAGCCAGAGCTCTTATTCTATAGGCTGTCTTAGCCTTGACCCGAACAACCCGGATGTCATCTGGGTGGGGACGGGAGAGAATGTCAGCGGCCGTCACGTCGGCTTCGGCGATGGAGTCTATAAGAGCCTAAATGGTGGGAAGACATGGACGAACATGGGCCTGGCCAAGTCCGAGCACATCGCCCGGATCCTCGTCGACCCGCGCGACTCCAACACGGTCTATGTGGCCGCCGAAGGGCCCCTCTGGTCGTCCGGAGGTGAGCGCGGCCTCTATAAGAGCGCCGACGGGGGCAAGACCTGGATACTCTCCCTCGAGACCGGCAAGGACACCGGAGTCGCGAGCGCCGAATTCGACCCCTTGAACCCCGACATCATCTATGCCGCTGCCTACCAGCGACGCCGCTCCGTGGCCGCCTTTATGGGCGGAGGCCCGGAGTCGGCCATTTACAAAACTGAGGACGCCGGGAAGACCTGGCGGAAGCTCAGCGTCGGGCTGCCCGGCGGCGACAAGGGGAAGATCGGCCTGGCCGTTTCGCCGATCAAATCCAGCTTCGTTTACGCCACGGTTGAAGCCGGACCCGAAGAGAAGGGTTTCTATCGGTCCACCGACCGGGGCGAGAGCTGGGAAAAGCGCAGTCCCTATATCAGCGGCGGCACGGGTCCCCACTACTACCAGGAAATCTTCGCCGACCCCAACGCCTTCGACCGCGTCTACCAGATGGACCCGATGACGCGGGTGACCGAGGACGGGGGGAAAACCTGGCGTCCCCTCGGCGAGAAGAATAAGCACGTCGACAATCACGCCCTGGCTTTTGTCAAAGGGGATCCCGACTACCTGCTTGAAGGATGCGACGGGGGCGTGTACGAAACGCACGACCGGGGCAAGACGTGGCGCTTTTTCGATAACCTGCCGGTGACCCAATTCTACAAACTTGCCCTGGACAATGCCCTCCCCTTTTACAATGTCCACGGCGGCACGCAGGACAACGGCAGCCAGCTCGGTCCCTCCCGCACGCTCAACGCCCACGGCATCGGCAATTCTGATTGGTTCATCACTTTCGGCGCCGACGGCTATGCCTGCGCCATTGACCCCGAGGACCCGAACATCCTTTATGTCGAAATGCAGGAGGGGAACCTGCTCCGCTACGACAAGAAAAGCCAGGAAACCGTCGCTATAAGCCCGAGGCCGGCGCCGGACGACCCGCCGCTCCGTTTCAACTGGGACTCTCCGGTCCACATCAGTCCGCACTCCCACACCCGCATCTATTACGCCTCGCAGTTCCTGTGGCGAAGCGAGGACCGCGGCAACTCCTGGACGAAGATCAGCCCCGACCTCACCCGGAACATCTTCCGTCTCGAGCAGCCGATTATGGGCAAAACCTGGAGCGTCGACTCGCTCTGGGACCACGGCGCCATGTCGATGTTCTCGACCATCACGACAGTGGATGAGTCGCGCCTCCAGGAGGGCCTGGTTTACATAGGCACCGACGACGGCCTGATCCAGGTGACAGAGGATGGCGGCAAATCCTGGCGGAAGATTGACAGGATCCCGGGTGTTCCAGACTCCTTTTTCGTCAATAAGGTCAAAGCCTCCAAACACGATAAAGACACTGTGTTCGCCGCGGTGGACAGCCACAAGACCGGAGACTACAAGCCCTACCTTTTGAAAAGCGACGACCGCGGAAGGACCTGGACCAACATCAGCGGCGACCTGCCCCAGCGGACCATCGTCTGGTCATTGGCCCAGGACCAGGTCAACAAGAATCTGCTGTTCGCCGGAACCGAATTTGGGATCTATGCCACGCTCGATGGAGGAGCCCACTGGCTCAAGCTGAACGGAGGTGTCCCGACAATCTCCTTCCGCGATATCGAAATCCAGGAACGCGAAGGCGATCTCACGGGAGCATCTTTCGGCCGGGGTTTCTTCATCCTCGACGACTACTCCCCTCTTCGCCAGCTGACCGAAGAAAGCCTTCGCCAGGAAGCCGCGCTCTTCCCTGTCAAGAAGGCCCTGCAGTATATCCCCCTCCGGCCCATCGACTCGAGCGCCAAGGGATGTCTGGGTGACGGGTTTTATGTCGCCCCCAACCCGCCTTTCGGCGCCGTGTTCACCTATTATCTCAAGGATTCCTTGAAGACCGGGGCCGAGGCCCGCCGCGAGGAGGAAAAGGAGCTTGAAAAGGCCAAAAAGCCGCTCCACTTCCCCGGCTGGGACAAGCTGAGGAAAGAAGAGACGGAAGACAAGCCCGAACTCGTGCTCACCATAAGCGACGAGTCCGGACAGGTCGTCCGCCGGATCACGGGGCCGGGATCCAAAGGGATTCACCGCATCGCCTGGAATCTGCGCTACCCTCCCGTCGAACCGGTCGAGCTGGAGCCGGCCGAGCGCGAGGAATGGGACTGGACCCCGGAAGGTCCCCTCGTCGTTCCAGGAACGTTCACGGTTTCGCTGGCCAAAAAGGTCGGAGGCGCCCTGACGCCGCTGGGAGAGCCGCAGAAATTCATAGTTGAATCACTCGGACTCGCATCACTGGCGGAAAAAGACCGCAGCGCCCTGCTTGATTTTCAGAAGAAGGCCGGCGAGCTGCAGCGGGCGATGATGGGCGCCGGAGGGGCCGCGCGAGAGGCGGCCCAAAACATCCGCTATATGAAGAAAGCCCTGATGGAAACGCCCAAGGCTGACCCCAAGCTCATGGAGCGGGCGAAGGATCTCGAGAAACGACTGCAGGATGCCACCCGGGTGCTCTGGGGAGACCGCACTGTCATGCGCCGCAGCGAGGCGGCCTCTCCGGGACTCATGCAGAGGGTCAGCGCCCAGCTCACGACGACCTGCCCGATCACGGAAACGGCCAAACGGGATTATGAGATCGCCGCGAGCGCTTTGGAGAAACTCCTGGAGGACATGCGAGTCCTCATCGACCAGGATGTCAAGAAGCTCGGGGACGAGCTCGAAGCCGCCGGCGCGCCCTGGACTCCGGGCCGCCGCGTGCCGGTCTGGAAAAAGAAATTATCATAATGCCCCTAAGAACACCCCTTCGCTTCGCCGCCCTGATCGCTTTCGGCCTATCGTGTCTGCCCGCACTCGCCTTCGAGCGGATCGATGTCGGCGTTACGCCGCGCCGGCCTACAAGTCAAGATAAGCCCCAAGAGGTCCGGTCAGGTCATCCCTTCAAATGGGCGGGTCTCTTACCTTCTGGATTTCCTTGACTCCGGTCCTCGCCCGGGTTTATCATTTTTTCGTCAAGTGCCGTGGCCAGTCCGAGCTGACTGAGGGGAAGATCGTGAAGCGCGGAAAAGGGACATCCTTTCTTGTGATCGTAAGGGGTTCAGGGTGACCGCCAAGTGCCCCCGCTGTCAGGCTGAAAACCCAGAGACGCAGCGCTTCTGCGGCGATTGCGGAACAAAATTAACCCCGGCCAAAGAAATCGCTTTTCCCCGGACTGAGACTCTACGGACTCCGTTTGAGGAACCGGCAAGGGGGACATCCTTCGCCGGAAGGTATGTCGTCATTGAAGAACTCGGCGCCGGAGGGATGGGCAAGGTCTACCGTGTCGAAGACACCAGCGTCGGGCAAGAGATCGCCCTGAAGCTGATCAAGCCCGAGATCGCTTCGGACAGGAAGACGATCGAAAGGTTCCGCCATGAGTTGAAGACGGCCCGGATGATCTCCCACCGGAACATCTGCCGCATGTTCGACCTGGGCGAGGCGGATGGGACTTATTTCATCACTATGGAATACGTCCGGGGGGAAAGCCTTAAAAGCATGATCAGGATGTCGAAACGGCTGGAGGCGGGCACCGCCGTTTCGATCGCCCGGCAGGTTTGTGAGGGGCTGGCCGAAGCCCACCGGCTAGAAGTTGTCCACCGGGACCTCAAACCCAGCAACATCATGATCGACAAAGACGGCAACGTCCGGATCATGGATTTTGGCATCGCCCGCTCCCTTAAAGAGAAAGGGATAACCGGCGCCGGCATGATGATCGGCACTCCCGAGTACATGTCGCCCGAGCAGGTCGAAGGCTTGGAGGCGGACCAGCGGTCGGATATCTATTCGCTGGGCATCATCCTTTACGAGATGCTGACGGGCCGCGTGCCCTTTCAGGGGGACACACCCTTCAGCGTAGCCCTCAAGCAGAGGAACGAAGCCCCTCAAGATCCCAAGGAGCTGAACGCCCAGATCCCCGACCTTCTCAGCCGGACAATTCAGAAGTGCCTGACAAAAGAGCGCCGGGACCGGTATCAAACCGCGGAGGAGCTCAGGCTAGCCCTGGAAGATATCGAGCAGAGGCTTTCAACTGCGGAAAAGGCAATCGCCAGGAGAAAACCAAGTTCTGTGCGGACGAAACCGGCAGAGAAGAAAAGGCTTTGGCTGCGGGCGGCCGCCCTCGCCATCTTTCTTGCGGCGATCCTCGGGGGCGTGTACTTCCTGGTGATCCATCCGCAGCCCAAGCCGGGCGTCGTCGTGCTCCCTTTTACCTTTGTTGATGGCGGTCCCGATGACCAAGCGTTCTGCGATGGCCTGGCCGCAACCTTGTCTGACAACCTTCTCCAGCTTGAGCACTCCCGGGGATCGATGTGGGTGATTCCTCCCGATGAGGCGCGCAAGGAAGAGATTAAGACTCCCTCGCAAGTGAACCAGAATCTGGGCGGCGATTATGTCCTCACTGGGAACATGCGCCTAAACGGTGACATGATCCGGCTGAATATTAGCCTTGTCGATGCGAAGACCCTCCTTCAGCGCGGCTCTCCCGTCGTCTTGGCCGATCCCATCACGAACCTGAAGACATGGCAGGATGACCTGGTCATCAAGATGGTCCAGATGCTGGGCCTTAAGACCGAGCCGGGGATGGATCTGGTCTGGTCCGCAGGAAGGACCGCGCTGCCAAACGCCTACGAATTTTACCTCAGGGGTATCGGCAACCTCATGCAATCCGATAAGGCGGAGAGCATCGATAAGGCCGTTGATTATCTCCAGCGGGCGAGTGAGCTGGATCCCCATTTTGCTCTGGCCCGGATAGAGTTGGCGAGGGCTTATAAGTCCAAGTACAAGCTGACGAAAGACCGGGCCATGCTGGAAAAGGCCCAGTCGTGCTGCCTCCAAGCACTTAAAGACAACGATCAGTTGGTCGCGGCCGACATGGTCCTGGGGGCGGTCTATCGGGATGCCGGCCAATATGATCAGGCCGTCCAGGAATTCCGGCGTGTTCTTCAGCTCGAACCGAAAAATTATCAGGCCCGTATGGAGCTGGGGTATACGTACGAAAAGTTAGAAAAACTCAGGGAAGCCGAAGACGCCTTTAAAAGCGCCGTGAAATTGCGGCCGGGCTATGCCGATGTGTATTCATATCTGGGCTACTTTTATTATATCTATGGCCGTGTTGCGGATGCCGAAAAGATGTTTCTCAAAGTCGCCCGATTGACCCCCGGGGACCTCCAGGTATACTCAAATTTGGGCGGCATGTATGCCATGAGGGGACGCTACGAATCGGCCGAAGCGATGTTCAAAAAGTCCATGGCCATTCGCCCGAGCGGATCCGCCCTGTCCAACTTGGGGACGATCTATTTTTTTCAGCGCCGTTACAGCGATTCTGCGGCGATGTTTGAGGAAGCGGTCAAGTTGGACGAGAAGGACTATCTGCTCTGGGGCAACCTGGCTGATGCCTACCGGTGTATTCCAGAGTCCTCGGGGAAGGCGGGGACCGCTTATCAACGTGCGCTCCAATTAGGAGAAGAAGAGTTGTCCAAAGATCCGAAGGATTCTCAGATTGTCGCCCGGCTGGCCCGTTTTTGGGTCATCCTAGGAGACCAGCCGAGGGCGTTGGACGAAATCGCCCAGGCTCTGAAAACGTCCCCCAGCGATGTGCGAGTCCTTCTCAAGAGTGTCCAAGTTTTTGAGCTGGCGAAGCAGCGCGACGCCGCCATCGAGTCTCTCCGAAAATTCATTGACCAAGGGGGCTCGAAAGAAGAAATTGACTCCGATCCAGACTTGGTGGGGTTACTGAAAGATCCAAGGGCCCAACAATTGGTCAAAGGGTGGAAGAATCGACAATGAAAGGGCGCCTGGACCAAGCCGGACGGTCAGCCGAGTCAATACAGCCAGCTCTTGAGGTCGGCCCCGGGAGGGGCCGTTTTCCGGATGTGCTCGGACATGACCGGAAGATAGCAAACAGTGGGGTTTTGACCGGAGGGGCAGCCGGTCCAGCAGTGGGGGGCGCGCTCGCCGTATTCAATCGTCCCCACGAAAGCGGGATCCTTGGCGCTCTGCAGGGATTTTTCCAGGAGCATGGTCGCTTCTTCCAGATAGAACGTGTCTGTGTCGCCCATGTAGATATGGAGTTTGCCGTTGAGCTTGGGCCCGAGAGTCGGCCAGTCGCGCTGGATAATATAGCTCAGATCAAAATGCTCCCGCCAATAGGCAGCGACCTCCTTGTCGATCTTACCGGTTAAAGGATCATAGAGCGGCCGAGGATAGCCGTCGGCGCCCACGGGACCGAAGACGGCCTGGAAGATATCTAGCTGTTGACCCGACCGGCCCCTTGTGCCCAGGACGAGCTCAAAAACGCTGGCCTGCTTTTGAGTCGCCAAGACCTGATCATCGAGGCCTCTCAGCCAGGGCCGGCTCGGTTCTTTTTTCCAGGCGCCGTTGGGATAGTAGGCGTTATCGTCCTCATAGATGTTGACCAGCTGGAAATAGCGGAAATCGACGGGGTCCGGGCAGAAGATCCAGGCGCCGTTGAACAGGTCGGGATAAAAAACCTGCAGGGCAAAGGCGCGCCAGCCTCCGGTCGACCCGCCGAAGAGCGTCCTGGCCCAGGGCTGCCCGATGGCCCGAAAGTTCTGTTCCACATAAGGCATCAACTCCTGCGTCAGCGCGTCTCCGTAAGGGCCGACATTGGCCGAGTTGACGGCATAGGAATCATCGTAGAAAGGGTTGGGATCCTGGGGCACCACAAGGAGAAACCGGGGGAAATTCGGTGACGTCCATTCCTTGAAGAACGCATTGTCGGGACTCTCCACGAAATTCCGCAGCGCGGGCGTGAAGTGGCTCTGGAGATAGGCGACCGGATAGCGGGCGTCCGGGTGGCTGTCGAACCCTTCAGGGAGGAGGACCAGAGCGCCGATGTCCATGTCAGTCCCCCAGAACCGGCTGACCCGCTCGCTCTTTATCTTGACATTCTTGATGTACCGCGTGTCCTTGGGCGGAGGGAGCGGGGGAATGCGCTGGGTTAAGGCGATGCGGAGCGTTCCTCCTGTCGCCGGGTCGATCGTCATCTTCTCGGGACGGCTGGTCAGGTTCCCTGGCGATGCGTTCCACTGCTGCCCCTCCCACTGATCCATATGCATCTTTACGACATGGCCGTCGGAACGGCGAAAGGTCTTGTAGAGGTTGAGGACAGCCTGGACGTTGTATTCGCCGGCCGGAATGTCCCTGATGCTGTCGAGTGGGAACCCGAGCGTCCGGTCGTCCACGACCGCCGGCTGGCCAGGCTTCAGTCCTTCGACGTCCACACCGAAGAAAGGCTGGGGAGACCGCCAGTTGACAGCGGTGTCCCTCGGCTCATTCATAAGATCGCGGGAGAAGAGAAGGAGGATACGACCGTCTAGAGGTTCTTTGTGGACGCTCTCCGGAAAAGTGATCTCAAAGCGGAGAGGAGCGGCGCCGGCGCTCAAATTGGCACCTGATGGAA
>Ga0153916_10004588_pt1 | contig 10436 bp, 13 predicted proteins | sample Opewatmetagenome_FD_109642 | JGI IMG/M metagenome (GOLD analysis project Ga0153916, IMG submission 109642) | Freshwater wetland microbial communities from Ohio, USA - Open water 3 Core 3 Depth 4 metaG | ecosystem: Environmental > Aquatic > Freshwater > Wetlands | place: USA: Ohio, Lake Erie...
CCCAATCCGCCCTCTTACAGGGGATGCAGGAGAGAGAAGTGACCATAGGAAGCGAAACCCACAAGCTCGACGAACCCTTCTTCGTCGTGGCAACGCAGAACCCGATTGAACAAGAGGGCACCTATCCGCTTCCCGAAGCCCAACTCGACCGTTTCGTGATGAAAGTCAAGATGGGCTATCCCGAAACACTTGAAGAGGAAGTTGGAATCCTTGACCTTCATGAGAAGAGAGTCACCGAGCCCGTTGAGCAGTTTCGAACGATAATGAAGGATCCTCATGAAGTCTGCGACATGCAGAGATTCATAGCTGAAGAAGTGAAAGTTCCAACATTAATCAAGCATTACATAGCTGAGATAGTACGGTACACCAGAGTTCGCGAAGAAGTGAGCTGGGGCTCAAGTCCCAGAGCTGGAATTTTCCTCATGAAGACGGCTCAAGGATACGCAGCGTTGTCGGGTAGAAACATCGTGCAGGTCGAAGACGTAGACGCTGTCGCGCATGCTGTGCTTAACCATCGGATAATTCTTAAAGCCGAGAAAGTGATCGAAGGCATTCCAACTGAACCGGTCATAGGGGCCGTTCTCGACATAGCTAAGAAAACGGTGAGAAAGTCTGTTTAGAAGGACTCCTGAACAGGTTATCTTTGAAATCTGCCGGAATAGAAAAAAAGTTCTCCTTGATGTCAAAGGCAAAGTTAAGAGTGTTTTGTCAGGTGAGCATCCGAGCCGTTACGTGGGTTTGGGCATAGAATATGAAAACGTTAGAGAGTACATGTTCGGAGACGATTACCGAAGAATAGACTGGAACATCACCGCTAGAACACCGCCTAAACCGACAGGGGAGAGGCAGCTCTTCGTCAGGCAGTTTCGAGAAGAAAAAAACCTTGATGTCCTTTTGGTTTTGGACCAGAGTGGAAGCATGGAATACAGGGAGAAGGTGCTAACAGCCATAAGGACTGCTCTCGTCTTAGCCGACTTGGCACAGAGAAGAAGCGACTACGTTGGACTGATATGTTTCCGAGACAAAGTCGAACTCTTTCTTCCGCCGTCAAGGAGCACCAGCCAAGCTTACCGCATAATGAGGACACTGTGTGTCTCTTATCGCACAGGAGGGCCATCGAATCTTCGAGCCTTAGCTGTGGAAATCGCGAGAGGCCTGAGAAAAAGAGCGATTATCAATCTCATAACTGACGCTAATCACAATGTTGAGGATTATGTCTACTTTGCCCATCTCATGCGGGCTCGGGAACACGTCACAAACTTGTTCCTTATAATCGACGACAGCGAAATGAACTTGCCCAACGTGGGCTGGTTGACTCTGATGGAGAGCGAGCAACTTCAAAAGATGACGATCGACACAGACGAGTTCAAGAAAGAATACGACATGGAAACCAGGCGTCTCATGACTCACATAATAAGCGGCTGCAAAATGTTTGGCTCCAGAACATTGTCCGTCAGAAACGTAAAAGACGTTGATGCAAAAATACTTGAAATCGCAAACGTGTACCGACAGGCGAGGCAGGGAGCATACCGATGAAAAAGAAAGCTCTACTCCTTGTCTCTCTCCTCTGGCTTGCTGTTCTTCCTATTCTTGTCGGCTACAATCGTGACCCCGCAGGATCCAAAATGGTCTTCAGCCAGGAGCCTACAGTTCAATTCAGTCCACGGGTGCTTTCGCCAGTTTATGTGAGACTTCAGAGTAATCAGAAAGGCAACGTCACATTCTGGGAGAGCGTGCCTCAGAACTTCACCGATCATGTTGCAACGATAGATTCAAAGGTCTTGGCGATTTTCGTTTCTTCGAATTCTCTTGCCTTCAATTTGTCAAGAGACAGCGTTGGAAACTTGTGGATGGCAATAGATTACTCTGTCAAGGCTGGGGATTACGTGAGCACTTTGACATGGATGTCTTCAAGAGCAATGAGTGAAAACCTGACATCCTTGGGATATGTCCCGTTTCCCCAGGATATTCCAGATGATGTGAGACTTTTCGTGGAATCCGGAACAAAAATGCCCGTTGAAAACCCGACAATTCAACAGATCGCTGCGAACTACAATCAAACTGGAAACATGACTCAAACTGTGAAAGATGTCTTGGACTTTGTCAATCGACAAGGATACGACAGGGAGAAATCAAGACTCCTGCTATCGGGCAACCTCACCACGACCAATCTCCTGAACTTCTTCAAAGACGCTCTTCAAGTTATCGAGACCAACAGCTCAATATGTTTGGAAAGGTCTTGGTACGCTGCAGCGACCCTGAGGGCAGCTGGAATTCCAGCCAGAACCGTCACGGATGTTCGTCTCAAAACATGGATTCAAGTGTGGTTCCCCAACTTAGGTTGGGTAGACGCAGAAGCACTATGCAGTGAACCGCCGCCTCATGTTGGAATGCTGCCCAAATCCGTTTCAGCTCATATACCTTGGACCGTTGAAAATTCTGCAGATGCCACGTTCCCATTCAAGTGGCTTCCTGAGGTTCCGATGAGAGTGGCAAATCTGACTTTCAGTGATGTGGAGGTCTTCGATGCCAACGAGTACCGAACCGTTTTATCCGAACCCATCGACTCAGAACTGTTCAAAACAGATCCAGCAAAGTTCAGTTTTCCCATAGTTGTTGAACCCAACCGGACCATCTACGCCTCTCTCACACGACAAGGGCCACATCTGGATTTCTCCATCTATAACGGAGACGAAAACACATCCAAGACTGTTACCATTGGAGAATTGAACAGCATCGGCTTTCAGGACTTGACCGTTTCCTTCAAACCCTCATGGATGGAAAATTTCTTGGCTCTTCAAGATTTTTCTGTCAAGGGAACGTGGTGGTTTGGTGTGATACTTCTCGTTTCAGTAATTGCTGTTCCAGTGATTGCTGTCACAGTCTGGTTGTTCTGGAGAAGGCGAAAGCTCAGCCGATGAGTCTGGTGAAATTTATATTCCTATTGTGTTGCGATAACATTTGAACACTTATGAAGAGTATTCAACAGTTTAAGAGGCATCGGAAATTACTGATAGTTCCTGTCATCGGGGTTCTAATTGTAGCTGCTGTTTTCCTCAGCACGCGACCAGGCAGTGGCGAAAACAAGCTAGATGAAGCAGTTGAAGGAGGAGAATTGACGCTAACATCTGTTGGCAGAAACTACGAATCCATAACTAGTTTCTTGCAGAAGGATGAAGCACAAGCAAGGCAACTGCTCGACGCGGCAAGGCTAGCCCTAGAAAGCGCGAGGACAAAACTGGACTCTGCGGCCCGCACCGACGATGAATACGTGCATGGTATGCTTGACAACTATCAAAGATTAGCTTCGGCCTCTGACACAATGTCCAAGGGCGTCGATAATCTGCTGTTCGTCAGTGAAAACCTGACCAACGCCATTGACTACTATTCAAAGGGAGACTATGACAAAGCATCAATCGAAGCTGCCTATTGTCTTGAAGTTTTGACACCACTCTTAGGCGAATTTGACACTTCCACCTCAGTCTTGAACGGAGTAAACGTCCTTTATGTCCCTTCAGGGCAGAAGGATCGACTAGCAGTCCGCGTGTCCCAGTACAAGAATGAAAGAGAGATTTACAAACAGTGTATTCTGCTTCTGCAAAGCCTCATGGAGGGGAAAGACTACCTGAAGCAGAATGCGTTGCTTGAGGAATATTTGAGGCAGTTGCAAGAAGCCACGGCAAAACAAGACTATGAGGCCGCTGAGAGGCTTCGTCAACAAATGTCTGATCTTCTGCAATCGCTTCGAAGTTCAGATTACCAGAATGCGGCAGACTTAGCCTCTCAACTGGACCCAGGGAAGCTGGGCGACGAATATTCCCAGATCGCCCAGGAGCTTCAGAATAGGCTCAGAAACACGGATGAACTCGATGCTTTCCAGAACTACCTATTAGCCCTGCAGAAATATCTGGAGGCGCTGCAGATGTTTTCTGAGAACCCTAATAGCACGGGAGCTATTCAACAACTCATAGATGATGCTCTCAGTAAAGCAGGTCAGGGAGCAGGTTCAGGCAACGGTGAGACTCAGAGCCTCTATGAAGGATTGAAAGGCGCTTTGAGCCAGCTTTCGACGCAACTCTATGCGAGACGCCCACCACCACCGGGCTGAGAAATCAATGTTTGGTCTGGAGTTTCCCGTCGAATTTGAGAATCCCGCCTATGGCGTAGTTGGAGCAATCTTGGGCGTTGTTGCTCTAGTCCTTTTCTACCTCTCCTACAAGAGGCTAAGAATAGCGCAGAGAAAACTGGAGCTTGTCGAATGGAGAAAACTGAGAGGGCTCATCAGAACAGTAAATATCGGCACTAAGGCCGGCGTTGTGATTGCGCTTTCGTTCTTGTTGGCGTCGCCCTATATACAAACGACCATCGAGGTGCCAATAAACGAAGCAACACAGGAACAGACTGCACAATACACGATAACGGCTATGGTGCTTATGGACGTGTCTTACAGCATGAATAATTCCGACTTGAGGCCTACGCGACTTGATATGTCCAAGTCCATGGCAAAGCTTTTGATCAGCAAGATGGATCCCAGAGACCTCGTCGGTTTCATCTCATTCGCAGGCCAAGTGTATGATGTGGTTTTTCCCACGACAAACAGGACGAAGATCGCACAGGCGATTGATAATCAGACTTTTCATGAGTCTACGGCGATAGGAACAGCCTTGGAGACAGCGATCGGTGTGCTCGAGCCTTCTTCCGGAGGAAAGGCGATAGTGCTGTTTTCCGACGGGAAAAGCAACACGGGAATAAACGCAACATCCGCGACTGATCAAGCTGTCGCTAAGAAAATACCTGTCTTCACGGTTTCCTCAGGCACTTACGGTCTTGGAGAAGCCGACCCCCTAGCACTGAAGGACATATCTGAGAAGACTGGTGGGAAATTCTACGAAGCCAGAAACGAAGAAACAGAAAATCTTGCAACGTCGGTTTCAGAGATTTCTCATGAAGTTAAGGTTGCCGCACTTCAAGCTGTCTACAACAGGCTTACTATCGCGATCAAAGATTACCAGACGCCCACTGCGTATTTTTCTGCGTTGCTGGTCGCAGCCTTGTTCTTAATGTGGTTTACAGGAGTGTAGACTTTGCCTCTGATTGAGCTCGGAAGTCCAGAACTGCTTCTGCTCGCTCCCCTATTTATCACTCTAACCTTGATAGGCCATTACTTGGCTCACAGAATCAAGAGGAGCCTTGAGGTTTTCCACTTTCCACCTGTTCAGAGGCTGAGCAAAATCGCTACTAAACATGGCGTGCGCAGATCCAGGTGGCGAGGCGTGAGTCTAGCTGTAAAATTGATCGTTGTAATTCTTATAACGTTCAGTTTAGCCAATCCTACTCTTCTTGCTTTTAATGAGATAAGTGAGAAAGTTGAGGTTCCGATTGTTATGGAGAAGGATCTGGAGGGTCAGATTGTTTTGGTTATTGATGTGTCAGCGTCCATGGGGATAAAGGATGTTGGTCCAATGAGACTTGAGGCAGCCAAGACGATTTTGCTGGAGTTCATCCATAATTCCAGCAGTAAAGTGAGGTTCGGTGTTGTTGCATTTGACTATGAAATAAAAGCAGCGGTTCCTGTCACAGAAAACAGGAGCCAGGTTGTGTCAGCAATTGAGAACCTGACACAAGCTGAAGGTTTGCCCTGTTTAGAGGAGTTGACCGATATCGGATATGGTCTGCAAGCATCCATCGATTTGCTAACTCCATACGCTTCTTCCAACAGGACGAGCGCGATAATACTGGTATCTGATGGTTTCGCGAATTATGGTTACCCTGACCCGTATCAGTCAGTTTTTCAGGCAACTGCCCGAGCGAAGAGTTCTGGAATTCCTATCTATACCGTGCGCATCGCTAGATTGGGGCAAGATTCTAATGATGAGTTGATGAAGCAAATCGCTTATGACACTGATGCCAAGTTTCTGGATTCGATGGACTCAGCAGAGCTCAGGCAGGTTCTTGACACTATTGGCAAGTACTATGTGCCAACACATGAGTGGACATCCGAGGTGGAAATGAAGACGACCATTCCAGTGAAGTCCGATTTGGGGGTCGTGTTAATGTTTATTGCCTCAGCCCTTGTAGTTGCGCTATGGATAGGAAATTACAGGCACTACAAAACATCCTTCTAGCCTTCACATGAAGGCGGCGAAAAAGAGCAACTCAGCCGGTCAGACACGACGCTGACGCGGACGTTATTCTTGATGTTGATTCAGCCTTCATAACTTAGTTATCCACTTAGCAGACACAAGAGACACGCGGTGAAAAAGGATTGAGCCTATGGAGTGAACTTGATACCATCCAAAAGAAAAAGACGGACTTGGAATGCCAGTTGATCTCTCTAGAGGAAAGGTGGAAGGCACTCGAACAGAAACTCAAAGAACAGGAAGAGCACATGAACAAACTCATGGAACAACTTAAGAACAACAGTGAAGCCATCGGAAAACTTGAATTTACCATAACAGATCTTGAGAGAAGACTAAAGAAACCTGAAGCAGAACCAGGAATGATGCTGGAAGTCCCTCTGGTTCCAACTGGATAAGCTTTGATTCATAGACAACCGCGAAAGTCTTGGGTTAGAGCTATCTACGACACTACCTTACCAATCTTTTTTCGGTTTTGCGACTGGGTTCTTCTTCAGGTTGCTTCGGCTCTTCCTTCTTCGGGCTCTCTTGTTGTGCGGGTTGCTGAATCGGTGTGCCGTATCGCCAAGGTTCCTTAGTCGATGCTTCCTTGTAGAATTCAACATAGCCACAACGTCCGCAGTACAAAACGCTCGTCCTGTCGCCGACCAGGTCTCCTTCTTTGATGATTCGAAGGTCACCGGACGTTCTGCCTTGGTTCATCTGACCCCCACACTTGGGGCACTTTCCAACCTGAGACACCGCCAGACGTGTCACTTCCTTTCTATGCTGTAGCACTGCATGTTCACGTTTAATATCACTTTCCAAAGAACGAAAACGCTGCACAGAACCAGTATGATTTCTAACGTGTCAAAGGGCCGAGGTTTTCCAAAATCATTTAGCTTGAACTGTAGAAAGGAGAGTTTTCCTTTTCTTTTCTCAGTCTGCGCCTTTTTCTGAAAAGGTACAGGGCGCCTAAGCCCAACACGCCTGATAGAACGGCAAAGAATGACATTGGCACAAGACCGAATGACAATTGTAGAGCAGTAGCCACCACGATGGCAGCGTTGACTGAGAGAAACACAGACACGGACAGCGCGAGAACTCCGAGTACCAAAAACAACACGGTGCTCAGGTTCTCGATTAACACGTCATCCTTGTCTTCGATATTTCCACGAGACAACGGCGACACCCTTTAGCAGACTAGATAAGCTTCCCTTTAGAGCGGGTTGAGGTTTCCGCACGCAGGGCATTTAACGGTAAGATTCTGTATTTGTGGTCTGTTAATCTTCATCGCCAAAACGTAGTTGCATTTTGAACACCTGATGTCCTTGCTCCCGACGCCTAGAAACGCCAGTGCATTTGGTTTTGGAACTAGAACTGTACCTTGCTCACCAACCAAACACAGGTCAAGGGAAGGCAGAACAAAACTGTTGGAGAGCACGTATTCCCCGCTCTTGATTAGTATCGCCTTCATGGACGATGGAGCTGAGGCCTTCTTTGGTTCGTGCTTGCTCTCTTGTGATTCCTTATCTGATTCTTCGACTACGGCATTTTCTATGTGCATAAGTAGACCCTATTTCAAATATGGAGTAGTAATATGTAATAAACTAAGCTGTTTCACTGTACAACAGGACTACAATTCAGCAGCATTCGTTAGGGAGATTGATTCTCGGAACGTAGGCATAGAGAGATGCGTTTTCTTTTTAAGCACCTGAGTTGTTATCATTTGAAAAAAAGAAGGCAACCACGTTATGGGTGATAGGAAGGCGTTGAAAGATACTTACCTGAAGATTCTCTCCGAATTGATGAAGAACTCGCGCATAAGTGACAGAGAAGTAGCCAAGAAGCTCGGAATCTCGCAGCCTACGGTTTCAAGAATCAGAAGCAGACTGTCAAATGAAGGTTACATCAAAGAATACACGGTTATACCCGATTTCACCAAGCTCGGATACTCAATAATGGCCTTCACGTTTCCCAAAGTCAAGCCAATGCCTAAAGACAAGCTTGAGGAAACTCGAAAGATCAGCCTCGAAGACATGAGAAAGGGACCCTCCGAAATCATCCTATTCGAGAGAGGAATGGGCGCAAGCTTTGACGGAGTCATAATCTCGCTTCACAAGGACTACACTTCATACGCAAGACTGCTCAGAAGAGCAAAGGATTATCCTTTCATAGAATCGTGCGAAAGCCTGCTGGTAGACCTTAACGACAAAATCCACTTTCGTGCTCTAACCCTGTCTACATTCGCGGATTGCATCATCGAGGCTGAGAAAGAAGAGTCCGAGTAAGCAAAGCAGAGGCTTCCACACCACAGAGCCACATCGCACAAGGCGGAGAGGAGAAAACATCGAAGAATTCATAAACACCCTCATCAATGACTATGCAAGGTGGTAGTTTATGAAAAACTCAAAAGGCATGTCTCGGACCTTGATTGCAGGCGTGTTGATCATTGTCGTCATTGTGGCATCAATTGGCGTCTACGCCCTTGTGACTTATCCTCGGGCAATCCTCAGCTTCACGGTTTCTTTCACGGCAGGTTTTGATTTTCAACACAAGGAATTTGATGTCCCATTCTTGGACTCATGGGCTCAGCTGGAAATAGACGTTGTCAGCGGGACAACTCTGTGGCTGGCGAGAATCCAGAGTGGAAACGCTACTCTATTGAGCCATGCAGAGAGCAAGTTAGGCCAAACTACGTACAAAAGCGACTGGATTCAAGCAGTCAGCGGACGCTACAACCTCACTCTTGTCGCAATCGGCGGCTCGCTGGAGGCAAACGTCAAAGTCACTTCAAAAGGCGGATTCTGGTGACTTACTAGGATTAGTTTATCATCAACTCCTGAGAAATCCTCTATCGCTTGCAAATTCATTTGCCAGCAGATGTCTTATTCAACAACCAAAGCCCTGCTGAGGCAAAGTTTGATAAATCATGGCATCACACTACACTTCCACGGTGTTGAAAGTGAAGAATAGAGAAACGAAACATGCTGATGAGCTGCTGTTTCAGATGATCATCAACTCAAAACGCAGCGACAGAGAAATAGCAAAGATCTTACGCATCTCTCAACCGTCGGTGACCCGCAAACGGAAAATTCTCGAAAATGAAGGATACATTAAAGAATACACGGTCATACCTGACCTGCAAAAAATGGGATACGAAATCCTAGCCTTCACGTTTCTGCAGTTCAGCGAGTCTAGGCCAGAACTTTTTACCAAAGCACGTGAATGGGTAAAGAAACGACCCTGCGTGATTTTTTCACATAACGGAGAAGGTTTTGGAATGAACAGCACCGTCATATCTCTGCACAAAGACTATTCAGCGTTCTCTAAATTGATCACTCAGCTAAGAGAAGATTGGCAACCAAACCTCCGAAACATACAGAGTTTCATCGTAAGCATCAAGAGAAAGGACCTCTCGATAAAGCCCTTCTCTTTAAGATACCTAGAATCCTGTGTCTGTGAAACGAAGGAGTAGACAGGGCAGATTCTGAAAACATCAAATGCTATTGACCCCACAATTTTGGTTCAAGATTCTTATTCTAAATTCCTAAATCATTTATCCAAAGCCCTTAGAAACAAGAAAATAGGGCAATGAAATGACACCATCAAAACTCGAAACCTACCTCAACATCCTCGAAGTCGTAGTTGAAAATCCGCAAAACCCAGAATTCATAGCACGCAAAACCCGCATGAAGCCAGATTCGCTGAAGCGGTGCATGAATTTCCTAGTCTCCAACGGAGTTATCGAAAAACGCAGACTGATGAGTAGCAAGCAGCCTGTCTATGCTCTTACAGAGAGAGGCATGGCAGTCTTCAAGGAGCTACGAGCCATGAAATACTTCGAAAAACTGCGAGAATCATTTCCCATAGTCGAAGAGGCACGTGAAATCGCGTCTTTCCTGTCGAAACGCTCAAGAGATTGGCGAGAAGACGACGACCTGATGGTCTAAACGCACAATTCTCCTTTCTATCAAGAAGAATCTTTGGAGAAAAATTCGAGAAAAAAATCTGGGTCAGAAAAGACGGCTACGTTGCCACTAATTCTTCAGCCTGAGTGTTCTCAAAAGATGCTTTGAGATCGAGTTGTTCCCTGGTTTTCGAGCCGCCGTTCTTGCCGTAGAGTTTCTTCCTCACGAATTCACACTCGTCTCTTAGTTCACATTGTCGACAAGTGCCTTCGGGAATCATCATGTCCTCGCAGCTTAGCCACCACAAACGAACCAGATGCAATTCACGCCGGTTCAAGTCAACTTTCATTTTGAACTCAACTCCAATTTGCTGTCTCTGTTGCCACCAGCGAATTTTCTATTTTATGAA
>Ga0153916_10004589_pt1 | contig 10433 bp, 11 predicted proteins | sample Opewatmetagenome_FD_109642 | JGI IMG/M metagenome (GOLD analysis project Ga0153916, IMG submission 109642) | Freshwater wetland microbial communities from Ohio, USA - Open water 3 Core 3 Depth 4 metaG | ecosystem: Environmental > Aquatic > Freshwater > Wetlands | place: USA: Ohio, Lake Erie...
AGCAATGTGGAACAGGCCGTCGAGCACGTCTTCGAGCAATTGCGGGCAAGTGCGATAGCGCTTGGCCAGCCGCCGCGCATAGCTCTCGAACCCATGGGTCGTCTGACGGGCGAGGTCATAGAGGCGCCGCACGTTGGCCGCGGAGTCCCGCTCGTGCTGGAACACCTGGGAAAAGGCCTGGAACTCGTCGGGACCGGCGTATCCGTCGGCCTTGGCCAGCTTGGCGCCCAGCGCCGTGACCGCAGTCGAAAAGGCGGGGTCCTCGCCCGGCAGGCCGGGAGGACAATCTAGGCACTCGGCGGAATCCGGCTTGCGGATCGCGAGCCCTGCAATGTTGCGCCAAAAGCTCATGGGAGTAAGCGGAAGCCTAGAGATACGGCCGCGCCGTGACAATGAATATGAGCCCTTTGAAAGGTTAAGGTTTGGACAGATCGTATGGTTTCTGGATCGATCGCGGCGGCACCTTCACCGACGTGATCGCCCGCGCCAGCGACGGCGTCGAGACCTCCCTGAAGCTTCTGTCCGCGTCGCCCGCCTATGAGGACGCCGCGGTGGAGGCCATGCGGCGCGTCCTGGGCGCAGCCCCTGGCGAACCGTTCCCGGCCCATCGGGTCGAGGCCATCCGGATGGGCACCACGGTGGCCACCAACGCCTTGCTGGAGCGGCGCGGAGCCAGGACCCTGCTGGTGACGACGCAGGGCTTCGCCGACGCCCTGGTGATCGGCGACCAGACGCGGCCCGACCTGTTCGCCCTGAACATCCGGCGCCCGGCGCCGCTCTACGCCGGCGTGGTGGAGGCCGACGAACGCCTGGATGCGCAGGGCGGCGTGGTTCGACCGATCGATCTGGCGAGCCTGGCGCAGCGTCTGCGGCACGCGGTCGCGGAGGGCTACGAGGCCTGCGCCGTCGCCTTTCTACACGCCGACCTGAACCCGGGCCACGAACTGGCCGCCGGCGAGGCGGCCAGGGCCGCGGGCTTCGGTTTCGTGGCGCTGAGCCATGAGGTCTCCCCCCTGCCCCGGTTCGTCCCGCGCGCGGAGACCGCGGTGGCGGACGCCTATCTGACGCCGGTGCTGCGGGCCTATGTGGATCGGGTGGCCGCGGCCGTGGCCGGCGCGCCGCTCTATTTCATGACGTCGGCCGGGGGCCTGGTGCGGGCCGAGGCCTTCCGCGGCCGCGACGCGGTGGTCTCCGGCCCCGCGGGCGGGGTCGTCGGCGTGGCCCGCACGGCCCAGGCCGCCGCCGCGGCCATGGCGCTGGGCTTCGACATGGGCGGCACCTCCACCGACGTCTGCAGGTTCGCCGGCGTGCTGGAACGCCGCGACGCCGCGAAGGTGGCGGGCGTACGCCTGCGCAGTCCGATGCTGGACGTGGAGACCGTCGCCGCCGGCGGCGGCTCGGTCCTGACATATGACGGGTTCCGCGCCCGGGCCGGGCCCGCCAGCGCCGGCGCCGATCCGGGGCCCGCCGCCTACGGCCGCGGCGGACCGGCCACGGTGACCGACGCCAACCTGCTCCTGGGCCGGCTGGACCCGCGCGCCTTTCCGCCGATCTTCGGACCCAAGGGCGCCTCCCCGCTCGATCCCCAGACGGCCCACGCCCGGCTGGCGGTCCTGGCGCAGGCCATGGGCGCGGCCAGTGTCGAGGCCGCCGCCGAGGGGTTCGTGGCCGTGGCCGTCGAGCAGATGGCCCAGGCCGTGCGCCGGATCTCCACCGAACGCGGCTTCGACCCGCGCGACCACGCCCTGGTGGCCTTCGGCGGCGCGGCCGGTCAGGTGGCCTGTCAGGTCGCCGAGGCCCTGGGCTCGACCGAGGTGCTCTGCCCGCGATACGGCAGCGTGCTCTCGGCCTGGGGGATCGGCCAGGCGCAGGTGACCGCGCTGAAGCAGGCAGGGCTGGACGCCCCGCTCGACGCACCGGGCCTGACGCGCGCGGAGGCCGCGCTGCAGGAGCTGGACGCGGCGGCCCGCGAGGCCCTGGCCGAACAGGGCGCGGCCGCCGGTTCGATGCGCCGGACGCTGCGACTGCGCTACGATGGCGCGGACGCCGAGCTGCCGACGCCCCTCGCCCCCCTGGCCGAGGTGAAGGCCGCCTTCGAGGCCGCCCACCAGCGCCTGTTCGGCTTCGTCGAACCGGACCGCACAATCCTCATCGCGACGGTGGAGGCCGAGGCGACCGAGATCCCGAACTCCGCAGGCGCGCAAGATCCTCCCCCGCTGGGGGAGGCGCCGGCGAAGCCGGCGGAAGGGGCGCACGATTTCATCTCCATGTTCGCCCTGGGCGCGCACCGCCAAGCGCCGGTCATTCCCGCCGAGACCTTCACGGCGATCGACGGCCCGGCCTTGGTCGTGCGAGGCGACACCCAGATCGCCGTGCTGCCAGGCTGGCGCGCCGCGGCCGAGGCCGACGGCCTGATCCGCCTGAGCCGAACCGGCGCGGCGGCGACACGCGAGATCGCCCTCGACGCGGCCGATCCGGTGACGCTCGAGCTGTTCAACCGGCGCTTCATGGGCGTGGCCGAGGCCATGGGCGCGGCCCTGGAGCGGACGGCCCACTCGGTCAACATCAAGGAACGCCTCGACTTCTCCTGCGCCCTGTTCGACGCCGACGGCGGCCTGGTGGCCAACGCCCCGCACATGCCGGTGCACCTGGGCTCCATGGGCGCCAGCGTGCGCGCGGTCCGCGACCGCCACCCCGACATCCGCCCCGGCGACGCCTTCGCACTCAACAACCCCTACGCCGGGGGCACGCACCTGCCGGACATCACGGTGGTCATGCCGGTGTTCATGGCGCCCGAAGACGCCGCCCCGGCCTTCTATGTCGCCGCCCGTGGGCACCACGCCGACGTGGGCGGCGTGCAGCCCGGCTCGATGCCGCCCTTCTCCAGGACCATCGACGAGGAGGGGGTGCTGCTGGACGCCCTGCCGATCATGCGCGCCGGCCGCGTGCAGGAGGCCGAGATCCGCGCCGCCCTGCTGGCCGGCCGATGGCCCGCACGGGCGCCGGACCGCAACATCGCCGACCTCAAGGCTCAGATCGCAGCCTGCCAGGCGGGCGGGGCGGCCGTGGCCGAGATGATCCGCAACCATGGCGCGGCGGCGGTGGCCCGCTACATGACATTCGTCCAGCAGAACGCCGCGGCCTGCGTCCGCCGCGCGGTCGGCCGGCTGACCGACGGCGTCGCCCGCGCGCCCATGGACGGCGGCGGCGAGATCGTCGTCCGCACCACCGTGGACGCCGCCCGCGGCGAAGCGGTGCTGGACTTCCGCGAGTCCAGCGACCAGCTCGCCTCGAACTTCAACGCGCCCTCGGCGATCGTCGACGCCGCGGCGCTCTACGTGTTCCGCACCCTGGTGGATGACGACATCCCACTGAACGCCGGCTGCCTGGAGCCCCTGCGGATCCTGACTCGGGAGGGCTCCATGCTGGCGCCGCGCCCGCCCGCCGCCGTCGTGGCCGGCAACGTCGAGACCAGCCAGCACGTGGTCGATGCGCTCTACGCCGCCCTCGGAGTCATGGCCAATGCGCAAGGCTCGATGAACAACTTCACCTTCGGCGACGACCACCGCCAGTACTACGAGACCCTGTGCGGCGGCGCCGGCGCGACCGCGCAGGCCTGCGGGGCCAGCGCCATCCACACGCACATGACCAACTCGCGGCTCACCGATCCGGAGATCCTGGAGCGCCGGTTCCCCGTGCGGGTCGAGGCGTTCGGCATTCGCCGCGGGTCTGGCGGCGAGGGCGCCAATCGCGGCGGCGACGGCGCTGTGCGGCGAATCCGGTTCCTGGCCCCGATGGAGGCGGCCCTGCTGTCGACGCGACGGGACCACGCGCCACAGGGGCTCGCCGGCGGAGGTCCCGCCCTGCCGGGCGAGCAGCGTTGGATCACGGCCGCCGGCGAGGTAAGGGAGCTTCCGGGCTGCTTTTCCATTACGGTGCAGCCCGGCGACGTGATCGAGATCGAAACCCCGGGGGGCGGGGGGTTCGGCGCGGTCCGGCGCCCGTAGACGTCGATCCGAAGGTTAACCGACCGATGCCCGCGCTTTTCCTGGCCCTCGCCATGCTGTTCACCGACGAGCCCGCCACAGCGGAAGCGCCGCCGGCGCCAAGCATTCCCGTGGGCGCGCCAAGCGACGACTACGGGCTGGTGGCCTGGTGCTATGGGGCGCTGGGCGGATACCTCGATCTGTACGACGAGGTCATGCCCGAGGTGACCCGCATCGAAAGCACATACCGCGCCCCGGGTTCGCGTCTGGCGGACGACCTGAAGGTCTATTCCGACATGCGCGCCGAAGGGCGCGCCAACCTCAAGCTGTTCATCCGCGCCATCGAGGCCACGGAGAAGGCCAGCCTTCGGCCGATCAGCGCGCGCGGGGTCGAGGCGGTGAAGAGGGGGCGCGGCAGTTGGGCTGCGGCCGCCACGCTGAGCAAGGCCCGCGTCGCCCAGGAGTGGATGAGCTGGACCCTGCCGGCGGTCTGCGCCCCCACGGCGGAACGTCTCGAATCCAATGCGAAACTCATGGGCGCCACCTTCGACACGTCCGCTGCGCCGCTGGAGACGCAGCCCGCGGAGGCCTCGGACCTGATCAGCGATCGCCTGCTGGCGCCGATCGGGGACGCTCCCACGACAGCCCCGATCCAGGGAACAGCTCCCGTCGCGGAAACGCCTCAGGCGAACTGAGCGCCGGGGTCAGCGCGGCAGGTTGTCGATCCAGAGCCTCCGAAGGCGGGCCAGGCGGTCGGGGATCGCCGCGTCCAGGTCGTAGGTGCGCACGAACTCGAGGCCGGCGACGCGGCCGCGCGCCCAGACCGTGCGGGCCTCGTGCGCCAGCCCGCTGCGGACGACGATCAGCACGGGGTCGCGCGGCAGCACCTCGGTGGCGAGCTCCACCCGAGCGCCGACGTCGGAGAGGTCCCTTATGGTGCAGTCGCCGGACAGGAAGTTGTCCATCCAGGCGACCTTTCCGCCCATCAGAACACGATGGCGGGCGATGGCGCGACGGTCCTGCGCGCGATTGTCATTGGCGGCCTGCATCATCGCCTCCCCCCAGAGGCAAGGCATCGGCGCGCGCCAAAGTGCGACGCGCGGGACATGCGCCTTCAAAACGCGGGCCAGTCGGGCCGTGGCCCCGGCAGGAGGTCGGGATCAGCCGCCCCCGGAGTTGCGATCTGGTCGACGTCGCTATGACGGCGTTAAGCATTTCGGAGCAGAAAAAGGTGGTTAGAGTGGAACTGCGCCATGCCCATGCTCATCGAGGATCTCGAGGCCTGCCTGCGCGAGGCCTTTCCCGATGCGGAGATCCGCATCGAGGATCTCGCCGGCGACGGCGACCACTATCGTGCGCGCATCGTTTCTCCGGCCTTCAAGGGTCTGCCCCGTGTGAAGCAACATCAGCTCGTCTACCAGGCGCTCAAGGGCCGCATGGGCGGGGAGTTGCACGCGCTGGCCCTCGAGACGGCGGCTCCGGCCTGATGTAAACGCGATGCGCTACAGACCCTTCGGCATCTCCGGCAAGGCGGTTTCCGCGATCAGCCTTCTCCTGAAGGAGACGGCGGCCCTGCCCGATGCGCTGGCTTGGCGCACCTTCATCTTCTCGGCGATGGAAAGCGGCGTGAACTGCTTCGAGCTGATGGCCGGCTCAGAGGCGATGTGCGCGGGCCTTCAAGCGGCGCTCAGCGCGGTGGAACGCCGGCTGCTGTTCATTTCCTGGCGCATACACGGCGAGCCGGGCCGGCCGATGACGCAGGAGATCATTTCGCGCAGCATCCGACAGGGCCTGCAGCGGACCGGCGCATCCTATTTCGACCTCCTGATGCTGGACGAGGTCGCCTTCCACGCCCTGACGCCCGAGGCCCACCAGTTCCTGGACGACCTGCGCAGCGGGGGCCTGGCGCTGCAGATCGGCGTCGCCGGCGGCGGGGACGTGATCGACGCGGCGATCGTCGACCCGACCTTCGAGGTCGCCACCACCCCCTTCAACCTCACCTCGGGATGGGACACCCGTCGGCGCATGAAGGATGCGTCTGCGGCCAACATGGCGCTGGTGGCCTGCGACGTCTTTCCCCAGGCGCTGATCAAGCCGCAGGCGGCCAAGTCCGGCGAGACTCACAAGGCCGGCCTGTTCCGCCGCCGGCAGGCCGAACCGCTGGCGGGCGCCGGATCATACGCATTCCTCCATGAGACCCCCGGCTGGTCCGCCTCGGAGATCTGCCTCGCCTACGCACTGACCGATCCCGCCTTCGCCGCGATCCAGGTGGAGGCGACACGGACCGAGGTGGTCGAACGCATGTCCGCCGTGGCCGACCGCGACCTGCCCACGGGCGTCGCCGCCCAGATCGAGATGGCCCGCTTCAGCCCCGAGACGCGCGAGGCGGAGAAGAAGCGCGCCTGAGGCGTCGGCCGGGCGCTTGACCCGGGCCATGGGGCTCCCTAGCTGTCGTGGAGTTCTTCTGCGCCGAAAAGGGCGACCCATGACCGACGCCGCGACTTCAAGCCCCGCCCACGACTTCATCGCCTCGACGGTGACGAACCATTCCGTGGTCCTGTTCATGAAGGGCGTGCCCGAGCAGCCCCGCTGCGGGTTCTCGGCCCTGGTCGTGCAGATCCTGGATCACCTGGGCGTCGACTTCGTCGGCGTCGACGTGCTGCAGGACGAGGAACTGCGCCAGGGGATCAAGACCTTTTCCGACTGGCCGACCATCCCCCAGCTCTATGTGAAGGGCGAATTCGTCGGCGGCTCGGACATCGTGCGCGAGATGTTCCAGGCTGGCGAGCTGAGGAGCTTCCTGGCCGAACAAGGCCTGCTCTCCTAAAGGCCGCCGGCCGTGAGTTCGGCCCTGCTCGAGCCGCCGCCCGGGGCCAAGGTGTTCACCCGCCTGTTCTCACCCGCGCCGGACGACATCGACGAGAACGGACACGTGAACAACGTGGTCTATCTCCGATGGGTGCAGGAAACGGCCACCTCCCACTGGAACTCCCTCTGCCCGCCCGAAGAGCAGGCCCGTTGGGCCTGGATCGTGCTGCGCCATGAGGTGGACTATCGACGCCCGCTCCTGCCCGGCGAGACCGCCCGCGCCCGCACCTGGGTCGCCGAGTCCGCCGAGGGGCCGCGCTTCGACCGCTTCGTGCGCATCGACGGGCCCGACGGCGCCATGTGCGCCCAGGCCCGCACCGTCTGGTGCCTGATCGAACAGGCCACCCATCGTCCCCGCCGAGTGCCCGGGTGGATGGTGGAGATGTTCGCCTAGTCGCTCCCCGGCCCGGTCCAGGGGTAGAGCGGGTTGAGCAGGAAGACCGGCGCCTGGGGCGCAAGCCCCAACTCCTCGTAGGTGAAGCTGAGCGCCATCTTGCCCATCGCAAAGGACTTGCAGGTGTCCAGACGCTTGCGGCCGAAGGCCAGCGTGGCGGTCTCCCCCTTGCGCTCAACGAAGAAGGCGAAGTCGGCCTTGGCGGTGCAGCCGTTGGAGGCGACCTCGATGGTCAGCGCCGATCGGCCGGCCACCGCCGAATAGAGCGGTTCGAGTTCGGCCAGCGCCGATCCCGCGGGCGCGAGGATCTTCAGCGGGGCGGTGGCGCAGCCGGCGAGCAGGGCCATGCCGGCGATCAGGACGAAGCGGCGATGCATGGGGCGAGTGAACCACAGCTCGGCCGCCCGCGCGATCATATGCCGTCGAGGCGCTTGAACATGACGCTGGTGGCCTGGAGCTCGTCCCCCGCCGGCGCGCGCGCGTAGGCGGGGATGCGCCCGGCCAGCTGAAAGCCGAGAGACAGATAGAGCGGCTCGGCCGCGTCGCCGGTGCGGGTGTCGAGGGTCAGCAGGCTGAGACCCTGGGCGCGCGCGGCGGCTTCCACAGCCAGCATCAGGGCGCGTGCAATCCCCCGCCGCCGGGCGCAGGGGTGGACGAGCAGCTTGGAGACCTCGGCGCGGTGAGCCTGGTTGGGCGGGGTGTCCAGGTCGAGCTGCGCCGTGCCCACGACGCGCCCGTCCCACCGGGCGACGAACAACCGGCGCCTGCCCTCCGCGACGGCCGGCAGCACGCGGTCGCGCCAGAATCGGGCGGCCTCCTCGATCTCGAACGGCAGGATGAAGCTCACGCTCGCCCCGTCATGCACGCAGGCCCGGAGAATCTCCGAGAGGGACTCGATCTCGCCTTCGGCGGCGTCAGCCTCGGGGGCCTCGATCTGGAGCGACGGGTCGGCGTGCATGGGCGGCTCCTGGGACAACGGCCGGCAGATTGGCGCGTCCCGGCCGTCAGCCCAAAGCAAAAGGCCCCGGATCGCTCCGAGGCCTTCGCAAAGTCCGTCTTGTGGTCGGCGTCGGTTTAGGACGCGTAGAATTCGACCACGAGGTTCGGTTCCATCTTCACCGGATAGGGCACTTCGGCCAGTTCCGGGGCGCGGACGAAGGTGGCGGACATGCCCTTCACGTCGACCTGGACGTAGTCAGGGGTGTCGCGTTCGCCCGAGGCCAGGGCCTCGAGAACCAGCGCCATGTTGCGCGAACGCTCACGCACGGCGACCACATCGCCGGCCTTCACGCGGTAGGAGGGGATATTCACGCGCTTCCCGTTCACGGTCACGTGGCCGTGGTTGACGAACTGGCGGGCGGCGAAGGGGGTCGGCACGAACTTGGCGCGGTAGACCACCGCGTCCAGGCGCGATTCCAGCAGCGCGATCAGGTTCTCGGAGGTGTTGCCCTTGCGGCGGGCGGCCTCCTCGTAGGTGCGGCTGAACTGCTTTTCGGTCAGGTTGCCGTAGTAGCCCTTCAGCTTCTGCTTGGCGCGCAGCTGCAGGCCGAAGTCGGAAACCTTCTGCTTGCGGCGCTGGCCGTGCTGGCCGGGGCCGTAGGCGCGGCTGTTGATCGGGGACTTCGGGCGACCCCAGATGTTTTCGCCCATCCGCCGGTCAAGCTTGTACTTAGCCGAATGACGCTTGGTCATACGTATCTCTTTCGTCTCGACGCGGGCCGGCGCCTTCCCAATGAAGGCGCGTTCTCAACGGCGGCGCTCGCGTCACCCGTATAGGTTCGCGACCACGCCGGGCGGACCCGGCGGCGCGAAGGGGCGGTGTATGGGGAAAAGCCTCGCCCCTGTCAACAAAATCACCGCCCACACGGGCACGGCGGGCGGCAGGCGGTAGCGTCCGTCGAGAAATTCGCGCCGGGGCAGGTAGGCGCGCTGAAACAGGGCGAAGTGTCCAGCCGGGGGCTTAGCCCTCGCCCTCCCGGGCCGCCTTCTGCCGCGCCAGCTTTTCCAGCACCCGTCCGCGGCCCCGAGACAGGGCGGTGACCACCCCGCGGAAGGTGCGCACCTCCTGGTCGGAGAACTGGGCTCGCGCCAGGGCGCTGCGCAGGTTCTGGACCATAGAGGGCCGCTTTTCGGGCGGATGGAAGAAGCCGGCCTCGTCCAGCTCCCGTTCGAAATGCTCGTAGAGGCCCAGCATGGCGGCGGCGTCGGCCGGCGGCGGGCCTTCGCGGAAGGCGGGCGGCGGCGCTTCGGTCACGGTCATGCGCCATTCATAGGCGTTGATCGCCACGGCCTGGGCGAGGTTCAGCGAGCGGAAGCGCGGATCGATGGGCACGGTCACCACCGCCTGGCAGAGCGCGATGTCGGCGGTCTCCAGGCCCGCGCGCTCGCCCCCGAACAGCAAGCCGGTGCGCAGGCCCTGCGCCTGGGCCTTGGCGAGCTCGGCCGCCGCCTGCCGCGGCGTCATCACCGGCAGTTGAAGCTCGCGCGGGCGCGCCGTGGCCGCATAGACCACATGGAGGTCGGCGATGGCGTCCTCCACCCGGCCGAGGACCTTGGCGTCGTTGAGCGGCCAGTCGGCGCCCGAGGCCGAGGCCCAGGCCCGCTCCTGCGGCCAACCGTCGCGCGGATTGACCAGCCGAAGGTCGGCGAGACCGAAGTTGGCCATCACCCGGGCGCAGGCGCCGATGTTCTCGGCCAGCTGCGGGGCGGTGAGGATGACGCATGGGGGCGGAGCGGAACCTGTCTGCATGGCGCCTTGTCTGACCCCGCGCCCTTCCGCGCAAGCCTCGACACCGTAGGGACGCGGCGAATCATGACCGCGAGCCGATCCGGAGCGGTCGGGATGGAGGGCGCGCCGCTGGGCGCCCTGCTCCCTCGGCGGCGACCACGGCGCCCTCATGGCTGGTCTCTCCACGGTGATGGGCGAAGCGGCTGCCAAGTTGACGCCCCGGACCCTTTGCCAAGGGCGCGAGGACCGCTATACGGCCTCACCTTTCCCATTCGCCTCGGAGCGCTTCGCCCTCATGGCCAAGATCAAAGTCGCCAACCCCGTCGTGGACATCGATGGGGACGAGATGACCCGGATCATCTGGAAGATGATCAAGGACAAGCTCATCTTCCCATTCCTCGATCTCGAGATCGATTACTACGACCTCGGAATTGAGCACCGGGACGCGACCGACGAC
>Ga0153916_10004590_pt1 | contig 10432 bp, 12 predicted proteins | sample Opewatmetagenome_FD_109642 | JGI IMG/M metagenome (GOLD analysis project Ga0153916, IMG submission 109642) | Freshwater wetland microbial communities from Ohio, USA - Open water 3 Core 3 Depth 4 metaG | ecosystem: Environmental > Aquatic > Freshwater > Wetlands | place: USA: Ohio, Lake Erie...
CGCAGATGAAATATCAAAGTCACCATTTGCAACAAAATCACCTGATACTGTTAATTTACCAGTCATTGTAGTATCACCAGTAACCGCAAGATCACCACCAAGTGATGTATTACCACCAGCATCAACGGTTAAAACCGTTCCTGATCCACCAGTAACATCAATAGAAGCAAATGTTCCTGAACCAGTTGCTTGAGCAGTCCAAACAGCACCACCACCTGAATAACTTGTTAATACAAAATATGCATCAGTTGCCGTATTAGTCCACAATGTACCAATCTCAGCATGATCTGTACTGGTTGGATCACGAGGGATCACAATCGGCGCAGGCGCTAATCCTTGCAACGGATTATTTAACCCATATGCAGGATTTTTTCTTGTTTGATTTATAGCCATAAAAACTCCTAAAAAAATGAAATAATTTTACTAATTGTATCCCACTATAAATTCAATTTATTGCAACCTGACTTGACAACAAATGTACATATGTTACATTAAGTATATATAAAGGAATGCTTATATAATGAAACAAAAAACACTTTGTGGTGTATATAAATTAACCAATAAATCAACGGGTGATTTTTATATTGGATCATCAAGAGATTTAACAAGAAGAAAAAATATACATTTAAATGCAATTAAAGCTCGTACACATAGGAATAAAACAATAAGAGAAGATTCATTACTTTTTAATGAAACCAATTTTGAATTTGAAGTATTAGAATATTGCAAAAATTATGAATTAAAAGATAGGGAATATCATTATATTTTTGAACTTAATCCAAAATATAATAAAAATTTTCCTAGTGGTTCTGAAAAAAAGGAAACTCATAGAATTAGTATGCATATGCCTAATGAACTATTTAAAGACCTACAAAAGATTTGCACTCAAAGAAAGTTAAGTATAACTTCATATATGATACGATCATTGGTTTCTAGATTAAGATTAGAATCAATAATATCTGGAAATGATTGCGTATGTGTTTGTAAATGTAAAAAACATAGTCAGGGTTAGGGGTAATTATGGAATATATAAAAAATAAAAGTTTCATCGTAGATGATTCTTCAAGACCACCATACAAACTAGACGATAATTATGAATTTGAACTTTGCGATCACTGCAAAAATAAAACAGAAATAGATCTTGAAGCTTATTACATAGATGATCAAGATAACTTAATTTTATGCTCTAGAAAATGTTTTGATGAATTCAAATCTAAGGAATAATCATGGATATATTTGATTGGGATTTAAAAGAAGAATCTTCAATTGTTGAATGTGATTTTATATGTCAGTGTGAACGAATAATATATAGGCTCACAACAATTAATTATTATGAGCCATATGATGGATAAATTAATGATTGAATGTAATTGTACATATAGTAATTGTTGGTACAACTGCAACTTTTGCGGGAAAGAGCTCCATGAACCAGATATAACAATTTATTGCAAATATTCAAATATGGTATATTGCACCGAAGATTGTTTATCTGATCGTGGTGAACAAGGGTATGAAAAATATAAATCTCAACAAGAAAATGAGGGTTAACCAATGTTAGGAACCCTCATAGTTGTTTTATGTATCTGGATCATTTATTATACAGGTCAATTATTAGACTGGATATTTAATCATTAATCAAAATATTCCCATTGATCTTCTTCTTTATCGTATTTTTCAGCCATTTTATTAAACTTATGAATATTTTTGATTAAAGCATTAGAGTTTTCTTTTGCTGAATCTGCAACAATATTCATTAATAAATTACGACCTTCTTTTTCTTTTCCTAATGCAATTAAAAATTTACCTGCTTTTTGAGCGGCATCTTTGCTTACAATTACAGCCTTACCTGCGGCAGGAGCAACCGCTCCAGCAATAGCATAAGGAGTTCCTTTTGCAAGACCTCCTAATATAGCTAATCCAGATTGAGCAGTAGCATTTGGGATTAATTTAGATAAATAACCCTTATTAGAATTACTTTCAATCCATTTCCCTAGATTAGATTGCCACTTATCAATTTGATAAAGCTCATCAGAAGCTTTATAAGCTTTTCCCCACTTTCCATACCAATAACTTTTACGATCTAGTTCCTTTTTAAATGCATCTTTTATCTTATTGTAATAATCATTCTCTGTAGAATTTTTCGGAGCCCATGCTTTATTTAATAATCTTTTTTCAGCAGAAAGATCGGCAACTGTTAAATTAGATTTTTTTAAAGATTCTTTTGCTCTTGCTAAATTAGCAATAACTCTTTTTTTGGCAGATTCATCAAACTTACCCGGATTAAGATATTCTTTATCTAATTCATTAGCAATATTTCCTAACTTTGATTGTATAGCGTTAGGCTTTGCGGATATTTTAGATCCAAGAGTTTTCTCTTGATTATAAAGATCTGATATATATTTTCTTATTTGGCCAGGTTCTTTTTCAACACCTTTCCACCAATTGGCAACATCCTTAAATCCTTTTTGACCAAGAATATGAGCACCAATACCAACCAAGGGATTTTTACTTACATTTTCAGATAAAGCTAATGCAGCAGATCCAGCAATATCTGCACCAATTTTTCTAGCAGTTGTAGCACCACCAGCAAATAAAGCTGGCCAATTACCCGCTGTATATTGAAGTCCCTTACTAAGAAAATTTTCAGGCTCAATATTTCCAAATGTTTTTTTACCTAAGTTTTCAACTTGTTTTGAACCTTGAGTTATTTTATATTTATTCTTAACCAATTGAGATACTTTAGCTCCCAAATGCAATGGTAAACTAGCAGATGCAGTTGCTGGATTAGAAAAAACATCTTCAATTTGTTCTACTACATTAAACGGTGCTTGTGCCGCACGAGTTAATAATCCACCAGCAAACTGACCGGCTCTTTTTAAAGTAGAAGGTTGTTCTATAACCCTTGGATCTTCATTAAAATATTGCCATTCTTCCATGATTCCTCCTAAAGATCTTTATATGATTGAGAAACTGGATCCCATTGTTGTACTTGACCCTTAGCATTTTTTCTAAATCTTGGTTGAGCAGATTGTTGCATTTGTTGAGAAACTTGTTGTTGAACTGGTTCTTGCAATTGTTGAGATTGTTGTTGTTCGCTATTTTCAACTTCATTTAAAAATTCAGGATGAGCTTTTAAAAAGGCTGCTCTTTTTTTATCAATTACTTTCTGCCAATAATCTAAAAGTTTTTCATTCTGTTCTTTAGTTTTATTTAAGCTTGGTTTAGAAGCACCCAATATTTTCACATGATAAACAGATCTAACATTCTTAGATCCTTGTGTAGCATCTGTATGAAATTTATTACTTAAAGCATCAAAAGCACCAGTATTTTTACCAAGAAATTGACTTCCAACAAGTGGTATATTAGATAAAGCTGCACTTTGCAAACCAAACTCTACAGGTTCTTGTTTATCATTTATCAAGTCTTTTAATTCTTTTGCGGTTGTTTCCAATTCATTAAGATATGTTAACTCAGGTCTTAACTTATCCTTTCGGGCTTCAACTCTTAACTCTTGTGCTTGTGTTTGTGCCTGAGATTGATGTTTTCCGCCACCAAAAGCTTGCTGTGATAGTTGTCCTGCTTCGCCTTGTCGCTGCATAGGATTTGCTTGAGATAAAATCTGATGAAACTGCTGAGGACTTTGTCTTTGTAAATATTCTAATACTTGAGCTTGTTCAGGACTATAACCCAAAGAAGAAAGATTCTTCACAAAACTATCTCTTTCGAGTTTTTGCATTTTATGATGAGCTAATCGAGTAAGTCCTTCACCAAGACCTGTTCCAATATTTTTTAATAGATCAACACCGGGAGAAACTCTTTGTGGACCAGAAGGTAATATTGTTAAAGGCATATTATATTCCTAACTATATTTAAAACTGTAACATTGGATTATTTTTTCTATAAATATCCATATAGCTTAATTCAGCTGGTGGATTAAATTGAGGAGCTTGAACCCCATTTGTTTGAGGATTTTGTTGTGGAACTTGTTGAGGTTCTTGTTGCTGTCCAGCCTTTTTTTCACCAAGATATTGAAGAATTCCACCAACTCCACCACCTAAAGATTTAAATGCATCTGCAACCCCAGCATATTGTCCACCACGAGCGACATCTCCCGGTTTATAATATGATTCAATTTGAGGTTTAAGACCTTGTCCTAATAAACTTTTATAATAATCTAAAGCTTGTTGATTATATCCTTGTTCTGCTGCAGCAAGATTCTCAGACAATCCAGCACCAGCTTGACCTAAAGCTTGTTGAAATCCACTTGATTTTTGAGCACCAGCACCTAAACCAGAAAATCGTTCAGCAAGACTAGGAACAACGCCAGAAGCAAATTCATTTCTATATTTTTGAGCAATTGGAGCAAAATCAGGAGAATATTTACCTAATCCAGCAAGACCACTTTTTAAAACTTCTTTTGATGCTTCTTGTTGTTCTGGAGTCAAAGTACTATAAGTTCCAATACCTTCTGCTGCTCCCATTGGTCCACCAGCACTGCCAGCACCACCAAACCATTCAGGAGCTTTTCCTGTTGTGCGATATTCTAATTCTTCACGATCTAAATTGTGAAGCTTTTCTTTTAATTTATCTCGAATTGCCTGTTCTTTGGTTTTATATTCTCCGCCTTTAGATTTAAATGTTTCTTTAAATTCAGCTAATTTTTTATCGCGAAGATCTTTAAAGACTTGTTTTTCATTATTATAGTTAGTCTTAGATTTTCTATGACTTTGTCCTTTATATTTCTCTTTAAGCTCTTTTAAATTTTTGGCATATTCTTCTTTAGCTTCTTTTTCAAGATCTTTACGAGCATGTCTTGAATATTGTTTATCAAGCTTTTTAAGTTCTTCAGCAGCTAGAAAATCTTCAAGTTTACGTTTAGATTTAAACTTATCATAATAATCATTTTCTTTTTTCTGCAAGTATGCTTGAAGACCTGCTCCACCAACACCAATTCCCAACTCTGCAAGCTTTGCGGCTATAATTGGATCCATATTTAACTCCTAATAAGTCGTCTTCGACTCCTAAAAAATCTATTTAAATGCCCATTCACTTATATACTAGAACAGTAATTCAAAATAACAACTGAAAGGAATTCGATGTCTTCATCAATATCAAATCAATCTAACTTTGGATCATTTATACCTACAACTAATTCATGGGAAATAGAAGAGATACAATCGTCTAGTTTAGATCCTAAACTTAAAGAACTTCTCGTTCGTTTATATCAAAATATGAACAATATGGCAGTTGTAGTAAATACTAAAGATAGTGCTATTTATGATACTCAAGAATTTGTAACAGGAGGACTTTATTTTCCAAATCCAACACAAATGCAACCAAATGCAATGAGTGCCGTTTACAGACCTATATTTCGAAAAGTAATTAATTTTGGACCGCTACCAAATGCAACTACAATAAATGTTTATCATCAAATACCAATTAATTCAGGATTTATTTTTGTTGGATTAAAAGGAGGAGCAACAAAAAATGATATGTCATCTATGATCACTTTTCCTTTTTCATCGCCAACACTTAATGAGAATATTAAGATAGTAATAACACCGACACAGATAAGTATTACTACAGCGATTGACTATAGCTCTTACACAACAACATATATTGTGGTAGAATATCTAAAACAGTAATAGTCGTTCATTAAGCTCTCTCCTTTTTTAGGGATGATGGAAACAAAACCATCATCCTTTTTTATTTCTGAGAATAAATTGCTATTAAAACTGAAGCGACTGAAGTAACAATAGAAGATATTAATGCAATCGTAGCTGTAGATGATTTAGAAAATTTACTTTCAAGCTTTCGTTGTTGCTCTTCTACTTTTTTTCTCTGTAAATCTAAATTTTCTTGTTGATCTTGGAATGCTTGAGAAGTTGCTTTCATAACCATTTTTTTAATATATTGTTCATGATATTCTTGAATATCACCAGATCTTAAACGTCTTAAGATACTAACATTTGATTCTAAATGGCCATCTCGGTTATCAGGAGAAGTGCTTTCTTCAATGATAACTTGATCTAAATAACTCTTAAGTCGTTCATTGACTTCATCATATCCCATTGGATATACCGTATATAAAGCTCTAAGATATAATTCATCTTTCTCCTCAGGGCTTGAAAAAGAATCTATAGAAGAATTAGAAGAAGATAATGATGAAGTTGCTGCTGCCGCAGATGCAGAATTAGTTACCACAACAATACTATTTTCTCTTTCCATAGAAAAAATACAGTTTGAAAACAATAATAAAAATATCCACATATTTTTATCCTTATTGTAAACGTGATGAAGTAGGAGTCGCATAAAAAATCATAGCATGCAATTCAAAAAATGATTCTGCAATAGAAACATTAGTTGCTTGAGCTGGTGTTAAATAAAATCTCATTTGTATATATTCTCCATCTGCCCATAAATAAACAGGATGCCATAAGCGTAATTGTTGAGCTTCATAAGGAACAAGTGTATATGGAGATGTTTCAAGTATTGATGATCCAGGTAAAGTTGTTGTTGTACTTAGCTGTTGAAGTATTCCTACTGGAGATGAAGAAACATAATAATCAACAGTACATTGACCTGAAGCAGTGCTTGTTACTAAGCAATCTACTTTTGATACATAAGCATTTCTACCAGAAGAGGCATAAAAATTATATTGTTTAGTAACAATATCAGGAGGAGTAACTTTTGTAAGAGTTCCAGCACCTGAATATATTCCAGTTAATGCAGCTGTAATTGCAATTTTAAATGTATTTGCATCAATAAGATCAGTCACCTGAACAATAGTATTATTTAATCCTGTAACGCCCGTACAATTTTCAACTTTAACATATTCACCAATACGTAAATTATGATTTACAGATACAAATGTTGCAGAGAAAACATTAGAATAGGTAAGATTGGTAATTTGAAGTGCTTGGCAATTAGATGATTCATTAACATCAACAATAAAAACAAAGCCTTCTTGATTTCCTGCAATAACATTTCTAAATTGTCCTTGAAGTTGAGGAGATGTCCAAGTAAAATCAGCCTCTTCCCATGTTTCGTCTACATCTTCCCATCTATATTGAGATGTACCACTTGATTGAAAATAACCAAATGCAGTTATAGAGTCATCATTAAATGCCCAAGATCCTGTTTTATAATTATATACTAAAACATTATTGTTAAACGGATATATGTCTGATTGATTTTCATCAGGAAATGTCCAATAAACCATTTCAGCAAAATAATCACGAATACCGGCAACTCTTTTTATTCCAGCGCTTTCATTATGAATTTCAAATACTGAATCTGGAATCTTATCATCAATACGTTCAACATTTGATCCATTACAAGCATGAATACCAACATTGCCAACACCAAGAATAACTTTATCAAAAGGAACCTGAGAAAATGTTGATTCAGCACCAAGTTCAGTATTAATTTTTTGCCATATAAATGGTAATGTTTGGTTTCCTGTATAAACAAGTTCCCACGTACTTGATTCAAAATATACAATTAAACGATCTTTTAATAATTGAGCTGTAACAATAGCTTCTGCAGTTGGGGCATCAATAAATCCACCAAGACCTGGCTGTTGTGAAATCCAGCCATTTGCTAATGTTGGATCACCATTTAAAGAAAATCTACAACGATTTCCATACGTAAATGAAGAACCACTTGATCCATCAAAAAAATAAACAGGTAATGATAAATTATTATTATTTCCAGTTATTATTAAATTACCTGTTGCAAAATTAAACTGAGCAGTTGGAGGATTAGTAAGTCCTGGCAATGATGCTACTGTCATATTTTGAAGACCCGCAGCATTACTTGCAATAGTAAATATTGTATTTCCAACAATGAATTGTTGTCCTAATACATATGCTCCTGCAACAGTTTGATTGAAATTACCAGTTGTTGCATTAGTTATATTTGGTGCAGAAAATTGAATACCCTCAGCTTTTTCAATAGTATTTAGAAATACTAATCTATTTTTAAATGGAACAATAATTCTAGTTGTAAGAATTCTATTAGTATTATCAACAATTGGAGACATATTATTCCAATTGGAGCCATCATAATATTTTATAACGTCTGCAGCAACATAATTGGTTACATATAAAAATACATCACTATTAGCAATACCACGATAATTTGTGCCCCAAAAGAAATCAGAATTTGTTCCAGTCCAAGTTGCGGTTCCTAAACGAATCCATCCATTTGCACCAAATTGATACGCAAATTGTGTATCAAAAGCAACGGTACTTTCAGCATTTATTCCAGATTGTTCATAAGTTACTAATCCCATAACCGACTGACTAGGATAAAAATAAACAGTTGTTAATGCATTAGAGCCAGCAAGTATCACTGAACCGGTAGTAGTGTCATAAGTTCCAGTTCCAGGACCAGTTGTTAAAAGTGTTGTTGGAGTACCTGTGTTACTTACCGTAAAAAAATTATTACCAACAGAAAATGCTTGGCCAATACATGAAGATCCTGTAATAGATCCAGGTACTATAATTGCTCCTAAATTACCACCAGCATCAGTAGTTGCTATTGCAATCTTTAAACGAGATTGAATTTGTTCAAGTCCTGAAGTTGGTACAATAGTACCTTCCATTAATCGAGCACCAAAACGTTTTTTAACTCTTCCTCTCCAAACATATGCATTAATAAGTTGTGCAAACGCATTATCTGGAATAGCAAAAGATTTTAGGTTAGTTTGCAAGGAAGCATTAGCATCCAGCATACCTATATAAAAACGATTGGTTTCAGCCATATTAAATTCCTATAACAAGGTAAACAATATTTGTTGTTCCACTTGGATTTGCACAATATGCATCAAAATTACCGCTTGTATTATCAGGAACAGTTTTTTGACCACATGAAAAATTATTATTCCCACTAGAATCATCTGCTGTTAAAAGAACCTGAAAAACATGAGAAAAATTAGGGCCACCAGATGTAACAGTTGGAGTAATAGCTGTAGGATTAGAAGCAGCAGGCATTACACCCCATTTAATCAAAAGTCCACTTGGAAGATAAGACCAACCGTCTTCACAGGATGCAGCAGCATTATTACTCATTTTTGATGCAGTAAATGGAACCTCTGAAATACCTGCAGTAGTTTGCTTATGTAAAAATAATTCATTTGTTGATGTAGTAGCATAAGCCAATAAATACATATAATCAGTATTTGCAACAAAAGCTGGAGCGCCTGATTGTAAAGTAAATGCACCATACCCATTACCCCAAGGAGCAAGAGCTTGAAAGTTTGCTAAAAGTGTTGGCTGTGATTGTGAAATAGTATCTGTTGGTTGTGGTATATTAGCTGTATATGACATTAAAAATTCTCCTTAATATAAATATGTTTCCACTTCTTTCCATTTACTATCAAACTAATAGTACATTGGGCTATTTTAAATAATTCAGCTATTTTTTTCTGAGGATAACCTTGTTGCCACATTTTTCTAATACTTACAACATCAGTTATATTTAACTTAGAACTTTGACGTTCTTTTTCAACCATATCCATCATATTCTCATTATTAGTTCCAAGCCATAAATGATCTGGATTAACACATGCTCTATTATCACATTCATGTAAGACATACTTATTGTCCTCAATTGGTCCTTTAAATAACTCATAAGATATTCTATGAGCTGACTTACAAGTCTTACCAACTGTAAATTTTCCATATCCATATTTATCAAGCCACTTTTCTCTATAATTCCAACATTTTGTTATTGGATCAATAGTACAATATGCTTTCAATCTGCATGGCATAGAACAAAAGAATCTTTTTCCTTTTGCCCAACATAAAACACCACAAAACTCACATTTTTTATCTAAAACTTTAAGTTTCATTAGAAGTTCCCACCTCCACCGAACCATCCACTACCATATTGTCCTACACCGCCTGTTTGCTCAGTGTATATAGATGCAGTCCGTTGATTTGTTTGTTGAACTATAGTTCTTCTATTAATTAATGCTTCTTGTTTTTTATATTCCGGTAAAATTTGAGATACACTTTCGATATCCATGCGATCTTCAAACACCTTTTTAGCAGCACCATATGCTATATATTGCCACCATTCAGATAACTCTGGTATATCAGAACCATTTAAAAGTTCTGTCGGTCGTTGATATACTTCCATTTCAACTTTATATGGTTGATCGGGAACTGGACGAACAGTAAAAGCTCCATCATAAAACATTATTGCCTGAGGAATAGTTGTTTGTTGAGGAACTGTTTGGCTATTAATAGGTTGACCAGTACCGGGAGCAGTTACAAATGTAACAACAAATTGACCCGTAATGTAATTAATATAATTATTAGGATCTTTAATTGTTGTTGATGTAGGAGCGCTTCCAGGAACATATAAATTTCCAATAGTATTACTAATTGGAAAATCAATCATAGCTAATCCAGCATTATTCAAA
>Ga0153916_10004591_pt1 | contig 10432 bp, 4 predicted proteins | sample Opewatmetagenome_FD_109642 | JGI IMG/M metagenome (GOLD analysis project Ga0153916, IMG submission 109642) | Freshwater wetland microbial communities from Ohio, USA - Open water 3 Core 3 Depth 4 metaG | ecosystem: Environmental > Aquatic > Freshwater > Wetlands | place: USA: Ohio, Lake Erie, Old...
CCAAGCGGTGCTTACTGTCCCAGCGCCAGGCGTCCGTCATCACATAATGAAGCGCCTTCTCCAGAACGGGGAGCAAGCCCGTGAGCCACCGGTCATCTCCGGTCGCCTGCCACGCGATGTGCGCGGCCTTAACGAGCCTGTACTCCACGTCGGCTTCCACGGGAACCCGGACGTACTTGGCCCAGTTCTCCTTTTCGCACGGCTTTTTCTCGGGGACCATCGAGAAGAAGTCGTAAAGCCAGCCTTTCGAGGTCTGTGTCTCCGCGAAATGGGAAATGGCGCTCTTGAGATCCCGCTCCCAGTACTTCCCGGCGCGGAGCATATCGGAATGATCCCGCAGCCAGATAGAGGGAGAGTCCGGTGAACGGTACCCACGGACCGCTCGGCCGAACATGTTGTAGGACATGACGTCCTTCTCGAGAAACATGCGGATCCGCGGGACGAGGAGATCAATCTGGGCGTTGCCGGAGCGGAGTTCAAGTTCAGCCATCAGGCGCCCTCCTTTGTGACGATCGGCCGGAGCGGACCGCAGAACTCCTCCACCGGTCGGTGACGATGTGCGCAGGCAGTATCGATCGGATGGCAGTCCATGGTTCTCTTCTTCTCACCGGGCAGTCACCGGATTACCGTCTCGGGATTCTCCACATATAGCCGGGATCGATGTACGGCTCCTCTTTCCCGTACTTCTCCATCAGCTGGATCTTCCTGAGGAGCAGGTTGCCGAGGTTCTCCCCGTACATATGGATGGTTTCACCGACGGATGAGACCGGCATGAAGTCGGAGCGGCTTTCCGTCCAGAGCCTGAGGAACAACCGGGTGTTTTCCAGCTCGTTTTCTACCATCTCGCTACAGAGCGCCCGGTAGAGCTTCTTCTGGCCAGGAGCAGAGGCCTTAAGGTAGCCGTGGACCGATTCAGTCCAGGCCATCGTGTTCCGCATTGTCCTGTAGAAACATCGTCCCGCGACAAGCCTGTCATGAAGATCTGCAAAGAGCGCCAGGGCAGATGAGCCGGCGCTCAAGTGATCCCGGGCGGCTCTGCAGCGCTCAATCGCCTCCGCAAGCACTGCCAGCACGAGGGTATCGATATCGGCTTTCTTCCCGGCCGCCTCATTCACTGAAAGGAAGTTCCACATCATGTCATTATTGAGGTCCACCCGGGCTGGATTGTTGAATGTCGCCAGGAGGAAATCTTCGTAGTAGGCACGTTCCTCTTCCGGTATCGCGTCGATGTTAGGGACGAAGGGTCTCACCCAGAGCCGGAACCAGGGAAACGCGAACGTGCTCATCGGAACACCCGGAGGGTATCCCCGCACCGCCTCGTCCGAAAGATCCCAGATCTCCAGGAGAGCCGGGGCTAGCTCTGCGCCTACCCATCGCGAGGCGATCTTCAAGACAACTTCCTCAAATGGTACGTGGGGTAGAAGCTGACAGTGCCGCACCACCTCCGCGTTGATATCGAAGGGTACAAGTGAGCGTGGTGTTGAACCGGTCAGGATCCGTTTTGACCCCTGACGTCGTACTTGAGCGAGCCTCTCGTACGTGAGTCGCGGGTATGGGAGGCCGAGGATGTTGTTGTCGCTCAGGTCCAGTTTCACATGGATATCGGCCTCCACTTTCTTCAGGCCGTCGAGCTCATCCGGTGATGCCTGGCTCTCGAAGTATGCGAATTCCCCGGCATCGATCCCCCCGCCCAGCCCGGGGATCAGGTATTTCCGCTCCACATAGAAAGGACCGAGGTCGCACACCAGGCGGAACTCCGGGTTCACGCTTCTCCCTTCATCGCGCAGCAGCCGGTAGTAGGTCATCACGTTCCGCGCCGCGGCCCGGGCGATTTCGTCATCCGACTTCCATTCACGAATCAAATACGGCCCCCCGTTCCTCCCGGCATAGAGGGACGTCACAAACTCGAAGCCAGATCCACTGTCGTTCGTCCAGACATGGATGAACCCGATCTGGGGGATCTCCCGCATGATCTGCCGGAGGAGCTCCCTGTAGTGCTCCTGCACCACCGGGTGCGCCATCGCCAGTGTAAAGCGGGGGCGGAAGGTTTCCCTCGGGTGATCCACCCGCGCGCCGCGCAGGTACCCGTGCTGCGCCCAGAACTCTTCCGGCATCGACCGCGGGGAATTGATGTGGAGTCCCGGAACCAGGCCGTACTTCCGGGCGAGTTCCGCGTTTTGTTTGAGAGCGTTCAGATTGGCCTGGAGGTATTCGGGAGGGTAGTACCCCTTGAGCAGGGCGCTCTCGATGAACTGGTCGAGATCCGGGCTGTAATCGTAGAACCAGTGGTACTGGTCACCGGGCGGGCCCGATTCGAACGGTCTCTTTACGCCCAGAGCGTTGATTGTTACGTGGGAGAACCCCATCCGCGCCAGCTGGCGGATGTAGGACTCTCTCTCGAAGTGCCTTGCATGGCGCGTGCTTCCGACGAAGAAATCGCTCAGGTTCCTGAGCCAGGGGAATGCCGGGACAATGCGCCGCCCCTGGGCAAACTCGCGTTCATCACAGTCAAGCCATTCATCCACAAGGAGAGAGCAGAGCGCGTAGAGCCACTCCGGCCCCGATGTTGAGAGCCGTGCCGACCCGCCCGGGCCGATCGCGAACGACATCCACTCCTCTGCGCCGCCGGTGAGCTTCCCCCCTCTTCCGTCGATGGCAATATGAGCGGGGCCAGGAGACACCAGGGGTGCAGCTCTCACCGTAGCCTCCGGGGCCACCGTTTGCACGAGCAGTTCGGCGACCGTTCGCTCCACCGGCGGACCACCTTCGCTTATCGTGATCAGCCGGGCCTTACCAAGGAGATCTCGGACAGACATATGATGATCCTCACTCTTCCAGCTCTCGCCTGACGATCCTCGTCCCCTCGACCATCGCCATGAGCTTCCCGAAGGCCCTCTCCCTCGGCATGAACTTCATCCCGCAGTCAGGGCTGACGTAGAGTCTCTCGGCAGGGATGAACTCGAGGGCCTGGCGTATTCGGCCGGCGACGACATCCGGCGTCTCAACGGTCTCATCTTTCACATCAATAACGCCGACAACAACTTCCTTCTCCGTCCGAAACTTCTTGAAGAGGTCAAGTCCGGCCCCCCCGTTCACGGCGAACTCCATGCTGACCTGGTGGGAGTGCGTATCGAGTATGGCAGGGAAGAGCTCGGAGTAGTCTCCCTTGAACAACTTCTTCAGCTGATAGTTGCCGTAGCAGACATGGAGCGCGATCTTGGCACTCACGCCGTCGACCAGCTTGTTGAACGACTCGACCAGAAACGGCATATCCTCGGGGTACCCCACCCAGACAGGCTCGTCAATCTGGAGAAAATCGCAGCCTGCAGCCACGAGACCTTTCAGTTCCTGATTCAGTACAGAGGCAAGATCAAGAATCAAGTCCCTGTCGGAGCTGTAGTACTCGTTGGTGGCGCGCTTGGCGAGCATGTGCGGACCCGTGACACAGACTTTCGTCCGGTGCGATGCGTAGGTTTTAAGAAAGGTGAAGTGGGCATCCATCCCCAGGCCCTCTTTCCGCCGCACTTTGCCCCTGACGACGGGGTCGGGCATCTGAATGGAGGGATCGAGATTCCCGATCGCCTTCATGCGGCCGGACATGTCGAAACCGCCTATCCGCTGTGAGAAGAAATTCACCATGGTCTCGCGCCGTAGCTCACCATCGGTGATGATATCCACACCCGCCGCCTCCTGGTCCTTGATGGCGGATTTGATCGCGTTGTCATGGGCCTCTTCCACCTCAGCGGGTGAAAGCGTGTGGCGGAGCCCCAGTTCGCGGGCGTGTTCCAGCCAACGGGGAAGAGAATAGCTCCCGATCACGGTCGTGGGGAGGAGGGGGAGCTTCTGATTTGCCGATTCCGGCATTGCGCGGAGCCTTTCCTCGAGAGGTGCGGGGTATGATCAGGGTTTGGAATCGGCATAGGGGCGTCAAAGACGACCCCTGCCACACCACCCGGCATGCGGGTCCGCACCGGGCGGTTCTGAAAGTTGAGGTGTCTGCAACAGCTCCTGGAGGTGAGAGCGGCGTACCGCCCATTCCAGCAGGATGCAGCGCCCTGAGCTTCCGCGCTCGCGTGTCGCCGTCGGTACTTCCTCACTCCACTGGCGGTTCAGGGCTTCACCCCTATCGTCCAGTGGGAGCTCCGGTTACCCGGACATCTGAGGCCGTGTACCTTCGAGACCCATCGTGCCTCGGCTCTCCTTTCAGTTCGGCCCTTCTCTGCCTAAGGCAGATACTATGGCTTATGCTGACCTCTTGCTCCCCCCCTTCAGCGGGGTCGCCCTTTCAGGCGTAAGGCAAGATCTCCGTGAGGTAAGACGTTCACCCTTCACCGCGCGACCGCCGGATTTACGCCGCCTGATCCTTGACCATGAGAGCTTTGCGGTCGTTTGCCCGCTCGCCCTGATCGGCACCGCCTCTAATCCGGTTTCTGTACGTCGGCCCGCGGTTTCGCTCTACGCTTCCTTCCCACGGTCGGTCACCCTTCCGCAGTTGCGCTTCGCTTCAATCGCTATGGTCAGCTCTTGAGAGGACTTTCACCTCCAAGGTGTACGTCATGCTGGGCGCACAAACAGAAACAGGGGTAACCTCCGTCTGGCGGTTACCCCTGTTCAGGTATGGTACCTGCCTGCTGGTTACTTCATCCCCAGCGTGACAGAGAACCGATGGACATTGTCGAGGAGATCCATCTTCGAGTAGGCATAGTCCACCGTCACGAGGAAGCCCTCGTAGCCGATCCTGAAGCCGGCGCCAAGGGAGAGGCCTTCGATCGTGCTCTTGATGGCCTTCCGTGTGGTGGTCCCCCCATCGTCCGTCCCGCTGTAGTTGAGCTTGTAGCCGCCGCGGAGGAACAGCATGTTGTTGAACGCGATTTCCCCGCCGGTGAAGAAGTACTGCGGGCCGTCCTGTGATTTCACCGCATCCACCGCCACGGTGAACTTCGCAAGCTCGGTGCTTATCGGGACAATCGAAGTACCGATCGTGAATGTGAGCGGCAACCCGAACGCGATATCGTAGTACTTCATGTCGGAGCCCAGGTTGTTCATCCGGGCCGCAATCCTCCAGTCCAGCACTCCGATATTGTACACGGAGCCGAGGTCCACGGCCACAGCGTTAATGTTCATCCCGTCGGCGGTCTCGAATATCCCTTTCACCGTTGCGCCAAGGGAGAAGTTCTCCATGACGTAGCGGGAGTAGGTCAACTGGACCGACATGTCGCGATAATCATATGTGGCCGAGGTATTGTGGTCCGTTTGCTGTGCTGCCAGGACCGGGTCAGAATAGATATCACGATCGGCGGTAATATCGGAGACACCGAACGTGATGAAGCCCACCCCGAACGTGCCTACCCCTTCCCAGTTGTAGGTAATCGCAGCGCTGGTATGGTTCAGGTCGGCGATCCACTTGTTATAGTTAAATGTCGCCTGCCCCACCTCATCCTTGAGAGCGATACTGGCAGGGTTGTAGAACATCCCGTTCGCGTCGCCCGGAAGAGCGGTGACGGCGGTGCCGAGGGCAACCTCTCGCGCGCCGACGCCGATCTTGAGGAACGAGGCGCCCGTCAGACCGGCCTTGCGGGTCTGCGCATCCGCCATGGTGGCAACAAGCATGACCACCAGGGCGCAACGCATAATCGTGTGTATTGTCTTCATGGCATCAGCCTCTTTCTAATCTCATGGTTTTCGTCAGCGCATCACGGTCAGATAACCCACCTGCTTGCCGCCCTCGTACTCGACAACCCAAACGTACAACCCACTGGCAACCTCGACACCGTTCTTGGAGAAGAGGTTCCAGTACATTGTCCCGTTCGACGGTCCCGTCGACACGAAATTGAGCTGATGGACGATCTGGCCCACCACATCGAGGATCGTGATCTTCGCCGTCGGTGGCAGGTTGTAGAACACCACCTTGTGGTCCGCGGAATTCAGGGGATCGTCGAAGAGGGCCTTCTTCTTGTACGGGTTGGGCTTCACGGAGATCTTGACAGCACCGCTCTGCAGATCGCTCACCGGCACAACGTACCGGTCCACCTGTACCGCACCTCCGATATCCTTCAGTCCCTGCGCGGTCTTCGGCCAGTCCGGGTTCACGTACGCGAACGGATACGTGCCCACCCAGAGACCCGAAGCCCCGTCCCTGTTGAGGTTGGAGGTTTCAACGAATGTCGTCGTCGCTGATTTGAGCCCGGCGTAGCTGGAATTGAGCGTTACCGAGGCGTTGGTGTAGGCGGAGACATAGTACCAGAACTTAAAGCCAAACGGCGCGTCAGGGTCGGCCCAGGAATAGTTGTACCCAGTGGTTGTGTTGTCTTTATACCCATCGAGCACAGTCCCTGCCGGGATCACCTTGACGAGATTGTAGGGCCCCCAGTTTTCCGGCGCCCCCAGCTTCCCGGCAATGTAGGAAAACGCGGTGAAGTCGGGGTTCATCGGAACCTTGAGGTTATCGGGAGTCTCCCCTGGAGTCATGTTCTTCCAGTAGTCATCAATGACTCGCATCCCTGTCTTCTCCCAGTTGATCGGGATCGCCAGAGATGTCTTGTAGATCTTGTAGCCGGCGAAATTGGGGCCCGCCTCGGCGCGATTGTCCCACCGGATGACCGGCGTCGACGGCTTTCTGATGTCAATGCGCATATCCGGCACGGCCGGGTAGTTGTCAAGGAAGGCGTCGCCGTTCTCATAAACGTACCGCCCCGCAGCCAGGGCGTTCAGGAGACCCTGGAGGCGGAAGCCACCCATCTCGATGAATGTCATGGTCATTGATTCGCCGACATTGAGGCTGAAGGGCCCGATGCCCAGGTAGGAGTTCCCGTCGAAGTTGTTGTGTTGCGTGAAACCCATCGTCCAGTTGGGCTCGTGGGTGTGTTCCTCCATTGCGAGGGCATTTTCGAGCGAGTAGAGTTTCCGGTCGCCTCTGGGGCGTTCCGGAGAGGCTTTCGGGATAAAGGATGTGGGAACGCCGGTGGTACCGGATGCGAAGAAGTTCGGATCCGGAGCCAGGTTTGGACTCCCGAACTTCCGACCCTTGCCGCCATCCTGGTAGAACGTCCCCATCGCCATCGTATGGGTATCCTTCGGGTATCCGTAGCTGGGGGCACCTGCGCCCACCCCAGCCGACATGTACCATCCGCGCTGCGTACCTGTGCCGATCGGATGTGTCCCATAGATGGTCTGCTTGTCGTTGCCCAGGGCATCCTTGACTCCAAGGAAGGACCAGCCGCTCCAGACGTCGGTGTAGAACCGGTACGGGCCGTCATTGATCCCCATGTCTTGCACTGTCGGCCCGCTTTCACCCGGATAGGCCGCCACCATCGCCCAGGGGTTCCCTTTCGGATCATTGTCACCTACATACCCAAAGACACGCCGCTGGATTCCCCATGCTGAAGCGCGCCCTGCCGACCCTTGGGACATACGCGCCGAAACACCCAGCTCGGCGTCCACCATCATCGCGAGGCAGCGGATCACATTGCCCGTCCTCTCCGCCACGCCGTCGCAGTTGAGGTCAACCTGCCCCGTGTTGGTGAGAGTGACCTTCATTGTGATGAAGTCGTCGAATGCGTTCCAGTGGAGGCTGTACTGGTCGACCTGGATCTTCACATCCACGCCGATCGTCGTCGGCCATCCCGCTTCATAGATCGTGTGGTGCCGCTTTGTCGCATCAACCCACTTGGTCTCCCGTCGGTAGTCCCGTGCAGGGTCGTTCGCGCCCAGTACGACGCGTGCCGGAGTCAACCCCGGCTTGTTTGCGTACGCGGCGAACGCGTAGTTCGTGCCTGAATTGACGCCGTAGTTTGATGGATTGGGTTGGCCCCCGATCGTCACCGGATTGAAAGTGGGGTCAGGATTGTACTCTATGATGTAGAGGTCCTTCCCCCAGAAATTGGAGTTGTTCCACCCTCCGGGCCAGTGGTGGGTGGGTGTCGACCACTGCCGATCGAAGTTCCCCATCCTGACGGCCCTTTCGGTCATCTGTCTGCTGCCCTCCCAGTACTGGGCCGCCACGGTGTTCTGTGGCGCAAACGTCTCCCAGAGGTTGCCGCCGATCATCACGCCGTTCCCGGTGGCGGGGACCATGGTAGCGTCCTGGGCTCCCGCCTTCGATACGGCCTGACCGTGAACAGCGACGGTCGTTCCCAGCACGAGGAACAACAGCATAAGGCATCCCCGTCCAAGGATCACTCCTATACGTCCTGAGTCCATGATGTTCATATTCCAAACCCTCAACATTCTTGATATGGTTGTTGTCAGCAGAATCCCTAGAACTGCCAGTTCACGCCGAAGTAGATCTCACGCGGAACATCATAGACCAGCGATCCGTCCTGTGTGATTGCGCGCTGGTACACGGGTCCGCCCGTTGGATCACCGTACTTCTCCCAGGCAATCTGCGGAGCATCTGCCGTTGCTGATTGCTGGTACGCGATAATGCTCGTCCAATCGAACACGTTCATCACGTCAACGTACAGAGCAAGACGCCCAAGACCCTCAAAGGTGAATCCCTTCTCGAGCCTAAGGTCCACCCTCTTATCCCACGGGCCTTCCCCAACCAGACGGGAACGGGGGTCTGCAAGAGTAAGCGGATAATAGAAGCCGCTCTGGAATGTCCCGACGCCGCTCAGCATTACGTCGTAGGGGAACTTGAAGAAGACATTGAAATTGATCCGGTGAGCACGGTCGTACCCGCCGGTGAGGGTTGTGTTCCCGCCCCGGACGTTCAACTCGATCGAGTTCCAGTACTGGATGTCGCTAAACGGGATCTGACCGCCGTACTTCGCGCTGTCGCCTCCGGTCGTGCTGAAGGAGGTCTGCCCCCCCCCGGCGGAAGAAGCCTGCTTCACGTAGCTGTACGTGTAACTGACCCGCCCCCCGAACGTGAGCCAGTCGGTCACCGGCATGAGGTTTCTCCGGAGCGTGAGTTCAACTCCACGCGCATCCGCGTAGCCGTAGGGGATATAGAGGTTGTAGAACTTGCTCCAGAGTTGCGATCGCGGCGTGACCAGCAGGGAAGTGACCCCGTAGTTCTGGATGTCCTTGTAGTAGGCGTTGAGGTCTACATTGAAGTTCTCAAAAATCGCATACTGGACACCAAGCTCATAGTTGGTCGATTTGATCGGATCTATGTTGACGCGAGGGACCGAAACAAGTGATGGGTTGCCAAAGTCGTTATAGTTGACAAACATCCGGGAATAGGGTTGCGCCTGCGTCTGCTGCGAGAACGAGAAATACATCGCCGCGCGGTCGCTGATAGGGTGCGAGACGCCCACGCGAGGAGACCAGTACCATTTCAGTTTCTGTTCGTTGCCGCGAAGCGGAACACGGATCGTCCCGACGCCGTCGCTAATATCCCGGTACGGCGCAAACCAGTTCGCGTAGTCAGCCGCACCGCTGGTGAGACCGTCCAAGCGGAGCCCCAGGTTGATGATCAGGCCTGCGTACTCCATTCTGTCCTGCACATAGGCGCTGTACTCTTTCGGATGGAGGTTCCAGACCTCCTCGACATAATTCTTATAGGAGGAGAAATGCCCGCCAATGAAGCCGGCCCGGCGGGCCATGTCAAAATGAAGGAAGCGTCCCTGCAGACCGCCGCGCAGCTGGTGGTTTGGAGTCACCTGGCTCGTGAAATCACCCTTCGCTGTGAAGCTGCTGTTCGTGAAGTTCTCGTAGTAGATGCCAGGCCGTGCGATCTTCCAGTTTGCAGCTCCAGCCGTGTTAACGGCGATCTCGCTCGGGGTCTCGTTTCTGGGACTGGGGCTGAAGAACTTCTCCATCTGGGCCCCGGCGTTGACTGCCTGGTAGCGGTTCACCTGCGCAGTATCAGAGAAAGTCAGGAAATCGCCATCCTCGCCAAAGCTGCAGATGCCATCATTGTTGTCGTCCGAGAAGCCACGACGCGAGTTGTCGTTCACCGAGCTGAGCTGAAGCTCATAGAAGGTCGTGGGCGAGAGCATGTGCGTCATTTTCACCGTGCCTGTGATATTCAGGCCATCCCACTTGGGAACCCCCTCGAGGAAATACCGGAAGTCATCCATGTACTGCGTGTTCTTCCAACCCAGAAGCTGTCCCCGGCCCTCCAGAAGCTCCACAAAGCTGACCTTGATGTCTTTCGTCAGGTTCGCGTTCGCCTTCAGCGAGGCATTGAGCTTACGGGTGTGTTCCGCCGGAAGACGCCCATGGGAGTCGAAATACCCCACCGATAGATTGAGCCCGCCGATACTCCCGAAGTTTCCGCCGACGGCCGCCTCAGCCTGGTAGTCCGGATAGTTGTGTGACGCGTACTTGTCCGGCGCCCAGCTAAAACGCCATGATTTGGCACGATCCACCGGGTCGCTGCTGGCTGCCAGGCGGGCCTTCTCAGCAAAGTAAACTCCCCGGTCCCAGTAGAGGTCCGGACCGATATAGTGCAATCCCCCGGTCTGGCTCACCCTCGCGTCAACAC
>Ga0153916_10004592_pt1 | contig 10432 bp, 6 predicted proteins | sample Opewatmetagenome_FD_109642 | JGI IMG/M metagenome (GOLD analysis project Ga0153916, IMG submission 109642) | Freshwater wetland microbial communities from Ohio, USA - Open water 3 Core 3 Depth 4 metaG | ecosystem: Environmental > Aquatic > Freshwater > Wetlands | place: USA: Ohio, Lake Erie, Old...
GCAAGAAGTCCGTACACCGACACGGTAGCTGGTTTGTATTCTACCCAAAATGGTCCTTCCCCAACATGACGAATATAATGGGGAGTACCACAAGCGGGATTGTACTCGCGCAATAGCATAGAACTTCTGCCGTTCAGCGTGTGTGTTTGAAAAATAGACTTATCCCCAATATTGTGGCTCCCGCTATTCTATGGTGATTTCTCCATCCTGAATGGTAAAGCCCATATCTTGATTGGGGTCGGAGTTGTTATACTCAGCACCCTTTCCTGGTGAACCTTCGGGCGCAACACCGAAAATACGAGCGTAAAGGCGATATGTTCCGTCTTCCATCTCACTGAGTGAGAGCCCGAAATCCTTCCATTTGATAAAAGCTCCCTTGTCTCGAGGAACAAGATGCGGGGACCCAATAATACCGTTAGCTCCGTAGACATCTTCCCCCGTTTCAATTCTGCTTATCATTAACTGATAAAAACCAAGCTGAGGCTCTGCTCTCGGTTCAAACGAGCCAGGTATTATCGGACTCTCGTCCCAGCTAACCAAGATTCCACTCCCAGTCAGCTCAGCTCGCACATTAGTCGGTGGGTCTGGTGGTTCAACTCCGACCCAGATGTCAGTGCTCCTTGCTCCCGGTAGCGGCTCGCCAGCCGCGTCAAGACCAGTGAAAATGTACTCCCCGCCAGCTACCGCCACGCCCGGTGCACAGGTGAAAAAATGAAGCACAGCTGTCCCCTCAACCCCAGGAGAAAACTCAGGATATCGTGGAATAACCGTTGACCCACCATCAGGCAGGTCCACCCGAACGCTATCCATAACAATATTGGTCACAACTTCCAAAATGACACAGGGATTTCGTTCCTCGGGTGGCAAACTCGCTGGCCCATTTAGGGCGACACAGACATCCGCCTGAAAGTAAAGGTCAACCGCAAAGTTGGCTGTGACCCCCACGTTTTGGGCTGGCATGACGAAGGTAGTTTGTGCCGCAGTCGCATTACCGAATGTGCCAGCCGGCGCCGTCCAGTGGGCAAAGTGGTAGCCCGAGTTGGCCACTGCCATTACGCTGACTGAGGTCCCCTCTGCGTAAGGCGAACCACCAGTCAAGTCAGTCACCGTCCCTTGTCCTGCAGGGCTCACCGCCATGGTGAGGTCATAGACCCTCACGAAGTTAGCGGTGACCGATACATTCTGAGCAGGCATCGTGAAGGTAGTCGCGGCGGCGGTTGCACTACCAAACGCGCCCGCCGGCGCCGTCCAGTTGACAAACCGGTACCCAGGGTTGCTTGCTGCTTCTATGCTCACTGAAGTCCCTCCTGCGTAGGGTGAAGCATCAGTCAAATCAGTGACCGTTCCGCCACCACTGGGAGCTACTGCCATGGTCAGGCCATAACTAGTGGCAGGAGTAACCTCGCCGCAACCTACCATCCCTACAATCAAGGCTACGGCAATAACAAAGGTGCTGAATGTTTTCATGTATACCACCCCCCAGTATTATTGTATCACTGGTGAGCGAATTATCAATGGGATTGTGCTCGCGCAATAACATAGAACCCTTGCCGTTCAGGGTGCGTATTTGATCCTGCATGATCACCAAACAGTGCCAGGAACTGTTTCTCCCAGCTAGCTCCATCAATTTCACTATCAAACTCAGCAAGCATTCCCAATGGGCAAAAGAGCAGTTCACATGCTGCACGGCGGTAGGTTCAAAAATGCTACCAGTAAGGCCTACCATAAATCGGGCATTATGTCCCCAGAATAGAACTGACGGAAAGAAGACCGACTAGCCGTTTCTTCATCCCTGGTTTGCACAATGTAGCGTATTCTGAAACGTTTAATCGTTAGAGAGCAGCGCTATCTGGCTGAGAGTGATATTGACCCTGAAGGTAGAAATACCAACAACTACATCATAGGTACCTGGCTCTAGGTCAATAAAGACATCTCCTCCCAGTCGATATACAATCGCTGGGTTCCATTCCGCGGCTAGGTTCAGCAGGCGCTCAGCCACAGGCCTTAAGGAATAGTCATCGTCCACAAGCCCAGCATAAGGCATGAATAGGTCATCTCTAACGAAATACCATGTGGCGCCAATAACACAGGGTTCATCGTGGCACAACCTGAAGAATTCCTCCATCCAATCTGCCTGCTCGTTCCATAGTTCTCTGCCATTCATTTTGCCTGGAACACCGACTTCTGAGAAGATGATCGGGAGTTTGTATTTGCTGAAAAGACTTATCTTATCGCTGACCCATTCCATGTTAGGATAGCCGTTTTCGTCCTGTTGGTTAGGTTCAGCCCACCAGTAGTAAAGCTCGACACCAATTACGTCTGCCTCTAGCCCTCTCGCCAACAGCTCATCCATGACCTGCTCCGGTTCGTACTGAAAGGTTGACCAGTGGCAAGGAATGGGAATCATATTGATCATAACCTTTGCTTCAGGCCTAACCTCGTGTATCCACTTTGAGGCAGAGACGAAAACATCATAATGCTGATCTAGAGACCAACCTAGTGAGTTTTGGGCAACAGGCTCATTAAGATCCCAAATCTGTATCTCAGGGTACTTCTCTACTGTGGTTTTCACAAATGTCTCAATCATCTTCTTTTGTTCATCAAATGGCCGTCCAGTCACAAAACCAGGAATAGTCCACGGCTGGTCGATAAAGAACAGCAGGCAATGGCCATCAAGCGTTGCACCGCTCTTAAACAGTCTCTTGTAGAAAGCTGAACCAGGACATGGTTGTCCCCCATAATAGCCCTCTATGGGCTCAATTATCGCCCATGTAGTGAAGGGTAAGAAATAATTGATCCCGGCAGCCCGCAAAGTGTTAAGAAAATCACCAGATACACATCCTTCCCTGTCAGTTGTACCGACGCCAATCAGAAATTCGTCTTTCATCTGCCTGACTGTGATTTCCTGCGGTAAGTCAGCAAGATCTAGCGCAAGCCTCCCTTTCCCAGCGGGTATAGGAGTATTCTCCCACGTTGGACGATTGGCGAAGTTCGCGCTGATCGCGTAGTCGCCATTCATGACGATACTCGCTAAGGCAGCATCGACATCGTCAATATTGTCCACGTCGCCGGTCCAGCTGACAAAGCGATAGCCCTCTTCGGCCTCAGCCACCAAGTCGACCACTGTTCCTTCGTCATAGGTATAAGGCCCCGGCTCTCCAGGACTGGTAACTGAGCCTCCCTCCGTGCTGGAGATAGTGAGGCTGTACTGAGTAGGAGTGGGAGCAGGAGCGCAGCTTACCATCCCTGCAACCAAGGCTACAGTAATAAGAAATGTGCTAAGTGTTTTCATACGTAAGACCCCTGAGATACTATTGTATCACTGGTGACCGAACTATCAATGGGATTGTGCTCACGCAATGACATAGAAGTTTTGCCGTTCAGCGTGCGTGTCTAGTTAATCCTCCGAGGCGAGATGTCTATCCCGCGGACTGTGCCGAGCTAGCTGACTAGCATCCAGCCGACATCACACTGCCCCTCGTCGTTGTCTCCCACGGCGACTATCGTGCCATCGGACAGAAGCCCCACCGTATGCCCACAGCCCGCAGCGACCTGGGCGATGTCTCCCCAGCCACCAACACTGCGCTCCCCAAACCAATTAGCTCCCACGGCAACCACGGTGCCGTCGGCTCTAAGCCCTACCGTGCAAGAGCAGCTTGCGGCAATCTGGACGATGCCCGTCCAGCCGCCGACGTCGCACTGACCGTAGCCGTTTTCTCCCACGGCGACAACGGTGCCGTCGGACTTGAGCCCCACCGTATGGCGGTGGCCTGCAACCTGCATGATCTCCGTCCAGCCCCCGACATCGCACTCCCCGTAGGCGTTCCATCCCGCGGCGACAACGGTGCCGTCGGACTTAAGCCCTATAGTGTGAAGGTCACCGCAGGCGACCCGGATGATGTCCGTCCAGTCGCCGACATTGCACTCCCCGTGGTAATTCTCTCCCACGGCGACCACGGTACCGTCGGACTTAAGCCCCACTGTGTCCCAGCCGCTCGCGGCGACCTGGACAATGTTCCTCCAGTCGCCGGCATTGCACTGACCCTCCCAGTTCCGTCCCACGGCGACCACGGTGCCATCGGACCTAAGCCCTACTGTTTGCCACTCACCTGCGGCGACCTGGACGATATCCGTCCAGCCATCGACATCACATTGCCCATAGTCGTTTCCTCCTTCGGCTCCCACGGACGCGTCGGCTCCCACCGTGACCACCGTACCGTCGAACTCAAGCCCCACTGTATGATACCCACCTGCGGCGACTTGGGTGATGTTTGTCCAGCCGACATCGCACTGCCCATGGTCGTCGGCTCCCGTGGCGACCACCCTGCCGCTGCCCCTGAGCCCCACCGTGTGACGTTCGCCCGCGGTGACCTGGATGACGTCCGTCCAGCTCAGGCTGCTGACATCGCACTGTCGGAAGTCGTTATTCCCCGCGGCGACCACAGTGCCGTCGCTCTTAGCCCCCACTGTATGAGCTTCGCCAGCGGCGACCTCAACGATATCCGTCCAGCCGCTCACATCGCACTGTCCGTCATCGTTGCTCCCGGTGGCGACAAGGGTGCCGTCGGACCTGAGCCCCACCGTGTGATAGCCGCCTGCGGCAATCTTGACGATGTCTGTCCAGCTGCCGACGTTGCACTGCCCGGAGGTATTCAATCCCACGGCGACCAGGGTGCCGTCGGACTTGAGCCCCACCGTGTGACCGCCGCCTGCCGCGACCTGGGTTATGTTCACCCAGCCGCCGACATCGCACCGTCTGTCGTCGTTGTTTCCCACAGCAACCACGGTGCCATCGGATTTGAGCCCCACTGTCTGCCAGTCACCCCTGGCGACCTGGGTGATGTCCGTCCAGCCGCCGACATTGCACTCCCCGTGGTAATTCTCTCCCACGGCGACCACGGTACCGTCGGACTTGAGCCCCACCGTGTGATTGCCCCCTGCGGCTAGGTCGGTGATGTTCCTCCAACTCCCGACATTGCACTGGCCATGGGAGTTATCTCCCACGGCAAGCGCTCTGCCGTTGTCCTCGAGGCCCACCGTGTGAAGGCCACCCGCCGCAACCAGGGGGATACATTCGGGTCCAAAGTGAGCCGTTATTGAGGAGTCGCGCCCTATCAGGACCCAAGTCACGGCAGCATCGACGTTGTCAGGCAAGTTGCCGTCGCCAGTCCACTCGACAAAGCGGTAGCCTTCATCGGCCTCGGCCACCAGCTGGGCCGATGGACAACATTGCCTAGCAGAATAGGTAAAAGTCCCCTCTCCAGGGGTGGTTACCGATCCTCCAGCCGTACTGTCGATAGTGAGTGTGACGCTATAAGGAAGCATAATACAACCTACCATTCCGGCTACTAAGACTACCGTGATCAGAAACATGATAATTCTTACGAGGTAATGGCATCTTCGGGAATTAGCTATCATCTTCGTACCCCACATTTGCCTTATACCGTTATTACAATATTATGTGGCAACATTGTCAAATTCTCATTAAGAAGAGTACCAATCATCGTGTGCGGCTGCCAGCACACACTGTGGGGCTATAGAGTCACCAAGCGCTAGTTCGCTATCTGACGCCAAGAGGTCGTCAAATCGCCCGGCTTCTTACGAAGACTGTAAATGGGATTGTGTTCGCGCAATAACATAGAATTTCTGCCGTTCAGCGTCCGTGTTTAGCGCCACTCGGTCACAATACCGCATTCTCAGCCTTCGTAGCTAGGTAAGAATCCGGGCTTCTCTTACCCGAGCAGCACATCATCGATGAAAGTATAATTGGCGCCTCGGCACAGGTTCATAGACGCAATGCGGTCACTCTACAAGGTGAACCGAGATTCACATTCTTCTACCAGAGCATCTAATTTGGGTATATGCTCTTTGCAGAGTGCCAGGACATCTTTCTCGGGCAATTCATCAAAGTACCACCGCCACTCAATTCTACTCCCGGTTTCAGTTGCCACCGGTGGTGTTATTGGCTCTGGCTCTCGTCTTTCAACTGTGTCATCGGCATGGGTGAGAATGACGGAAACGCTGTCACCTATGGTGATGCGCTCTTCAATAGTGATGTCGACGTGTCCTCTGGGTCGAACAGATTGCTGATGAATAGTCATTACTCTCTTCTCATTCAGAAGTCTCATGGCATCGTCGGTTCGCACTTGTTCTTGTTTCTCCGACCACCATTGCTTGAAGCCAGGAATCTTGTCGTATTCCTTTTGCATAATAAGAGTCACACTTCGCGACGCCGAAAGGAAAGCGCTAAGGTTATATCTGAAAGCATCGCTTTCAGCTTGAGCAAGTGTCATCCGCTCTAGAAAATACCTCGATTCCTGCAACTTGTCCCTAGTCTCAGTCATGATACCTCGCTCTCTATGACATTTCATCCAATTATGCGCTAGAAATGGGCGGTCAACGCTAACCTAACCTCCCTCAAAAACCGGACCAAGTCTTCCTATTGCATACTTCTCAAATCGCGCAAGAATGTAGTTGTCCCTAGAATCAAAGTAGAAATTGTCCCGATCGGTGTTAGCTCTAATCCAATGTCCGACTTGCTCGCTTCTGAGTTCCATTATGCCTAGATAGTGCCAGAGGATGGTCGAGTCAATGAGCGTAGCGGCAAGTGTGCTGGGGGCACGTCCTGGCTCATAATGGTGGGATTGCAGGCGGGCGTTACTGTTTGGTCCAGCTTTACCTACTTTTAGCACTCGTCCTGCACCTGCAGGACAGCGCTCCCCGTATCCTCGCGACAGAGAGAAGGCGTACAGTGCACACTTACCCTCTGGAAGTTTATGAAGTCTATGAGGAGCTGGCTGTGCTTCGTGCTGTATCTCTCCGCAAGCCAAGCCCAGGTCCTTTATCGCATTTCTAAATTCGCTAATAAGTGTTTCTGGAATCCGGATCATAGTCGCCTCGGTTCATCGTTCACTTGGGCCACAGTGCAGATCATAGCCAGACTAACGCGTCTGGTCAAGATGTCTCCCATGTTACACGACTGACACTTTTCGCTATCTTGTTATCTAATCGATTCCGTCTCGTAGACCGGCTATGTGTGTCCAGTATATGGATTGTACACCAGGCCCTTCCCACTTTTTAACCGCCTAAAGAACTGATAGTCGTCCAATACCGGAATTGGTTCATTGTGACCGAATAACCACAACATCGAATGATTCACTACGACGGCGCCTTCTACTGTCACCTTGTCATCAGGTGAAATATCGTATTCCCGCTTCAGTTCCACCATTCTTCTTCTAAACCAATCTTCTTGTGCGCGCAGCTTGCGAAGAAAACACTTCCTATCACCGTATCTTTCCCCCACGAACTGCTCTTTCTGCTTGGCAAGATCCTTGGGAGTTATCCTCTCACTCAGATCTTTGGTTTCGACTATCACGAACCTGCTATGCGACTTGTCCCAGACGAAGGCGTCGACTGGCCCAATGTTCTTTGGGATCTTGATGCTACCGACCGAACTCTTCTCGCCCTCCACCCCAAATCCCATTAGTCTACAGGTACGAATGACATCGTCTCGAAAAAGATTCCCCGCCTTTTCATTTATGGTCCCAAAAGCATGGACAATCGGCCCGTCGGGTTTCACACCGAGTATACTCGCCCTAGTATCGGCCAATAGCTCAAAGCCTCGCTGCATCCCTTGCTGAATAGTCTCAACCCCGAGAACAATGAGTGATGCCGAACCTTCTTTGATTTCGACGATTGGTCTATTGCTAAGCCTGGTGTCTCGCCAGAAATGTCCCACAGGAAGCATATCCAGTCGGTCTAGCTTAGCCAGGTTGCCTCTCGAAAGGCTGTGAGCACTCAGCAACAGGTTGAGCGTCTGCGTATCAAGCCTCGTATACTGACCGAGATAACACACAAACTCCTCTTTCGCTACCACCTTCAGCCTCTCGAAGTCATCAAAATACGCGATGAGCGCCTTATTGAGCTGCAACCGGTCAGTGAGACTGTACCCCAATTCCCTTTTCATCGGCTGATCAAGCGTCTTCCAAATCCTGTCTTCCGTTAGCTGGCTCTCCTTGATGGGCTGTTCCATAGTCTTCTGACGCCCGCTCAAATCCGCGAGCATTTTTTCATACTCTCGTTCTTTCTTTGCCTCATCCCATTCCTGCAGCGCCCGAACACCCGATTTTGACAGCCCCATCTTTATTTGCAGGGTTCTGCTAATCGAAAGTTCGTGCGGTATGATCCTGTGGTAGACATGTTCCATGAAGCCATCGATTTCGGTAATCCTTGTGCCCAGACCCATGAGCTTCAGGAGCTCCTCATCAGATAAAGGCTTGCCTCCTTTGGTACCATTTTTGATTGTTGATTCCATCAAGTATTTTACGCCCATAATTTGGGTTGACCTTGCCCTCCATTCACGCCTTAGTGCCATAGGAATGCGCTTGTCATGCCAAATTGCGCTTGCAGCCATGCCTTGTATTCTGTGTTTTTCCAGAGTCCCATACATTATCTCCAATTCATCATATAGTCTGATAATCAGTTCATTCCGGTCAAACTGCCGTATCAATCGCTCGGTCTCTTCGAGCAAGCGGTCATGCACGGGAACCAGGATATTCCTGACTTCAGAAAACCTTTTGAACGTCCCAGGCTTCACCCTTTGAGTGACAAGAATAGAATGTTCTAGAGAGCGCACTTCCTTCGCATTCTCCTCACTTAGCCACATTGGCTCGGGTAACACAGAAAGACTATTTGGCATCATAATCGGCACACCAGTGATGAATGGGCGTCCTTTTGCTGAATGAGGTCGCTTCTTTCTTAAACCCTCTCGCTTGTCCTTCTTGGAAGGGCCCTCCTTTTCCCCCTCACGATGACTCATACACCCAATGTACAACTGCGGGCCAACAACACAAGCAGCTACATCTCGCAACAACCACCAGCACTCGCGGCAGGCGAGTAGCTAGACGTTAAAGTCTGAGAGGTGAGGAGCGGAGCCTCTCTTCTTATGCACCAAGGAACAATGGTTCATAGAGTCTAACAAACGGACGTTTCCGGGTTTTCTTCAATGCCACAAGATTGCACAAATGTCAGAAATGTTCAATAGTATTCCACCGCACGCGGCATGGCACCGATTGGTTCGTTGACCCATGTCGTAGTACAGCACAATTTAGGACACTATTGTCGATAGGGTTTGACTCTGCGAGATGAGCGGACCTCTAGAATCTGCTAAGGAATTCCCCAATGACCTGCATGTGTCGGTGACTGAGACCATATAACTGAGCCACGATCACATCAATCTTTTTCCCTCGGGCCTTCAGGGAGGACTTGAGTTGGCTTATCTCTGTCTCAGTTCTACTCAAAGCCTCTAGGACAAGACGGCATCCAGCTTCATATGCTGGCAGCTCAAGCTCCATCAGCGAACTATAGGGTATCTTGTTTTGCCTTTGGAGGTGTAGCCATTTTTCGACCAATCGTACATGAGGCTCACTAGGAAAAGAGAGTGTTACCCTCCCCAATCTGAGACCCCAACGGCCATCCAGCATTTCAGACACACTGTAAGCTCTCGTGTCCATACTCTGGCCACGGGGTTCCCCGGTGACCAGACGTCGCAGAGCATACAGTTCTGTTGTGGAGCCGAGAGCCGCAGTTTGGGGGTTGGGAAATGCTTCACGCTCAGCCTCCAATCGTCTCAGGTTCATCGTTGTCTCGCTAAGCTCTTTTGCCAGGTCGGAAAGTCGTCGTGCAATCTCTTTTTCCCGTGCCGTTTGCGGCAGTTTTATGGGGAGTTGTTTGATGAATTGGTCCCCGTACGAATAGGCATGGCCTTCGTATATCGTGCTCACATGCTTTAGATAGAAATCCAGAGGCGCTGAGTTCAATAGTGCCAACGCAAACCAAGACTCAAACCTCTTAGGATTTGGGAGAATCCCGTAAACACCAGACGTTCCTCCAGCGGTGAAAACAAATTTACCTTGCTCATCAAGCGCCATATCAGACGAAGTCGAAGATACCTGCACAAGAATCTTAGGAAGGTGGTAGAGGTCGACACTTCGGGGATATGTAGCTCCGTACCAAAGATGCTCTTCCCGGCTGCCTCTTAGAAACTTCCCACTCTCACGCCGCCTAAGTTCCTGCTCGTGGCTTTTGAGATACTGCCAGGCTCCACCGAAGTCTTCAAGAAACGGAACTTGACCTGAATATGTAAACTGACCTCCATATTCTCGGCTGGGGATAAGTTGGTATCTGTCCTGCACCTTGATATAGGGAAAAATAACATACCAGCCCGCCCAGTCTATGTGCCAGCGTTCCACATCCTTGCCGAAGAGCCAGGGACGCAACAGAGCCCCCTCGATTTCGACTGGTTCTCCACCCCCGTGGGGGGTCAGCCGAAGACGTTCACTTGAACCACCCACAGCGCGAAGAACAAGAACGTCATCCAAACTAGTGGAGTATCCCTGGAAACCACCACTCCGGGTAAGAGTAAGCTCTTCTA
>Ga0153916_10004593_pt1 | contig 10431 bp, 7 predicted proteins | sample Opewatmetagenome_FD_109642 | JGI IMG/M metagenome (GOLD analysis project Ga0153916, IMG submission 109642) | Freshwater wetland microbial communities from Ohio, USA - Open water 3 Core 3 Depth 4 metaG | ecosystem: Environmental > Aquatic > Freshwater > Wetlands | place: USA: Ohio, Lake Erie, Old...
CCCGAGCAGATGCCGCGCGACCGGCGCCGCCGCCTTGTTGGGCTGTCGGTTCGCCAGCAACAGACGCGAGCAGCGCTCATGGGTGATGAGGAGGGCTTGGCCGTAACGGGCAAACAGCATCAGATCTCCCTCCCAGTGACCGGGGGTGGTGCGGGCGTTGATCTCGGCAGGCCGTTCCTGGATGGATACCCGGTGCCGGATGTGATCCACCGGACTACCGCCTCGAAGGCCCAGCCGCCCGCGGCGGGATTTATGACGCGGCAGCCAACGGTGCCAGTAATCCTTTTGCGCCGAGCGATGGTAAATGAAGCGATAGATGGCCTCATGCGAGATGACGCACCGGCCGGCGTCGCCCCCGCAGGGCGCCGGCAATCTGTTCGGGCGACCAGCCACCGAGGAGTCGCGCGCGCACAACGTCCCGCAGCGGTGGTTGGCGCGCGAGCTTGAAGCGGCCATCCCAGTGTCGCCGCCGCTCCGCCAGCTGCTGCGCTCGTGCCGGCTCATAGCCGCCGGCCCAGACCTTGGTGGGGGTGCTGTTGCGCTTGAGTTCACGGCTGACGGTACCCGCCGAGCGCCCCAGGGCGGTGGCGATGGCCCGCAGGGATTGGCCTTCGCCGCGCATACGATAGAGGTCAATCCGTTCGTTTAACGAGAGATGCTGGTAGGTCTTTGCCATGGCAACACCAACCTATCACGGTGTTGCACTTGTTTCGTGAACTTAGGGGGTCCAGGTTTTACATGTAGATTCTCACCTTGCTGATGCTTCCATCTCCTCCGGCACCACCTCCAGCACCATCCTCCGCGTCCGTCGCAGCAGCTCGAGCCGCACCGGCTCCCCGAACGGTGATTCGGAAAGCCCGCGGTGCAGGTCATCGACGTACTGCACCGCCTGCCCGTTCAACGCCAGGATGAAATCCCCGGTGCGCACGCCGACGCGCCAGGCCGGGCCGTTGGGCTCGGCCGACATCACCTCCACCGCGCGTTCCGCCGGCAGATCGAGCGCGCGCACCAGCCGCCGTTCCACCGGCCGGTCGCGCCCGCCGATGCCGAGATAGCCGCGGCGCACGCGCCCGTGCGCGAGAATCTGCGACAGCACCCACTGCGCGGTGCGCGCCGGGATCGCAAAGCCGATGCCCTGGGCGCGCGCGATGATCGCGGTGTTGATGCCCACGACCGCCCCGCGCGAATCGAGCAGCGGCCCGCCCGAGTTGCCCGGGTTGAGGGGTGCTGCGTGCTGGATGATGTTCTCGATGAGCCGGCCGGTCTGGCTGCGCAGGCTGCGCCCGAGCGCGCTCACCACCCCCGTAGAGACGCTCGACTCGAACCCCAGCGGATTGCCCATCGCGATCACGAGCTGGCCCGCGCGCAGCCGCGCCGAATCCCCGAGCGCGGCATACGGCAGGCCCGAGCTGTGCGCGCGCAGCACCGCGAGATCGGTCGGCGCATCGCTGCCCACGACCTCGGCCGCCACCGCCGCGCCGTCGGTGAACGTGACCGACAGGTGCGCCGCACCCTGCACCACGTGATGGTTGGTGAGGAGATAGCCATCCGGCGCGATCACCACGCCCGAGCCCGCGCCGTGCGGCTCGCCAAAATTATTATTCCCTCTCCCTCCAAATTCATTTCCCCTTCCCCTTGAAGGGGGAGGGCTAGGGAGGGGGTGAGTGTCTGTGGCATGCCCAACGCGAATATTCACCACCGCCGGTCCCACGCGCTCGACTACGTGAATCACCGCGCGCGAGTAGGCATCGAGCAGTTCCGCGTCCGAAGGTTGAGCTCCCTCTCCCCTTGCGGGAGAGGGCTGGGGAGAGGGGTGAGAGGACGAAGATGAGGGGTGATCGCTGTCACTCAACTCCTCGCCGCCCGTCAGCGCTACCTTCCGGTCCATGACAGTTCTGTCTTTCATAGCCTCAATCCAATGGGGGTGGGGGAGGGGGGTTTCAAACCTAAACAAAGCCGTCATCCCGGCATGGTGTAAGTCGGGACCCAGGTGTTAGGATTCCAACAATATATATAAGGACTTTAGGAGGGCGCTTGGTCCCGCAACTACTTGCCGTGAGGAGAGGAAGAAAAAGGAGGGTGGTTGCCCCACCTATCTGTATATGCATCGCACCACGGTGGGCGTTATGTCCGAACTACTAAGAACATATCTCGCCCATAAGCTGACGGAGAAGCGGCAAATTTCTGACCCAGAGAAACTTAACAATTCTATCCGTTCGGCAAATATTGATCTAAATCCGCATCAAGTGGATGCAGCAATTTTCGCCTTCAAAAGCCCACTTTCAAGGGGCGCAATTCTTGCCGACGAAGTCGGGTTGGGAAAAACAATAGAAGCAGGCCTCATTATCGATCAGTTGTATGCGGAGGGTCGTAGAAACATCTTGATATTAGCCCCCGCATCGCTCCGTACTCAGTGGCAGGATGAATTGTCCAATCGTTTTAGCTTGTCAGCCTCTATTCTTGATGGCGCTGTTTTGAAAAGAATGCAAAAAGAATACAAAAAGACAAACCCCTTGAAAGATGGCGGCATTTTTATTGCGTCTCACAATTTTGCATATCGTTATGATATTTATATCAGCGAAATCCATTTAGACCTTGTCGTTATTGACGAAGCGCACCGACTCCGGAACGTTTGGAAAAAGGGAAACAAAACCGCAAAGAAGATCCGGGAAGTAATTAAGGGAAGACCAAAGATACTTCTCACGGCCACACCTCTCCAAAACAATCTGATGGAACTCTATGGTTTGACGAGCTTCCTCGATGAGAATTATCTTGGCACTGAATTCTCATTTAGGACGCTGTTCGCAAACCCGGTAAAAAAGAAGAACGAAGCCAATCGGCTGAAGCAATTGCGGGAGCGGCTTATGGGCACGATTGAGCGGGATACGGGAATCACTAGCGGTGGCATCCTAACTCGTACTCTGCGCAAGCAAATCATCAGCCTTATCCCATTTACCAACCGGCACAGCGTTACCGAAAATTTTGCTCCTAACAATGACGAGATAGAGCTCTATAACGTCGTAAGCGAATATCTCCATCGCCCATGGCTTGCTTCTACGCGAGCGACACAACGCAACATGATGGAGCTTGTCTACCGGAAGATTCTGGGAAGTTCCAGTTTTGCCATTGCCGGAACGCTTTACAAGGTTGCAAACTTCTTAGCAAAGCGCCTGCAAACTGAATTCGGCGTATCTGATGCGGTGCTCAATGAACTAGCAAATAAATTGCAAATCGGTTTTTCGCAAAAGTACAAAAAAAGTCTTCCAAATATTTACTTCCCGAAATACGAAAGTAAGGAGGCTGAAACAGAACAGGAGATGCTACCTGGTCTTGATGATATTGAGAAAACACTAGAACAGCTTGAGGAAGAATCCCAAGATACGGATGATCTCGGCGAAGATGAATATTTTAATGACGAACAAAAGAAACCGAAAAAGCGAGAGATTGATCACAAGTTTACGAAAGAGGATGTCTTACAGGAATTGCAAGACATCTTGAGTTATTACTTTCTCGCTACAACCATTGACGAAAATCAAAAAAGCCAGGCGCTTATTCGCGTGCTCGCGAAAGTATTTAAACACGCAGGAAAGAAACAGTGGCCACAAAAGGCAGTAATTTTTACGGAGTCGCGTCGAACGCAGGACCATCTTGAAAAACTGCTCGGCGGCATCGGCTACGATCTCGTTCTTTTTAACGGAAGCAACGCCAGCAAGCGGGCAAGAGATATATTTGAAGAATGGGCGGCGGCACAACCCAAAGAGGCCGAAGAAGGCACAAAAAGCATCAATTTGCGCAAGGCGCTTATATGGAAATTCAAAAATCTGGCAAAGGGAATACTCATCACCACCGAAGCAGGCGCAGAAGGCCTCAACCTGCAATTCGCGAACATTGTCATCAATTATGATCTCCCGTGGAATCCACAGAGGATCGAACAGCGTATCGGACGTTGCCATCGCTACGGCCAAAAGCTCGATGTGCTCGTCATTAATTTCATCAACATGAAAAACTACGCGGAACAACGAGTGTACGAACTACTGTCTGAAAAAATAAAACTCTTCGGTAATCTTTTTGACTTTACCGACAAGGTACTTGGCACCGAAAAACTAACCGATGACGGCTACGAAGTGCGCGAAGTAGCGCTCGGCGGACTCGGCACGGGGCTAGATTTTGAGAGGAAAATCCTGGACATCTATCGCAACTGCCGCACAGAGGCGCAGATTGAAAACAGCTTCAAGCAACTGCAACTGGAGCTGTCTGGAATCATTCAGGAGAAGATTGAAGATGCGCAGAGAAAAGTTATTCAGCATTTTGACGAAGAAGTACGGCAGAAACTACGCGTGCGGCAACAGGCGCTTCAGGACTCGCTCAGCCGCTTTGATATACATTTGAAGCGATATTTGTATCTAGCGTTCGGGAACCGCATTCACCAGAAAACTGAGAATCTTTTTGAATACGACAGCATGACCTACTATCTCGGCACGCTTTCCGATGCCGACAAGGACAAAGGATACAAGCCAGCGCACATCAAAGAGCAGTTTATTAAGGATCAGCTTGAAGTCGACAAGAAATCACGCGGAGGTGCGTGGGAAATCACACTCCGGCATAGGTCAGACCGCGGACGCCACCCGTTTGATGATCTCGTCAGCAAAGAGTGCCAGCTTGCCGTTGAGCTTCTCGCCTGTGCACGGCGCACAGTAAACAACGTGGAAGAGAAATTTGAAAGAATAATTATCACGGGACTGGTAAAAAACGACGGCCGTTGGGTGCAAATTCCGAGCGCGCGGCTCGATAAGGTGTTTGATCTTGATGTTGAGCGCGAACACTCAGCAGATGGTCGCCTCCATGATGAGCTTGAAGATGCTGCCGCCCTGCAATTAAAAATATCACAAGACGAGATAAACGCTGAAAACGAGAAGTATATTTACGAAGAGATGGATCGGTTGGATCAATTTATGGAGGAATCTCTGCTCAAATTTAGGCAGGATATGGATATGCGTGAAAAAGATATCAAAGAGCTCCAAAGGACGATACGCGCCAGTCGCACACTCGGTAGCCACGAGCGCGATGAGATACAGGCGCAGATTGATAAAAAGCAAAAGGACCTCTTCCGCGCCCAAAAGAACTATGTCAAAGCACAGGAGGAGCAATTTCTGAATAAGCAGAAAAAAATGTCAGAATTGCGCAGTAAACTGCAGATGATTTTTGGTCATGAGCGCATCGCTTCTGTGCGATTTACCATCGCCGCATAAAAATATGAACATTACTATTGAACTACTGAAGCAGAAAATAGGGAAAGTACCAGACACTGGAAATGAGCGATCATACTATCCGGCGCTCTGCAATTTCTTAGAGGAATACGGCAAGACCACATTTAAGCTTCGCGCTCTCCAGGCTATATCCGAAGAATCCTTGAAGAAAGATGACAAACATGTCGGTTTTCCGGACATCACCGTCCGCAATGGCGAAGCACTCATAGGATCGATCGAAGTCAAAATGCCGGACGAAGATCTCAAAGCCGAGAAATTCAAAATCCAGTTCTCCAAATACAAAGATTCTCTTGAAAATATTGTGTTCACCAATCTGTGTGAATGGCAGTTGTGGCAATGGACGAAAGATGAAGGCGAGAACAAGTTTGAACCGAAACAGACCGCACGCGTAAATTTTAATATCACGAAACCTGATGGCGCGAATAGTACAGATTTTGAGAACTTCCTTGCGAAATTCTTTGAAGGCCGTGCCCATGAAACCCGCACTCCAAAACAACTTGCCTTAGCGCTTGCCAAAAAGACGCGGCTCCTATCCAAGCAGGTAGAGGAAGCGCTAGATGAACACGGCGACGAATCCGATCTTGCTAAACTCAGGGCGACTTTTGAGAAGACGCTTATTCAAGATATTTCTCCGCATCAATTTGCCAACATGGTCGCTGAAACGATGGCCTATTCGCTATTTCTTGCTGCATTGGAACATTCACACCGAGGGAATGGTGCAGAGCTTACACTCACCAATGCCATTGATTACTTGCCAACTAATGTTCCGATTCTTGCCGATCTCTATTCTCTTATCAAAAAAGTGGCGTCAACTATTCCAAACATCACCGACGCGGCGCGACTCTTGGTGGATCAGCTCAATGCCTCTGATATCGAGCGCATCAGGCAAAAACTGGTAAAGCACAAGCCGGGCGAAGATCCGGTCATTCAATTCTACGAGCCGTTTCTTAAAGAATATGATCCGAAAGAACGCGAAGCACGCGGTGTGTATTACACACCTAAGCCCGTGGTTGACTACATCGTAAAAACTGTTGATTTTTTATTGCGCGAGAAATTTGGCAAACAGAAAGGCCTTGCGGACGACTCGGTGCATCTGCTCGATCCCGCCACCGGCACCGGTACATTTCTGATGTCCGCCATCCAGCAGATTTACTCGAATACGAAAAAGCAAAATGAAACACAGGGCGAAGAAATGGTGCAAAGGGTATTTAACGAAATCGTGCTTGCACATATTTTGAAGCACTTTTATGGCTTTGAACTTCTTATAGCACCGTATGCTGTGGCACACCTCAAGCTTACGCTTGAAGTAGAGCGACTCGGCTTTAATTTTGCGCTCACGAAAGTCGACGATGATGAAGACAATGATCGTTTTAAGATTTATCTGGCGAATACACTTGACAACCCATACAGCGAGCCATTGCAGGCACGAGCCAGCACTGATTTTGGTTCAGTAGCGTTCCCATCTATTCCCGAGGAAAGTAAAGCGGCTAGAAAAGTAAAAAAAGATGCGCCCATTCTGGCAATCGTCGGCAATCCTCCGTATTCCAACTTTGGCCGGATGAATCGCGGAAAATGGATTATGGATTTGCTCAAGGACTACAAGCAAGGCCTCAAAGAGAAGAAAATAAATCTTGACGACGACTTTATAAAGTTTATCCGCTTTGGACAGTGGAAACTAAGCGAAACCAAACAAGGCATCTTTGCGATGATTACGAGTAATACTTTCATAGATGGTGTGACGCACCGCCAGATGCGTCGTTCATTAATGGATACTTTTGATGAGGTATATATCTACAATTTGCACGGTAACAGTCGTAAGGGTGAAACCGCACCGGACGGCCGTAAGGACGAAAATGTCTTCGATATTCAGCAGGGTGTTTCTATCAATATTTTTGTGAAGTATCCGAATAAGAAAAAAGATATATATGTTAAATATTGTGATTTGTGGGGACAGCGTGATGAGAAGTTCTCCATATTAATGGATGAGAATTTTGAGAAAACAAAATGGATCACGCTTAAACCAGAAGAGCCAAACTGGTTTTTCGTGGTCAAAGATATTGATAGTCAGTCAGAATATCTGACTTATTCAAGTGTTACAGATATCTTCGATACTTTTGGTAGCGGAGTAAAAACTGAGCGAGACAGTATTACGATACACTTTGACCGATCATCATTAGAGCAAACCTTAGATGATTTCGCTAACTTAAGTGAAGATCATATTCGTCATAAATACCAACTTACGAAAGATAGTCGTGATTGGACAATATCAAAAGCAAAGGATGATGTAATTAAACATAATGTCAGTCATAAATTAATTCATAAAATCTTCTATCGACCATTTGATGATCGTTGTATTTGGTACAGTGGAAAATCAAGAGGTTTTATTGGAACCCCTGGCTATCAGATAACGCAGAATATGTTCAAGAAAAATATTGGATTCGTATACACTCGTTTAAATCGCCAAGCAAGTTTAGGATATTTCTTTATTACTAAATCACTTGTGGATATACATTTGCTTGATACCGCAAAAGATTCGTTGGTTTTTTCTCCTCTTTATATTTATTCAGACCTTCCTCAAAGAAACCTTCTTGAGAAGGAAGATCGAAAAGCAAACTTTTCGTCTGATTTTATTAAACGAATTTCTCAAATACTCAAATATGAGTATGTCAACGATGGTCGTGGAGATCTGAAGAAGACTCTCGGACCTGAAGGTGTTTTTTATTATATTTACGCTATGTGCCACTCATTGGGTTATCGCTCTCGATATTCTGAACAATTAAAGATAGATTACCCACGCTTGCCATTAACCAGCGATAAAAAACTATTCGAAAAACTTGTAGCGTTTGGTAATGAACTTGTTAACCTGCATCTTCTTGGTGAGAATCCGTTTGATGACTCTAAAACCATTTTTACCGAGCCTGGGAAATGGAGTGTGAAGATCGGCGGCAAGAAACTGGATAACCTCGATGACTGGAAAGTTACAGAGGTACGCTACGATGAAAAAGAACAGCGTGTTTATGTAAACAAAGGACAGTATTTTGAGGGAGTTGCAAAAGACGTGTGGGAATTCATGATTGGTGGTTATCAGGTCTGCGAAAAGTGGCTCAAAGAACGCAAGAAGGCCGAACGTACCCTCTCAACAGATGACCTCAAGCACTATATGAAAATTATCGTCTCCATTCGCGAGACAATACGCATCATGAAAGAAATCGATCAAACTATTCCCAATTGGCCCATTGCATAATACGTGTCCGTGTCAGATTCACTGGGGGTGATATATGGCTACAGATACATTTCCGCAAATGAGCGAGCAAGCTGGCCTTAACGAATTTCTTTCCACCGCTGTAGAGTTTCTTGATTTTGTAGTCGAAGAATATGCTGATAGCGAAACCTACAGCTTGTTTTCATTAGACCTTCATGATGCTATTCAAGCAGCATGGCGTGATCTTCAGCGTCAAGAAGTTAGTCACGCACTGCAAGTCATAGCTGAATCTGCTATGCCTCATGCGGCTGCGTTCGGTCTTGAAGGTGATCAGTTTGCCTTGAAAGTTGCTATTACTCGTCAGGCATTGTTCGAGTTTGCCACTATTCACGAGGGCGTAGCGCACGACAAAAAAGAAGGCAAACATGGAGCATTTAGATTTTACATTCGCAAGGCTTTCGGCAAAGTTGTCGAAGCGATAGATGTTGTGCTTGACAGCGCGCTCTCCGCCGTGACACTGATTCCACCAGCGAATGTCATTGCTCATGGGCTTAAGGAATTCAAAGATGTCATCGTTATAGCAGGTACTGACTGAAGCTGAATTAAAAGGACCAAGCTCGATTTTCCAAACCGGCCCAGCCAACTCCGAATTAAAGCGGCCTGGCTCGATTTTCTACGGGAGACAAGACAATGAAAAAGTCCTTTCCCTTGTCCAAAGTCTACGGCTGGCTTCCGCCCGGTCCGGTGGTGCTGGTGACCACGGCGCAGAGGGGTCGCACCCGTCCTTTCGCCTCTTGACCTGTGTTCTTTGAGCTGAGGAGGGGATAAACACAAAGCCCGCTATTGCGGGCTTTGTGTTTGAGTAGATAGGAAGCTATGCGCTTCGTTTCACCGGTTGTCCGGTTTCTTTAAGTCTGCGGTTAACAGCTTCCGCGACAACGCGAAGGACATGCTCATTAGCGCCTTTCAATTGGACATTCTTTATCAGCCACTCCCAACCTTCGACGGCAGCGAGCACACCAATGAGTTCATCAGCATACGAGTAGGACAACGACACCACGTTACTTAGATCAACCGCGACTTTATTACCGGCTGCGATATAACCAAGAAGCTTGTGTCGCTCGATAGCCGCAGTCTTGCGTGAAGCAAGATCGGGCCCTTCAAGTTTGATCGTGATCTCAGCCATGGTGGCTTCTAATAATCTATCGATATCGCCGAAGCTGTCCAACAACCACCCCGAATATCTCAAGCTCGCCTTTCGGGCGGATGACCGGATAGGCCTTGTTCTCCGGCCTCAACACGACTCGACCCCGTTCGCGGCCGAACCGTTTCAGCGTGAACTTGTTGTCCAGAATTGCGACAACGATATCGCCGACGTTCGCGGAGGTCCGTTTTTCCACGACAACGATATCGTCAGGATGGATGCCGGCGTCGATCATCGAGTCGCCCTTCACCCTGATCAGAACCGTCTTCGATGGATGTGGCACTAGATAGTCATCAATCGTCAGGATATCCGGTCCCAGATCGGCCGCTGGACTTGGCAGGCCCGCACGGATGCTTTCGGCGAATGGCCGCTCGAAGAACCGCCGCCCGGGTTTGAGTCGTTTGCCCGGCGTGCTTTCCAGAAAGCCTTCGGCCTTCAGCCGTAGAACCATGTCCGATACTGAGGCCTTCGAGGCCAGTCCAATAAGCTTCCCAATGGCGGAATAGGATGGCAGTACCCGGTGCCGGGTGTAGTAGTCCTGGAGCTTGGTAAGGTATTGACCATCATTGGGCATAAGGTTACGCTACCGAACGATCGTTCGCCAGTCAAGGGAGGGCGGATGCCGGGCAATAAAAAGACCACTACCGTTCCCGAGACGTACCAGGGGCGTGAGCAGGCTTACATCAAGCACGAGTTGCTGAAGGGCTATTTGGAGAAGCTCTTTCTCATCGTCGGGATGAGTTCGAAGCGGCTTGGGA
>Ga0153916_10004595_pt1 | contig 10431 bp, 12 predicted proteins | sample Opewatmetagenome_FD_109642 | JGI IMG/M metagenome (GOLD analysis project Ga0153916, IMG submission 109642) | Freshwater wetland microbial communities from Ohio, USA - Open water 3 Core 3 Depth 4 metaG | ecosystem: Environmental > Aquatic > Freshwater > Wetlands | place: USA: Ohio, Lake Erie...
GAACAAAATTATTAGTATTTCTAAGACGGTAGCACGCGAATTATATTCGTACTTTTCAAACATCGTGCAAATAGGATTGGGAATTTGGTTAGGAAGTTGGTTGTACCAATATTTTAATGGTGGTGGTTGATGAAAATTTATTCTTTAATTTTTTGTTTTTTTGTCGTAATTGCATCTGGTTGCGCTTCTGTTGAGAAGCGTAGTGATGTCTCTACAAACGACACAGCAATAAATATAGGTGTCAGAGGCATACCTTGTTCATCGTTTTATGATACAAATTACAACGGATTTTGCATAAAAAAGTGGAGCAAAGAAGTTAACTTCCCAATTGAGTTGCCACTATCCGATATTGATTACGTCTTGCAAGTATCCTGCAAGACGCAGGATGGTATTGTTGTTAGCGGTAGCGGTGTGGTATCACATAGGGAACGAAGCAAGTTGATTATCCTTGCTGAAAAACTAACCAACGCTAAGTACATGCTGTGTAACCTAGAATTTGAACCGATAAAGGAGAGTTAATTTATGACGTCACTAAAGAGTTTGTTTGAGGGCAATCTCGACTTTGATCGAACAATTAGTCGATTGAAGGTAATGCACGATCACAATCGAGACTCAGAGGCGAGGATTTTGGCGGCAAAGCTTGTAGGTAATAAATACCTGGTTCGGGCTTATTCCGCGCTCAATGAGCTTCACGAGGCCGAAGGCCACATGATGCCGTCAATGACTGAACTGCAAAACTACTATGACCAAAAGTTGCGTGAACACGCTGAAAAAGTTTTGACTAAAACGCAACTAGAAAAATTTCACGAAGTGATTGGATAGCATATGTTAGAAACTCTTATTGGTGGGTTGTTTGGTGGGGTAGCTCGTCTTGCCCCTGTGGTTACTGATCTTATCAGTAAAAAGATGGATCATGAGCATGAATTAAAGATGCTCGATAAGAATATCGAATTTGAAAAGCTAAAAGCTGCTCAACAGATTGAACAAACAAAACTCGATGGTGAGTTGAAATTTGACGAAAAGGGCCTGGACGCCCTGATTGAGGCCCAAAAAGCACAAGCCACCCCCACAGGTGTTAAATGGGTGGATGCTTTGAACGCTTCAGTGCGACCAGTGCTGACGTATTGGTGGGCGCTGGTCCTGTACTCTTCAGTTTTGGTGGCTACTGCAATTATCAATTATGCTGGCGGGATGGATGCTACCCACGCCATCCTCAGTGTCTGGGGTGCCAGTGAGCGGGGGATTGTATCGTCGATCTTCAGCTTTTGGTTCCTTGACAGAGTATTCCGCAAGCAAGCAGGGGTGTAGTCATGTCTGAACCCCGTGTTTTGGTGATTAATACGAATGCGGAAAGCATGTCACCGGCTGTCGAACACCGGGCATATGCAGTTGACAAGGCAATGAATTTGGTAAAATCCTTCGAGGGGTGGAGTGCTACACCGTACTACTGTCCAGCGGGGGTATTAACCATTGGCTATGGTCACGCCATAAAGAAGGGTGAGAATTTTACCACAATTTCTAAGGACGTGGGGGAGTCAATTTTGTGCAACGACCTCCTTCAAGCATACGTCCAAAGCACTCGTATTTCTCCCATTTTGTTAAATCAATCAGCAGCTTGCCATGCAGCTATCGTTGATTTTATATACAATTTGGGGATTACAAGATATGCGTCGTCTACTCTTTGTAGATTGATTAATCAAGGCAAGCTGGACCTTTCCGCGAGGGAGTTGGTCAAATGGGTGCATGGTGGTGGAAAAGTGTTGCCTGGATTGGTTAAACGTCGTGCTGTCGAGAGCAGCTTGTTATTATTGTAGTCCTGGTAACTCAGAAAAATTGTTTTATTTTTGACTAATTAGTAGGGGATTTAATATGAGTAAAGCGAGTAATGTAATAAACGCAATGAATGAAGCTGCTGGAAATGCGTTGCGCTCTGGAACGCATGTCCGCTTCGCCAAAGGCCATCCGCAAGCCGGTATGGTTGGTTTGGTTCTCAATGTTCGCGGTGATAAAGCTGACGTTGATCTTGGCCGTAATTCAGTTCGGATTGATGTTCCAGTATCCGATCTTGAAGTAGTTTAATTGGAGGAAATATCATGACCAAGGCTAACGATATTTTAAACTTGATTTCTGAAGAGTCAGAAATCGACGAGAAGAAGTTGGTAAAGCGAAAGATGATTCGCAAACAACCGAAGATTGCAAAGCCGAAGGTGCGTAAACAGCACGAAGCCCGCGATGTTAACATTGGCGATGATATCTTGGATACGCGAGACCTTCAACAAAAAATGGATGAACTACAGGGAGAGCTTGATGGTCTTGAATCCGAGCAAGATATTGCTGAATTCAATGACGATAAAGATCGCGGAGTTCTGTTGAATCAATTAAAAGAGGCGGAATCAGAAGTACCTGAGTGGAGTCACGGGGAAGTTCTAATAAAAGATTCTTATTTTACCGATTACCAAAAAGAACAACTTTCGGATTTGGGTTACATACCCGATGATTTTCCTTGGTGGATCGTTATTGATTACGAAGCCACTGCCGAAAACATGAAAACTGATTACTCAAGCATCACTCTTGGTGATGATGAGTATTGGTATCGTTCAGCATAGTATTGATTTGTATCAATAAATACCAGTTGACTCGCCGCTAAATTGATAGTATCATTTAGCGGTACTTAGTCACCACTAGCGAGGGTCAAAATGATTACTCTTAAGACTACGGGTCAAGAAGTGTTCATGTTGCCGTGGGATGCCCCCCAAATGCCCCAACCGTGGCCGGTTGGTTACGAGCGTGTTTTGATTCCGCGAAAGGACCAGAACATGCACCGTCAATTCAAGGCTGATGTACAGGTTGTTCACAAGAGTAACCTGGAGAAAAAATCGAATTAACCGAATGTAAAACCACCATTTAGCCACCTACGGGTGGCTTTTTTTTTTGTTTTACCCCCCAGATGAGGTACAATGGGGGGAGGTCAGTGCGGTGTTTATGCTGGGGTCGTTAGATGTCGGATGCAGATTTGGAGATAAGTGAATACCTTGAAAGTTTTTCAAAAGAAAAACTTGAACAACTATATTCGGAAATTTCCGGGTATGAAATGTCACCCGTACCAATATCTGAGTTCATCCACTCTGACAATTATCTTGGTCAATATTTTGAGGGCAATTTTTACAGCCATTGGGACCGCGTATTAAACGAAATATATCCTTCACCATTTTATTCACCGTATTGGTTGATCAGTTTGCGCGGAGCTTTAGGGCTAGGTAAGTGCCTAGCAAAAGACACGGGAGTTTTGATGTATGATGGAACTATTAAAATGGTGCAGGACATTGTAGTCGGCGATGTGTTAATGGGCGATGATTCTACACCAAGAAATGTTTTGTCTCTTGCCAGCGGGGAAGAAGAATTATTCAAGATTACACCAACAAAGGGTAAACCTTATACCGTAAATAAGAGTCATATTTTGACGCTTAAATTTAGTGGAACCGGGAAGGGTAAATTTCGTGGTCTAAAGACTGGTGACGTAATTGACTATCCCCTGGACAAGTGGATATTGTTACCAGATCATGAAAAAATTAACGGATTGAAAACATTCAAGGTAGGGGTTGACGCTTGGGTTAAAAAACAAGTAAAAATCGACCCGTACTTTCTTGGCCTATGGTTGGGCGACGGTACATCCGCCGCAACGGCAATAACAACAATGGACAATGAGATTGTCGAATCTATTTACGCGGAGGCAACGAGGCGGGGGCTGAAGGTTAGGGTCGTAAATCAAGAAGGTAACAGGAGCAAGGTTTATTGCATTGCGTCTTACCACCCACAGCGAATAAGCAATACACTACTTGATGATTTGAAATACTACAACCTAATAAATAATAAACACATACCAAAAGATTATTTGGTTAACAGCTTAGACTACAGGCTACAATTGCTTGCAGGTATAGTAGATACCGATGGTAGTTTATTTGAAGGTGGGTTTGAGATAATATCCAAATATGCTAATTTAGCTAAAGAAATACAGTTCTTGGCAAGATCATGTGGATTTTATGTTTCAGAATTAAAAGAAAAATTTGTCACTATCAGAGGTAAAAAATGTGGACCATATTACCGTATGAATATATGTGGTGATATTGACAAAATACCCGTGAAAATACCAAGAAAAAAACCAAAACCAAGGAGGCAAATTAAAGACCCCCTGGTGTCTGGGTTTACTGCTGAGTCTGTAGGTATTGGTGAATACTATGGTTTCCAGATTGATGGGAATGGTAGATTCCTACTAGACGACTTTACTGTAACCCACAACACTACCGTCGCATGTGCAGGTATGGCTTATGACCTTCACAAATTGATTTGTCTTTCTAACCCCCAAAAGAACTACGGATTGATAAAATCAACGACAATCGTTTTCCTACTATACAACGTAACACTTCAATTATCCCAAGATGTTGGTTGGGATAAGTTGAGCCAAATGTTTGCTGTATCTCCGTACTTCTCAAAGTTAACAAACGTTTTTGGGGTAAAAAGAAAGCACGAAACCCTATTCCCCAAGAGGATTGACTTTAGCATTGGATCAAGGATTGGACACTCTCTAGGTAAAGCTATTTATAGCGTGTTAATTGACGAAGCAAACTTTTCAGTAATGGAGGACCAAGTATACTCAACATTCTCAGGAATCGTCAGGCGTATGGAAACTCGATTTATGAATCCTGGCGGCGGTGTTCCTGGTAAGATTTGGGTGGTGTCATCCGAGTCAGATAAATTCGCAGTGATGAACAAGATAGTGGACGGATATAAAAAGGATAAAGGCGTATATACCTCGCAATCAGCAATCTGGGATGTTGTCACCCATAAAAACGGAGCATCACTTTACTCAGGAAACAGATTCAAAGTTTATACAGGGTCAGAGACCAGGCAGGCTGAGGTAATAACTGACGAAAATTCGGAGGTACTTAAGAGTGAGCCTGAGCGTGTAATAGATGTTCCTGTAGAGTTAAGAAGTTCTTTTGAGTTTGATACTAACGCTGCCTTGCGCGACCTCGCCGGTGTATCAACAATTTCCAGCGCGAAATACTTTAGATTGTTGCCAAAGCTAAAAGCAGCAATGGCTATTACCCCTATTTTCAACGATGAAATTTCCGTAGACTTCTCTGACGATACTGATACAATAATCTCCCGTTGCAAATTACCTCAATATTTTAGCAACCCGTTATTTCCAAAATTATTCCGCCACATTCACATTGATATTGGAGTATCAAACGATAGGCTTGGTATAGCTAGTTCCTTTATATCAGGGTTTGTTGAAAGGAAATCAAGTAACATACTTACAGCAGAAGAAGTAGTGGAAACCGTACCATCAGTAATAACTGAATTTGCTTTTGGTATAAAAGCTAAACCTGGACAACAAATACCTCTATTTAAAGTAAGATCATTCTTGTTGGCGCTGAGAAAACTAGGATTACCGATAGCAAGAATAACTTCCGACTCATATCAATCAACAGACATGATCCAGCAACTCCAGCGTGAGGGGTTTAAGGCTGAAATTTTATCAGTAGATAAATCCATGCTTCCATACTCAATAACACGCGATATGGTTTATGAGGGAAGATTAATTATGCCAATTAACGCGATATTATTGCGCGAGTTTCGAGAACTGGAAATTAATTCTGCTGGAACTAAGATTGATCACCCAAAGAAAAACAGCGACGGAACGGATGGAACAAAAGATGAAGCAGATGGCGTAGCAGGTTCAGTTTATTCAGCGATTATGAACGAGGCCGAAGCAAAAAACATGATGATAATTACGTCTTCTGCTGGGACAAATAAACTGTCCAACAGCAATGTCGTCCGTCAATTCTGGCCGGAATTGACATGAACTTTCCAAGCATGGCAGGTCAAATGGTGATAACGGCAAGACTACCCCTGCAACTACCAGGATTTACTATTGTTTATGTCTGAAAACAATGAAGCATTTAATGCACAACTGCTGACACAAATCCAGCAACACATTCACGCCCTGGAACATGGACAGCAAATAGCTACCGGAGAGACACCTCAACAAATAGCGGAGGGGTTGCGCCACGTCCTTAAGTCGATCAAAAATGATGCCCCCATAACAACGTCTCAAGTTGCTGCTGCATATTCCAGTATATACACAAGAATAAATCAAAATCGACAAATGCAGATCATGGAGATTGATAAACTCCGAGCATTTTATTTGGTTGAGGTTATGATCAATCAAATGGTTGACGATGCACTATCACCGCAGGTCGGAACAGGTGACATCATCAATGTCACATCTACAAACCCAGATGTGCAGACAGAGATTGATTACTTGAATCAAAAATTTAACTTTGATGCAATGTCGTTGGCTGTGGCTGGGGAAATGTTATTCTACGGAGATTATTACTTCTCCACCGTAATAAATCCATACCAAAAGGAACAACAATCAGATAGCATCAGCAAGGAGAACGAGAACCTTTCTAGGGAAAAAAATATAGACGAGTTTTACGAAAAAACCCCAACCGAAGAGCAAGCAGAAAAAGAATTTGGATTAGTAAAACTCCAAGATAATGTCGATCAAGCAACAATCATTGCATTGACAGATTTCACTGATGTTAAGGGGTACTTAGTAAAGAGGGGACAAAAGATTGAACGGAGGGCTCAGTACGAGTTTGTTCGATTTTCGTTGTCTCCGGCGAGACTACGAGTTGACCTGCACCAAGGGCTACAAGGCGTAGAGGGTGAAAAAATCAAAAACCAACTACCACGATGGGTGCGTGTTGGTCGATCAGCAGTATTTCCTGTATTGCAAAAGTTGAAGGAGTTGGAGTTGCTTGAGGCCCTTGTACCAGCAACTAAGTTATCAAAATTGTCAGCAGGAACTATCATTGGTGTTCATGTACCTGTAGGTACTAGCATTGAGGATGCAAAACAATTCTCTAACACCATAGAGAGCATGGTTAACCGAAAAGTCGGCGTCGATCCACGCCAGGGCGAGTTATCTCTTGAAAACATAATGGCCTCGTCTGGGCGGATAAAGGCGGTGCCAATTTTTGGTGACAGCGGAAATCTTACCAAAATGGATTACAAACCAACAGAGCCGGATGAGTTATTTCAGGCTATACTTGATTTGCGTCAGGTAATTTGTGAATCCGTTGGAATTCCGTATGAGTTGTTATTTTCAATACGCGATGACAAGAAAAAGTCTGATATTTTGAAACGGTATGCTAGGTACTTAAGGAAATTGAAGCAGGTTCAAAAGGCAGTTGAGTCAGGTATACGACAGATTGTTGAAATTCATTTAGTGAATAAGGGTATTCATTTCAATGAAGCAACCGATATAAACATCGAGTTCTACAATCGACTCATTGAAATAGATAACCTAGACAAGCTTGAATTCATGGATACCACAGTTGGATTGCTAAAAAACGCAAAAGAATTCATTGACCAGCTTTCCCAACAACTTGGAAAAACTAAAAAGGTAAATGTAAATGGATTCCTGAAATTCATAAACCAACAACTCAAAGTTGTTGGTTTAGAGGATATCATAATTGACGTTGACGAACTTGAACCAGGTGATATTACTTCACCTGACGAGGACACACCAGCGGATACAGATGCTGAGGTTGAGACTGAACAAACTAGCAAGCCCGTTGATACCAACCTGCCGTCTGATACCGGAAAGCCTACCGATGCTGGTACAGAACCAAGCATCGTTAAGAAGTGAGGATTTACGTATGAGTTTTGCATCAAACTTACTTAAATTATTTGGAGTTACCGAATCCGATGGATCGGAATTTAAACTCGGTGAGTGGGTGCTGGTAGATGAGAATGGACTTAGGACTTGGGCAAGGGTGGCCATTCACTCCCCGAGATTCAATCAAGATTATTATGAACTGCACCGAATCATGATAAACAGCCAACGAGGTATGATAACTGGTAAACAAGATATCAATTTTGTTCCAGTAAAATTTGGGGCTAAGACATATAAAGTTCCAAATTATATCTTGGTTGCTGTTCCGAAAGGCGATAATCAGGGAGATAAATAGTATGGCTACATTCGTTGTAATTGATGCAGGCGGTTGCCACGTTGACACAGCTAGGACTATAGGAAAGGAAGGCCACAAGGTTTTTTACTTCAACACCTGGCAATCAATGTATCCGAGATTCGAGGCATACGCCCCCGGCGTTGGTATTCCAGAAATTGAGTCAGTAATGGATTGGGCACCATATGTTGACGAGGCAGATTGCATCATTATTCCTGACATTGGAATGGGTGGTTTGGCTCAGTGGCTTCGTGACTCAGGTTATCCGGTGTTTGGTGGGGGTGTTGCTGAGATAGTTGAAAATGATAGAATTATATCATGCGACATAATGGATAAATACAACATCAAATACCCCACCACGCTTAAGATACATGGCGTAGATGAGGCAATCCAGTCTCTTGAAAAATTACTTTCTGGGAAGAGTGAGACGGCTCAATTATCCGATGGCGAGTATTTTGTAAAGTTTAACACTTGGAGGGGTTCACTGGAAACATTTCCAGTGGAGTCAATTGATCAAGCCAAATTCATGCTTGATTCAGCTAAATCGTCCCTGGGGCCATACGCTAACGAAGTGCCAATGGTTATTTCCAAAAAAGTTAGTGGTATAGAAATGGGGTGGGATGGTATCATGGGGAAAACCGGACTACTTAAACCAATTATGATGGGGTTTGAGTCTGGAGAAAACTATGTTGGGAGGATGGTAGATGATCTAGGACCAATGCAGCCAATGGCTGATCAGATAGAAAAATATCTAAAGGATACCAATTACATTGGTTTTGTTTCTGTTGAGGTAATCTACGACGGAAAAGATTGCCACATGTTGGATTTTACAATTCGATCACCGATGCCGCTTGGCTTGATGTACTCGAAATTCATACCAAATTTTGGTGATTTTTTGATTTCCGTAGCTAATGGAGAAACACCGACATTGCCAATGCCGAAGGATACGTATCTCGGTTGTGTAAAAATATCTTCTGATGAGGCTAATGAGAAGTATTTGAAAATATCAGGAAACGAAAATACAAGATTTCTTCGTTATATGATGGTCAAGGATGAGTGTTATTCAGTTCCTGGATTACCGACTGTGGGCGTTATAACCGGACAAGGAAAATCATTCAAGGAGCTTGAGGATAATTTTGAAAAAAATTCTAACGGAGTTAGCGTCTTCTTTGGAAATTTTGATACCGGATTTCTTGAGAATGTAAAAAAGAAATACATTGAACCACTCGAAAAATTAGGCATATCGTTTGGTCCAAACACAGAGACAGAGTGTAGATTTAAAACTGACGCTTCTAATATCCTCGATTTGTTAACAGAAAAAAACCATGATGATGCAGTATACACATTGATACATGCTGATGGGTCGACAGATGTATTCAGCGATGTTAGTCAATTCCTCAAGGTAGCCGCTAAGTATGGGTACAAGCGTAAAGGAACAGTTACCGACGTAAACAGCAAATTCTACGGGTTTCCCATTATGAATGGGTTGGTGGGTCCAGAATACAATGGGCCAGGAAAAGCAAAGTACACTGCAATCCCCAAAAACAAATACGTTAAAATTTAAATAAATAAACCGCCTAATTACTACCATAATTAGGTGTTGTTTTGGTTTTCCGTATTATATTTTACTATAGGTAACTGCACATGGCTGGAACACACCCAAAGACGACGATAAAATCTGGGATCGTACTGAGCGGGTCGTTTTCTGGAAACCCTAAAACGTATACTGTTTCATTCTCGGCAGCGTATCCTGATAACAACTACTCAATTGAGCTTTGCGGGGTTGATGCCCGCAGTTGGACATACAGTAAAAACCCTTCGGGCGTTGGATTTACCATTAATTCCAATGCAAATACCGCACTTACTGGTGAAGTCAGTTGGCGGACAGTTTATGCTGGTGAACAACTTTAATCTATAATATCAATGAGTTATGTATTACAGCATGCCCATGTAAAGAAACCCTCTAAAGGAAGTCTTAATACGGGACGATATATGATGTAATCATCATTAATCTTACCATGTGGGTAACCGTATGAAACATGATACTTCTCTTGTTCTCCGTGTCTGCAACGCAGACTTTACGTCATACGACGGATTCCAATGGCCGTCTGAAATTGGTGCGGTTGTTTCCGCACCAGATTGGGTGGCCAACAATGAGTGTGGTAATGGCTTGCATGGCTGGCTGCATGGCAGCGGAAACATTGGTGCTACCTATTATTGGAGTAATCGTGATGCAAAATGGATGGTACTGGAAGTACCGACAGGCAGTATCATTGATCTTGGTGGTAAGGTAAAATTCCCATCCGCTACCGTACGATTTATTGGTAGCAAATCTGATGCAGCAGAATTCATTCTGAAGAATGACCCCGCTGCTACTGCTGATACTATCATC
>Ga0153916_10004596_pt1 | contig 10431 bp, 5 predicted proteins | sample Opewatmetagenome_FD_109642 | JGI IMG/M metagenome (GOLD analysis project Ga0153916, IMG submission 109642) | Freshwater wetland microbial communities from Ohio, USA - Open water 3 Core 3 Depth 4 metaG | ecosystem: Environmental > Aquatic > Freshwater > Wetlands | place: USA: Ohio, Lake Erie, Old...
ACGGCCACTGCGAGCTCCAGGTCGTAATGGAGCCTCCGCCCGTTGACGAGCTTGAGCCCGACCTCGAGCGACAGCTCGGTCCCCCATAGGCGTTTCGCCCGCAGGTCGGCCGTGATCAGGGAACGATAAGCACGGTTCTTTCCCAAGAAGCCCCCTCCGCCGACCGCTGCCCGCAAGGCGTCTGTACCCGTCCAGAGCTTAGCCAGGACCTCGTTGGTGTCAAGGACAGACGGATTGGTCGTCGAGGTGAGGTGGCGGCACATGTGGTTGAGGCTGAGCTCGAGGCTCGACGCTCCGCCGAGGGATTTCTCGAGCCCGGCGTCCAGCCAGAAGTCGACGCGGCCCTCCAGGCTGCCGTTCGTGACATGCTCGAAGGCGACGGAGGTCGTGAGGCGGAAGCCGCCGAGAGGAAAGAGAAAACGAAAAGCGGGCAGGAAAAACCGCCGCTGCAGGGAGTCGCTCCCGACATGGAGTTCTGCCTCGCTTTCAGGGCGGGAGGCCGGCGCGGCCGCTTGGCCGGCGAGATCCTGGACAACGAGGGCCAAGAGGAGCGCGGCGGATACGCTCGTGACGGACCAACGGCGAATCATCTCTCTCTGCCTTTTCCGAGGAACGTTCCGGAGACCCATTATACAGGCCACGCCCGTTGAATTCGACCCCCTGCCCGATTTCAATAAGGCCACGCTTGAAAGAGGTCCACATGAGACCCAAAGCACCCGTCTTTCTGACGTTGCTCCCGGTTAGGGATATGAAGAGATTGTGTTTTCTCGCCACGCGACGATCCCTCCCGTTCAGCTCGGAATCGGCACCGCCCTTTGCATTCCGGGCTGAGCAGCGCCCAGACCTCTTCCCTATTCGGCCAGAAACCGCTCGAAATGATGGAACAACACCCGGCGGATTATTTATAGCTCTCCATTTCACCCTGAAGCGATCAAGTGCTGAAGCCAAGCGGCCAACGAACCACACCCGCAGAAGCCCAACTTGGCAAGGTCAACTGCGATGGTCGCTCGACCAGCGCTAGGCCCAGCGCTGGTCGAGCACCTTCTTCACTTTTCAGTAAAAATTGATGGGAAGAGTCGGGACTGCCACGAGCGGATCAAAATCGCTGGCGCCGTTCCAGGCCACGTAAGCAGTGATCTTGAGCGTGTTCGGATAAGTGATCTTGGCATGGGAGATATTACCGGTGAAATTAACAAGAATGACATTTTGCCAGGTCTGTGAGATGGTAGTTACCCCATCGGAGCAAATTCTGACCATATTCTTTTTTGGGACCGCGAATGTCGTGGTGAGCATCGTGGCACCAGTTAAATTGTAGCCTGTAATCGTCACGTTGGCGTTTGTCGCTGTCGGATTAATGATATACATCACTGTGCAGCTTGTATTGTCGTCCTGCGGAGTGAAATACTTGTTGACATTTGTCATGATGTAAACATCTTCCAGTCCCGAGGACGGCGGCGCCTGGTAGGCTGCGGGGATGAACGCCTCTGGTCTTGCATTCGGGCTGTTGTCATCAGAGACGAGATATTGCCCCGACATCACAAATAGAGCTGAGGAGCTTAAGAAAAGAAAGATGGTGAAATAAACCTTAGCCTTGACCATACTACCCTCCTTTCAAGATTGTAGAGATGACAACTCACTTTAGAGCCTTGGCCCATAATTGATGTTAATTTCCCCGGCACCACCTCCTTTTCCCAAGGCGGATAGGTTTACTGGGGATAAAGACGCCCCCCAACAGACTTTTCAAGCGCCCGCATCCTTGAAACCTTGAGTGCCCCAATGCTATGGAAAATTTTGGGCGTTGTCAAGCAAAAAAATCCACCCGATTTTTCTTCCCGGGACTCCATCCGGATGGTTACAGGACCGAGGAGGCCCGAGGGAAGCAGGCGCGAATCCTTCGTATAGTGTTTCCAAGTCGTAAAAGTGATGCGGCCCTGAGACGGGCGGGGCTCACCCCGCAACAGCCAGTCCGGCCAGCGGGCCAGGTTGCCAACCTCGCCGTACTCGCAGTCGGGCGGCAGCCGCTCATCCCCGATGAGCCGGTTGACCCAGAGATTGGCCACGGTGATTTCCAGCCGGTTGCCGGATGCCTTCACGATGTCAGTGATATCCACCTGCCAGGGAGCGCACCACACGACACCGAGATCTCGGCTGTTGAGCCTCAACCGGGCGATGTTTTTCACGGTGCCGAGGTCAAGCCGGATCCGCCGGCGGCCGGGGTCCTTTGCTGGCTCAGAGGCGTCCGTATTGGTGGGTAGATCGAAGACGATTCTGTAGGTCGCCGGACCGGAGTAATACCGGATCCCGTCTTCCGGCCGGCGGGTCCAGTCGTCGAGTGTTTCGAACGTGATTTTCCCCGGCCCGCCCAAATCCGGGTCGAACATGACATCCCATGGACCGCCGATCTCGGACACCTTCTCCTGGGCCGGGAAATTTCGCTGCGCCGGTTTTGCTCCCGCTGCCGGCTTCCGGAAGACGATGAAGAACGACTGGTGCGGCTCGAAGCGCAGGGGTACGGATGTACGGCCGCTTGCTAATCTGAACTCGTCGAGGCTCCGGATTTCGCCCGAAACGGCGTCCCAAAGCTCCGGCCGCTTGCCGGTCACACGGAATACACAGTCCGCCTCGAGGGCGCGGTCCTCGGCGTTGGCGACGAAGTAGATGTCTGTTTCGCCGTCTCTGCGGTGCGTATAGCGGAGCCCCGCCTCGGACTCAAAGTCCGGGGGCACTCCCATCGTGCCCAGGACGCCTGCGACCAAGGCGAAGTCGCCATATTGTTCAGGCTCCGAGAGGGGTGGGGCTCCCACGTCCCACGTCGTCTTGCCGGAATGAACGTCCGGTGTCGCTTCCGCTCCCAGCGACGAGGGCGCGGCTACGGCCTTAGGCCCCCTTTCCCTCACCAAGCGCCCCTTGCCGAAGGTCCACTCCGTCACTCTGGCTCCGTCGTCATTCCCCCACAGCCTATCGGCCAGTTCCCAGACTTCGGCGTCGCAGTCCGGATAACCGGAGAGGCTCGGTGATTCTTTAGGCCGCGGGCCGACGGCCGTCGCGCCGGCTGCTATGAGCTCCGTTACCTTCCTCAGAAGCGCCGGAGTCATCGTCTCCCGTTCCGGCAGGACAAGCACGCGGTAGGTCATGCCGTCGGGCAGGACGAACCTCCCGTCCTTCACGGACATGCTCGTGATGAGCGTTTCCGGCGCACAGCCGTCGAAGTTATAGCCGAGGCGGTCCGGAGGGTCGCCGCGAAGGGCAGTGGCGGGCGCGCGGAACACATGCGGCGCGCCTTCCCCGACCAGGTAGCAGAGGTCCGCCTCAGGGAGTCCCTGGCGGAGCATGAACTGGCAGCGGGCGAGGTAGGCGTGATAGGCGGGCACCATGTCCCACCAAGTCTGCGTTCTCTCCCAGTGGACGCCGTAGGGCCCCATCGTCATCCCCGGCCGAAGACTGGGCCGAGGCTGATGCTGGTAACGGTGGAAAACGATCCGGTTGATCCCGGAGGCGAAAGCCCAGTCACCGAGGGCTTTCATCGAGGCCGGGTGGGCCTGCCAAGCCTCGGCCTCGCTCGACGTGAACGCCTCCGCCGCCACCACGCGCCGGCCGCAGGTGTGGGCTACGCTCGCCGCCTCGATAACGCTGTGGGCGGTGTGGAAACCGTAGAGCCAGAACTCGCCCATCGGGACATCGGCCGCCGTGCCCAGAGTCATGTCCGCACAGGGCGTCATGTCGTACGGCTCTATGGATAGCCCGAAGCCGTGGGAGCGACCGAGCTCCTTGAGATGCAGGGCGTGGTTCTCCACGACCAGCTCCTGCGCCGTCAGGCGGAGGTCCCAGAGGAACCGCTCGGAGACCTCGAGGCTCTCCACGACTCGGCCCGTCAAGGCAGGAAGATAGGGGAGGAGGTCGTATCCGCGGCGGCGCCGGAACTCCTCCCGGAAGGCGCCGGTCCAATTCTGAGCGCCCATTTCCCAGCTGTCGATATGGAGGAAGGTCCAACCCGTTCCAGTCGAGGTCTTGCGGGGGCCGATCTCGCGGAGAAGCGCGCCGACGAAGGCGTCGAAGTGGGAATCGAGAGCGGCCTTGTCGAGCTTGTCGCACTCGAGGCCTAGCCCGGGCACGGGAGCGGGCCGGGTGTTGGCGCCGTTGGTCGTCCGGCCGAAGCGCATGACTGTCCAGCGGCCGTCAGGGACGTCCCAGGCGAGGCGCCCGTCCGCTGTGAGCAGGTCGGAGAGATCGATGACCCGGGCGCGCTCGATCGCCGCCCCGGCGTGGAGCGCTGGGTATTCCGCCGGCATCGGCAGGAAAGGCTTCACGCCGGGCTGGGAGGAGTAGGGCGCCCGCACATAAAGCGCCTTTTCGTCGATATCGGCGATGCGGGATTCCCCTGCCGGGGTCGGGAAGGCGAGCACGGCGACATCACGATAGTAGTCGTTTTTTGCCTTCTCCAGCTCATCCGGGAGTGCCCCATCGCCGAAGAAGGCCGGCCGGCGCTGCGGCCGGGGCAGCGGACCTTCGAAACGCTTCGGTCCTGTTATCTCGGTTGCACTCGCGACGAGGTGTTGCATCGACTGTTCCGGAGTGACCCACGGACCGCCGCTCCCGGTCCAGCCGGGCCCGGCGTTGAGGGTGATCTCGAGGCCCAGACGCTCGGCCTCCCTGACCACGTGTTTGAAGAGCGTCCTCCACTCCGGGCTCATGAACTCGACCGGGCCACGCGGGACGCCCACGTTCACCTCGCAGATGACGACGCCGCCGATCCCGGCCTGTTTCATCGCCTCCAGGTCCGCCGTGATCCCGTCGCGGCTCAGGTTGCCGTCCATCCACATCCAGTAGACCCACGGCCGGGCCGAATCAGGGGGAGCTGCGAAACCGCGCTCCAGGAGTGTGGCTTGACTGGGTGCGCAGGCGGCGCCCGCCATACCGAGCGCCAGAACATACAGGACCCGAAGGCATTTCTTCACAGCCATGTCACTTCTCCCTCTTCTTTTTTATTTAAAAATAAGAATAAATTCAACTCTTTCGGGAAGCCGCTTTCTACTTTGTTTATCAAGGCTCGGGGGAGTCCCTAGCGAAAGCCCTCCGCAGCGGAGCGGGCACGGTTCCTCTCGGCTTGCCGAGAGGAGAGCGGAGCGAGGACGGGGAGCGGATTTTTCTCGCCGGGAAAAATTCGTGTCTTTCGCAGGGACTCCCCCGAGCCTTATTTGCCACTCTCCAAGGGGTGTGATAAAGTCTTCCCCTTATGGAACCGGCGGCTGAAAACGCGCCTCCCCGCTACAACCTCGGCTATGTCTGGTTGATCTCCCTTGTCGCCGCCATGGGAGGCCTCCTTTTCGGCTACGACTGGGTCGTCATCGGCGGGGCCAAGCCGTTCTTCGAGCCGTTTTTCAACCTAACCCGCGAGTCGCTCCGCGGCTGGGCCAACAGCTGCGCGCTGCTGGGCTGCCTGGCCGGCGCGGTCCTCTCGGGCGGGATGAGCGACAAGTTCGGCCGCAAGCGCCTGCTCGTCGCGGCCGCCCTGCTGTTCGCCGTGTCTTCGGTCCTGACCGGCTGGGCGTCGAGCTTCAGTTGGTTTGTTGCGTTTCGAATCTTCGGCGGTGTGGCCATCGGCCTGGCCTCCAACCTGTCGCCGATGTATATTGCGGAGGTTGCCCCCGCGCATATCCGGGGCCGGCTTGTGGCCACCAACCAGCTCACGATCGTCATCGGCATCCTGTCCGCCCAGATCGTGAACTGGCTCATCGCCAGGGCCGTGCCGAACGGGGCCACCGCGGAATTCATCCGTCAATCCTGGTACGGGCAGTACGGATGGAGATGGATGTTCACGGCCGTGGCGGTGCCGTCGCTCCTCTTTTTTGTGGGGTCCCTGTTCATCCCGGAGAGCCCGCGCTGGCTCGTGAAAAACGGCCGGCCGGACAGGGCGCGGCGCGTCCTGGCCAAGATCGGCGGCGGCCCCTTTGCCGAAGCCGAGGTGCGCGACATCCAGAGCACCTTGTCGGGGCAGGAGATCCAGCGCGTCCGTTTCCAGGACCTGCTCGAGCCGAAAATGACCAAGATCTTGCTCGTCGGCGTCACCCTGGCCGTTCTTCAGCAATGGAGCGGGATCAACGTTATCTTCAACTACGCCGAGGAGATCTTCCGCGGAGCCGGATACGGCGTGAGCTCGATCATGTTCAACATCGTCATCACGGGCGCGGTCAATCTCCTGTTCACCTTGATCGCGATTCAGACGGTGGACCGTTTCGGCCGCCGGGCCCTGATGCTCGTCGGCTGCGCGGGGATCGCTTTCTTCCATACGCTCATCGGTCTGGGCTACATGCTCCACCTGAAAGGCCCGGTCGTCGTTGCCCCGGTGCTGGCGACGCTGGCCTGCTACGGTTTTTCCCTGGCACCCATCACCTGGGTGCTGATTTCGGAGATCTTTCCCAACCGGATCCGCGGGGCGGCTGTCTCCGTATCCACCTCGGCTCTCTGGATCGCCTGCTTTATCCTGACCTACACGTTTCCGCTGCTCAACGGGGCGCTCGGCCCGGCGAAAACATTCTGGCTCTACGCCCTCATCTGTGCGGCGGGTTGTGTTTTTATTTTTCTGCGCGTGCCGGAGACCAAAGGCAAGACGCTGGAACAGATCGAGCGCGAGCTGGTGGACTGACGGGGAGCAGAGCCGGCGGCCGCCGGCTGCGCCGGCGCGATAGGGATTCTGACCGGGAGCCAACCCCCCGGAGGGGGACGAAACCCGGCGGAGAGGAGTTCCGATGATGAGTTTATCAACTCTCGACGGTTTGAGATGTCTCGGTTTCCGGACGATGACCTGGGTGCTGCGCCTGATTATTGTCTTAGCCGGAGCGGCGCCGATGTTGCCCAGCGCGGTCGGCGCCCAGGAGGCGGCCGCAGACGGCGGCTATGGCGACATGCTCTATCCTTACGTCCATGAGTACGATCAAATCCTCGTCTACAAGATTGCGGTCGACTATTGCCCGGCGAACCCGATGCCGCCCCTGAACGCTGCCCAGACGCTTGACGTCATCCGCCGGATCGACAACCTGACCCGGAACATTCCCAAGATCGTCTACCTCGTCGGCTGGCAGTATCGGGGCCATGACACCGGTTATCCGGCGCTGGACAAAGTCAACGAGCGCCTCAAACGGCCCGAAGATGCGAATGCCCTCGACAGCCTGCGCTGGCTCATGAAGGAAGGTCCCAAATTTCACACGCTTGTCTCCCTCCATGTCAATTTCTCCGACTGTTATCTCGATGACAATCCCCTCGGTCCGTACTACAAAGAGCGCGACATCATCGTCCGCAACGGCGACGGCACCCACCGGCAGGGCTACACGTGGTGCGACCACATGGCCTACCGGGCCAGCAATTTCCGGAACTGGTATCAGGATACGTTTAAAGAGAAGCAGATCGGCCCGCTGTTTGCCATGCTTCCGGAGCTGGCATCTAGTGGAACGCTCCACCCGGACGCCTGGTACAGTATCGACGACCCGTACTATGGAGTCACCGATGCTATGGACTGTGAGGCGATGCGCGAGATGACCGTCTATGTTCGGCGCACCTACAATGTCGACTTGACCACCGAGTTCGACCGCCGGCGGCCCCCCAACACCGACTTCGTGCTCTACCATCCCATGCTCTGGCATATCGCCTGGGACGAGCGGACCCCGCCCGATCCGATGAAGATCCCCTCTTATTTTCTCTCTGGAGTCAACGCCAAGACCTGGTCGAGCTCGGCCGAGACCTTCCAGTCCAAATTTTTTGGGGAAGGGGCCCCTTTCGAGAGCGAAGTTGAAAAGGACCCGGTCAAGATCCCGGGCGGCTTGAAGTCCTTCGCCACGCGAGCCCTCCCCTGGTATTACCTCAACCGGAAGCTCCGCGTCTCGTTTGACGGGCAGACCGCCAGGTTCACGGACGATGTGACCACTTCCTATGCCCGGAAATACGTCATGAAGGTCGGCGCTGATCTCCTCCAGGACGGAAATGATATTTGCATACCGGCCCTCTGGCGGGCGAACAAAGAGGTTGTCGCTTACAGCGCCGAGGGCTACGCGCGCCGTTTCTGGAGGATGCCCGAGGATTGGACGGGAATCCTTAAGGCCGACGTTTACAGAATCACCCTTGACGGCCCTGCCCTCAAGCATAAAGGCCTAGCCATCGCCCTGGATAGGACAATAAACCTGTCGCTGGGCCCGGACGAAGGTGTAAGCATCATCCCTGCTGGCGCCGACCCGAACGCAGATCTTTCCCCTGCGCCGTCAGGGACGGCCGATTTCCTGGGCGAGGACAACGACACGAAGGGCGCTTGGAAAGGAAAATATGGGACCGACGGATGGGTCGTCGTCGGAGCCGGGGAAAGCCTTCCGTCCTGTGCTCGAGTTCAATATGTCAATGGCGCAGAGCGGGTTTGGAATCCGGGAACCCGGGACGTCCAGGCCCTTGAAAAGCCGTCCGGATCCGACCGCATCGCCGCCGCCCGCCTGGCCGTGCTTCATGAGATCATCGACCTTGAAATAACCGACGGAAGCACCCGGGACGTGGCCATCTATGTCGTCGATTGGGACCGGGCGGGCCGTTGGACCGTTGTCGATGTCATCGACGCTGGAACGCGCCAGCGGCTTGATTCCAGAAACCTGATTAACTTCGGATCGGGCCGGTACCTGAAATACCGGGTGAGAGGCCGCGTTCAGTTCCGGATCACGAACGTCTGGACCAAACGCTATCAATCCTCTCCGGACGCCGGCTTCTCCGGGCTGTTCTTCGACCCGTCCCGCTGATTCTAGCGGTGAACCCGGGTCATGCGAAGGATTCGAGCAAGAAAACCAGCGACCGTCCTGCAATACATCCGTTGCCTTGTTTCTCCCTCTGGGCTAGAATGAATAAGCTCGTCTTTCACTGGCAATATCGAGGTGTGATATGAAAAAATCGGCTTCGGCTATAATTATCTTTCTTGGTATCCTCCTTTATTTCGGCCCGGCTCTTGCCCAGAAGATCAAGACTGTCGACGGGGTAACCGTCGTGTCCAACGGCAAGAAACCGGTCCCTGTAAAGGGGCAATCCGCCAAGATCAAGCTGACCGAAGAACTGACCATCGGAGGCGGCGGCATCCCGGACCAATCCTTTTCCCAGGTGGGGACGTTTGTCGTGGACGGAGAGGGCGGCATTTTCGCCCTCGATTTCAAGGAGCAGAAGATCAAAGTGTTTGACCGGACGGGAAAATTCCTCCGCATGTTTGGCAAGCCGGGGCAGGGCCCGGGAGAGCTAGGGATGGCTTCAGGGATTCAGCTCACTGCCGACAACACTCTTGTCGTCGCGGACGCCACCAATCGTCGGCTGGCCCTGTTCAAGCCCAGCGGTGAGTTCATTAAGAACATCCCCATGTCCGGTACGCTGGGCCTGGCCAACATCCTCCTGGATGGTAAGGGGAATTCCATCGGACAGGAGATGGGCTTCGCGGAGGGCAATGCCAGGATGTTCTTGGAGATTAAGAAGTTCGACGCCAACCTCAAACCGCTCTTCTCCCTTGACAAGCTCGAGTTCCCCATCCCCATTCCAGGCTCCGGCGCTAAGATGAATGTCCTGGAAATGATGTCCATCTACCAGTTCGACCCGATGGACAACATCTACTACGGCAGGAATGCGAATTATGAGATCAAAGTTTACAGCCCGGAGGGAAAGCACATTCGGAGCATCCAGAAAGAATATGACCGAGTGAAAGTCACCCAGGCGGATATCGATGAGATGCTGGCGAGGATACCGAACGTAACGCCCGGCGTCAACATCAAGGATATGATCTCCTTCCCCGAGTACTTCCCGCCCTTCCAATTCTTCCTCCTCGACGACAAGGGGCGGCTCTACGTCCGGACCTTCACCAAGGGAAAAGCCAAAGGCGAGTACGAGTTCGATGTCTTCGATGCGGAGGGAAAATTCAGCGCCCAATTCATCACCAAGTCGGACCTCCGGCTCTGGAAAGCCGGCAAAGCCTACGGCATCGAGGAAACAGACGAAGGCTACCAGGTGATCAAGAGGTATGCGGTTTCGACTGAATAGCCGGGGCCCCTCCGCCTACTATCTCCAGATCAGGAGCGCCCCTAAGCTGGCTTGGTCCTATGCGCGTCGTAATCCCTTCGCCCGCTTAGCGATTTTCTTCTGTATCTTTTTATAGGATGGAGGAGGGCCTGTGCGGACCTGTTTTTCATTGACGAACAGGGCATCGGACATCCCCCACTCCAGGATGGCCTCCCGATCGAACGTGTCCACCGTCTTGAAGACGACCCGGTCTCCGAATTCCGAGGCCGCCCGCCTGGCCCGCTCGATAGTCATGTTCATCGCGGGGCACCAGCCGTGGAGCAGAGCCGTGACGGTGACTTTGCCCGGGATTGTCTCCGGAGTCTTCTTCGTCTTGATCCAGCGGGGAGGACTGGCGTCCTCGCTGAAAGG
>Ga0153916_10004597_pt1 | contig 10430 bp, 9 predicted proteins | sample Opewatmetagenome_FD_109642 | JGI IMG/M metagenome (GOLD analysis project Ga0153916, IMG submission 109642) | Freshwater wetland microbial communities from Ohio, USA - Open water 3 Core 3 Depth 4 metaG | ecosystem: Environmental > Aquatic > Freshwater > Wetlands | place: USA: Ohio, Lake Erie, Old...
AACTTGTCTTTCCATTTTTTCATGAATGGAATGTCTTCGTTCTCCTCTCTGAGTTCGTCTGGCAGCATCTCGGGGATTTCGTCTCTTATTGGGTACCAGCGATTGCATTTGGGACAAAGGATGACGCCTTCAACTATCTCATCCTTCTCCTCAAAAACATGCAGTTCTAAAGGGTAGAACTTGTCTATTGGACAAGCCAGGATGTCCAACAACTTGCGTTTGATGTTGCGTCCCTCCCATTGGACTCCCGATTTGGAGTGGTGGGCAATAAAAGGCTTGCTGAGGCTATTGAGTTTTTATGCGCTTCACAATTGGTGGTCTAATTTTCCTCAGCACGCGGTAGCCGCAGTAGGTGCATTTGATTCCGCCGCCACGAAGGTCAAGCTCTTCAGATGAAACGATGGCGCCGCACTTCACGCATTCGTACGCTATGCCGCCCTCGGTTTTAGTCTTTTCTGGATCTGCCATCGAATTGCACCACTCATGCTAGTGTCTGACTTTCCAAACGGTCACAAGCGCATGGACGCCTGATAAGGTAACCACCGAAGCACTGTCTTTTTGAGACCAGTAGATAAGCTCGAAATGAAGCGGCTCGCTCGCTGTTATAGATGTCACCCTCCGACTCTTGCCATATTGCATCATCCCGTACAACGTGGTGCTCTGGCCGAGAGGGTTGTCAATGAGTTCATCTTGTGTAGCCTGACCATCCGAGTTCTTGTCGCTCCAGTCTCTTCCCAAAGAATAGTTGCCGTAGCGTTCATTAGCTTTCAAGTCGTCGAAGGCTATGTTCGCCATCCATCGCCACTTGCTCTCTTCACTGTAACCAATATCATTGCCTGATGAGTCAAACGTAAAAAAGGCCACAACGTAGTCAACCTTGGATGAATATCCTTGGAGACTGCCCATTTTGTTGAAACTGTCTAGCACTTTCAAGGCCTCGGTTTCATTAGACATAAACATCAGTCCTATTTGTTCTATCTGAGTAGCATTGAAAGTTGCATTGTCAGCGAGGGATTTCCTGTCCGAGACTGTTGTGATCCAGTATCCATAGTCCCACCAACTCGCGATAACAGCATCGGAGGGAAGGTTGTAACGCATCCAATTCAATGCGTCAAACCAATCGGGCACAGTCTGATCAGGTTTGACCGGTAGGCTCGCAGCCGCTATTGTAACAGGCACATAGGCCTGTTCAAGAACTCTTGGGAAAGGAGTCCCTCTTACTCGAGATTCGGTGCTGGGAAAAATGAAGGTCATCATAAGAAGCAGGAAAATCAATATCATCAAGCCGGCGCTGAACTCTCTTCCAACATGCCCTTCGCGTGCACGCCCCATTTTGATTCTGAACGTCATGGGTTTTTCTCTCAGAAGAGTTATGAATGGACGCAGAATTTTAGTAAGCGCTAGTGCCCAGAGAATGCATAGAGCTGGAGCAAGAATGAGTGTCAACCTTACAAAGGCACTCGCAAAGTATATGGAAGTCAGACCAAACAAAATGAGATATACGTTGCGATTCGTCGGATTCTGAGTTGCAAAGTAGAATCCAACTGGAATGAACAGTATTCCGATTCCAAGGTCATAATAAAGCGTTCCCCATGCCGCCGGCCTGTGTTCTTGCACTGAAACAACTATTGGATTAACTAGTCGTTCAAAGGGGTTGAGGATCGACTGGTATCTACCTGCAAGAGGCTGTATGTTACCAGTCACGTATAGCGCCGCAAAACCAACTATGCCAGCCGCCAATATTCCTACAACGAAGATGGTTTTCATTCTAGTGGTTTCCAGATGGCGCCTAATTTCGAAGGCGCACAGAAGAGCGAAGACTCCGAACACGGCCAGATTAGTGGTCTCAAGCAGGAATCTGTATCCTAGCAGATGAGGTATGTTTACGGCAATAAACAATGCTATAGCGTAAGTTGTGCCATATGCGATCAGGAGACGAGATGAGTATCGTCTCAGCAGCAACAAAACTACGACGAAGACCAATGTCAGGCCAACTGGAAACCGAGAGGCGCCCCACGCAGTGAACAAGTAACCTAGCGTCAGACCAGCTGCGGTAGAGTAAAGAAGGCTGTTTTTAATCGGTCTCTCATTGTCTATTGCTCGGAGGAAAAACAGCGAGTATAGGATGATGCTGAGGATTCCGACGGTTTCATCATCGAAGAATCCAAGCGAAGTTCTGCCAATGTGAGATCCATTCAACGCTAGGAAGAAGGCAGCAAACAATCCCACTTCCTTGCCACCTATGTCCTTACCCCAGAAGAAAATAGCTAGACACGTGAGAACCGCCATAATCACTGGAAACATAATTACGAAGTTATAGATGGGATCAGAGGTTAACGGGTCAGCTCCGGATGCAGGAATCATGGGCACGCCAAGAGCGTTGAATATGTTGTAGAGTGTTGCTGCGGCTATAGGAAGCCCTGGAAAAGATGTGAAAGCGACGTCTCGTCCCCATGGCCACCAGCTCATTGTGTCATGCCATGTTGTCCAGTGGAGATAGCCATTTTGTACAATATCCTTGGTCAAGCGATATTGGTAGTAAGGGTCGAATTCTGATAGGTAATAGCCCCACCGCATTGGGAGCAGTCTGACAGTGAAGGCAAGAGTAAGAATGAGGATGAGCAGAGAAAGCTCCAGCAAGAGCGTATGTGTTAGTTTCGCGCGGAAAAAACCCAGTCTCCCGAATGCACTCCCAAGGTTCTCGCGGCTTAGTAGCTTACGTAACTTGCTCACGAAGTCATGCTCCTTCTGCATGATGAAAATGAGGCGGCTTTTTATTTAGTTTGTGGTAGGGGATCAGAAGCTTCTGAATGAGGAATCAGATGCCTAGAACATAACTGCTGCACTTTCCGAAGTAAGGCTTAATTAGGAATGGTGCTCAACAAAGGTTCAGGGTTGGAGAGGATCTATGGAAAGAGAGAAACCTTTAGGTTTGATACCTTTCATTGGATGCGTCATCACCATGATCTCTGTGTTGCTAATCCTCGCAGTAAACCTCTACCTAGAGGACAAATCTGGGGCGATCTATCGCTCCCAGCCACTGGCAAATCTCGTCGGAATAATTCTGCTGATCTTGGGATTGATCTTGATTTATGCAGGATCGAAATGAAAGCAACCGACAGTCAGAGCATCTTGAGTTGAGAAGCTAGTCTCATGTCTTATCTTGAAGCTTAGGCGCGGAGGATTCTTCACCGCCGCCTACCCATTCAGTGTATGTGTTGTCCACAATATCTACCTTGAAGCGTATGCCGTGGCGGCGAAGAATGTTTCTTGCCCTTTCACTCTTTTCTGAGGACTTTCCATTGAACTTCATTGATTCAAGATCGACCACGGCGGCGTCTATGCCAAGCTTGTAATCATTCTGAAGCACTATCCCCAGATCCCAAGTATTGTCGATCCGCTTGACAATCTTGAGTTTTTCTTCAATTGGCAGTTGTCTGGGGTAGCAGTTGCCCCTGATTACCCTGCAAGGAGTACCCGCTGCCAAACATCCTGATGGGACATTCTTCGTTACTACGGAACCAACCCCGATTACAACATTATCTCCAATAGTAACATTAGGAAGAATTGTGGCCCCCGGTATCCAGACATTGTTTCCTATCGCTATTGACCCGAAGTCAACTGGGAATCCCTTCAGAGCCGATTGGTAGGCTCCGTGTGTGTATACGTTGGTGAAACGTCCCATTCCGACTTCGTTGCCGATCTTTACCTCCATTGCAGTGTTAATTATGCTGTAAGATCCTAGATGGAACCAGTACCCGGTTGTGAGTTTTGAGGTTTTTTCAAAGCATCCTCCTCCTCCGATTTCTGCGTCGTGGTTGCTGTAGAACTCCCGACCGATTCTGATATCTCGCCCTCTTATTCGGTTGCTTTCACCTATTATGGAGTCTCGTCCAATCTCAAGGTACTCCGAAACGTCAATTATGGTACCGCTTCCTAGAACCGTGCCTTCTCGTATTACAATCTTTCCACCTTTGATGGATACGCCTTGTCCTATCTTGACTCCTTTCTCAAGGATCAGCTTTTCAACGTGAGGAAATCCCTTCAGTTCCGATCCTCCTTATCTCTCGGATGATTTCGAAGGCTTCAGCATATTTTGCCCCGATCCTGACTCCACGTTCGATTGCGAGGCCTCTGATGTATTCCTCGGTCAAGTAAGGCGTTTTTTTCGCGATTTGAGACTTGAGGCACTTAATGGCTTTCATCTTCTCTTCAATATGTCTCTCTTCAAGTTGATAGAACAAATTCAGTTTCATCGGATGGAGTTCAGTCCATGGAAAATCATACCCATAGATCGAGCAACAGCTTTTGAAAGCCCTCAAAGATTCTCGGTTCACTACCTCGTGATCTTGATGTGTATCGGTTGTTGAAGGAACAAAAACAACATCAGGTCTTATTCGGTTTCTCAGGTCAATCAGTGCGTCCAGTATTTTCTGTCTGTGTTCTTGAAACCTTCGGACTGGAAACCGCCCAATATGGACCTTTTGCGCGTCTATGCCTAGAATCTTGGTCGCGAGCTTTGTTTCAGTCTCAACCGTGTCTTTTGGAAAGCCTGGCATGAGTGATTCGCTAGCTATGCTCAGCCCAGCATAGAATACTTGATCTTTGGCTTCGAGAATTCTGAGGATGGTGCCGCCCGCGATGACTATGGCATCATCAGTGTGACTTGATACCATGAGAACCTTCATTTATCGTCCTTTCCTACGATGTGGGCTGAAGCTAAGGTTTGCTGATATAATAAGGATTGTGTCCACCTCATTGTTTTTCTCTGACGGCTGTGCTACTGCACAAGAGATTCCTATATACGTCGAATGCTTCAGCATTTTGCCTAACTCAACTCTAACTCAGGATATTGTGACTCAAGGCGAACACAGGTTGCCAGCAAGCGGAGGGTTTAACTGCGGAGATTTGTTGAATCCTTTGCAGAATGTGAAGAGAACCTTGAGTCACCCTCCTTGCGGTGTCGTGGTAATCGCCTTTAATGAAGAAAAGGCGATTGCCAAATGTCTGAGGAGCCTCAGAAATCAAACCGTACCGGTTTTCATAGTTGTTGTAAATGATGGCAGCACAGATAGAACTGCTGAAGCTGCCTCGAGGTTTGCAGATGTCGTTGTTAATCTGCCTCGTCACGAAGAGAGCTGGACTGGGAGACCTGAGTTGGCAAGAGTCTTCAACGCTGGATTTAGGGCGTTGAAAGAAATCAAGACTGAGTACGTCATGATTAGCGGGGCTGACGATGTTTACCCTTTGGACTACGTTCATAATGTCATGACTAGGATGATGACGAAACACATAGTCTTGGCCTCCGGAGTAGCCAAAGGTGAGACGTCTCGTTCATTATCACCAAGAGGCGGAGGGCGGCTCCTTGACACGGATTGGTTCAGAGGAGTGGGATTTCGATACCCTGAAAACTACGGTTTCGAAGTCTATTTAGTTTACAGGGCTCTTTCTGAGGGCAAAGGTGTGAGTATTTTTCCGGATGTAGAGTTCGGGATTTCCAGAAGAACTCACATCTCCAAGAGAAAATCGTATTTGTGGGGAATGGGCATGAAAGCTCTCAACTATTGGTGGCCATATGCCATTGGTCGGGCTTTCTTGGTAGGGGTCAAGCATCCGGCGAACGGGTTTGCGATGCTGAAAGGATACTTCTCCAGTACCCCACGTCACTATGACGACATCAAAGAATTCGTACATGAATTTCAGAAACGTATGATCATAAAACGATTACTGGAGATTCTCTAGGATCTGTGGAACGCGAAAATGTAGCATTATTCGTGTCTTGTTTCGCGCTCTATATTAATGCGTTCGCCAGCAATTACAGTTGGCGCGATAGGAGAACTACAAGAAATGCGCGGTGACAAGTGAGCATGCCTGGCATATGCGCGATGACATCCAAAAATGTGATTGAAAAAGATCTGTTTCTGTCCACAATTGGATCTCTGAAGCATGAGAATTTCCAGCTTGTCGATGAGTATTACTCTGAGCATTTCGCCGGTGCAAGGATTCATCTTGGGATTTTCAATCCTGCGAAACAGCCTCTTTTTAACGAGAATAGATCAGTCTGCGTTTTGATCGATGGCAGAATATACGGGGATTCAGAAAGGGCAGATCCAGAATACTGCTTGGAATCATATGAGGAAAATGGAGTCAGCTTTATACCAAGGCTGAACGGCAATTTTGTCTTGCTTATACACGATTTCGAGAACAACAAAACCATAGTTGCCAATGATAGATTCGCCTTTCGTACTCACTACTATGCAGTGAACAATGGAGTCTTCACGATTGCACCTGAACCAAAGGCGATATTGAAGGATAAATCCTTCAAGGAGGAAATCGACGACTATGGGTTGACCGGTTTTCTCTCATTTGGAGACTTCTTCGGCGACAGGACTTTGTTTATGGGAATACACACTGTCGAACCTGCATCAATATTGACTTTCGACGGGGATACACTCTCTACAGAGAGGTACTGGAGATACTCATATCTTCCAGATTATTCAAAGACAGACGAACAGTTTGTGGAAGAACTTGTGGAACGTTTCAAGCACGCAGTAAGAATTCGAACAAGGGACCCCCTAAGATATTCCGTAACATTGAGCGGTGGTCTCGACTCTCGGACCGTTCTTTCCACTGTTGTCTCAGAAACAGACAACCCTGTAGGAGCTATCACATGGGGAAATCCAGAGTGCATCGAAGCAAAGATTGCGAAGCGTGTCACAAATAGGCTGAGGATAGGGAACCATACAATAATAGATATCACACCCGAGCTTGTACTAGAGTACGCTGAAAAGGAAGTCTTCCTCACCGATGGGCATAGCTACATTGGCGAAGGTTATGTATATCCTGTAATTAGAGAAGCAAAGAAAACTACAGACGTAATAATCGACGGCTTTGCCTTGGATCTAACGTTGGGTGGAGGATATCTCACCTCAGACATAGTTCATTTCAGAGGAAAAGATTTCCTGAGTTCGTTACTGAACAGCAAACCATACGTCCGATACTTCTATGCCAACAACGGTCTAAGGCTGCTACTCAAACCGAGCTACTATGAGGAAGTGAAAGATATCCCATTTAGTCTGTTCAAGGCTGAATACGACAAAGTTCAGTCAAAAGAATACGGAAACATATGCGAGGAATTCGCTATCAACGTGCACGTTGCCTACACGCAGGTTGGCGACATAACTGTCAGAAACTTCGTTGAAGTGACGCACCCAACAGCAGACAACGATCTGATTGACCTCATATTGACAATACCACCGGGGAAAAGGCTGCACCATGGCATCTACAGAAAATTCCTGAAGAGAATAGCACCAGACATGGCAAAGATAACGTACAACAAAACTATGGTGCGACCAGATCTGCCAATCTTTCTGTGGGACGTCTTCTCCAAGTACAACACTGCAAAAGCCCTTCTTAGGAACAAAATACGAAAGTATACTGGAGGAAGGCTCTACTCAAAGGAAAAAAGAAGCTATGTCAACTTCTTTCAATGGTTCCAAACAGACGAGAATTGGAGGAACTTCTTCAGGAAAATTCTGATTGAAGAACCGCCGAAGAACGAGCTCTTCAACAACGACTACGTGCATGATCTGCTGGAACAGCAACTAAATGGGGCAAGAAACAACGTTGGGAAGCTTCTTTTCATTACAACAATCTACATGTTCTTGAGAGATATCTTCAATAGCAAGTAGGATGACATACGGCATGAATCCTTGTATAGTTAGCTCCTCGTCTAGGAAGGCTTGAATGTGCATTTCCTCTTGACACGTCTTCCGAACGACAAGTATGTTAATGCCATGACTTCGACTGGTGCCGCGATCAGGCTGCGCTCGCATTGCTTAATCGATGATATATCTTTTCCCAATTCTTCATTATTGTATCCTCATTGAGATAGTCTAGTGCGTACTGCCTTGATTCCCTGCCGATTTTCTTTCTAAGGACCTCGTCGTTTAGAAGTGAGGCCACTTTGTCAGCCAAATCCCTGTAATCGAGCTGCTTGTACATCAAGCCTTTGAACCATTTGTATGACTTGAAGCTTGCACTATCGCTCAAGATCTGGGGTATTCCGCAACTCATTGCTTCTCTGTTCGTTTGACCTATACCAGTACCCTTCGGTCTCTTGAATATTCCACCCCTATCGTATGCATAATCGGATAGAGTGTCAACTATAACGTCAACGCTTGCAAGATACTTTGGCATAGCTTCTCTGGGAACTCTGCCAATGAATAACACATTCTCAACTACTCCTAGCTTTCGAGCAAGTTCCATCAACTCCTTTTCCATGGTTCCTCCTCCGAGAAGAATTAGCTTGACGTTTGGAATTTCCTTCAACACATATGGTAATGCCTTGATCAAGATGTCAACGCCATATCTAGGTTCCCAAGGGTATGCGTTAATCACGCTATAGAAGTCCGTTATACCCAACTGCGCCCTGAGGCGCTCATCTTTTGCTTGCGGAGAGAACTCGTTGGTATTTACAGCCCATTCCTGCAGAAGTATCTTGCTACTATTACAGCCAAGTTCTTCAACTCTCTCTTTTAGCATTACGTCGGAGACGTGCACTAAGTCTGCTTTTCTCAGGGATGCCCTGACCATGAGGTTCTTTATTCTTGATGTTTCGGTTGCTGTTGTGACGTCACCGCCCATAACGGTTAATACGAAAGGATGGAAACCGCTCAGGAGACCGATAGCTCCATGGTGCGTAGCATAGAAGCTGTGAAGAACATCTGGTTTTATCTTTGTAATCAGCATTCTGGGTTTGAGGAGCCTTAGTGGAATCTTGATCTTCGAAGGAGAGATGTAATGTACTGTTACATTCTTGATGGCTGACTCTGTGAAAGTCAGCAGATGAACGTCGAACCCTCTGTCGGCAAAATACCCGAGCCATCTTACGGTATGAACGCTGGCACCGTTGGCTACAAATGCGATTGTTAAGCTAATTCTGACCACCATCATTATTATCGAGTTGCAGTATGCTGTTCGGATCTACGTCTGTGACCCTTGCAGGCACCCCGATTACAACGACATTAGATGGGATGTTCTTAGTAACAACGGAGCCCAGACCTACAACCACATTGTCACCAACAGTCACGCCATCCCTTATTACGGCACCAGGAGACACCCACACATTATTCCCAAGTACAACGCTTCCACACAATACTGCATTAGCTATGATACGGCAATTTTTACCAGTGACAACGTTGTGAGCAATATGGCATAGATTATCTATTTTTGTTCCTTCTCCAATGATAGTGTCTCCAAGGGTGCCCCTGTCAACACATGTGCTCGAACCTATGTAGACATCATCTTTCAGAACTACCGTTCCATAATGCGGAAAGTTGACCAGCATTCCTTTCTCGTATCTAAAGCCGAACCCGTCAAAACCAATCACTGCGTGTGGCTTGACAACAACGTTCTTGCCTATTCTGACATCCTTGTGTATTATAGCAGATGGATGGATTCTGAACTCAAGTGTCTGTGGAAAATTCCTTTGAAGAAGCTCAACAAAGTATGAATAGGCGTCATCGACAATCACCAGCGCCCTGCCTGGGACGTCGAACTTCCGAGCAACTTTCCTCGAAGGCTTGATGTCTGTGATTACAACAGCTGCCTGAGTTTCCCCAAGTCTATCGACAGCATCTTGCCTATTCTTAGAGCAGAAAGTTATCGTTGAGGGCTCCGAATAGAAGATAGATGACACCCCAACAAACGATGCAGTGCGGTCTCCTATCACCATCGCTTTGGGGCCCATCTGTGAAATAACGTCTGATAATTTACGCGCTTTCATTTCACTCACTTCGGCATGGTGTTCAGTATTCTCTGATAATCGCCTAGAACAGAATTTATGGCATCTCTCAGATGATAGCTAATGCTGTTTAGATAACCCCCACCTTTCGGCATCCACTGTTCGGGGTGAATGACTATTTGAAGCGGAAACTTCCTTGCGCCTATGACAAACTGATACGGATCTTTGCCGCGCCACGCATCAACGTTTGGATATACTCGTAGTGAATCTGAGAGATATCTGTCTGGAGAGAAAAAATCTGGAGAATACGCGTTAATGTATCCTTCAAAAATAGGATATTTCCCAGTGATTGAAGGATTGTGAAGACTGATTGACTGGACTGATTCACCACATACTCTCGATAGGGCTGTCGCTTCGTCAGCTACATATTTCTGCATTGTCTTATCAGAGGCATCAGGGTATGTGGTTGGGTCAAAGTGCAGACCGATCTCAAATTTGTTCTGCGCTAGAAATCGCAGTATCCTCCTTGATCTCCTAGAGAAGGGGTTGTAGGTATCTGCTCCCATCATCACGAACACTGTTGAGCGAACACCAAGACTTCGCTCAATCAGAGCAATTCTGTAGACGCTCTGCAGATTGAGATCAGCGTCATGCCTCAGGATAATGCATTTCTTCGTAGCCCCTG
>Ga0153916_10004598_pt1 | contig 10430 bp, 8 predicted proteins | sample Opewatmetagenome_FD_109642 | JGI IMG/M metagenome (GOLD analysis project Ga0153916, IMG submission 109642) | Freshwater wetland microbial communities from Ohio, USA - Open water 3 Core 3 Depth 4 metaG | ecosystem: Environmental > Aquatic > Freshwater > Wetlands | place: USA: Ohio, Lake Erie, Old...
CCTTATTTCTCGGCGGGCTGCTTGTCCTGCTTCTCTTTGTTTGGCTTGGATTCATCCTCGTCGTCGTCCCCGACTCCCTCGATCCCCTTCTTGAACTCGGTCACGCCCCGGCCGAGGGATCGCATGACGCTGGGCAAGCGGTTGCCGAAGAGCAAGAGCACAATGACAAGGACAATCAGCCAGTGAAAGGCGCTCAAACCACCCATTCAAAGGACCTCGCGGAGTTAGAGGCTACAAGGTCTTCCCCTCGCCGCCCGTCGGGCCAAACCCGACCCGCTCAAGCCGGCCCCGTTCGGCGTGCAAAATCAGGCAGGAAACGTCTCTGCACTCAATTCTAATGACCCCACCGGCAATGTCAAAGGTTCCAGCCCCTCGGGCCAGGGAATTCTCGGGGGCGACGCAACATAGCCCTATCGGGCGGGGCGGCTCGCCACGGCCTTCGTCTCACGGAACGGAAGGAAGCGGTAGAAGGACTCCAGGCACAAGGCCGAGAGCGCAGTCGAGTACACCCGACCCCCGTAGCCATCCCAGCGGGTATTGGGGTCCCAACTGCCCGCCACGGCGCCGGTAGTCCTTTGGGTGGTGAGGAGTGTCTGTTGGAGGGCTTGCGTCCACTGGTTCCAATAGGCACCTTGGAGCTGGAACATGCCCAGGGTGGCATAGTACCAGTAGTAGAGGTTCGGATACCCTTCTCCGGGCATCTCGGCCAGGAGAAAATCGCCGGCTTCCCTGGCGGTGGGGCTATCCGGAGAGAGCCCGAGAAACACCCGACAGACCAGGGCTTCGGCGGTCATGGTGCGGCTGACCGGCTCACCCGGACGGTAGGCGGCCAGGCCCCGATAGCTCCCGGCCGAGACGGTGTCGAGGAACAGGGCTGCCCGGTGCCAGGCCTGCTCGGGGACGCGGACTCCCGCCAGTTGGGCGCTCTTGAGGGCCATGACCTGCCAGCCGAACTGGCTCATGTCGCCCGGCTCTCGGAAGCGATAGCGCCAGCCGCCCCCGATGGGGTCTTGGACTGCCAGGGTGTAAGCGACGGCACGGGTGAGCGGCTCGCGCAGGTCTTCGTCGCCGGTCATGCCGAACAGTTCCGCCACGGCCAGGGTGGCCATCCCGTGGCAGTACATGAACTCGAAGGTCTCCGCCTGGCCCGCCAGGTTGCCGTCCTGTGCCTGCGCACGCAGCAGGTATTGAAGTCCGCGGCGAGCCGCAGATTGGTGAGGGCCGTCGCGGTGGGTGTTTCCCGATGCGGCGAAGGCCAACAGGGCCAGGCCGGTGATCCCTGTGTCGGCGCGGCTCCCCGCGCCCAGACGATCCCGGCCGGCCTCCATCGTCTCCCGACCTCCGCCGTGCTTCCGGGCGTTCCAGCGGCCGTCGGATTCCTGGTTGGCGGCGAGCCATCCGAGCGCTGCGGCGACCGCCGCTTCGGACCTGGGATTCGCGCCAAGACTGGCCGCTTGCCGGGCGCGATCGGGGGCCGTGCGGAGCCGGTAGATTTCTGGGGTTTGGCGCGGCCCTGCGGGGCGGGGATTTCGCGGGGGTTGCGGCCGATCGCCGCTCGCCCCGCCCGCTCCGGCCTCGGAATCGCTCCCCAGCGGACGAGGCAGCTCGGTGCTGAGCGTGTTCGAGGGACGCTCTCCGATACTTTCGCGGGAGACCGCTTTCCAGGTGCCGGGCGCCTCGATCAAGTCGTCCCGCGGCTCAGTCGGCGGTCTGTCGGGCGTCGCTTTGGCCTCGGGGAGGGCGGCTTGCGTGTCGGTCGGCGGCGATCGCGGCGGCGGCGCCGGCGATTCCGCCGCGGACGCGTGCTCCAGGGCCGCCGGTCGGACGGGGACGGAGACGGGTCGGCGGGCCTGGCGGTCGGGCGGCTGCGCGGCCCGAGGCTCCGCACGGGCCGACCCCGCGCGGGGCCCCGCCACCGGCGGCGGCTGGGCAGACACCTCCCACGGCTTCTCTTTCCCGGCCGCCGCTTTCTCCGACGAGTCCAGCCCAAAGGGCGGCAACGAGGCCCTCTTGTCCTCCGGCAGCTCGTCGCCGGCCAGCGAGACGCGAATCTCCGGATCGCTTGCCGGCGGCGAGAAGGTGACGATCGTCAAGGTGGTGGAGAAAACGGCCAGCCACGCGTGGATCAGGGCGGAAAGGATCAGGCACTTTTTCACGACCCGCGACCGGCCCCATCGGGTCGTGACCAGCACGAGCAGCGCCGCGCCGATTCCCGCCAAGGTGAGCCACAGCAGTCCGAGCAGGAACCCGGCGCCGGCAAGAGGATTCCAGAGGCCATAGAGCGGCCACGTGCCCATCGGTCACTTCTTTTGCGGAGGCATCGGCATCACGGATATTCCCAGCTCCCGGATCCCCGCCTGTTTACAGGCGGTCAGGACCTCGGCGATCCGCTGGAACTGCCCCTGGGCATCTCCGCGGACCAGCACGCCCGGGTCGCTCCGCTGGCTCCGCGCGGCGTCGAGCCTGGTCCCCAATTCGTCGAGCGTCACCGGGGCGCCGTCGAGGGTCAGGGCCCCGTCGCGGTAGACGTTGACGATCTGCCGCTGCGGCGCCGCGGCGAGGTTGCTCGCGGTGGTGACGCGGGGTATCTCCAGCCCGATCTTGCGCTCCATCTCCGTGAACTTCGTTCCCAGGAGGAAGAAGAGGATCAACTGGAACACCACGTCGACCATCGGCGTCATGTTGATCGACGGCTCGTCGTCGAGGTGCGTTTTCAGGGGCATGACGGGTCTCGCTCTTGGGGCTTGGCCGGGTCCTCCCGGCGGCGCGCCGGTCAGGCCGCGGCGTCGCGGCGGGGACGCCGGGATCTCGCCACCCGCGCTTCTTCACTGCGGCCCTGCATCTCCTCGGCAGAGATGAGATGCACCAGCTCCTGGCCGAGCGCGTCGATGTCCGTGATGAGGTGATCCACCCGGCTCACGAACACGTAGTAGACCAACAGGGCCGGGATGGCGACCACCAGGCCGAAGGCGGTCGTCAAGAGGGCCTGGCTGACGCCTTTGGCCAGCAGCTCGGGGCGGCCGAGGGCGTCGCTGACGGCCACGGCGTTGAAGGCCTGGATCATGCCGAAGACCGTGCCCAGCAGCCCGAGCAGGGGCGCGATCGTGGAAACGGCGCTGAACACGCGGAGGTATCGGCGGAGTCCGTTGGTGGCCCGCTCTCCGGCGTCGATGATGGCCTGCTCGACCTCGACGGCCGGGCGTCCCCACTTCCGCACTGCGCCGGCGAAGACCGCGGCCACGGGACTTTCGTTCTCCTCGCAGAGGGCAAGCGCCTGCGCGCGGTCGAGCTCCCCTTCGCGGACCTGCTGGAGCACCCGCGTGACGAAGGGCTTGGGAATGACCCGGCCCCGGCGAAGACTGATCAGGCGCTCGAACACGAACGCCAGCAGCACCAGCGAGCAGAAGGCGATTGGGTACATCAGGACCCCGCCCTCGCGCATGATGCGGAACACGTTGCTGGTGGCGATCAGCTCCTCGTCGCCGGCTGCGGCGTCGGCCTTCCCGCCCTTGGCCGCGGATGGGCCTCCCGGGGCGCCGTTTGCGCCGGACGGCATGGCCTGGGTGCGGCTCTGAGTGACCAGGACCGCCAGCAGGAGGACAAGCGTGACGGCGCGAAGCCAGGTTGCCCAACCGGGCCGCGTCTTCCTTCCTCGGGTCGCATTCATCTTGGTCCATCCTCTAGAGATTTCCGGGGCCGACCGCGCCAAGAAACGGCCTCGGCGGCATTGGCCCCAGGACCGCTGCCGCCGGAAGCTCCCGCTTGGCTTTGCCTCTTCTGGCCGCATCGCCGCGGATCTACGGAGACGGCCCCGTCCCGGGATCGACGTTTCCGACCATGTGCAAGTGGTCGTGGTCGATGTAGATCACTTCCTGGCGGTCCTCGTTGGTCACGGTATGGGGAACCGGCCAACCCATCCGGGTGACTTCCGTGAAGTACACGGTGCACCTGAATTGGGCGTGGTGCAACTGGGCCGGCCCGACCAACGGGTAATCGCGGGGCGGATCGATGAAATCGGCGATCGGCTCCTTGACGATCCGCACGTTGCTCCGCTGCGTCTCGTACAAGAACGGCAAGCCTCCTTCCACCGGATGAGAACGCTCCAGCACCCGCATCACTTCGTCGTCGGACGGCGTGTCCAGCGCGATCGCCGGGACTCCCGGGGCCAGCGGCTCCAAGATCGGCACCTTGGCATACCGCTCATTCCACCAGGCCTTGTCTTCCATCTCCTTCTGAAAGTACGGAGACAGCGGAATCGGAACACCCAGCGGATAGCCGAGCCTGGGCCCATAGGTCGAGACGCAGCCGCTGGAGAACACCAGGGTCACCAGGATCAGGCCAACTGCGGCAGTCAGAAATCGTCTGTGGATCATGGAAAACACCTCGACTGATGGGTCCGAGAGGCGATCGTAGGAATAGTTATCGTGTCAAACTGCGCCAAACTTGCGGGTTTTTCAGGTCGTAGCAGATATTCCACGAAATTGGCCTCAAGCCGAGGACGCCAGTAGTGCTTCTTGACCCCGCCAAAGGTGGACTGTCCTGCCTGCAACGATCGCGGGCTCATCGTAAGGAGGGTCCCCGCCCAACAAAAAAGCCCCCAAGCGGAGGGTCCGCGCGGGGGCTTCGTCGGAACGATTTGGTCTAGTGCCGGAAGGGGCGGAACAGGCCGGACAACATCCCCTTGCTGCTCCCGTCGTCAAAATTCAGGTTCCACCACCCGTCGTGCCACTCCAAGACCACCTTACGCCAGCCGAGCGGCACCTGCGGGTACGGATAGAACGGTCCGATGTACGGCCAAGCGGTTGGCGAGTATTGCTTGGGGTACGTTAGGGCCGCGTAATTCGGGTAGGCGGCGTAAGTGGGCCAAGCGTAGTTAGGCAAGTTAGGATGGTCGTACTGAACTCCTCCCTGACCGGCGGGAAGGGGCGCCCCGTGCGAAGCCGGCTGCGGCGCAGCCGCGGCAATGGGCATGGGAGCCCCCGCACTGGCCGCCGCAGGAGCTGCCTGTACGTAGGCGATCGGCAGCGGCCGCGACCCCCTCGGCGCTACGGTCTGTCCAACCGGCGTCGAGTGCGACGCAGCGACCGGCTGCGGCGCGGGCGGTTCGGGGTCCTCCGCCGGCGCTCTCGGCGGTGCCAGGGTCGGCTCCTGGAGCGCCGTCACGTTGACCTGTGGGACCGGGCTGGGGGCAAACAGGGTTCTTACCCTGTCCGCCCGCCCTATCGGCTTGGGTGTCTCCACCACCGGCTCGGAGCCAGCGACCGGCAACTGCATCTGCGACCCCCTCATCTCGCGAGAGACCGGTCTGCGATGCTGTTCCGCCGCCAGCGCGCCGTCCACTTGTTGCAGCGGCGCCGCGGCAGGCGGCGGCTGGCTCGCAGCCGGTGCCGCAGGCGCCTGTTCCGAGGCAACGGCAAGGTTGTTGACCACGCGGGTCACCCCCGGAGTCTTGTACACCAACTGGAGCGCCGTGTTCATCTGTTCCCGGCTGGCGACTTGCCCCCGAAGCCACGCGGTGCCCTCCTGATACTTCACTCCGATTTTGTAACCGTGCAGCAGGCCGCTGTCCCTGAGGCTGGCGGCAATCTGCTCGGCAACCTCTTGGTTCCCTGCCAACGCCCACGTGGGGACCAAAGCGGCAGATGCGGCGACCACCAATCCAACTAACAAACGTCGCATGCCTTCCCTCCTGTTAGTAACAACCCGGTGGTGGGTCACCACGGAGAACGGGCGCGTCCTGGGACGCATCCGTTCGCCCCGTCGATCCGCCGGCACTCCAACTCACCAAGCCGGCGGTTCTGGACCTCGGGCAGTCTTGTGTTGTCTCCTTACGACCCCAGCAACAGGACCAGCCGGAGGATGGGTAGAGGGGCCGCCGTCGTCGGCAAACAGTCCATGGCGGATTGTCGCGCTCGGGCCCCCCTGCGCAACTTCCGTGTCCGCTGATTGCTGCCTGATTATAGGTTTCGGTTCAGGACTGTGCGGAAAGGAAGATTTTTTTCGATTTTGCCACGCTTTGGGAGCATGCCGCGGGAAGGGAATGTTTGGGAGAACGCGCAAATTCCTTTTCTACAGAAAGTTGCGCCGGTGTGGCCGACCCCAGCGGAATCCCGGGCCCCCCCTTTCGGTCAATCTCCCGGCAGAACCGTCGCCTGCTTATCCTCGTCCTCGTCGTGGCTAACGTCGAGACAAGGCGGGCGAAACTCCTTTGTCGGCAATCAGACCAAGAGAAGCAGGCTGGGCAACCCGGTTCCCCCCATCTACCACTCCCTCAGGTGGCTATGGACTCCGCAATCGTACGTGGTGGTCAGCACCATCACCGAGAGCGTCGTTCCCGAGGCAAGCCACCACCCGGATGCCATGCTTACCAAGACCGCGGTGCTCAGCCCCACGAGTCCAAGACAGGCAATAAAGAGCCATTGGCAGGCGGTTCGGCCGGTTGCCCCGTCGCTCCGCCTTGCCGCCAAGGCGCTGAGAAAGCCGAGTGCCTGGATCGCCAAGAGACACAGGACCGTGGCCAGACTCTGTAGACCGATCGGCGACATAAGATCCCCCAAGTCCTTTCGGGGCAAGCTCCCAGGGCATGGCTTCGCTGTGCTTTAAGCCTTGGGGCAGCCAATGACCGCAGCCGTTGCGTCCGCCCTGGAGCGATTCGCATGCCAAGCACGAACGAATCGGCCTGCGGCTCACGCTCGGCAGCGTAACATCCGGGCAGTGAAGGGCTTAAGAGCTCGTTCGCGCCGGCGGAGAAGGCCGGAAGCCATTTGTCGCAAACGGGTGTGACCGCGGCGGATGTAAATCCTACAAGCCGCACGGCCATAGACAGGAGTAGCCACTCCTCTCCGGCGTGCCGGCCCGTTAGCGGGCGAGCTTCTTCAACTCGTTGGCCAGTTCCGTGGTGCTGATGTTCCGGTTGACCACTTTGCCGTTCTGATCGACGAGGATCATCGTGGGGAGCGTGAGTATCCCGAGCTCCACGGCCGGACGGCTGTCCAGCCCACCCTCCTCGAAGATCTGCGTCCAGGGGAGTGGGCTCTCCTTGAGGTAACCGGCCATCGCCTGGGGGTCGTTGTCCAGATTGATGCCGAGGACGGCGAACCCGGCACGGCCGTATTTGTCGACCAACTCCTTGAGCATGGCCATGTCCGCCTTGCACGGCTCGCACCAGGTGGCCCAGTACTGGATCAGGACGATCTGGCCGCGGTACTTGGCCAGCTCCACGACCTCCCCGCTCGGACTCTTTCCTTGGAACTCGAGCACCTTGCCGACGGACTCCAGCCGACTCCGGGCGCCAGCAGCCTTCCTGGCGGTCGCCGTGTCGGGGAAACCCTGGACGATCCGGCCGTACCATTTCTTGGCTTCCTCCTCCTGGCCGGCGAATTCCTGGGCGATCGCCAGTTGGAGCATGGCCTCGGCGGCGTCGGGACTCTGGGGATACTCGCCCACGTACTGCTCGAGCCTCTTGAGCCACTCGGTCTGGATCTTGGCGAAATCGGCCCCCCGGGCCTGCATGCTCAGGCCGTACTCGGCGGAAATCTGGCGGAACCGCACGTAGGCGGCCAGTTGCCGGTCCCCTTGTGTCTTTTGAAGCCTCTCCAACAGTGTTTCCAGCCGCTTAGCCCCGTCCGGATAGGTCCCCGACTGGACGGCGGCGCTGATCATGTCCGCCAACTGCCGCAGCCAGGCGCCCCGCTCTTCCGGTTTGCCGGCCTCGCCGGCCATCCGCTCCAGCAGATCGGCTCGCTTGGCGTTGAATTGGGCCTGTTGTTCGGCAGTCGTGGCACGTCCGGCCGCGGCATCGAGTTTCTCGAGCTCCGAGAGGATTTCCTGCATTTGTGCGCTCGGCGCGCTGGCCGCGGCCACCTGCGAACGGTTGTTCTGGGGGGCGCGGAAAAAGAAACCCGAAGAGGCCAGGTCCTGCTGTCCGTCGGTGACCGGTTGGGGGGCATCGATCACCCGCCACACGTCCCCAACCCGCACCAGAGTGCCGATCTGCACCTGCCCGTGCTCGCCCCCCGTCTGAACGATCGCGATCACGTTTTCATAGACCTGGAGGTCTTTGGTGGAGTCGTTGGTGCCTGCGGGCACGATCCCCGGCGGGTTGCTGCTGAAGTGGGTCCACTTCGTCTCCGCGCGAACGACCTTCTGCTGCCGCGAGACGTCCCTGAATCTCGACGATGCCGCGGCGATTTTCTCCGCCAGCTCCTTCGTCTTCGCTTCCCCAAGTCCCAGCGAGCGCAGCTCGGCGGCGGTTAAGAGGAGCCGGTCGAAGCGGTCAGGCTCCTGTTTGGCCATCGCCGTAATCACGTCCGCGGTGACCTCTTCGGCTGAGATCATCGCCCAACTGTCGATCGTGCCGTCCTGGTCCTTGTCGATCCCCCAGCGGCTCCCCCCCGTGTGGAACCAGCGATACTGGTCGGCCTTCCTGTTGAAGTCGCTGTCGATGTCCCGATAGACTTCCAGGCCGTCCTTGAAGTAGCACCACATGTCCACCTGATTGTCGCCGTTGGTGTCGATGAATCTCCTCAGGATACCCCCTTGGGCATCCTCGACCACCCAGCCGACGTGCCCATCGATTTTCTGGGCATAGATCTTGCAGCCTGCGATGTCCCCCGGTTTGGGCTGGGTGTAGTCAACGTCGCTCTGAATGGGGGTGAATTTCAAGGCATGCTCCACAGAGGGGGTTGTGGACTTCTCCTCGGAACCAGCCCCGCCGGGCGATGCGTCATTACTTCTCTTCGGTATCGACCGGGCGTTTCGGGCCTCCGAAGCTCCGGGCGTGGCCGGGCTGGATAGTGCCCCCGGACCCGCCCCTCGCGACGGAGTTCCCGATGGCTGGGCGGGGAGCTGCCGCGGGACCGATGTCCCCGATCGCGTGGAAGAACCGGCGGCAGGTACCCTGGAAGTGGGTGAAGGGGTCCGCGCAGCCGACATCGGCAGCCAACCTGGCTGACTACCAGACTGGGGGGACGGCGCGGCCGCCCAGCACCACGACAAGAGAGCCGGCACAAGAACGATCTGGCTTGCGACCCAAAACCATCGATCTCGGCGAACCGCAAATGTCATCGGTAACTCCTCAAGGGAACAGCCTGTGCTGGAGTGGTCCGCAGGGCGAGCCCTCGGATTTCTTCTGTTTCGGTCCCAGGCCTCCCGAACCATGACCAGTTTGCAGCGATTTTTCCGGATAGGGAGACTATTGCGGGGGGGCAATACCCGACCCGAAACAGTGATCCGCGGCGGCCGAGCGACGCCGACTCATAAACCGTTCTTTCTGCCCGGGTAGCCATCCGGCCTGCGAAGGTGTATTGTAGTTGGAGAGTGAGTCGAATGACCGGCTCCCGAGGGTGCATAGCTCAGTTGGTTAGAGCGTCGCCCTGATAAGGCGGAGGTCTCAGGTTCGAATCCTGATGCACCCACTCGACGCTGTCTTGGCTCCCTGAAATGCCCCTGCCTTCCGGGGGCCCCAGAGATGCCCAATCATCATTCGATGGGAATATCTACCCGGGCGGGCTCCGCCGTGACGGTGAGCGGCACTGAGGCCGAGTGGACGGTCAGGCTGTTCCCGATCTTGGCCTTGACCACGATCGTGTAGTTGCCGGGCGGGACGTCGGCGACGGTGAACTGGCCGGTTTGCTGCTGCACCTGCGCGGGCCGGTTGCTCAGCTCCTTGACCTGCACCTCGATGTCCCAGCAGGTCAGCCCGCTCTTGGCGAAGACCTTTCCGCCGATGGAGCTCATCGCGGCCGCCATGTCCGGCTTGGGGGCCTTCGCTTCGACGGTCACGCTCTGCTCGGAGGTGCGGGTGTGGCCGGCGTTGTCGCTGGCCTTGACCGTTACCCGGTGGAGGCCGGGCTTGAGGTTCAACTCCTTGGTCGGCAGCGCGATCTTCTTGCCGACGTCCTCGGGGCCCCGCTCCGCCAACTTCTCCTTCTCGTCGAGGAAGAACTCCAGCTTCTTGATCCCGCTGAGGTCCTCGGCCTCGGCGATCACCTCGAGATCGCCGTCTTGCGGGATCGTGCCCGGGGCCTGGAGCCGAACCTCCGGCGGATCGGCGTCCAACAGGATCGTGACGGAGTCCTTCTTGCTCTTGGCCGGATGCCGGGGGAGGATCAATTGCGCGCTGATATCGACTTTGCCCTGCTGCTGCCCGAATCTCAGCGGGACGCTGAAATCGCCGGCACTGCTGGCGACCCTGAGAACGCCCTGCGGGGCAAGCTCCTGCAAACGGTACGCCACCTCGCGATCGCCGTGAAACCGCCTCTTTCCCTCGGCCGGGCTCCCCCTGCGGGCGAACGAGATCTCGACCGCGTCCTCGGGATTGCGGAACGCGTCGAACGGGGCGTCCACCTGGAACAGGGCGTTGATCGCGGTGTTTTCCGGCGAAACGGCGAACACCGCGCCGTCCTTCGGCGCGACGATGCGGATCTCGC
>Ga0153916_10004599_pt1 | contig 10428 bp, 7 predicted proteins | sample Opewatmetagenome_FD_109642 | JGI IMG/M metagenome (GOLD analysis project Ga0153916, IMG submission 109642) | Freshwater wetland microbial communities from Ohio, USA - Open water 3 Core 3 Depth 4 metaG | ecosystem: Environmental > Aquatic > Freshwater > Wetlands | place: USA: Ohio, Lake Erie, Old...
GTCAAAAGAAAGAACACGAAGGTCTATGCTGATTCCGCAGTGGGATGGATAGCCCTCTGGGGGCAGACCAACGATGATAGTATCAACGGCTCCCTGGGAACCGGCGTGGTGATGCCCCGGCGGGCACTCAAGGGGGTCCGGGAGACGGATCAGCATATGCTGATCACGGGAGCCGCAACGCCCGGTAGGCCGTTCACCTACTACACCGGTGCTGGATGGACCCGGAGCGGCGATTTCAGGAGGGAAAAGGATTGGTGCGCCTATCTCGCCCGGTTTGCCCGGCGGCTCCAGACGCCCGTCAAGATCCGTCTCAGTACGCCTGCAATGCCCGTGATTCCGCGGATGTGATCGGGGACGACTCCGTGCACACGACACTCATAGGGTTGAGCCTGCTTGTCGTCGGCTTCCTGGGACCTGCGTGGGGCGCAGGGCAGGAGCGGCAGGTGCGCCTGAACGGAGGATGGTACTACCTGGAAGACTCATCGAGTGCGATCGGCGTGATACTCACGGGGAAGAAGACGTGGCAAGCGGTCACGCTTCCTCACACATGGAATGCCTTTGACGTCACGGACAACGTGCCGGGTTACCGGCGGAGCGCCGGGTGGTACCGGAGGGAGCTCGTGATGCCCCGAAACCTCCGGTCCTTCCGGAGGTTCCTTGTCTTTGAGGGGGCGAACATCACGAGCCTCGTCTATGTGAACGGGACCCCCGCAGGCGGACACGTCGGCGGCTATGTTGGATTCGAAGTTGACATGACGCCATTCCTGCGTCCGGGGAAGAATGCGATCCATGTCCGGGTTGACAACTCATACAACCGGCACGTCATCCCTTCGCAGAAGAGCGATTTCTTCATCTACGGGGGAATCACGCGGGATGTGTGGCTCAAGACGCTCCCCCCGCAGTACATACGAAGGGTGAGAATCACGACCCCAGCCGTGTCGGCCGAGAGCGCGGAGACCGCTATCGAGGTCCGTTTGGGAAACGCGGGGGGGAGATCACTGCCCGCCCTGATCCGGGTGACGATGCGCGACCCCGCCGATCAGGTTGTGGCGAGCGGGACTTCGAGAATCGATTTTGTCGGGCGGGGCGGCTCTGCGACGCTCCGTCTCCCGCCGCTCGCGCGGCCGCGACTCTGGTCTCCTGCCGACCCGGCGCTCTACAGGGCATCAGTCGTTCTTGAGATAGCGGGGAAGCGGATTGATGAGGTGAGCGAGCGGATTGGATATCGCTGGTTTGAGTTCAAAGAACACGGTCCGTTCTTCCTGAACGGGGAGAGGCTCCTGCTGCGCGGGACCCATCGTCATGAAGAGCATGCGGGCCTGGGCAGTGCCATGCCGGACAGCCTGCATCGCCGGGACATTATCCTTGTCAAGGGGATGGGGGGGAATTTCCTCCGGCTTGCTCACTACCCGCAGGACCCTGAAATCTACAGGGCCTGCGATGAGCTGGGGATCCTGGTATGGGATGAACTCCCGTGGTGCCGGGGGGGTGTCGGGGACGCCGAGTGGAAAGCCAACACGCGCCGCCTCTTGCGGGAACAGATCATTCAAAATGCCAATCACCCGAGCGTCATCGCCTGGTCCCTCGGGAATGAGCTCTACTGGCTCCCGGATTTCGAAGGGGGAGGAAATACGGACTCGCTTCGGTCCTTCTTTGCGGAACTGAAGGCGATCGCCAGTTCGCTGGACCCTTCAAGGCCCGTCGCAGCGCGGAAGTTCTACGAAGGGGCGGATCTCGCCGACGTTTTCTCCCCTTCGATCTGGGCCGGCTGGTACAGCGGTGTCTACAGGGACTACGAGAAGATGATCTCGGAGGCGCGCGAGAAGTACCCGCATCTTCTGCATGTCGAATACGGCGGTGACAGTCACCTGGGACGACACAGCGAGAACCCGATCAGTGGAGAAGGGATGACCACACCGGACGGATGGGAGCGAACATTCACCCCGGGGAAGGTCAAGAACGTTTCCCTTGCAGGTGACTGGAGCGAAGAGTACGTTGTTGACCTTTTCGACTGGCACCTGCACGTCTCGGAATCGCTCGACTGGTTCGTCGGGAATGCGCAGTGGGCCCTGAAAGACTTCGGGACGCCGCTGCGCCCCGAAAACCCGATCCCCTACGTGAATCAGAAAGGGCTCCTGGACCGCTCCGGCTATCCCAAGGACGCGTACTATGTGTTCAAGAGCTACTGGAGCGTGGATCCCAAATTCTGTTACCTCCAGTCGCATACCTGGAATGAGCGGAGCGGACCTCCCGAGCGGAAGCGGAGCGTCCGCGTCTACAGCAACTGCGCTGAAGTGGAACTCCTGCTGAACGGCAAAAGTCTGGGACGGAAGCTTCGTGACCCCCGCACGTTCCCTGCGGGTGGCCTCTTGTGGGATCTCCTGTTCGCAGAGGGTGCCAACGCGCTTGCGGCTGTCGGCTTTGATGAAGGGAAACGGGTAGCCGGGGATTCTCTGATGGTACACTACTCCTGGCAGAAGTCGGGCGAGCCCGACGACCTGAAGCTCGTCGCGGAGAAGAAGCCCGACGGAACGTATCTGGTCACTGCGACTGCGCTGGACAAAAACGGCCTCCGATGCCTCGCCTACAACAAGAAGGTCTACTTCGTGCAGCTCGGCCCGGGGAGGTTGCTCCAGGACTACGGGACGAGCACCCGCAGCGCAGTGATTGAGATGGCGAACGGGAAGGCGCAGATAGAGTTTGTGCCGGATGCCGGCATGACGACAACCATCGAAGCACGCACGATGGAACTCAGAGGAAGTTACTGTACGATCAAGGAGGAATGACAACCATGGACGTTCGGTTTTCGACAGATCCGCGCGGTTTTCGCACCATGAGCCAGGACGATCTTCGCAAGGCGTACCTGATCGACAGTCTGTTTGCGCCGGACACCATACCGATGGTGTACTCGGATATCGACCGGTCGATCACCGGTTCAGCCCTTCCGCAGAGGCAGCGATTGCAGCTGCTCTCCACCAAGAAGGAGATGGCCGCCGAGTTCTTCGCCGAACGGCGTGAGACTGGTGTGATCAATATCGGCTCAGAGGGGATGGTGACCGTTGACGGGACGCAATACGTGCTGTCGTACAGGGACGGGCTCTACATCGGCAGGGGTGCGCGGGAGGTTTTCTTCGGCAGCAAGGATCAGGCCAGCCCGGCGAAGTTCTATTTCGTCAGCTATCCCGCGCACAGAGAGTTTCCCACGACTCCCGTGCGTTTTGCAGAAGCCGAGGCGGTGAAGCTCGGCAGCCAGAGGGACGCAAACAAACGGACCATCCACAAGTACATCCACCCGAACGGCGTCAGGAGCTGTCAGCTGGTCATGGGTCTGACGGAACTCGAGGAGGGGAGCGTGTGGAACACCATGCCCCCCCACACACATCAGCGGCGTTCGGAGGTGTACATGTACTTCAACCTCCCCCCCTCTGCGGTGGTCTTTCACATGATGGGTGAGCCGGAAGAAACGAAGCATATCATCATGCGTAACGAGCAGGCGGTTTTGAACCCCAGCTGGTCGATCCATGCCGGAGTCGCCACAGAGGCGTACATGTTCATCTGGGCGATGGGGGGCGAGAACCAGGTGTTTGACGATATGGACGGCGTCGACCTGAAGCACATTGGATGAACGAACATCCCAACAGTGAGGAGAGAATGACAGGAAAGCCCTTGCCCATATCCGCGCGGGTTGGCCGGTACCGGTGGACCATCTGCGCGCTCCTTTTCTTTGCAACAACCATCAACTACGTCGATCGTCAGATTCTCGGGATCCTGGCTCCGACGCTCGAGAAGGAAATCGGCTGGAGCGAGATCGAATACGGATACATCGTGATGGCGTTCCAGGCTGCCTATGCGCTGGGCCTCGTGATTTTCGGGCGGCTCATCGACAAGTTCGGCACAAAGGCCGGATACGCCGTTTCAATCACGATCTGGAGCTTTGCGGCGATGGGGCATGCGCTGGTTCGGACGGTGTTCGGGTTCGGCGTGGCCCGAGCAGCGCTTGGACTGGGGGAGGCGGGCAACTTCCCGGCCGCAATAAAGGCCGTTGCGGAGTGGTTTCCCAAGAAGGAGCGCGCCCTGGCGACAGGCCTCTTCAACTCCGGCGCGAACGTCGGAGCTGTCGTTGCACCGATCGTCGTTCCCTGGCTCACCATCAATTACGGATGGTACATGGCGTTCCTCGTGACCGGGGCGATAGGCTTCTTCTGGATACTCTTCTGGATGTTGCTCTATTCCCGGCCCCAGGAGAGGAAGAGCCTGGATCCCGCCGAGCTCGCGCACATCCAGAGCGATGTCCAGGAGCCCCCGGCGGCCCAAATCCCCTGGCTGAAGCTCCTCGCCTACCGGCAAACCTGGGCGTTCGTCATCGGGAAGTTCATGACCGATCCGATCTGGTGGTTCTACCTCTACTGGCTCCCGAAATTCCTGAACAAGAACTACGGTCTTACGCTCACCGACCTGGGACTTCCCCTCGTCGTCATTTACACGATGACGAGTGTGGGAAGCATAGGCGGCGGATGGCTTTCGTCGTACTTCATCAAGAAGGGATGGGCGATCCACAAGAGCCGGAGGCTCGTCATGCTCATCTGCGCTCTCCTTGTGGTCCCGATCGTCACCGCTGCCGGGGTGTCGGATCTCTGGCTCTCGGTCTTTCTGATCGGCCTGGCCGCCGCCGCACACCAGGGATGGTCGGCGAATATCTTTACGATGGCCTCCGACATGTTCCCCAAGAGGGCCGTCGGGTCCGTCGTTGGCCTGGGTGGGATGGCGGGGTCGGTCGGCGGCATGCTGCTCTCGGCGTCAGCGGGGTATATCCTTGATCTCACCGGAAGCTATGTGTCGCTCTTTATCATTTCTGGCTCGGCCTATCTGATTGCGCTTGGAATCATCCAGCTGCTGGTGCCTCGGATGGAGCCGGTGAAGCTATAACAATCGTACGCGGAGGCGATTCCTCATGAACCTTGATGAGCTGCGAAAGCTGTATGACTTCACCGGCCGGACCGTGGTCGTGACCGGCGGCTCGGGAATTCTTGGAGGTGAGATGGCGTGCGCCCTGGCGGGGTGCAACGCCAACGTGGTGGTACTGGACCGCGACACGGCCCTTGCGGAAAGGCTGAAGACGCGCCTCACCTCCGGTGCCGGCCAGGCCATGATTGTCTTCGGGGATGTCTTGAAGAAAGAGACGCTTGAGCAGGCCGCGGAGAGCATACGGGCGAAGTTCGGCACTGTCGATGCGCTGATCAACGCGGCCGGAGGGAACAACCCCAAGGCGACCACCGGTCCGGGCCAGACGTTTTTCGATCTGCCGGAAGAGGCGCTCCGGCTGGTTTCGGACTTGAATCTCCTCGGGACGATCATACCGAGTCAGGTCTTCGGCAAGATGATGGTGGAGCGGAAAGAAGGGATCATTCTCAATGTCTCCTCCATGAATGCGTTCCGCCCCCTTACCCGCATCGCGGCTTACTCGGCTGCAAAAGCGGCCGTCAGCAATTTCACGCAGTGGCTTGCGGTGCACATGGCGCAGGAATACTCCCCCACGATCCGCGTCAACGCGATCGCGCCCGGGTTCTTCCTGACCGACCAGAACCGGTTCCTCCTGACGGACAAGACGACCGGCTCGTTGACCGACCGGGGAAACAAAATCATCTCCCACACGCCGATGGGGCGTTTCGGCACGCCGGAGGATCTGCTCGGCGCGGTGCTGTGGCTCCTGTCGCCGGCATCATCGTTCGTCACAGGGATTGTCCTGCCGATCGATGGCGGTTTCTCAGCCTACAGCGGTGTGTAACGGCATCTCAACACTCGGAGTTTCAAATGGAAAAGAAATCATTCGGCATCGTGGGGCTTGGAGTGATGGGAGAGAATCTGGCCCTCAATATAGAATCGCATGGCTTCTCCGTGGTCGGGTTCGACCTTGACCCCGCGAAACGGGAGAGCTTCACCCGTCGGACGGCGGACAGGAATGCCGCCTCGGCCCCGGCCGTGGCGGAGTTTGTGTCCGCGCTGGAGATCCCCCGGCGTATACTGATGATGGTGCCTGCGGGGAAGGCCGTGGATGCCGTGATCAAGGATCTCAGGCCGCTCCTTGCGGCCGGTGACATACTCATCGACGGGGGGAATACGTACTTCGCAGACACGGACAGAAGGATGAGAGAGCTGGAGGGGACGGGGATCCTCTATGTCGGGACCGGCGTCAGTGGCGGAGAAGAGGGGGCTCTACGCGGTCCTTCCATCATGCCCGGCGGCAATCCGGCGGCCTGGCCACTGGTGCGGCCGATCCTTCAGGCCATTGCTGCGAGGACCGACGACGGGGCCCCGTGCTGTGACTGGGTGGGGAACGGCGGGGCAGGCCATTTCGTTAAAATGGTGCACAATGGCATCGAATACGGTGACATGCAGATGATCTGCGAGGCGTACTTCATCATGGAGCGCCTCCTCGGAATGACACCGGGCGAGATGCACCTGGTGTTCAGAGAATGGAACACGGGGGAGCTCAACAGTTATCTCATCGGCATCACGGCAGACATCCTCGCGAAGAAGGACCCGGAAACGGGGAAGGCCATGGTCCACGTGATCCTCGATACCGCGGGACAGAAAGGAACGGGGAAGTGGACGAGTCAGGTCGCGCTGGATCTTGGAATCCCGGCACAGACGATCGCCGATGCGGTGTTCGCGCGCATGCTGAGCGCCCTCAAACAGGAGCGGGTCGCGGCCTCCGCACTCCTCGAGGGTCCCCAGCCGCGATTCGCGGGCGACCGGAGCGCTACTCTGGAGATGATCCGGAGAGCACTGTTCAGTTCGAAGATTTGCTCCTACGCGCAGGGGTTCCAGCTCCTGCGCGCCGCGGACGCAGAGTTCAAATGGAACCTGAATTTCGGCACGATCGCGCTCCTGTGGCGGGCCGGGTGCATCATCCGTGCCCAGTTTCTGGGCAAGATCAAGGATGCATACCAGAGGAATCCCACTCTGGCGAACCTCCTGCTCGATCCCTACTTTGCGGAGCGCGTGAACTCCTACCAGGGTGACTGGCGGGCGGTCGTCGCGGCGGCTGTCGAAAACGGCATTCCCGTCCCCGCGTTCATGAGTGCCTTGTCCTACTACGACAGTTACCGCTCCGCCACGCTCCCGGCGAACCTGCTCCAGGCCCAGCGGGACTACTTTGGCGCGCATACCTACCGGCGGGTGGACAGGGAAGGGACTTTCCACACGCGATGGGTTGAATGAGGGAAAGGAGGGAATCGCTTCGATGGCAGAGAGGCTCATCGGCCGCGGGACGCCCGAGACAGTCCTGACAGAGGGGGACGTCCGTGCCATATGCTCTGAAGCGCTGGCTTCCATCGGTCTGCGCGGGAAGAAGGTCCTGGTTCTGATCCCCGACCATACCCGTCATGCGCCGATCGGCCTGTTCTTCCGGATTCTCTACGACGCGATCGGCAGTGAAGTCAGAGCGCTGGATTACCTCATCGCGACCGGGACGCACCAGGCGATGAGCATCGAGCGGATCTACCGGCACGTGGGTATCACACCTCACGAGCACGCGACCAGGTTCGGGAAGGTCCGCTTCTTCAACCATGAGCATGACAACCCGGCCGCACTCGTCTCGGTGGGCATCCTGCCGGCGGAAGAAGTGGCCTCACTGACCGGGGGGTTGTTTCACGAGGAGATACCGGTCACAATCAACAAGCGGATCCTGGAGTACGATCACATTCTGCTGGTGACCCCCGTCGTGCCGCATGAGGCAATGGGGTTTGCCGGAGGGAACAAGTACTTTTTCCCCGGTGTTGCCGGCTTGAGCGTTGTGGAAACCTTCCACTGGCTTGCGGCTGTGATCACCAACCCGGTCGTCAACGGAGTGAAAGACACCCCCACCAGGAGAGTTATCGACAGGGCGGCGTCGATGCTCACTGTCCCCCGCACGTGCTTTGCGTTTGCAGTCAACGGCAACCACGAAATCGCCTGCCTCTTTGCGGGGGATCCCGAGCCGGCCTTATCACGCGCTGCTGACTGCTCTGCCGGGCTCCACATTCGCTATCTGGAGGCGCCCCGCGCTACGATTCTGGGGATCACTCCAGCGATCTATGAGGAGCTCTGGGTCGCGGGAAAGGCCATGTACAAGCTCGAACCGGTCGTGGCGGATGGCGGAGAACTGATCATCTATGGCCCCCAGGTCCGTGAGATCTCTTTCGTGCATGGGAACGCCATCCGCAGGATCGGTTACCACGTGCGCGATTTCTTCTTGAAGCAATGGGACCGGTATGCGCGGGAGCCGAAGTTGATCCTGGCGCACTCCACAAATGTCCGCGGTATCGGAACCTTCGAGGAGGGCGTTGAACGGCCCCGGATCCAGGTGACCCTTGCCACGGCAATTCCCGAACGGGTCTGCCGTGAGGTCAATCTCGCCTATCGTGACCCCGGTTCGATCGATATCGCACGCTGGAAGGAAGAGCAGGATCAGACCCGGCTCGTTGTCGAGAATGCCGGCCAGGACCTGTACCGCCTGCGCACGTGAGGCGGAAGAAAAGCATTCAGTCGCTCTGACACTCTCACACCAACTGAAAGCGGAGAAGACTATGAGTCATGCCTTGAACATCCGTCCTGCAGGAGCCATGGACCTTCTTTCGCTGGGAGCGCTCGTACATCGCCTCGATCCCGGCATTATCCCGTTCCGCAAGGCCACGGAATGCAAGATCCATGTCAGCGGAGGGGAGTTCAATGTCGCCGACAACCTTGCCGATTGCTTCCGCGTGAACACCGGCATCGCCACGGCGATGGTGGACTATCCCGTGGGGGATCTCATCGCCGAGCGGGTGCGGGCGATGGGGGTGAAGCCGTTCTACAAGCGATTCAAGCACAACGGCGTGAACGGTCCCAACATGGCCACCGTCTACAGCGACCGGGGGCAGGGTGTGCGCGCCCCCGTGGTGTTCTACAACAGATCGAATGAAGCCGGGGCCCTGCTGAAGCCCGGCGATTTCGACTGGGACGCGATCTTTGCCGGGGGAATACGGTGGTTCCACAGTGGGGGAATCTTCGCGGCACTTTCCGAGACGACGGGGGAGCTCATCATTGAAGGGATGAAGGCGGCGAAAAAGGCCGGTGCGGTGGTCAGTTTCGACCTGAATTTCCGGGAGAAACTCTGGAATATCTGGGGAGGACAACAGAGGGCGGTGGGGGTCATTGCGCGTATCGTGGAGAATGTCGATGTCCTGGTCGGTAACGAGGAAGATCTGCAGAAAGGGCTGGGGATTCCGGGCCCGGAAGTGGCGGCAAAGTCGAAGCTGGATCCGGATGCCTTCCTCGGCATGATCGGCAGTGTGGTCGCAAAACACCCGCAGGTGAAAGTCGTGGCCACGACCCTTCGTGAGGTGCACTCCACGAACCGGCATGCCTGGAGTGCGGTGGCGTGGATCAACGGGGAGGCTTGTCGGGCCCCGGTCTGCGAACTGGATGTGTTCGATCGTGTGGGTGGCGGGGATGGGTTCGCGAGCGGGTTCATCTACGGCCTGCTCACTGGCGAGTCGGGCGAAGAAGCCGTCAAACTCGGCTGGGCCCACGGGGCGCTGCTGACGACGTTCCCCGGTGACACCACCATGGCCACAGTCGAACAGGTGCGGGCGTTTGCAAAGGGGGGATCCGCCCGCATCCAGCGGTGAGGCCCCGGCCGGACTCCACCGGCTTGGCTCGCCGGGGTCCGGAGCAGGGAAGATTTTCAAGCAGCGAACGTGAAAGGAATCCACTCATGGTACTCAAGGTCCATCCCGCGTCTGAGTGCGAGTTCGATTTGCTCGCACTTGGCGAATGCATGATACGGCTGAGCCCGCCGGGTCACCAGCGGATCGAGCTCACGCCCGTGTTTGAGGCGTACGTCGGCGGAGGTGAGTACAACGTCGCGTACGCGCTGGCCCGCTACGGAATGCGTACGGGCTGGATCTCCCGGTTGGCGGACAATCCTCTCGGCCACTTCATTGAGAACCACGCGCGCGCAAGCGGCATGGACCTGGGCGAAGTGATCTGGGTTCCGTACGACGGTGTCGGGCGGATGGACCGGATCGGCCTCAATTTTACCGAGGTGGGGATCGGTGTGCGGGCAAGCGTCACGATGTACGACCGCGGACACACGGCGGTGGCGCACATGAAGCCGGGCGAGGTCGACTGGAAGCGGATTTTCACGGGGCGTAGAGCCCGCTGGTTCCACACCGGGGGGATCTTCACAGCGCTGAGCGACAGTTGTGCGGAGGTTGCCCTGGAATCGATGAAAGCCGCCCACGATGCGGGGACGGTGGTCAGCTACGATCTCAATTTCCGGAGCAAGCTCTGGTCAAGCAAGAAGGCCGTCGAGGTAACAAAGACCCTCGTCCCCTACATTGATGTCCTGATCGGTAACGAGGAAGACTTCCAGAAAGTCCTTGCCTTCCAGGTGGAAGGGGCGGA
>Ga0153916_10004600_pt1 | contig 10428 bp, 7 predicted proteins | sample Opewatmetagenome_FD_109642 | JGI IMG/M metagenome (GOLD analysis project Ga0153916, IMG submission 109642) | Freshwater wetland microbial communities from Ohio, USA - Open water 3 Core 3 Depth 4 metaG | ecosystem: Environmental > Aquatic > Freshwater > Wetlands | place: USA: Ohio, Lake Erie, Old...
GAACGCCACCTGGGCTTCCTGGCTCGAGTAGGGGCCGATGATGGCGAGTGCCTTGACATCCTCGGCGAAGCGCTGCACCGCGATCTGCGCGTTCTTGGCGTCGCTCGCCGTGTCGAACTTGTCGAGGCGGATCTTGTGGCCGTTGACACCGCCCGCGGCATTGATCTCCGCCACTGCGATGTCCACCGCCACTTCCGTGGCCGAGATGGTCGAATATCGGCCGGTTTTGGGATAGGAAAGCCCGAGCACGAAATCCTGCGCGGCTGCCGGGAGGACGAAGCTAGCGAATACGAGCATTGCAAGCATCTTCAGTTTCAAGATTCGACTCCTTTCTTCTGGAAGACTTCGATGGGAACCAAAGCGTGCATCAGCCGGGAGTTTATCGGACTTTCCCTCGTCTGCGCTGCCCTCCCGCACAATCCGTTTAGGGCATGGGCAAATGATCGCGATGCCGTTGCATGCGCGCGAGAAAAGCCTTGCAGAAGCCCTATCCATGCCGTTTTCCACGTGTTATCGTCTGCAGGGAGCCTATTGCGCCGCTACTTGCGGAGGGGCCGGGTGGGCACGCCCGTCATCCACTTTACGACGGGAAGCGAGACAAGCCATCTCCAGATACCGTCACAACGTCTACGTGGTCGAGCTGTCCAGGGACGTGCTCTATGAGCCGAAATTCCGGAAAGCCAAACCCGACTACGATCCGGCCAAGCCCTGCGTGTATGTCGGGATGACGGGCCTCTCGCCCGACGAGCGGTTCGACAAGCACAAGGCCGGTTTCAAATCCAACAAATTCGTGCGCCTTTACGGGGTACGGCTGCCGCCGGAGCTATACGAGATGTACAACCCCATGCCTTACGAGGGGGCGAGGGAAATGGAAGTCGAACTGGCGATTGGATTAAAGGAAGAGGGCTTTGGCGTGTGGCAAGATTAGTGGCTCCGGCGATGATGCCATCAGGCAAGATCATAGGCTACCGGCTAAGACGTGACTCAGGTCGTATGACCACTTTCGGCAAGTGCGGACTGTGGAGAGATGTCACCTCGAACAGATAGCCCGCAGTTCGAGCCCCACTAGGCTCCCCGACGCAACCAAAACTAGGCACTGGTGCGAGACCATTCCTTTGGCCTGAGTGGCAGGAAACGACCATTGCTGCCGGTCGCATTTCCGGAAAGCAGCCACTCATTTGTTGCCGGGTTGGGCTTGCTCCCCACTGGAAAAAACTCCGACTTGGCACGGCGCGCCATTGAACTGGTCATTCACGAACCGGCAGATCAGTAGGTCGTTGACCAATAAACATTTTGCTTCAGCCGTCGGAGCAGCAGATCGCTGTGACTAGTTGTTCATCGGATTGAGAACGGCACTGCGGGTCGTCTCAATCCTGTTATTGCTCAGACGCGTCTTTCGAAGGCCTGGCCATTTATACACGGACGATGTTACTTTTCAGTGAGTAAAGGATCGCGATGACGTCCTTTTTCGCATCCTCGGCTATGCCGTTCTTGTCGAGCGCTCCGACTATGTCATCCGTTGCCGCGAGGTATTCTTGTTCACTGATGTTCATGCCCTTGTGCGCGGCGAGCATGTCTTTGCCCGTATATTTTTCCGGGCCGCCGGAGCCGGCACAGAAAAACTCCCGTGCCATCTTCTTGGCGCGATCCAGGTCCCTAATGTTCTCGAACCGGGCCTTCACGGCAGGATTAGTCAGGTGGGCGGCCATAATATCATCCACAATTTTGGCAATGCCATCGGCGCCGCCCAATCTTTGGTATAGGCTAGTAGTCATAGTGATTTTCTCCTCTTGTGGTTCATGAAATTGTCTTGCTTACTCTCGTCTTTAAAGAAACGAATGACAGTTGGCTGAGATGGCTCGTGAAATGGCGGTCGCGCTTCCGGATAGCAGCCGCTCAGAGCAGCTGACTGCGCCGCAGGACTACCTCAATGTAATCGCCTGGCGCCACCAGTGAACCATCGGTCACGCGATTGAACCTTTCGGCTAGAGCGATCAGGTCTGCGGCGAGCGATTCCTGCGTCGCTGCGTCAAGCGCCCCGAAAGCTTTTTGCATCGGCCCGTAGAAGGTTCGGAAGACCTCGAGCCAGTGAGCCGCGCTGCGGTAGCGAAAAACGAAATTCTTGTGCTCGATGGCGATCGAGTCGATCCGATCGCTAAAGAGCTCACGCAAGCGCTCTTCCGTGCCCCAAAGCGCGGGTGACTTCACGCCAGCCGGCGGGGGCACGTACCGGCCCATGAGCTTGAACAATTCGCCGATAAAACTTCCCGGCGTCCAGTTCGCCAGGCCGATCCGGCCGCCCTGTCTGCAAACCCTCGCCATTTCCGTTGCGGCTTTCACCTGGTCGGGAGTAAACATCACGCCGAACGTGGACATCACCACGTCGAAACTCTCATCGGCGTACGGCAGATTCTCGGCGTCCGCCTTCTCGAACCGCACCGGCAGACCTTCTGCGCTCGCACGGGCGCGCCCGCGCTCGAGCAGCGCCGGAACGTAATCGGTCGAGGTGACATCGGTCCACCGCCGCGCGGCGGCTAGCGTCGCATTGCCGTTTCCTGCGGCGACGTCGAGGACGCGCTCGCCGGCACGCAGATCGAGCGCTTCGCACAGCGACTCGCCGACCATCTGCAGCGTGGTGCCGACGACGGCATAGTCGCCGGCGGACCAGGCAAGTTGCTGTCTGCTCTTCACGGCTGCAAGGTCAACGGTAGACGCGGTAGTGGAAAGGACCGCGGACATGGTCGTACTCCTTGTAAAGTGGATCGAAACTTCTCCTGGTGCAGGAAAAAGCTCCAATTGCTCGACGTCGGATCAGGTTTTGCTCTGCCGATCGACGTGCCGCCATTTCACGCCGCGGGAGAGGGCACGGGGTACCGCAAAGCGGTACAAAAAGTAGGACAAACGCGGGGCAAAGGCTGGGTAAAGGCCGGGACAAAACTGCTAGACTGGAAATCATCGGAAGTTGCGGGGGCGGGGGGGGGACGACGACATGCAGGACCGAACGCATTCGTTTGGCTACTGGTTGCGGCGTCGGCGCAAAGCGCTGGATCTCACCCAGGAGGCGCTCGCCCAGCGGGTCAGCTGCTCGGGTTTCTCGATCAGGAAGATCGAGGCCGACGAGCGCCGTCCATCGCGCCGGCTCGCCGAACGGCTCGCAGCCTCGCTCGCCATACCCGATGAGGAGTGGCGCGATTTTCTCGATGCGGCACGCGCAGTGCACGCCACGAACCGTCTGCAACTGGATGCCACGCCGATCGGAACCGAGACGCGGGCTGTTGCGCCCACGTCGCCGAACCGTTCTCTGCCGGATACAGCAATAGGCTTTGCGAGCGATACCACGCCATTCGTCGGCCGAAGTAACGAGTACGGTCTGCTAATCGGACTCATTGCGCGGCTCACCGCGGGCGTCGGGCACACTGTTCTGATCGAAGGCGAGCCGGGTATTGGCAAGAGCCGGTTGATGCGCGAGGTTGCGCGATACGCGGAGGCCCAGTACTTGCCGACGCTGGCGACGAATTGCTACGAGATCGAACGCGCGATGCCCTACCAGCCCGTGATCGATCTCGTCATGCGCGCGCTTGACTGCGTATCGGCCGATGCTCTGCGCAATCTGGCCCGCGTGTCGCTTGCCGAGCTCGCCGCGCTGGTTCCCGAAGTGGGCGAGCGTTTTCCCGGCCTGCCGCAGCTGTCGAATGATTTTCCCGAGGCGCGGCAGGCACGCCTGTCCCGGGCAGTGGGCCAACTCTTGGAGGCAGCGAGAGGCGGTCGTCCGTCTATTCTCATGGTGGACGACATCCAGTGGGCCGACGACGCCAGCGCGCAGGTGTTTCACTACCTCGCCCGCCAGGCAGCTCAGCGTCCGGTGCTCATGATCTGCGCCTATCGTGACGAAGACCTCGAGAGCGACGAGCGGCTCGCCCGGTTTGTCGAGAGCTTGCGCCGTGAGACCGACGCACGCCGCGTGCCACTCGCCCGACTGGGTCAAGCGGATACCGAGAGCCTCGTGGCGGTGTTCGCCGACGCGAACCTCGGTGCATCTGCATTGGCCGAGCGCCTGCATCGCGAAACCGAGGGCAATCCGTTCTTTCTGACGTCGATCCTGCAGTCTCTGAGCGAAGGTGAGACGCAACTGGAACCACGCGCAAGCGGTGGACCGGGATTGCTTCCGGACGCGCTGCGTGCCGCCGTGCGCGTGCGGCTCGCACATGTGCCCAATGAGATCCGGCCGACGCTCGATACCGCCGCGGTCCTCGGTCGGCGCTTCGACTTCGACACCCTCCTCGAGGTGACACGTGTTCCCGAGGATCGTTTGCTAGCCGCGGTGGAGGCCTTGGTCAAACGCCGTTTGTTGCGCGAGGAACCCGAGGGCGGCGTCTACGACTTTAGCCACGACAAGGTTCGCGAGGTGGTCTATGGTGACATCGGCGGGGTGCGGCGCAGACTGCTGCATCAGTCGGTGGCCGAAGCCCTGGAACGCCGCGGAGAAGGCGAAACACAAGAACGCGAGGCTCGGCTTGCGGAGCACTACGAGCGCGCTCACGTCTGGTCGAAGGCGCTCCGATACCTGGTTCTCGCAGGCGAACACTCGCAGACGCTGTTCGCGATGCGCGATGCCTTGCACTGGCTGGATCGCGCGGTCGCACTTTCCGAGTCGCACCCGGAGTCGTTGGACGAGCGTCAACGCATCGCGATCTACGAGCGGCGAGGGGCGGCCCGCGCACAAGCCGGGCAGACTCAAGGCGCGGTAGTCGATATTCGCCGCGTTATCGATGTGGCACGCGCCGGCGGCGAACGCGAAAAGACGCGTGACGCGCTGATCCAGTTGGGCATGGCGTATCGGCGTGCAGATGCATATGAAGAGGCATCCGCGTGCCTCACCGAAGCGCTGGCTGAGTCCCGCGCAATGAACGATGAACGTCAGGCCGCCGACACCCTCTATCACCTAGGGACGGTCGCGTGGAGCACCGGGCTGAACGACCAAGCGATAGGTTTCCACCAGCAGGCGGTGGAGATCTGCGAGCGCAGGGGTTTCGCCGATCTAGTCGCGGTGCAGGCCTACCACGGTCGCGGCGAGGCGCACTTCGCAAACGCCGAGCCCGCAGCGGCCATCGAATGTTACACGCGGTCGCTAGAGCTTGCCCGCGGCATCAGCGACAAGAGCTACGAGTCCGAGAACCTAATGATGATCGGGCACGCCTGCGTCGGCTCCAAGGGGCTCGGCGACTACCCGCGCGCAACGGCAAACTTCGAGGCGGCACTGGAAATCGCGCGTGCCGCAGACTTGCAGTGGCACATTGGACCAACGCTGCTCGGACTCGACCACGTCCGGGCGTGCATGGGCCGCTATGGCGAGGCGTGGGCCGGTATGCAAAAAACCCTGCGCTGGCTCGAAAGTCTCAGGCAGGCGCGCTATCAGCTCATCGCCCACGATTTCATCGGCCATCTCCTGCTCGACCTCGGCCTGAACGAACAGGCGGTTGAACAACTGGAGCGCGGACGCGCGCTCGGGCGCGACACCGGCATCATGTTCTGGCGCGCCACGATCGACGCAAACCTAGGCGTCGCGCGGTCACGGCTCGGGCAAAAAGATGTCGCGCCGGCGCTGCAGGCCGCGCTCGAACAAACGCGGCGCACCTCGGAGCGCTATCTGATGGTCCGGTGTATCGACGGGTTGGCAGAGATTGCGCTTGCAGCAGGCGACGCGAGCCGCTGCCGGGCATACGGGGACGAGCTGCTCTCTATCGCCGAGACGAACGGCCTGCGCGAGATCGAGGCGGGTGCGCGGCGCTGGCGCGGGGAGGCTATGCTGGCGGAGAAAGACTACGTGGAAGCGCAGACAGAGTTGTCTTGCGCCGCGGCGCTGGCGGAGCAGATCGGCCGCCTGCGCCTTCAGATGGATGTGCAGGCCGCGCTGGCTCGTCTATTTAGGGCGCAGCATCGGAGTGACGCCGCGCAGCGCCACAGCGCCAAGGCGCGTGCGATTGCGCAGGCAGTCGAGAAGAGCCTGGTGTCCTCCGGACTCGAGGCGCAGCTCCGCATGTCCGGCGACTAGCGCTGACGAATGGTTCGAAACAACAATCCGGATTGGCAGTAAGCGCAGAGGACCATTCTGGGTGTGCGACGTGACAAGGCGGCGCTTTCCATTGGGAGTGAGCACCACCCGGCAAACACTGAGTGACTGCTATCGAGCAAACTCGCGACGGTCCGGTTGTGGCCGAATGCGGCTGTCACCTTGGCTCCCCGACCGGGGCTCGAACCAAAAACCCGGTTCAATGGCCAACGGGAACGATCGCTGCGCGTCGGGTTGTATTCTTTGAGTCGTGTTCGCTCGTGGTCAGACCTGGTCGCACACGATCTGCTGTTAAGTCCATAGCATGGAATTGATCTGTATGGCCTGTTGGTAGCGCGCATGCGCGGTGGCTGAAGGACGTCGGTCGGTACCATCCGCCGGGCACTCGCACAGCTATGTCGCCACCTATCCACCAAGGGAAACACCGCGTAGATGCCCTATTCATGCGGTGTTCCACGTAATGGCTCGCGCCTCTGCGCATTGACAACCGCAACATGAGCGTCCGGCTCGGGACGCAACGGCAATTGTACCGCTACTTACTCAGCAGCCCCTTTCCCAGGAGATCATCCGGCAATCCATGGTAGGACTCGGGAGCCTCGGCCTCGATCGGGAATGCTCAGATGTTGGCGAGGATGGGCTCGAAATTGGAGTTCAGCAGTCCCTTGACACCCTCTACGTCTTTCGGCAACTATTTGGCTGCGCGGCGCATTCCCTGAACCGGAATCTGATCAACGAAGAATTGGGACAGTGGCCCCGATAGTCGGCCGCAAGACTTGCGTGATATATCGAGGCGGGACCTGTCCGAGGATGTCCATACCGCAACTGTCAAGGAGCATTGGAAGGGCATGAAACAAAAGGCAAGGGTCGCTTTGCTGGAAAAGGCAAATGAGCCGTTACGCATCCGTGAATTCTCCATTCCGGAGCTCAAAGAGGGCTGCGTCCTGGTGAAGACGGTTGCATCGGGCGTCTGTGGAACCGATGTCCATTGCTGGCGGGGGCAGGTGAAGATGCCGCTGCCGGTGATTCTGGGTCACGAAAGCGTCGGTACCATCGAACGCCTTGGTGCAGGCAGAACCGTGGACAGCTTCGGCGAGCCTGTCGCGGAAGGGGACCGCATATTCTGGGTCGCGGGACACCCCTGCAACAAATGCTATGGCTGCGTGATCCTGAAGGACACTACGGTCTGTTCCAACCGCAAGTCGTATGGCACGAGCTATTCCTGTTCGGATTATCCGTATCTCGTCGGCGGCTACTCGGAGTACGTGTTCCTGACGGAGAAATCATTCTTCTTCAAGGTCCCCAAGTCAGTTCCTACCGAAGCCGCCATAGCCTTCGGATGCGGCTTTCCCACGGCGGTCAAGGGATTCGAGGTGATCGGCGGCGTGGGGCCCGGCAAGAGCGTGTTGATCCAGGGAGCAGGACCGGTAGGACTTTCCTGCGTTGTCATGGCAAAGCTGGCGGGCGCCTATCCGATCACGGTGATGGGGGCGCCGGAGGCTAGACTGGCGATGGCGCGCAAGCTTGGCGCTGATCAGACCATCGACATTACGCAAATGGAACGGCAGGAGGACCGGGTACGAAAAGCGAAGGAGTCGGCCGGCAAGGTGGATCTCTGCATAGAGGCCACCGGATTTCCGACCGCCGTCGCCGAGGGTGTGGAACTGATCAGGGTCAATGGGAGGTATCTGGTCATGGGAGTGTTCTCGGACCTCGGTCCGGCTCCCATCAACCCGAGCATCATCTTGCGCAAGAATCTGAAACTATTCGGTTCCGTCTATTGGGAGCCAAGGCATCTGCACGAAGTGCTCCGGTTGCTGTCGATCTACAACGATCGGCTGAAGGCCGAAGACGCCGTCACCGCGAAGTACTCTCTCGACGACACGACCCAGGCGCTGCATGATGTCGAAGCGCTGAAGTGCGTCAAGGCGATCATAACGCCGCACGCGGCCTGACCTCGGTTCACGCGGTCAAACTCGAATGCGGTGCGGCAACTCGATCAAGTAGAATTCTATTTTTTATTTGGAGGAGGGGGTGGTCATGCGTCAATTTCGATGTATTCTGGCTTTTTGTTTGTTCGCGCTCTGCTGTGGCTCCGTTTTTGCACAGTCCTATCCTACGCAGCCGATCAGGCTCGTTACGCCATGGGCGTCGGGTGCCGCCAGCGAAGTGATTCTGCGGCTGGTCGCCGATCGCCTGGCGGCTGCCTTGAAGCAGCCGGTGGTGATCGAGAACAAGCCGGGGGCAGGCTCATTACTGGGCACCGACTACGTTGCCAAGGCCGCGCCCGATGGCTACACGCTGCTGGGCTCCTTCAATTCGGCGATCGCCCCCGGCCCGCTGATGTACAGCAAGATACCCTACGATCCGATGAAGGACTTCGTCCACATCGCGTTGATCGGTGTCTTTCCCCAGTACATGATCGTAAGGACGGATTCTCCAGTCAAATCCCTGAAGGAATTCCTGGCGCTCGTAAAGGCCAAGCCGGGGGCCGTCAATTACGCTTCAGCCGGCGTCGGCAGTTCGGGTTTTCTCGCCGCCGAGTTGCTCAAGCAGTCCGCGGGACTGGACATGGTCCATGTCCCTTACAAGGGTCCCGCGCCGGCCATCAGTGACCTGCTGGGCGGACGCCTCGACATGGTGCTGACCGCGAGCGCGGCCGAACTTTCGCGCGCCGGAAAGGTGAGGGTTCTGGCGGTCACCAGTGACAAGCGCGTACCGATCTACCCGGATGTCCCCACGGTGAACGAAATAGTCCCGGGTGTGAAGGCGGTGTCGTATGTCGGCATATCTGCGCCTGCCAAGACGCCGCGGGCCATCACCAGCCGCCTGGAGACCGAGCTCATGGCCATCCTTACGACACCGGAAATGCATGCCCGTCTTTCCGACCCGGCACTAGCAATTGAGCCCACGCCGCTTGGTTCGAAGAAATACCTGGAGTTCATCCAGAACGAAATCCGCGTCTGGTCGCCCGTCATCAAGAAGGGCAATATCAGAGTGGATTGAACGATTCCTAGCGGCTCGGCGAGATATCGCTCGCCGAGCCGCACCGAGTCTGCGAGCTTAGGTGAAAATCGAGCAGGCAACCGCATTCGGGCTGCCTAATACGACACAGACCCGGAAAAAGGCGTCAGGCACGCAAGGGACTAACTCGTTTTGCCTGCTTCAGCCGCCGCTATAGTTTCCCAATGGGCTGCCGCATCGCGTGCCTTCCACCACGGCTCGATATTCAGATCCTGGCAGATGATTCCGGCGGCGTTATAGCCTGGCGCTCCGGTGATGTTGCCGCCTGGATGGGTGCTCGATCCGCAAATGTACAGGCCCTTGATGGGTGTGCGGTACTGGCTGCACTCCGGAAACGGGCGTTTATCCAGTATTTGATTCTCGCTCAGTTCGCCACACTGGACGTCCCCGCCGTGCATGTTTGGCAGATGCCGTTCGTTATCGATCGGCGTCACGCCAAACTGAGCCACGATATTGTCGGGCGTGAGGTTCTTGGCATAATGTCTCAGGCCGGTCGCCAGGCGCTCGGCGAATTCGTCGCGGATCTTGTCCCATCGATCCCTGCCGCCTTCTTCCTCGCACAGGTTGCCGGGCGCTATCTGCCAGAAGAACGCCGTGCATTTCCCGGGTGGGGCCTGCGTGGGATCGTGCATGGCAGGCTGCGCCCCGATCAGGTTTATCGAGCGGGGAAGTCGGCGCGCATTGCAGGTTTCATATAGCGCTTCGATATCCTTCATTCCATCCACGCCGATGATCATGAGCCACGCACGGTCAACGTCAGGCTCCCAATCCGCGGCCTTCCAGTAGATGCGCTCGTTCAGCGCGAAATGCACGGTAAATACCGGGACTGTGTTTGAATATTTGAAGTTGTCCACCTTTTCGGCGAACTGGGGCGTCAGGTTTTCCCGCCCAACCATGTCCAGGAATGTCTGATTGGGATTCACTGTGCTGCTGACGAACTTGCGGGCGCGGAATTCCCGTCCATCCGCGGTGCGCACACCGACGGCCCGACCGTTCTCCACAAGAATCCTTTCAACGCCCTGGCTCTCGACGATGTGGACTCCGGACTTGACCACCATCTTGTGCAGCGTGTGGGCCAGTGTATGGCTCGTTCCCTTGGCCATTTGCGTGTTGACGCCGGCAACCACGGCGGCCGGAATGAACATCCCCAGTCCCTTGGAATCCGATTCGTAGCCGCGGATAACCGAGACGAAGGTGAACATGCCGCGCACTACCTCGTTCTCGAACAACTTGCACGCGGCCTGATTGATAGACAGTTTCGACCATTCCAGGTATTGGCGCCCCGCCTCGCTGCGCTCCAGGATTGCCTTCTTCTTCTCGAATGGAACGGGCGGCGA
>Ga0153916_10004601_pt1 | contig 10426 bp, 7 predicted proteins | sample Opewatmetagenome_FD_109642 | JGI IMG/M metagenome (GOLD analysis project Ga0153916, IMG submission 109642) | Freshwater wetland microbial communities from Ohio, USA - Open water 3 Core 3 Depth 4 metaG | ecosystem: Environmental > Aquatic > Freshwater > Wetlands | place: USA: Ohio, Lake Erie, Old...
CGAAGCCGACCGGCTCGCGCGTGAGGGGAAAGCGCTCGTGCACCTCGACGGCGGCCTCCATTCGACCGAGGTGGCGGGCGCGCAGCACACGCCGCTGCTCGCGTACGACCTCCTCCGCCGCGCCGCCGAGCCCGACACGAAGGCCATCCTCGACAACGTCATCGTCATGCTGTGGCCGACCATCAACCCCGACGGACAGCAGATGGTCGCCGAGTGGTACATGAAGAACGTCGGCACGCCGTACGAGCTCTCCGGCCTGCCGACGGTGTACCAGGCATACGTCGGCCATGACAACAACCGCGACGGGTACATGCTGAACATGATCGAGTCGCGTGTGCTGGAGCACACGTGGCGCGAGTGGGAGCCACAAATCATCTACGTGCACCATCAGGCGGGCCCGTTCCCGACCCGCATCTGGTTGCCGCCCTTCTCGGAGCCGGTCGGCCTCGAGGCGCCGTTCGTCATCGCGCGCGAAGTGAACATGATCGGCATGGCGATCGCGAAGGGGCTCGACGAAAAAGGGCAGACCGGCGCGACGCACATGGGCACGGCCTTCGACGCGTGGTACCCGGGTTACGTGGACTACGCCCCGATCTTCAAGAACATCGCCGCGTTCTGGACGGAGACCGCGCTCTATCAGTACGCGACGCCGCACGAGTACACGATCAATGACTTCCCGGCGGACTATCGCGACCTGCGCCCGCAAAGCCTCTATTCGAGTCCCTGGAAGCCGGGCTGGTGGCGGCTGCGCGACGCCGTCGATTACATGGAGACGGCGTCCTGGTCGGTGCTCGAGTTCGCGGCCAAGTACAAGGACGCGCTGCTGCGCGATCGCTACAAGGCCGGCCGCGATCAGATCGCGCGTGGCAGTACGGACGCACCGTATGCCTACGTGATCCCCCAGGATCAGCGCGATCCGGTCGCGGCGGTGGAACTGCTGCGACGGCTCGCGTTCGGCGGCGTGCGGGTGTCGCAGCTCGCCGGCGACGCGACGATCGACGGCAACCCCTATCCCGCAGGGACGTGGGTGATTCCAACGGATCAGGAATTCGCCGCCCTCGCGCGCGAGGTGCTGGACGTGCAGAAGTACCCCGACCTCCGCCAGTATCCCGGCGGTCCGCCGGAGCGGCCATATGACGCGGCGGGCTGGACGCTGCCGCTGCAGATGGGGGTCGCGGTCATCCCGGCGGCGACGCCGCTGCCTCCAGACGTCCGCGCGCGGATGAAGGTGCTCGGGCCCGCACCGGATCCGAGGATCAAGCCCACTCCGTACAGCAGCGACAAGAAGGATGCCGCGCCGTTCGACAGCGTGCCCGGCGCGGGCTTCGACACGAACCCCGCGGCCGCGGCGATCGTGCCGCCCCCAGGACGCATCTCCGGGTCGGGTTCGCGGCTTGCGGTGAGCCCCGCGCAGAACAATGCGTTCCGCGCGATCAATCAGGCATGGACGCTCGGGGCGACGGTCGAGTTCGCCGGCGGCGCATCGCCGCGGTATCTGATCGCGGGACTCACGCCCGCGCAGCAGGAACAGATCGTGACGTCCCTCGCGTTGGCCGCCGAACGCACGGATGCGTCCGGCGCCGCCGTCCGAAGACCGCGCGTCGGCCTGTTCCAGCCGTGGAGCGGCAGCATGGACGAGGGCTGGACGCGCTGGCTCCTCGAACAATACGGCTTCGAGTACGTGCTGCTGCATCCCGCCGACCTCAAGACGCCGCTGACCGGCCGCATCGACGTGCTGGTGATTGCGGACGACGCGCGAGTGCCCGTTGAAGGGCAGGGTGGAGGGCGTGGCGGGCCAGGGCAGGCCCCCCCTGCAGGCTCAGGCGGACGAGGTGGCGCGCCGCGCGTCGTGCGGCCCGAGTACGCGGCCACGCTGAACGCCGCGGACATCCAGGGTCTCGAGCAGTTCGTCCGCGACGGCGGCACGCTGCTGTGCCTGAACAACGCGAGCCAGTTCGCCATGCAGCAGTTCAAGCTGCCCGTGAAGAACGCCGTCGCGGGGCTGCGGCCGGAAGAGTTCTTCCTGCGCGGCACAATCGTGGACGTGCAGCCGGCGCTCGACCATCAGGTGATGGCGGGCATGACGCCGCACGCGGCGGTGTTCGCGGATTCGAGTCCCGTCTTCGAGACCGAGAGCGGCTTCACCGGGACCGTTCTGGCGAAGTACCAGGACAGCGGCTCGCCGCTCCTCTCGGGCTACCTGATAGGGGAAAAGTACTTGAACGGTAAGGCCGCGGCGCTCGACGTACAGCTCGATCGCGGCCACGTGCTGCTGCTCGGCTTCCGCCCCGAATGGCGCGACCAGCCGTTCGGCACGTTCAAGATCATCTTCAACGCGTTGCTCGCGTCGAGCCGCGAGTGACGCGCCCGGCCGCCGTTACTTCCTGAACTCGATCGTCACCGTCGGGTCGGTCGTGATCTTCAGGCCCGGAATGTTCTTGAGCGTGGCCGGACTGTTCGCTTCCTGCAGCTTCGCGAACGCCGCGTCGTTCGCGAGCAGCTTGTCCATGTCCAGCTGCATCAGCGTGATCCTGGTTCCGTCCACATACGGAGCGTTGGTCTTCACGATGCGGCCGTCCACGGCGAGGGCGATGTCCACGTAGAGGCCCGCGAGCATCGGCTTCATCATCGCCATCATCTGCTGCGCCTGCTGCGGGTCGCCGCCGCGGCCGCCCATCTCCGACAACGGGGTCGACTGCGCGTCCTGCGGGATCCGGATCGTAATGGTCGACGAGGTCGCTCCCTTCGTGAAGTCGAAGTCGAACGGCTGCCGGTCTGCCCTGCCCTGCATCTCCCCGGCATTCTGCATCCGCACCTTCAGGACCTTGATGTCGTCGAACGCGTACTTGGCGTGGTACCCCTTCAGCGCGGGCGTATCGATCGGCGTCCCTGAGACGAACTTCACGCCCATCTTGTCCGCCTCTTCGCGCGCCTTCTTCTCGGAGAAGATGTCGCCGACGTCCCCTCCGCGCCCCTCGCGGCCGCCGGCCATGGTCGCGAACCCGGCGAGCGCCTGCGGGTTGATGCCCACTTCCTGGTCGATGGTCCCGCTCCCATCCTGATGCAGGGTTATCAGCATGGACGAGCGCATGCACGCCGAAGAGGAGACGAGAACGACGATCGCGAGCAGCAGACGTTTCATGCGGACCTCACTTATACGGAGCAGCAACCATCTTACCGCGTCGTCTTGCCGACCGGAGATGCCGCGGCCGGATCGAATGCCGCGCGCACGAGGCGATCCCCGGCGTGAAAGTAGATGGCGCGGCCGCTGGCGTCCCGAGGACGGTGGACGCTTCTGCGATCGGGCGGGTGAGCAAGGACCGGGGATCAGGAGCGGCGCCGAGGCTCCCGCTCCTGCGGTGGCGGCCGTTTCGATGCGCGCTCGTTCGCAAAGCTGCGCGGCTCGACGCGCCTGGCCCAGCCGTGCCCGCAGACATTGCAGCGGAACGCCTGCTCGTCTTCCCGGTCGGGCGCGGTCAGGCGTATAGCGTCTGACCCGCAGCTCGGACATCGGGTGCCGAAGAACACTTCAGTTCACCGATTCGGGGTTGTCGGGGTTATACGTGAGCTTGCAGGGATACTGCGTGTCGCAGGGTGTCTTACGGCGATGCACTTTGGGCACAATTCCGGCTCCCAATGTGAGGGGAGCAGGATTAGTGCCATCGTGCCACCCTAACCGCTAGATGGCACGGCAGTTGGCGGGACTACTCCACGATGAGGGTGCCCTTCATGCCGCGGCATCGCTCATCCTGGGCGAGGTTGCAGTAGAAGGGAAAGCGGCCCGCACGGTCAGCGCGAAACTCGAACGTAACGGACTGGCCGGCCCCAGCGCGTTTGGAGATCCGGTAGTCGTCAATGGTCAGGCTGTGCGCGATGTCCTCCGCGCCGAACGTGATCTTCACGAGATCGTTCCGATTCACGCGGATTTCGGCGGGAGTGTAGGCGTAGTGCGAGCCCCTGACCTGGAACTCGCGCGTGGCGCCCTGGTCCTGGGCGGCGGCAGTGACGAGGAGGACCACCGATGCCGCCAGAGTCGCAAAAATCGTCCAGCGAACTGCACGCATGGGGCCTCCCTTTGAAGTTGGCGGTAGGCAACAGGCCGTCGTTCCTGGGCTTCCCAGCTGCCTGCCGCCTGCCTCTAGCTTCGACGCGCGGTGACCCCGAAAGGTCGCCAGCGCGGCCGTTAGTCCCTGCGGGCGGGTTCGCGGTCATGCCGATCGCCGCCGCCGGGGCGCGGCCGCCGGTCCCCGCCGCGCGAGCGGTCGCCGCCGTGCCCCTCACCCCCACCCTGCTGCGCCTCGGCCCCCTCGGGGACGGGCAGCAGCGCCTTGCGGCTCAGCCGCACCTTGCCGGAGGGATCGATGTTGATGACCTTCACCATCACCTGGTCGCCTTCCTTGAGCTCGTCCCGGACCTCCTTCACGCGGTAGTGCGCGATTTCCGAGACGTGGAGCAGGCCGTCGACGCCGGGCATGATCTCGACGAACGCACCGAAGTCGGTGATTCGCTGGACCTTCCCCGCGTACGTCTTGTTGAGCTCTGGCGTCGCGGTCAGCTCCTGGATGATGCCGATCGCCTTCTGTGCAGACGCCTCGTCCGCCGACGCGACGTTCACGCGGCCGTCGTCCTCGACGTCGATCTTGACCCCCGTGCGCTCGATGATGCTGCGGATCGTCTTGCCGCCCGGCCCGATGACGTCGCGGATCTTGTCCACCGGGATCCGGATCGTGACGATGCGCGGAGCGTACGCGGAGACGTCGGCGCGCGGCGCCTTCAGCGCGGCGTCCATCTTGTCGAGGATGTACAGCCGTCCCTGGCGCGCCTGCGCGAGCGCCTTGCGCATGATCTCGGTCGTGATGCCCGAGACCTTGATGTCCATCTGCAGCGCGGTGATGCCTTCACGCGTGCCGGTGACCTTGAAGTCCATGTCGCCGTAGTGGTCCTCGGCACCCGCGATGTCCGAGAGAATCGCGTAGCGTCCGGTGCCCTCTTCCATGATGAGGCCCATGGCCACGCCCGCGACGGCCGACTTGAGCGGCACGCCGGCGTCCATCATGGCGAGCGATCCGCCACAGACCGAGGCCATGGACGACGATCCGTTGGACTCGAGGATGTCCGAGACGACGCGGACGGTGTAGGGGAACTGCTCTTCGGCCGGCACCATCGAGAAGAGCGCGCGCTCGGCGAGCGCGCCGTGGCCCACCTCGCGGCGGCCGGGGCCGCGCAGGAACTGCACCTCGCCGACGGAGAACGGCGGGAAGTTGTAGTGGAGCATGAAGCGCTTCCACTGCTCGCCGTCGAGCGTCTCGATCTTCTGCTGGTCGTCGGCGGTGCCGAGCGTCGCGGTGACGAGCGCCTGCGTCTCGCCGCGCGTGAAGAGCGCCGATCCGTGGGTGCGCGGGAGGACGCCGACTTCGATCGTGATCGGCCGAATCTCGTCGAACTTACGGCCGTCGAGGCGCCTGCCGTGCTCGAGGGCCTCGTCGCGCATGACCTTCCCCTTCAGCTCCTTGAAGATGGTCTTGGCGTCGCTGCGCCGCTCGATTTCCTCCTCCGGGATGCTGGCGACGAGATCGGCGAGCACTTCGTCGACCGTCCCGTAGTTCTCCAGCTTGTCCTTGATGCGCATCGCATCGGTGAGGGCGCCGTAGGCCTTCTCCTCCACCTCGCGGTAGAACTCCTTGCTGATCTCCTTCGTCGCAACCGTCATCTTCTTCTTGCCGGCCTGCGACGCGAGCGCGTCGATGCCCGCGACGATCTCCTTGATGGCGGCGTGCGCGTGCTCGAGCGCCTGAACCATGTCCTCTTCGCCGACTTCCTTGGCGCCGGCCTCCACCATCACGATGGCGTCCTTCGTGCCCGCGACGATCAGATCGAACCGGCTGATGCGGCGCTGGTCGAACGTCGGGTTGATCACGAACTGGCCGTCCACGTGGCCGACGCGCACGCCCGCGATGGTGCGCGTGAACGGGAGGCTGGACAGGGACAGCGCGGCGGACGCGCCGGTAATCGCGAGGACGTCGGAGTCGTTCTCGCCGTCGGCGGAGATGAGAAGCGCGATGATCTGCGTCTCGCGCCGCCAGCCCGTGCTGAACAGCGGGCGGACCGGGCGGTCGATCAGGCGGCTGGTGAGCACTTCCTTTTCGCTGGGCTTGCCTTCGCGCTTGAAGAAGCCGCCGGGGATGCGCCCGGATGCGTAGGTGTACTCACGGTAATCGACGGTCAGCGGGAGGAAGTCGATCCCCTCGCGCGCGTTCGCGGCCGCGCAGGCGGTCACGAGTACGACCGTGTCGCCGGAGCGGACGAGCACCGACCCGTCCGCCTGCTTGGCCACGCGCCCGGTCTCGATCGAGATCGTGCGGCCGCCGACGGAAATCTCGCGTGTATGCATGTCTGGTTCTTTCTTGTTGTGAGCTGCGCCAGCTCTCTCTGTGGTGCGCTGTTCAGACGTCAGGCTTCAGGCCTTGAGCGTGAAGCCCTGAGCCTTGAGCCTTCTTACTTCCGGATGCCGAGGCGCTTGATCAGATCGGCGTAGCGATCCGTGTCCTTGCCCTTCAGGTAATCCAGCAGGCGGCGCCGCTGGCCGACGAGCTTCAGGAGCCCGCGGCGCGAATGATGGTCCTTCGCGTGCGCCTTGAAATGGTCGGTGAGGTAATTGATCCGTTCGCTGAGCAGGGCCACCTGGACTTCGGGGGAGCCGGTGTCGCCGTCGTGCGTTCGGTAGGTGTCAATGACTTCGGTTTTGCGGTCCTTGCTGAGCACGTGTGCTTTCCTCCACGAACGGCCCAGAACCTCAGTCCGGAAGAGACCGTACCAGGCCGCCGTTTACCGCGTCATGCGCGGCTATTTCGAGATGAATCAATATCTTACACCAGCACGACGACCGGGTGCAAAAGGGCGCCGGAATCCCGTCGGGCCACGGCGATGAGCCGGCCGCCGGGCTCCAGCAGCTGCACCAGCGGGCTGGCGTCGCCCGGGGGGAGCCCTCCTGCCACCTGGAGCGGCGCGATCGTGTTGCCGTGCACCGCCCGCCGGACCCCTTCGTCCAGGAGCGTCAGGGCGGGCAGGTGCGCGAGCAGCGCCTCGATCGGCAGCAGGTGTGCGGCCGCGCCCGGTTCCCGCTCGAGCGCGTCGAGCGTGCCGGCCGCGTCGACGCGGAACGTGCCCGCGCGCGTGCGGCGGAGCGTTTCGAGGTGCGCCCCGCACCCGAGCCGCCGGCCGATGTCGTGCGCCAGCGAGCGGACGTAGAAACCCGCACTCGTCACGATGCGCAGCACGAGCAGCGTGTCGTCGTCCGACGGCAGCCGCTCCAGATCCTTCACCGTCACTTCGACCGGCTCGAGCGTGACGGGCTTCTGACGGCGCGCCTGCTTATACGCGCGGACGCCGTCCACTTTCTTCGCGGAGTAGGGCGGCGGGGTCTGCAGGAACGTCCCGCGGAATTCGGCAAGGACTTCTTCCACACGCCCACCACCCAACGCCCAACGCCCAAGGCGGCCCGAATCAGCGCCTGCGAGCCCCTCGGCGTCATACGTCGGCGTGGAGACGCCGAGGCGGATGCCGGCGACGTATTCCTTTTCGTCGGCGACGAGGAATTGCGCGAGGCGTGTCGCGCGGCCGACGAGCAGAACGAGCAGCCCCGTCGCGAGCGGATCGAGCGTGCCGGTGTGGCCGATGCGCGGCGTCCGCAGGACGCGCCGCGCCCACGCGACGACGTCGTGCGACGTCACGCCAGCGGGCTTGTCGACCAGGAGGGCGCCGTCCATCATTGACGGCGGGGCCCCCTGCACCCCGCCTGGCTCGCTCCGTTGCGCTCGCTCTGCGCCGCTCGCTCCACTCCGTTCGCTCCCTGAGCCTACAACGGCCGCGTCTGCATGCCGAGCGCGATCGCGTCTTCCAGTTCCCTGATGACGCCGTCGCGGACGGCCGAGAGCGGCCCCCGCAGCGTGAAGCCGGCGGCGTTCTTGTGGCCGCCGCCGCCGTGGCGCGCCGCGACCGCCCGGACGTCCACGTCGTATTTCGATCGCATGCTGATGCGGACGTCGCCGTCGGCGCCGACCTTGAAGAACACGACCGCCTGGATCTCGCGCGCGGTGAGCGGCAGGTTGATGAGACCCTCGGTGTCGTTGTGGGTCGTGCCGGTCGCGTTGAGGATGTCGTCGTTCAGGTACAGCACGGCCAGGCGGCCGGCGTCGCGCAGGTCCATCTCGTCGAGCATCGCCCCGATCAACTTCAGCTTGCCGAAGCTGTTGCTGTCGAAGACGCGGCGCGCCATGGCCGCGGGGTTGACGCCCGCCTCGACGGTCTCGCGGCAGATGTCGAACGTGCGCGCGGTGATGCCCGCGTGATGGAACGACCCGGTGTCGGTGAGGATCGCGAGGTAGACATGCGTCGCGATCTCGAGCGTCAGCGGGATGCCGAGCTCCTGCACGAGCGTGAACACGAGCTCGCCGCAGGCGGCGGCCGATTCGTCCAGCCAGTTGATGTCGCCGAAGTGCGTGTTGCCCTGGTGGTGGTCGATGTTGATCGTGAAGCGGCCCTCGAGTCCGTCCACGCCGGTCCGCTTCAGATCGCCGGACTCCATGACGATCAGGGCCTCGGCGTCGCGCGCGTGGACCGCCCGCGCGATCTCGATCCGCTCGACGCCCGGAAACTCCAGGTAGTGCTCGGGCGCGGGGTCGGCGTTCACGAGGCGCACCTCCTTGCCGAGCGCCTCGAGGGCGTACGCCATCGCGAGCTGCGACCCGATCGAGTCGCCATCCGGGCGGGCGTGCGAGGTAATCAGGAAGCGCCGCTAGGCGAGGATGGCCCTGCAAATCTGCTCGATCGCGAGATCATTCACCGGCGTCGTCATCCGTGTCGTCACCGTGCGGGTGCTGGGCCTCGCGGGCGGCCGCCTCTGCCTTGAGGTCCTGGAGGATCTGCTCGACGCGGTCCTGCCTGGCGACGGACTCATCGAAGAAGAATTCGAGCTCGGGAACGCGCCGCAGGCGGATGCGCTGCGCGATGTGCCGCCGCAGGAAGGGCAGGGCGCGCTTGAGCGCCTTCTCCGTTTCGCGCCGCGCCTTGTCGTCGCCGAGCGTCGTGTAATACACGCGCGCGAGCTGCAGGTCCGTCGTGACCTTCACGCGCGTGAGCGTCAGGAAGCCCAGCCCCGGGTCGTGGACGTCGCGCGCCAGGAGCTGTGCAAGCTCGATGCGAATCTGTTCGGCGAGGCGTTCGGGACGGGCGGAGGACATCAGAACGAACCCTAACAGAAGACCAGAAGGTCAGGAGATCAGGAGACTCAGGAATATTCTCCTGACCTCCTGATCTTCTGATCTCCTGTCGGAACTAGACGGTCGCGGCTACCCGTTCGACGACGAAGGCCTCGATCATGTCGCCGACCTTGATGTCGTTGTACTTCTCGAAGCCGATGCCGCACTCGAAGCCGACCTTCACCTCTGAGACGTCGTCCTTGAAGCGGCGCAGCGAGCCGATCTTGCCTTCATGCACCACGACGTTGTCGCGCAGCAGCCGCGCCTGCGTCTCGCCCGAGCGCGTGATGCGGCCCTCGGTGACCATGCAGCCCGCGATCGTGCCGAACTTCGGGACCTTGAACGTCTCGCGAACCTCGGCGATGCCGATCCGCACGTCCTTGAAGGTCGGCTCGAGCAGCCCGGTCATCGCCTTCTTCATCTCGTCGACGACGTTGTAGATGACGGAGTGGAGGCGGATGTCCACCTTGTCGCGATCCGCGACGTCGGCGGCGTTGCGGTCGGGCCGCACGTTGAAGCCGATGACGATCGCGTTCGACGCGGCCGCGAGCAGGACGTCCGATTCGTTGATCGCGCCGACGCCGCTGTGGATAATCCGCATCTTCACGCGGTCGTCGCTCAGCTTCGTCAGCGTGTCCGCCAGCACCTCGGCCGAGCCCTGGACGTCGGCCTTGATGATGATCGGCAGCTCCTTCATGCCGCCTTCGGCAATCTGCTGCTGCAGGGACTCGAGCGTGAGCCGCGCCCCCTTCGCACCGAGCGCCTTGTCCTTCGCCTGCATCTGCCGGTACTGCGCGATCTGCCGCGCCTTGGCCGTGTCGGACAGCGCCTGGAACGCGTCGCCCGGCTGCGGCAGGCCGCCGAGACCGAGCACTTCGACCGGTGTCGAGGGCCCCGCCGCCTTGAGCGACTTGCCGCGGTCGTCGATCAGCGCGCGCACCTTCCCGACGATCGTGCCGGCGATGAGCGTGTCGCCCACGCGCAGCGTGCCGTCCTGGATGAGGATCGTCGCCACGGGACCGCGACCCTTGTCCAGCTTCGCTTCCAGCACCGTGCCGGCCGCGTTGCGCTTCGGGTTCGCCTTCAGCTCGCTCAGTTCCGTGACGAGCAGGACCATCTCCAGCAGCGCCGGGATGTTCTCGCGCTTCTTCGCCGAGACCGGGACCGTC
>Ga0153916_10004602_pt1 | contig 10425 bp, 8 predicted proteins | sample Opewatmetagenome_FD_109642 | JGI IMG/M metagenome (GOLD analysis project Ga0153916, IMG submission 109642) | Freshwater wetland microbial communities from Ohio, USA - Open water 3 Core 3 Depth 4 metaG | ecosystem: Environmental > Aquatic > Freshwater > Wetlands | place: USA: Ohio, Lake Erie, Old...
ACTTTTGCTAAAGACCTTGTCATATGTGACAAGCAAAGCACCACGGATTTTGCACCTCTGGTAAACCTGCCAATTAGATACCGGGGATTACTAGAGCTGTATATTGGACCTTGGTCCAATACGGCGAGGGATGGATCGCCAGGGTAACGTGGAAATTCAGTTATGTGGTCAGGAACAGACGGACTGGAGGAAAGTTTGGCGAACCGTCCTTGACGGCCTCAAACTTTCCCCGCGTTTCGCCGCTGAATGGGTTGCACCGTTACTGCTTAATCGCCGCCGCGCGCCGCTGCAGGTATGCGTTGCGCACAGCGCTGTACAGATCCACAGTCGTCTCAGCCACGCGCTCATAGCGATCCAGGTTGATGGAACGCTCGTTGACGGTATTTGTGGTTGTACCCGCAAACGTCGCGTACCACGGTATGAAATAAATGTAAGGAGTCATGGCGCCGTCGATTACGTAACCAATACCGTCACGCACTGTGAGCGGCGGGAGAAAGGGAAGCACGAGATAAGGGCCGGTGCCCATTCCCCAAACGCCAAATGTCTGTCCGGTGTCTTCATCGCTTTGTTCGATGCTGAAGCCATCTTTCGCGACATCGAAAAATCCTGCGAGTCCAACCGTGCTGTTGATGCCGAAACGAGCCACTTCCGTCGCCGCGCCAGTGAATTTAAGCTGGAGAGCATTGTTGACCACGCGCCGCACGACTGCGAGATTATCGAAGATATTGTGGATACCTCTTTGCACCGGGTCCGGAAAGATGAAATTCCACCCGGTCGCAATCGGCTTAAGAACATACCGATCGAGCACTTCTCGGTTGAACCAGAACATTTTCTCGTTAAAGCCTTCCCACGGGTCATTTTCAAAATCTTCTCCCGCTATCTGACCTCCCGCCATTTCTGCCGTGGCGGCAACAGCTACTTGGGTCGTTCTTCTTTCATCAAGCGCTGGCGGAGCCATTGGGGAGATACCCCGCGTAATTAGAATTTGATCGGCTGCCGTATTCTGTGCTTTCGCCAGTACCTGCCTCTGATCCTGCGCTTGCGCGGTTGAAGAAAGCAACCCCAGCGACAGTATCGCAATTACAATAAAACCAAATGCCTGTCTCATGGTCAGCTTCTCCTTTCCCAGTGAATCTTCTTACATCGTGAAAACATGTTTTCGCAGCTTGCGCGTCTAAACACCTCTGCTAGCAGAGGATGCAGCCTCGGTGCCAACTCGCAGTCAATCGCAATACTCGTAAGATTAGTTACTTCGGAATCGATTGGCAGCGATTTTTTGCATACGTGGGAGAATTTACGGCTGCAATCTTGCGACACTGCGAATCCGCGGCCAGGACTTATTACTTAAGCTGATAGGACAGATATTGTTCGTGTGCGAACAAAGTCCATTCCAGCGGCGATTTGATCGAGGCATCAATATCGATTTGACAACTTTTGTTTAGAAACTTTGTCATACGTGAGGATTTCGCGCCTCTGATGAACCTCGAATCAAGAGTTGTGCTGAACAGGAGGCAACAAAAGGAACATTGTATTTCACGCTGCCGCCGCTCCAGTTAGGCGAGCCCCGAGCGTAACCCCAGGCCGCGCCAAGCCCGACACCGGCGGCAAACCAAAATGCCGATCTTGCGGCGACATATCCGGGCGGATAGTAGTAAATCACCCCGACCTTCCGGTCGGGGGTGATTTACTTGCCCCTCGCCACCCCGTCACTTTCCGTTCCCATCAATCGCGCGGACGGCGTCGGCGATGTCCCGGCTCAGGCGCGCGACCGCGCGGCTGTGGGCGGCCGCGAGCGCATCATAGCCTTTCTCTTGCACCGTTTCGCGCACGGTGGTGCGTCCTGTTTCGGCCTTGCCATCCTTGGTCCGGCGGACGGTCCAGACCGCGTCCAGTAGAGCTGCCTCGCCCGGCACCGATTGAAAGCTTTGCACGTCGATGGCGGCGCGATAATCGGCGTCCGCGCTCGACGCCGGCGCAGACAACAAGGTCACGCGCGGCGTACCCAGCATGAGGACGAGATTATCGGCAACCACGCGCGCGATATTGTTCTGCAGCGGCGCAGCCCAGCGGTCGAACTCTTCCAGCCGCACCTGGTTCGCGCCCAGGTTGACAACGATCTGCGGGCGGTCGACCACGGCAGGCACGGACACCGGGCCCACGACCACCGACAGGTTGGATGACGTTGCTGCGGGCCCGCCCGCGGCGCTGAGGGTGTAGAAGCGCGACGCCGGTGTGGACGCGCACCCGGTCGCGAGGACAGCGAGGGCGCACAGGGTGGTGATAGCGGTAATGCGAGGCATCATTGATTCTCCTCGGTCTTGCCCCGGAGCAGCGCTTCGGGATGACGCTCCAAAAAGTCGGTCAGTATACGCAATGATCTAGCAGCGCGGGTGATCTCCTGCAGGGCGTCGCGCAGTTCCTGTTGGCCGGGAGCGTCCTTGCCAACGAGAGTCGCGTCCGTGCTCTTGAGCACCCCGTCGGCGGAGACAATCGTGCGGCGCAGTTCCTCGATGGTTGTCTTCAGCCCGGGCGTGACTTCTACATCAATGCGGTTCACCGCCTTGTCCGTGGTCTTCAGCGTTTGGTCGAGAGAGACGAGCACCTTCGTGAGGTCGGCGCCGATCGCTTCATACGGCAGCTTGTCGAGCTTGGCGAGAATCCCGCTCACCTTTTGCTCGAGATCCGTGACTGTGCTCGGCGCTACCGGCAACTCCACCGGGTCCCGGCTCCAGTCGATCTTCGCCTTGGGCCCGTTAGGGAAGAAGTCGAAGGCCACATAGAGCTGCCCGGTAAGCAGGTTCCCGCTGCGGAGCTGGGCGCGCAGCCCCCGCTGCTCGACCAAGCGCTGCACGAGGGCGTGGCGCTGTTGTACGCTCCCCCCTAGGCTTTTGCCGACGCCTGCTTGCTTTTGGCTCAAGCGCGAGATGAGACGCTCAGGGTAGGACACCACCTCCACGCGCCCTCGAATATTCATCGTCGCCGGGTCGATGTCGAGACCGACCTGCATGACCTCTCCCGCCGGTAGCCCGAGGAGGGTAACCGGAGCGCCCACGGACAGCCCGCGCAGCGATTCGGTGAAATGGAGCACATAATGCACCGCGATGGAGTCCGGTTGCTTCATCGCAGTGGACTGGTCACCGTAGAGGGTAAAGGCCGTGTCCGCGGCGGCGGGCTCGGCCTTGGCGACGAAGGGGGGCGTGTCAAACGCGAGGCCGCCCGCGAGCAACGCGACTAGAGACTGCGTGCGCACTTCCACTCCGCCCGCGCCGACCGAGACGTCCAATCCGCTCGCGTTCCAGAAGCGTGTCCCGGGGTTGACGTACTGGTCGTAGGGAGCGTTGACGAAGACCTTGATGTTAACCGTCTTGCCGTCGCCCGCTAAGTCGTAGGCAATGACCTGCCCGGCCTGTAGGCGTCGGTAATAGATCGGCGAGCCGATTCCCAGCGAGCCGAGGTTTTCGGCCTTGAGTACGAACTGCCGGCCCGGCTGACCGCCAGTGATGATCGGCGGCACCTCCAACCCGGTGAACTTGTACCGCTTCTTGTCCGACTTGCCGACCTCGAACCCGATGTAGTTGCCCGAAAGCAGGGTGCCGAGGCCGGATACCCCGCTCAGAGTGACGCGCGGCTCGACGACCCAAAATCGCGCGTCCTCGACCATCAGGCCCGCCGCGCTTTTGTCGATTTTCGCCGTCACCTCTACCTTCGAATGGTCGAGGGAAAGCTTGACCGCTGTCACCTGACCGATGTTCACGTCCTTGTACTTGACGAAAGTCTTGCCCGCCTCGACGCCCTCCGCGGCCTTGAAAACAATGGTGATGGTCGGGCCCTCGCTCATAACGCGCTGAATCGCAATCCCAATGGCCACCACCGCGGCAAGGATCGGGATGATCCAGACGACCGAGATCCGCGTGCCTTTCTTCGGCACGACCGTAGCCTGCGGCAGGTTGTCGCGATCAATATTTTCAGCCATGCAGGCCCTCCCTGTTTCCTAGGAGGTTGCTAAAACACTTTGTTTGCAGGCTGCTCAAAAAGATCTCAGAGGCGAGGCGCGCGAAAAATCGATCCTTCGGCTTCGCTCAGGACAGACTCCCCGCAGCCATTCAGTGTAGGATGGGTGGAGCGAAGCGATACCCATCGGTCATTTACGTTGTAGCGAGGCGATTTCGCGCAACGAAGCATATGAGTCTTTTTCAGCAGCCTGCTAGTGAATCCCAAATGAGGCGGGGGTCGAAGGACTCCGCCGCGATCATCGTCAGCACAACCACCGCCGCGAAAAACAGCACCCCCGGACCGGGCTCCACAAACATGAGCGGCTGGAGCTGCACGAGGGCGACGGTGAAGGTGTCGACGAACACGTCGAGCATCGACCAGCGCCCGATGAACTCGACCATTCGATAGAGCCGGGTGCGCTCGCGGCTGTTCCCAAGCGAGCCACGCTGCACCGTGATCAGGAGATAGGCGAGCGCGACCAGCTTGCCGAGTGGGATCATCACGCTGGCGATCAGCACGATGAGCGCGAGCGGCCACGATCCCGAGGTGTAGAGAAACACCACACCGCCCATGATGGTGTCGGACTCGGCGGACCCGAGCGTGGTGGTGCTGAGCACCGGCAGAACGTTGGCGGGGATGAAGCAGATCGCCGCGGCGATGACGAGCGCCCAGGTGTACTGGATGGAATGGTGGCGGCGCCACGTGAGCTCCCCGCCGCAGCGCGGGCAGTAGCCCGGCTCGGCCGCATCGGCGGGCCGCGACAAGAGGGCGCAGGTTTCGCAGGAAACGAGTCCCGCCTCAGCCGCGGTGAGTGCAGTGGCTGCAGTCATCATCGTCCTGCCTCTGCTCGGGGCGCGTCAGGATGCGGGGGCACTTCGTCGTCCGCCCACTCGACCCGCTTCCAGATCTCGCGCGGATGGAAACTGACCATGATCGCGGCAAAGAGGACAATCAGCCCGCCCACCGCATACATTCCGATGCCGGGCTCCACCGTCGCCAGCTCCGCGATCTTGATCAGCGCGACCAGGATGCCGAGCATCATCACCTCGCTCATCGACCACGGCTGCATAGAGTCCGCCCAGCGCAGCATTTCCCCGACCCAGTGCGGCGCGGGCGGCCGCCTCACCGCGATTAATACCGTCAGCATGAACAGGATATAACTTCCGGGCGCGATCACAGCGCAGAACCCGACGATCATGGCCGTCACATCCTGGCCTTGCAGCCACATCTCGTAAGCGCCGCCGATGATGGTCGTGCTCGCGTGGCGCCCGACGGCCGAGAGCCCCATCAGCGGCGAAGTATTGGCGACGATGAATACGACGGCGGCCGTGAGTGCAAGCGCCAGCGGGCGGTCGAACGGATCGGTTGGCGCCGTGGCGAGAGTCTGGCCACAGCGCGGGCAGCGCGCCTTGCCCCCGGGCGGGAGATCCGGTAGGCGCTGCAGCAAATCGCAATCGGGGCAGGCAATGGTTTCCATGACCGGTTAGGGACGGCGTTTAATGACGTTAGAAATCCTCAAGAAATTTTCCACGGAATTCTTTTCAACCCTCTGCTTTTGCCGGGGCTTGCTCATTGTTCGAGCTTGCGTAGCGTCATGGCCTGCCTTGCCTCGTCAGATCGTCATTTCACGCGAATCCATTCTCATCACTCGACCGCTTCGACGGCCGATCTCTTGCGCCCGCGGCTTGCGGGTTCCCGTTCACTGTTCCAGTTCGGCAAGTGGGCGCCGCAACGACGCCCGCGCTGTGCTTGTCGAAGCATTCAGAACCTTTTTTAGCGACCCGCTATTTCATCGTGATCTTCATGCCCGCAGGTCCGATGCTCAATTGCGTCCCTGACTCTTGGCCTTCGTTTTTCAGAACCACAATGGTCACACCCTTGTCATTCTTCATCGACATAGCACTGGCGCCCCCGGCGATAGCGAATGTCGCCTGGCCCGCTCCATAGGTGCCGGCGAGATCCCCCGGACTTCTCAGATCGTAAACTTTCCCGGCCCCGGTAAAATTCGATATGCCGACATCCACTAGGCTCATGCCCGAGATCGAGAACGGATAGCTCTTCCCTTGAAAGTTCAGAACCCCCTCGCCCCGACTCGCTCCCACTCCTAAGGCCACCGATTTCAAATTTAACGTTACCAGCCCCGACGGCACTCTTTCTTCGGGCTTCTTGTAATCAGGATAGGTCTCCACCCAGTTCATTAGCTGCGCCTCGGCGCGATCATGAACCTGCCAGCCGCGGCTCTCGATTTCCTTTCTCGCCCGCGCGCTCAGCGTGCCGGTGAGCCAGAGTTGTTTTTCCTTGATCCCCGGTAACTCGTTCACCAGCTGATTCGCGCCGGTGAGCAACTGCGCCATCGGCTCGGTCCAGACCAGATAATCCACCGGTACATTGAAAACGAAAGCCCCATTGACCGTGCGGCTCACGGCAAATTGTCCGAGGGATATAAACCTCTCTAGCGGCGTCACCGACTTGTTGTAGCCGGCATACATCTGCGCTTGGCGCTGGCGGAATAATGCCACCGTGGAATTCTGGCTGGGCAAAGCCAACCTGACCAAGGCTCCCCGGTCGGCCACGCCGTTCATCTCGCTTAGTGCGTGCACCAGAAGCGTCTGCTCGCGAGGAGAAAAAATAGTGTTATTGATAAACGCGTCGGTGATCTCCGGATTGACCCCCATGGCGTTGAGCTTCTCGGTGTTCATTTTCCGCAGCTCCACCGGGGGAGTGTTTTGGAACACCTGGTTTAACACTTTGTTGGTGCCGATCACGGTCATGGCGACCCCCGCGCCTCCAGGCACTGCCGACATGGCTGCGGACCAGGTGAGAGATCCCGCGTAGCCGGCCCATGAGATCCGGTTCAGCATGTCCTGAAGCTTTTGGTTCTCCGAGTAAACATCGACGTCGAACTGATAGGCATACTGCCGTTTTGTCGTCGAGAAGCCGATTAAGTCTTTGACCTTTGACTCTTCGGACTGGCTGCGCTTGGCGCCACGCAGCCCTTCACCCACTCTTGAAAAGGCCGCGCCCAAACCCTGCGCCGCTCCACTCAATGTCTGCACCGGCCGGGTCATCAAATGTAGAGCGCTGGTCATCGTGTCTAACCCACCCTCTTTTATGGAAGCTATGTATTCCTTGCTGCCCTGGACCTTCTCCATCACCACCATGGCGTTAATCTCGCCGATCCGCTTTCTCAACACCGCGGTCGAGACCGCTGTGAAGGTGCCGAACTTGGAGTCGATCTGGTAGGTGTTTAAGTAGCCGTCGTTAGTCACTCTCTCCTGAACCCGATGATTCGGTCCGGATAACAGCTCCGGCGGCAATATCTTCGATGCGCTGAGCACCGGTGCAGACTCATACGGCTGCTGAGCAAAAACGGGAAGGACGACTCCCAAAAGCGATGCCACCACCAGCGCACTCACAGCGCACCAAAGCGGCTTGCGCACGTTAAAACTAGATTGTGCTTTGTTGATTTTCACTACTTACTCCTTTTTCCCTTTTTTTTTCGAATTCCTAATACTCTTAAGATTCACATAATAAAGTGACCGCCATTGACCCTTCGACCGGCTCAGGGCGAGCGGCTCAAGGCACCGGAAAAATTTAAATTTTTCTTCATGCTGAGCTTGTCGAAGCAGGGGGAATGTCCCGTCACTCGTCACTTGACACTCGTCACTCGCATTGAACTAAGTTCTTTTTATCGAAGAGTTGGAAAGCTGTATATTGGACTTTGGTCCAATACGATAGGAGGGGGCGGTTATCGCGCCAGGACGGTCCCGGAGCGAGATCCGAAACCCGAAACCTCATAGATCATTATGGCGTCGCCGCGATAGGGAAGACCAGAATGCCACATAAGGCAACGTCTCCGCTCCGTGAACGCCATCTTCAGATCTCGCCGACGAATTCGCGCCACGGAAGCGCCCGGACCCCTGGCGCCACGGCTTGTGTTCGGCTCTCGACATTCCGCGACTCGTGGACGAGGTACATGTCCACAGCTGTTCCCTTTGGACGCTTGTTTTTCGCCGCTTCGGCCAGTCGTTGCAGAGGCCCGGCCATTGCAGGTGTAACGGTGCGCGTGGCCTTGCACTCCACCAGCACAAGGGAAGCACCGTGTCCTGGCACCACGAAATCCACCTCAAGACCTTGTTCGTCGCGAAAATGATAAAGCTCCCGCCGCCCACCGCTGTTGACCTGCGCTTTGACGATCTCCGACGCGACAAAACCCTCGAACAACGGGCCTTTGAACGGTGATTTGGCTAGTTCCGCCGCCGAATCAAGTCCCAACAAATGACAAGCGAGTCCGGAGTCGGCGAGATACACCTTTGACGATTTGATTAGGCGCTTGCCGAGATTTTCATAGAACGGGGGAATCATTAGGATCTGGGCTGTCGTCTCCAACACTCCCAGCCACTGCGCAATCGTCGGTACGCTCACCCCGAGTGGCGCGGCCAGATCCGTCTTATTGAGCACCTGCCCGTGCCGGCTTGCCAGCAACGCCAGAAAGCTTCGGAACGTAGCGAGGTCTCTCACCGCTGTAATCGCTCGGACGTCCCGCTCCAGGTAGGTCTGCAAGTAAGACGCAAACCACAACCGGGCGCTGCCCGGGCGCGCCACCACCTCCGGATACCCACCGTGAAGCAGGGTCACCTTCGGAGTCTCCCGCACGCACAGTGGGTAAAGCTGCAACACCGCCGCGCGGCCCGCCATCGACTCCGATACGCCTTGCATCAGCGGCGCCTCTTGCGACCCGGTAAGCAACCACTGACCGACCCGGCGCGGCTGGCGGTCGATGCGGGAGCGCAGCGTCGGGTCGCTTCATCCGCACCAACGCCAACCCGAGCGCGTGATGCAACACGGCGCTCTTTGGTGTTATCTGGAGTCCCTCGCGCAGGATGCGCTCGCCCTTCGAGTCCCGGGCGCGTGCACGGCACAGGTCCGCTAGATTTACGTATGCGGGTACAAACAGCCGATCCAGACGAATTGCTGCCTTGAACTCATCATCGGCTCTCGCCACATCCCCCCGATACGCATAGAAGGTTCCGAGGTTGACGCGCGTCTATGATCGGGCGCGCAGACGGCGGCTTTTTGGGTACACTTTCGCCCTATGGGTCATGCAATCACTGTGCGTCTGACTAAAGAATTGACGGCCTGGCTGGAAACAGTGTCATCACGGTCAACCGCGAAGTTTTCCGCGTTTACCGCAGGAACAAGCTCATCTGTCCGTCGGGCGCTTGAGGGACACGACTCATAGGCGTTTGCCGGTTCGCCTCTTCCGGCATCGTGGTTCGTCTCACTCGACCCTCGACACTTGACCCTCGCTACTCGACACTCACTTGTTGTCGAACGCGAAAATCCGCTTCCAGTCGTTCTTCATGCTGATCACGTTCCAACTTTTCTTCTTCGCTTCCGCCATCAGCGCGTCAGAAAACGTTCCCACCTTGGACTTCGCTCCGTAAGCGTACTCGCGCTTATCGTCGTCGTGATGCACCAGCATCATCAGCCGCGCGCCGTCGCCCGCCTGGGTGTACTCAAGCATCTGCTCGTCCCCGATGGAATTGCCGAACGCGGCGTACGGCCGGCGTCCGATGACTAGATGGATGCCCTCGGGCTTGCCCGCACTGTCGTCGTTCAGCAGGAGCTTGGGCACTTTAGTCAGGATCGCTTTCCCCGTTTTGTCGTAACCGAAGTGCGTTGCGCCCGCGCTGCCCACTACCTGCTCCGGCGGGATGCCGTACACCTGCTCGGAATACACGCGCACGAAGTCCTGCCCGCCGCCGGTGACAAAGTACGTCTTGTAGCCGCTGGCGCGGAACAGTTTCATCACCTCCAGCATCGGCTGGTACGTAAGCTCGGTGTAGAGCTGTTTGAAGCGCGGATGCTTGGCGCTCGCCAACCACTTCTTCACCTCGGCGTTGAACTCATCTACCGTCATGCCGCTAAGCGTAGCGGCGAGGATCATCATGAGATCCGGCACCGTGAACTTCGCCATCGCCGCGCGATTGCCGGACAGCACAGTCTTGAACGGCTCGACGTTTTTCAAGTCCGGCTTCTTCTCCACCACCGCCGGGACCCGCTCCAGGCAGTACACCACCTGCGTGTACATCGGCTGCTCGACCCACGTCGTCCCGTCCTGATCGAAGGTCGCAATGCGCGCCTCCGGCGCCACGAACTTCGGGCTGCCCTTTTCCGTGGTCGTCTTAACGAACTCGACGATCGCTTTCTTCGCCGGGCCGTCGTTCCAAGAAGGGAGCGGATCAGTCTGGGCATACGCCTGGGAGAACACCAGCAAAAACAGAAATGCGGCCAGCATCATTCTGTTTATTATTATTGTGCGCTTCACGGAGATTCTCATTTCGCCTTCTTCTTCACAGGAGGCAACAGAGGAAACGGAGTTTATAATTTATCTCCGTTATCTCCGTTACCTCTTGTAAAAGAATCCAT
>Ga0153916_10004603_pt1 | contig 10424 bp, 9 predicted proteins | sample Opewatmetagenome_FD_109642 | JGI IMG/M metagenome (GOLD analysis project Ga0153916, IMG submission 109642) | Freshwater wetland microbial communities from Ohio, USA - Open water 3 Core 3 Depth 4 metaG | ecosystem: Environmental > Aquatic > Freshwater > Wetlands | place: USA: Ohio, Lake Erie, Old...
CTCGACGACCTGGACAACGCCGCCCGGATGCGCCACGCCCTGGCCGAGAAAGGGATCGTCACCATCGCCTCGGATTTCAACGTCGACGACGACGCGATCGACGGCTACTTCGAGCAGCTCTTCAGGCGGCTGGGGACGCGGGGGCTGATCGTCGTCCCTTACATTGCCCCGGCGGTCACGCTCCGCCGCAAGAAATACACGGCCGCCCGGCGGGACCCGGAGCGGGTCGGCCGCGCGATCGAGGCCGCGATCCGCAAGCACAACCGGCCCGGATCGCGCGGGCCCGACAGGCGCGAAGGGGACAGGTCCGATTTGCCGCGGAGCGGCCCGTAGGGTGCTTCGCACAAATCGGACCTGTCCCCCTGGGGCTCGTGACGGGCAAACGCCTGCCGGGATCGCAGCCGCCGCTTGCGGACCGCCGCTGCCGCGTCACGGGGTTGAGATCCTCCTCGTGGAGTTGGCGCCTTTTCCTTGGTCGCCTTTCGGGGCGGTGCTCCCCTTGGGCCGCCAGTCGAGCATCCCCCGGGCGTACTCGTCCAGCGGCGGCTCACCGAATCGCTTTACGTAGTCGCCGTCGAGCCACGCGCCGAAGCTCGTCAGGTGGCGGACACCGCGGCCGCCGTACGTTGCCAGGTCGTCGAAAAAGACCTCGCGATTCCAGGGAAGCTTTCGCACGTTCTGCCGCCGCCAGCCGGAGAACCGCGAGAGGTCGAGCCAGTACTCCAGCGCCTGGGCTCCCCGGCGGCCGAAGACGTCGAGATTAGCGTCCAGTAGGTCGAGCAGCTCGCCGTGGCTCGGACCGCCGCCGGGGCGGGCCTCGCGGTCGCCCAACGGCCGATCGTACCGCCGCGTAATCGGAGCGAACTCGAGGAAGATCCCCCGGCTTGGCTTGACCTGGGTGGGCGGGCGGATCGTCCGCGCGTAGGCCAGATGGGCCAGCGTCGCCCGAGCGTCCACCTGCCCGAGCGCGGCCAGCATGCGGTTCTCCAGGATCAAGGCCTGATCGCTATCGGACAGTCCGCGGCACTTCCCGCACCGGCACATCGGCTGCCCGTCGTCGATCCAATAGAAGTACCGCCCGGTGGTCGGCCGCAGCAAGCCGGCATACTTCACCGCGCTTTCGCAGGCGACCTCCAGGGCGCTGTCCGAGTGCACGCAAAGGTTGTAGTCCCGCACGCGATCCCCTTTCTCGTTCATGGGGAACATCGCCGGGTCCTTGGCAAACAGCGACCGCGGGAGCAGATCGCTCATCGCGTGCAGCTCGTGCTCCACCTGGAGCCCGAGCTTGCGGGAGGCGTCGAGAAAGCCCTGGCCGGCGTCGGTGCGGAGGAAGTCGGCGACCTCGTGGGGGAAGATGTGGGTGGCGATCGTGGTGAGGCCCGCCCGTTTGGCCCGGGCCGGCCAATCCAGGGTGCGGAGGTCGTGAACGACCAGGACGACGCCCCGCGTGAGGAAAAACGGCTGGTCCTTTTCGGGACCCAAGGGTGCGGCGGCGAGGGGCGTCGGGCCGCCTGGCAGAAAGCCCGGAGCGGCCAGCCCAGAGGCCGCCAGCCCGGAGACTGCCATCGTCTTGAGCAGCGTCCGGCGCGAGGCCGTCCCGTTCCCTCGACCACGATGGTGTTCTGTTGTCACGGGGTCTCCCCTGGGATTGCACTTTAGGAGCCGGGCTAGTCTCCGCACGTCAATCCGGCTACGCTTGGAGATCATAACACCTTGAAAAGCGAAGTGGAATTTGCCGTCAGGTGGGCTTCTTCCCGTGGGCGAGATTGTCGCCAAATGACCAGACCACTGGGGGGACAGACGGTTGTGTAGCCCGTCGGAATTCCAGGACTTGGTAAGTGGGCGAAAGCGGGGGGTTTGGGCGGCCATCCTCCGCGCTGGGCTGCAACTGGCGGCGATTCCTTACAGCCTCGGGGTCCGCTGGCGAAACCACCGCTTCGATCGCGGGCTCGCCCAGGTCCACCGGGTACCCGTCCCGGTCGTCAGCGTGGGAAATCTGACCCTTGGCGGGACGGGCAAGACGCCGATGGTCCAGTGGGTGGTACGGTGGTTCCGCCGCCGGGGCCTCCGCGTGGCCGTCGTCAGCCGGGGCTATCGCGCGGAGGCCGGGGCCCGCAACGACGAGGCCCTCGAACTGGAACAGAGACTCGTCGATGTTCCGCTCGTTCAGAACCCCGATCGGGTGGCAGGGGCCCGGATGGCGGTCGAAGAGTTCGACTCCCAACTCATCGTTCTGGACGACGCCTTCCAGCACCGCCGCATCGCCCGCGACCTGGACATCGTTCTGTTGGACGGGCTGGAGCCGTTCGGGTTTAACCACCTGTTCCCGCGGGGGACCCTCCGCGAGCCCCCAAGCGGACTGCGACGGGCCCAAGTCGTCGCCCTTTCCCGGGCCGACCTGCTTTCGCCGGCCCGGCGCGACGAGATCCGCCGCCAGGCGGCCCTTCTGGCTCCCGGGGCCGCCTGGGCCGAGGTGGTCCACGCGCCGCAGGGCTTGCGGAACTCGAGCGGGAGGGAGGAATCGCCCGATGCGCTGGCGGACTATCCGGTGGCTGCCTTCTGCGGCGTGGGGAATCCGGCGGGTTTCCGGCACACTTTGGAATTGTGCCGTTATCGAGTTATCGCCTTTCGTGAATTTGCCGATCATTATCGCTACGCACGGGCGGACGTCGACCGGCTGATCGCTTGGGCCGAGGACCTGGAGGTGGCTGCTGTCCTGTGTACCCATAAGGACCTGGTCAAACTGGGCATCGACCAGCTCGGCAGCCGGCCCCTCTGGGCACTGACCATCGCCCTGGAGTTTCTCGCCGGTCAAGAGGCGTTCGAGGTGCGGCTGGCCGGGCTGCTGCCCCGGGGCTGAGGGCGACGGACCCGGCCATGCGTGGTGTCAGTCGGTCCGAAGCCGAATTGCTATTGGTTGAAGAAGGGAGTCCGAGTATCCTCCCCGGCGCTGGACGGAGAGCAACCGAAGCAGCCTGACAGAGCGATCTGGCTACCCCTGCTTTTCTCAATCCCTCCAGATTAACAAGCGCGCCCGGCCGGATCTGCCCCGTGCTGTCCGTTGGGAACTGTGGCGGGGACGTCTTGCCAGACCAAGAGTCATCCCACCGGCGACGTCCCAAACCTGGTTGAATGACCCCCTTGATGAACGTCTGCATTTTTCTTCCGAACTGGCTGGGCGACCTGGTGATGGCGACCCCGATGCTCCGGGCGATCCGCCGCCATTACGGCACCGGTGCCCGGCTGATCGGGATCATCCGCCCCAGTCTGGCCGACGTACTGGCAGGGACCGACTGGCTCGACGAGCAATGGTACTTCCATCCCCATGCCAAGAAGCGAGAGCTGCGGCACTGGCCGCTGATAGGCCGGCTGCGAAAACAGCGAATCGACGTCGCCCTCCTTCTGCCCAATTCGCTCCGCGCGGCGGTTATCGCCCGGCTGGGTGGGGCGCGGGAGCGGATCGGCTACAGCAGGTACGGCCGCGGACCCCTACTGACGAGGAAGATCGGTTCCCCGCGGGTTCGCGGCTATGTCGCCGATTGCCCCATGGTCGACTATTACCTGAAGATCGCCGAGGCCATCGGTTGCCCCCCCGAATCGAGGAGGCTGGAACTGGCAACCTTGGAGCAAGACGAACGCGCGGCCGACGGAGTCTGGGGGAACCTCGGCCTGCGGACGGATGGCCGGGTCATCACGCTGAACTCGGGCAGCGCGAATGGCCCCGCTCGCTTCTGGCCCTGCGAGCATTTCGCCGAGTTGGCCCATCGGATCGCCGGCGAGTTGGACCATGACATTCTGGTCATGTGCGGCCCCAAAGAGCGGGCCATCGCCCAGGAGATTGTTCGGCTGGCCGGTCACGCCCGGGTCTTCTCGATGGCGGACCAACCCCTCGACTTAGGGACGGCCAAGGCGTGCATCCGCCGCAGCCGGATGATGATATCCACCGATAGTGGGCCCCGGCACGTGGCCGCAGCCTTTGGCAAACCGGTGATTACGCTCCGCGGCCCGACGTTGCCCATCTGGAGCGAGAATCCCACGGTACTGGCCATCGACCTGCGGCTGGAGCTGGAGTGCATCGGCTGCCAGAATCGGGTATGCCCGTTGGGCCATCACCGGTGCATGCGCGACCTGACCCCCAACCTGGTGTACGAAGAGGTCGTTAAGCTGCTCAGGCAGCAGCGGGCGGCCTGCGCGGCTTAGAGCCGAGAGGGTCTTTGACAAAGCGGGGTGAGGCGTCTGTCCTAAGATGGCTATCAGCCGTCAGCCATCAGCTCTCAGCTTCATCCCTCGCCCCTCGTCCCCCACCCCTCACAGCAGCTCCCTGTACACCTGGAGTGTTGCTTCGACCATCCGATCCGCCGTAAAGAGTTGCTCGGCCCGTTGCCGGGCACGATCGGGCCCGTCCTGCCGCTCGCGGGGGGAATCCAGTGCCGCGAGGATCGCCCCCGCTAAGGCCCGGGCATCTCGGGGAGGGACGGTCCACGCCAGACGCTCGTCAGGCCGGTCGCCGCTGCCGGTCAACTCGGGAATGCCTCCCGCCGTGGTCGTCACGATGGGCCTCCCCGCCAGCATCGCGTCGATCAAGCTTGAGCCGAGGGCCTCCGTGTGCGAGGGGAGAACGAACAGGTCGGCGGCCTGGATCAGGTCGGGCACGTCGTTGCGATAGCCCACGAACCGGACCTGGCGGTCGATCCCCAGCGACGTCGCTTGGACCTCCAGCGGGCCCCGAAGCTCCCCGTCTCCTGCCAGGACGGCGATCACCTCGGGATGGCGGCCGACCACCTCCGGCAGCGCGTCGAGCAAGTACCTGTGGCCTTTGCAGTCGGTCAGTTGGGCCACGCAGAGCAGGAGCACTTGACCGTCGGCGATGCCCAGCGCGTCCCGGCCGCGGCGGCGGTTCCCCGAGGCGACCCGGGCCACGTCGACGCCGTCGTGCACGACGCGGAGCATTCCGGGGGGCAGCCCGCCGGCGCGGCAGACCTCCGCCGCCGCCTGGGAAACGCAGATCACCCGATCGGCGAGGAGCCGGTAGCGGAGGGCCGAACGCAGCGGGAAGACCGTTCGCCGGGCAGCGATCCGCACCGGGACGGTAAGCCCCAGCGCGGCGAGCCCGCCGCCAGACATCGCGTGGGAGTCGTTGTAGTGGACCACCTCGGGGCGTAGACGGCGGAGGTGCTGGCGAGTTCTCCACAGCGCTTGCGGCCCAAGCCCCCTGCCGGGCAGCGGGATCACCTCGAAGCCTTCCGCCTGCATGCGTCCGGCAAGCGATCCGTCCTTTCGGGCGAAGACCACCGCGGCGGCACCGCGGCGGCATAGGCCCGCGGCCAGCAGCCGAAGCTGTTCTTCCCCGCCGCCGTAGGCCCGCGCCGAGGAGAAGAAGGCCACCGTCAGCCCTTGTCCCGCGGGCGTGCCCATCTTTCGCGTGTTTTCACCCAAGTTCTGCGGAATGCCGGTCCTCAGACATTGTAACGAGCGCGGTTTCCTTCGGGCAGCGGTCTTCCCGAGCCCTCCTCGGGCGGGTGGATCGGCGCTTCTTGGAGGCTGTGCCGCCACGCACTTGGTGGTAGAATACGATAGGGACCGGGACGAGCGCTAGCCACTGCTGAGCTTTCGTCCGCTCCAGGCCGAGGTAGCAGGCCAATGAAATCGCTCAAGGGTCACTTTCTGATCGCATCCCCCTATCTGGCGGACCCCAATTTTGTGAAGGCGGTGGTCCTGCTGGTCCACCATGACAAGGAAGGGGCCTTTGGGGTGGTCTTGAATCGACCGGCCGACAGCACGGTCAAGGACCTTTGGGAGAAGGTGGGCCAGTCGCCTTGCGAGAGTGAGCAGTTGGTTCTGGTGGGCGGGCCCGTGCCCGGGCCGTTGATGGCCGTCCACAGCGACCTTTCCTTGGCGGAGACGGAGATCATTCCCGGGGTCTATTTTGCCGCCCAGCGGGACAACCTCGAGAAGCTTCTTCAGCAGCAGGAGCATCCCTACCGGATCTTCGTCGGCCATTCCGGCTGGGGCGCGGGCCAGTTGGAGAACGAGTTGAAGCAGGGCGCCTGGCTGACCGCGCCCGCCAAGCCCGAGCACGTCTTCTACGACGACACCGATCTGTGGAAGAAGGTCCGCGACCAGGTCGGCGATTCGATGCTCGTCGAGCTGTTGGGGATCGAGAAACCCCCCAAAGACCCCAATCTCAACTGAGGACCCGCCGACTCAATGCATCTCGGCCGCCACCGTGCCCACGCCGTGCCGGTAGAAGTTGAACTGCACGTTGGGATGGTCGGCCAAGAGCGACATCGGCACCGAGGAATCGGGGATCTTCCGGGAGATCATCAGCGTGGTCAGGCGCATGCCGAAGGGGTTGTCGTGCATCCCGGCCTGCCAAATGGAGACTTTCTCGGCCTTCCACGTCTCGAAGGGGCCGACGGTGGCGGCCTTCATGGGCACCAGCGCCACCTGACCGCCGCCGGAGGTCCGGGCGTTCTGGATGATCGTCATCGGGTGCAGCTCCGTGACCCGCGTCTTCAGCTTGCGGTACTCTTCCGGCGGCGGCGGCTCGTCCTTGTAGCGCCCCTTGCGGCGCGGTGGGTCGTTGAAGGCCCAGTGCTTCACCTCCCCTTGGCCCCCCTGCATCACCGCGCAGCGGACCTGGTCGTACGACGCCGAGTAGGCCCCCAGGTCGCCGGTGGGAAAGTGCAGGTGACTCGCCGGCATCCGCAGCCGCGGCTTGATCCGCTTGAAGCACAGCTCCATGTCCGCCCGGGCGAAGCTCAGCGGATGGGTGATCGGCACCGGATTGCCCTCCGCGTCGACCCATTCGTCCATGCCCCAGAAGTGCGCGCTGCGGACGTCCAGCTCCAAGTCGTTGACCAGCCGGGCCACGAGCGGCAACTGCTCGGTCGGCCCGATCGGCCCGCAGATCCCCACGGGATCGTTCGCCGTCGATTGCTTCCAGGCCGCGATATACTCCAGCGCCTCGGCCAGATAGAAATCCTCCAGCGTGTCGTACATTGCGACCTTGAAACCCGGCCGCGACAGCTTCGGCAGGTCTTTGACCGTGAGCTTCGCGGCGTCGTCGAGGATTTCGGCATCGAGCGTCGTGTAGTCCCACCAATCGGGGGCGACTTTGCTGATCGGGCGGGGCATGGGAGAATCTCCAGGGCTTGTGGTCAGTCGGCATCGGCTTTCGGCTGTCAGCGGTCAGCTATCAGCCGTCAGCTTTCGGTTCTTCGGATTTCGGATCAACCTGACAACTGGCTGCTGAGAGCTGACTGCTGAGAGCTGATAGCTGACTGCCCCTGACTCACCGGTCACGTCCCGGGCGAGCCGAACAACGTTGCCAGCAAGTCCTCCTTCGGATACGCGTGGCCGCGATGCTGGACGAAGGCCTCGGCGGCGGCCACGCCCGCCTGAGAGCCCCGCAGCGCCGCGTGGCGGCGCATCGCGTCGAGATACTCGTCCACCCCGTGATGCGCAAGCAGCCAGCCGCGCTGGCTGGCGTGGCACGAGAGCATCTCGACCTTCCTGTCCATCTGGGCCGAGACGTCCACGAGCGTGGTCGGCTCCACCAGCCGGCCCAGCGGGTCGGTCGCCTCGACCGGATCGCAGTAGTACAGGTACGGGATCGCCGGGCCTTCCTGGACCGGAAACGCCGACACGTTCGGGGCGGCGTAGAGAAAGCTCGCGGCCCGGGCCAACAGCGACGCCTGCTCGTGGTCCAGCATGTAATCCTTCGCGGCGTGTGTGAACACCAGCGACGGCGCCACCCGGCGAAACAGGTCGTATGCCTTCTGAAGCGTCGGCTTGTCGTAGACGATGAAGCCGTCCCGCTCGTCGAGGCAGTGATACGCCGCCCCGATCCGTGCGGCGGCCGCGGCGGCCTCCCGGGTCCGGATGCTCGAGATGTCCCACCGGTTCTCGGTGGCCGTGCCGCAATCGCCGGGGGCGGCCGTGGCAATGTGAACCTGCCAGCCCGCCTCGGCCAGCCGGATCAGGGTGCCGGCGCAGAGGAACTCCGCGTCGTCGGGGTGAGCCATGAAGGCCAGGACAATACGGTTTTCAGGGGTTTTCATCGCTGGTGTCGGCCGCGCTGTCAGGGGTCCGGCCGTGCCACCCGACCCATCTCGACTCGGCTACTTCACCACGGCCGAGGGGATGTTGGGACTTCTCGGATTGACGGTAATCGAATTGCCCGCGGGAGATACGACCAGGTCCATGTCTTCCATCGGGACCGCGCCGACGAGCACGGACTCGCCGATGACCAGAGCGCCGGTGAAACAGGTGCGGTTGGCGAAGCGGATCTGGATTGGGCCAACGTAGGCGACCACGTGCGACTTCTCGTCGGCGGTGGTCACCTCGCGCTTCTCGATTTCCTCCAACGCTAGTTGCACGGCGACGTGCTGGGGAATGCAGAGGGTCATCGCCCCGGTGTCCACAAGGGCCTTCACCGCAATCGGCTTCAGACCGGCGTTCTTGGGATTGGACAGTTCAATGTCCGCGTAGACAAGACCCATGGCGACCTCCTGTACTTCCTCCTACGAGTGTAACGTTGCCCGCAGGGCCGTCAAGCTCCCAAGGTGTGTGACACGGGCAAGATGCCCGTGCCGGACCTATCGTAAGTATACCGCTCCGCCGACCCTTCACAACTCCCCGCCGGTTGCCCGGGGGCTTGCACCCGCGGCCCGATTCGCTCATCCTGGTGGAGACCCGACCCGAAGGGGTTTGCCCGGGCAGGATTCCGCCGGAGGACGAAACGATGATCGACGGCAAGTTGGGAGTGGCGATCCACGGGGTCGGGCAGGTGGCTTATGCCCACGCCGCAAGCTGGCTGAAGAACCCGCACGCGAAAATCGTCTCGGTCGGCAGCCGGCGGCGGGAAAGTGCCGAGCGGCTGGTCCACAAGCTCGGCCTGGACGCGACCATCCACGACAACTACGAGCAAGTGCTCCGCGACGCCCGGGTGGACATTGTGAACCTGAGCGGCCCGAACTTCGTCCACACCCCGCAGGGGATCGCCGCCGCCCAAGCGGGCAAGCACATGCTGATGGAGAAGCCGATGTGCCACACCATGGACGAGAACCGCTCACTCCGCGACGCCGTGACCAAGGCCGGCGTGCGGAGCGTGGTCAGCTTTGTCCTCCGCTGGAACCCGCTATTGGAGAACCTCAAGTCGCTTCTGGCGGCCGGGGCGGTCGGCAAGCTCTTCTACGTCGAGGTCGATTACTGGCACGGCCTGGCCCAGTGGTGGAGCGGCTTCGAGTGGGCCCGAACCGTAGCCGGCGGCGGCAGCACGATGCTCTTGGGCGGCTGCCACGCCGTGGACGCCGTCCGCTGGTTCTCCGGCCAGCCGGTGGTCGAGGTCTCGGCCTTCGCCAACAACGTCAAGGGGAACTTCGAGTATCCTGCCAACGTCGTGGCCATACTGAAATTCGCCGACGGCACGATCGGCAAGACCTCGGCCCTGTTCGACGCCGAGATCCCTTACGCCTTCAACATCGACCTGGTCGGCACGGAAGGGACCTTGCGCGACAACCGCCTGTGGTCCAAGCGGCTCCTGCCCGGCCAGACCGGCTGGACCACGATGCAGACGATCCTGCCCGACTCGGGCGCGGTCGAGCACCATCCCTTCGACGCCGAGGTGAACCACCTGGTCGACTGCATCCACGAGGGGCGGGAGTCGCACTGCAACATCGCCGACGCCTACCACACCCACGAGGTGTGCATCGCCATCGACCGCTCGCTCGCCGCCGGCGGGCAACCGGTCAAGCTGCCGCTGGACTAGCCACATGTTGAGCCGCGCGCGGGTTCGCAGCCTGGGCACCGCAAGGGACTGAGCCACACTGACCGGGGCCCAACGATTCCGGGTCAGCCCTCCCGTCTCTTGGCCCGGCCGGCCACGATGAGGCCGACTACCAGCCGCCCCGGCGAAGGAAGAAAGACGCCGGGTGAATCCGCCGGCAACCGGAAGCCTTCCCCTAGCCGCGTAAGCTATAGTTGAGGTAGAAGCCGGTGCCTCGAAGCGGAGGGTTCAACTGTGGCTAGGATTCAATGCCCTGACTGTCAGAAACTCATCAGTGAGACGGCGAGCGCCTGTCCGGGTTGTGGCTTTGTGCTCACGGCCGGGGTCATAGCCGTACAGAGAGTGAAGAGACAGCAGCGTGAGCAAGCCGCCTTTCTGGTAGGGATCGGCGTCTTCTTGCTTCTGATGGTGATGTGCTCCGGGGTATTCACGTCCCGCCCCTCGTCGTCCTTTTCCCCATCTGCTTCTTCCCCGTCACCACTGCCATCTTCCTCACGGTCTTCATCTTCGTCGTGGGACACGCTTACCGCCGGCATTCAATATGATGATGCTACTGACCGGCATCTGAAAGACTCGCCGAATCTCCGGGGCTACTCGGATCGTGAGAAGGAAGAGATCATCAGTGCCGCCAAGA
>Ga0153916_10004604_pt1 | contig 10424 bp, 8 predicted proteins | sample Opewatmetagenome_FD_109642 | JGI IMG/M metagenome (GOLD analysis project Ga0153916, IMG submission 109642) | Freshwater wetland microbial communities from Ohio, USA - Open water 3 Core 3 Depth 4 metaG | ecosystem: Environmental > Aquatic > Freshwater > Wetlands | place: USA: Ohio, Lake Erie, Old...
ACCATCAGATCGGTGAAAGACTGCTCACTCTTTTCGTCAAGAATCAGCAAGATCTCTCTTCTAATCTGGTGAGATAGCATTATTAGTATTCTTGAGACATTCTCTTCATCGACGACCATATCTGCATGAACCTAACTCAATTCTTTTTCAGACCTGCTTCGAAATATCCATTATGCCGTCCAAGTTAACAGTTTCGCTTGACTCGAAGAGCGCACGCCTCCTATTGGCGTCTACATGGCTCTCGGCTTCATTCTCGACGGACATAGAATTTGTGCTTGAAATTTCACTACAGAAATGCGGAATAACGCTCAAAAAGACAGCCTAAGTACAGACAAGACTCCTTTGAATGGGGTGCACAGGAGAAAAGCGCGCGCGACCGAAAAACCATTATGTCTCGGACTTTATTAAACCCGAAAACCATGTTGACTAATCCTTTCACTTCTCCCATCACACACGAAACAGAATCCAAGATGTTTCAATGAATTCCGACGCCAGAATAAGTCTTATTAGTTCCTTTTCGCGACACCATTAGTTAGCAACTCCACCTGAAGGAAGCGTACAAAATGAAACCGACCAAAATTGTCCAGCACACCCTGACCATTGCAATAATAGTCTTTTTTGCACTCTCTTCAATCACGGTGTACAGCGTTAGAGCAACAGATGGAATAAGCGTGCCTCCATCGCCCACAATGGTCACCATAGAAGTCGTAGATGGTACTTCCAGCTACTTTCTGACAACATTGACTGACGTCCCATCTGGCTATGACGTAACCAACACAACCTATCTTGGCTGGTGTATCGACGTCGACGCACAAATGAGTCGAAGCCCAGCAACCCACCAAGTAGTGTTATACTCAAGCCTCGATCCGCCAAATGGAACACTCAAAGACCAAAGATGGGACATTGTCAACTACATTCTCAACCACAAACAAGGGACCGCAGACGACATCCAAGCCGCAATGTGGTACTTCATCAACTTTGACAACGAAACAGAAACGCCGCCAACCAATCAAACCATTGCTTGGGCCATCATCGAGGATGCTCTCGCAAACGGAACAGGTTATATTCCAGCACCAGGCGAAACCGTAGCTGTCATCTGCAATCCAGTCATATTTCTCCCGCTCAACCCCGTGCAAATCAGCATAATCGAAGTAACAGTCCCAGTCATCCCAGAATACCCAACGATAGCCATTACAATCCTCACACTGACAGCCATATCCATCGGCCTGATCTACGCCAAAAAAACCAGACACCTGCAACCGCGCTTATAAATCTTCTAGAAATCGAAAGCAACAGAAAGCATTACTAGACTATGCGATCTGGCAACATAGCACCTGCTAAATTGCGAGCAACTAGAACAAGCGGGAAATAGGTCTAATCTTGCCCGTCTTGTCTATTTCAATTTTTTCGACAATATCAAATCTCACCTGCATATCCACGCCAAAGAGCTCCTGAATTTTCAGCCGCGCCTTTTCCAAGCGAGAGAAATCAAAATCTTTTTCGACTGCCAACTGAACCACTAATCTGTCGCTCCCAGTCTGGGTCACTTTAAACTGTCTTATGCCCACATAGTCATCGAAAGGGAAAGGATAGAATCTCGACGGTGGAATTCGCCGACCATTCGTAGCAATCAAAAAATCATTCAGTCGTCCTTCTACGCTCTTTAGCAATGGAAGTTTAACACCACACGAGCATTCTTCATCGATTGGAATGGCAACGTCATCAAGTTTGTACCTGATTAAGGGCATGGCATAGTTAGTCAGCCCCGTGCAGACTACTTCTCCTCGCTCCCCAGCAGCAACATTCTCGTCTTCATGAATAAACTCCATCACCACGCTGTCGGCGTTAACATGATAGCCTATATGCTTTTTACATTCCCATGCGAGGAGACTGAACTCCATTGTCCCATAATTGTCAAATGGCTCAACTCCAAATGATTCGCCAATTAGACTTCTGGCTAACCTTGTTAGAATTGCGGCGCCTGTGAAGACGAGTCTCGGCCTAATATGTTCCCCTCGATCTTTCAAAACACGGGCTATCTCCCCCAGCGACGACGAATAGCCCTTAATGGCTTCAGGGCGATATTGCTTCAGAATCCTGATATGATGCTCGGCGTCTTCAAAGGCCGAGATGTATTTCCTTTTTATCAAGTGGTCCTGCAGATTCTGAAGGCGTGACTTTTTTGGAAAGTAGTTCGGATCTCTTATGACAACCATCTTGTCCCAGATTCGTAGGCCGTTTCTCATGTACATTCTGGCCCACAAGTAGCCACTATGATCAACTGTTCTTCTGTCCAAGAGCAGATTTAAGGGCGTGCCTGTCGAGCCCGAAGTGCGTGTCTTTGTACACGCTTCCAGGTCAATGTTTCTGGCAGTCAAATATTCAAGTGGCAACCTCTGTAGTTCAGTCTTAGTCGTGAAAGGGATCTTGCCTAGGTCCTCAAGTGTTCGAATATCATCAGGCTTAATCTTTGCTTGATCAAATTTTCGGTGGTAGAATGGCACATTTTCGTATGAATGTTTCAAAAGTGGCTTGAGCTTCTTCCACTGCAGTTTTCCAAGCTTTGGTCCTTCAAGGAAGAGATTATTCCACAGATTCGATAGTGTCTCCAGTATATGAAATGCCATTCGGTTTCACGTAGACATTGACTACTTAAACACACGTCTTATATAATTCGCATTTTAGACAAAGAACACTAGAGATAAGTTCTATGCGAAAGCCTAGCGCGCGCGCTAAGATTACGGGGGCAATGACACATGACCGTACGTCAGTGCGTGATGGATGCGCGCTTGCGAAGTGCAATTGACTATTTGGGTGAACTGCACTTAACAAGAAACCATAAGAAAACGCTTCATCACTAACAACGTCTGGTTGGTGTCAAATTGCGAAAACCGCTCCGCAAGTTATTTGTCCCGTCCATCAGGGTCGTAGAACGGCTTGTAGATTGGAGCATTATCTGGACCAAGAACCGAAAGAAGTCAAAAGCATAGGCGTTGCGACAATAGTCGTTGGCTTTCTCTTCCCTTGGAAGTGGTCCGACAAAGCAATTGCAAACAGACCCCCAATGGATAATCCAGCCGCAAGAGGATATAAACGGGCAGTAAAATCTCTCCACCATCGAAGCGAACCCTCGACACGCCACCTTTCTTCTGCACTCAAATCTGTACCACTCAATGTCTGCTCACGTGTTAGTATGTTGAGACCTGCATAAACCCACAGACTTACCCCCATCACAGTGAACACTATTCCAATGACAAAAACGATCTTACCGCTCAGCTTATTTCTAGAATTGATCTTAATGGCTTAACACCTTTTTCTCTTCGCTTTTGGTTGAGTAATTCTTTCTCTGTCGTAAAGCTCTATGTAGCCGCACTTGTTGCATACATAGGCAACTGGTTTCGCACCGTATATTCCCCAATACGGAACTCCACCTTCCGATGTTCCTATCTCCAAAGGCTTCTCAAACATCTTTCCTTTGCATTTGGCACATATTCTTGATTTGGTCATGGCTTAACACCTCCATTCTTTTGTTTATGCCATTTCCTTCAGGGTTTTTCTGGGCGCGCGCTACCTGATTCTCTGTACTTCTGTTGAACACCCAGCGTAAGTATTTCACGGTTTCTTGCTGACCATGTTGCGCGCGCTATGCTGCCTGAGATAGAAGATTAGTCTAGCTATGTTTAAGTATAATTAACCGTACACCTTAACAGAGACTTGACAGGTGACAGTGTGTTCACGGTTAGGATAAGGCTCAGGACTTCACTCGTTGTGGCACTTGTAACTACGTTCCTCATCAGTAGTCTTTCGGTTTTGACCTCAGTCAACGACGTCCGCGCCGCAACGGGGCTTCAGCTAAAATGGGCAGCAAACCTTGGATTGGGAACTTACGTTGGTCCGCTTGCGGCATACCTTATTCCCGGAACCAAAGAAATGCAGATAGTTGTGACGGGCGTATCCCCGGTTGACCATAACTTCCGTAACGGAAGCGTCGCTTTATTGAACGGTTCAGACGGGTCGATAATGTGGAAGGTGGACCCTGGTAATATGCAAGACCACAGCCCCTTCGAAATCGCCGACTTAAACAATGACGGCATCATGGAGATAGTCGTGGCTAACTTGGAAAACACGTTGGTTCTTTATGGCAATAATGGAAGCACTTACTGGAAGAACACTGCTGCCCCCTCTTACTTCAACTATCCAGTAGTGTTTGACGTCAACGGCGACGGATATCTAGAGGTATTCGTCTGCTCGGGAAGCGCCCCGTACGTGGGAGTAGACTACATAACGGAGCTGTCTCATGACGGACAGATACTGGCTCAGACAGAGACCTGGCACCCGTGCTGGGGGGGTCTTGCGATTGGAGATCCCTACTTCAATGGAACCTTCATACTCGTTCAGGGTGACAGATCGACTGGCTACAATCCCGAGAACGATACTTACAAGTACGGCGGTTGGGGAGTGCGAGTACTTGACGCAAAAACCCTTACACCAATCTGGAACGATTCTAGTGTTATCACCAGCAGCAACATTCCAATGCTCGTAGACGTTAACGGAGACAGCGTTCTTGAAGTGGTAGCTACCATGCAAGACAATGGTCTGGCCGTGTACAACGCTCTTAACGGCACCGTACTGAGCAACGACGGCATATACAGGAAAAACAGCAGTCTGGGCTTGAATTCGCATTCACAACCCACAATCTACTTCGACTCAAAGGGAGAACCTCAACTGATAACCTGCCATGACTCAAACCCGGAAATATGGAATTTGAAGAGCTGGAATTTGACGGCCACGCTCAACGTAACCTGCTTTGAACCTCCAAAATTGGGACGCGTCACGGCAGACCAACAAATGGACATCATAGCAGTTGACAAATCAAGCACAGTTCATGTCTACAACCAGAACTTCGAAGAAGTGGACAACATAACTTTAGGCTCATCCGACCCTAGCGCTTTCACGCTCGTTCAAGACGTAGACGGTGATGGATACAACGAGCTACTGATGACCAGTCGCAGTGGGACCGTGTACTGCTACAGTACGCCTGCGTTAACACTCACCCCGTCACCGAGGTCCAACGTCGCCTTCTACAGCGAATACAGGCTCGGAGTTGCCGAATACGTCGAACCGCCAGGTCCAAAAGCACCCCAGATACGCGCCCCGTTACCCGTGATCGGTGCGATAAATCTGCCAACCAACCTCTCAACGCTATCCGTCGACTTCTTTGATTACCAACGGGACCCAATGAATTACACCGTCACGACGACTCCGAACATAGGGGAGGCAAGCGGGACTAACGTACCCAACGGAAGATACAACGTCTCGATAGCCAACTTAGCCTATTCGACAACCTACTCTTGGACTGTAAACGTCACTGATGGCAAGAATTCGAATGCAACAACCTTTTCCTTCTCCACCGTTCAGCCACCTCCAGACGTTAATAGAGGATCAATGATTTCCTCTGAGTCGCCACCCGATGAAGCTGCAGGCGTTGCAATTTCACTGTCAACATTGTCCTTTGATTTGACGAACTTCCAAGGTAAATCCATGAACTATACCGTCTCCACAACACCCAACATAGGCAGTGGCAGCGGCACTAACGTGATCGACGACAGATACAGCATTCATGTAAGCGGTCTTAGCTATTCGACAATTTACTCATGGACCGTAAACGTTACGGACGGCGAACTCTCTAATGCAACGACCTTCACATTCACAACTCAAGCCCCACAGCTCACGATTGTACAGCAAATTCAGGCTATAAAATACGAAGTCACGACTCTAGTTTCCGATAGGACCTTGAGTGGAGGACAAGGAAAAACGTTGACAAAACAACTCGACAACGTCATCAACAACTTCTCAGATGGAAAGTACGGGGAAGCCATAAACCATATTGAAGAATTCATTAACCAAGTCAATCGGCTCGTCAGAGAACATGATCTAACCCAAAATCAAACCGACAGACTCATCAAACCCGCCGAAGATGCAATAGATCGCATATGCGCGCTCGTGCTTCCAGGCGACTTTAACGGCGACAAGACTGTCAACGTCTATGACTCTCTTTTGCTTGTAGACAACTTCCTACTGAACGCGGCTGATCCAACATGGAATTCCAAATATGATCTCAAAGAAGACGGGATAATCAACCTATTTGACGCGTTAGTGTTTTCAAAGAACTTTGGAAAATCGTGGACATGACAGATCTATGAGATATGAGCTGTTTTCTGCGAGCGTTCAAGATTCAGACTATATCTAGTCTTTCTAGAGTCTAAGATAGCTTTCTGATGATGTGTATTTTTGTGGAACACGAATTCGGAAACGTTTATTACGACTCACGAATCTTGATACGCCTCGGTGGAAAACTTGTCATTGCGGAAGATAGTCACAGGAACTGTCATTGCTGCCATAGTAATGATTACAGTAATGATGACTAACGCCCTCTCGTTGCTTCAGTCCAGCGCCCCCCTCACTCATAACGGAACCATAGAGACACTAAACGTAGGCGTCTTCCAAGACAGCGCCTGCACACAATCTCTGTCAACCTTGAACTGGGGAACACTGAGGCCAGGTACGTCAGCCAACAGAACAATCTACGTCAAAAACACGGGCAACGTCCCAGTAACGCTGAACATGACGCTCACATCGTGGAACCCGTCTGCCGCAGCATCATATATCACGTTGACTTGGAACCGACAAGGCACTATTCTCTCACAGGGAAACAGCATCTCAGCCCTCCTTGTTCTGTCCGTTTCGGCAAACGTCAACGGCTTCACCAGCTTCGCCTGCACAACCTTCATAGCAGGAAACGTCTAGTAATCACAAACAACCCTCAACAGCCAGCACCTTTGCCTCCTCACCTTTTTCCAACCTCACCATTAACCTTTGTCGAGCAGTTTTGATGCTTCAACAATCACGCTGAAAACATGAAACCAGCTTGAGCGCGCCACCCTTCCCTTTTTCCAAGAACAGGAATAACTCTTAAGTGCATCCGTCGAGTCGTGTCAATCAAACAAACAGCAACACCACTCTTTCAAGACAACAAAAGATGACATGCAACATGCTCAAACGACCGTTACCATCCAATATTACCAGAATCAACGCCACACTAGCCCTCGGCCTCAAACCCGCCATACTAACAATCGCCATAATCGCCTTTTACCTCCAAGACTTAACCCTCGTCTTCAGCGACGCCTTGACCAACGAAGCCACAAGCTACATCCTCATAATCCCAGTCATCCTCACCTACCTCATATACCGCAAAAGAAAAATGCTTGCCGCCACGATCACCGACACCACCGCAGAAAACCAACCCGAACACACACGGTACTACTCTCTGCTGAGCGGAATTCTACTGTGCATAATCGCCATAATGGTCTACTGGACAGGAAGCTACACCTTCACACCCCTCGAATACCACCTATTCACCCTGCCCATATTCACAGCAGGGTTAACACTAATACTATTCAACCCACAAACACTAAGGCAAGCCCTCTTCCCCATAATCTTCCTCATATTCCTCACACCCCCACCGAACGAAATATTCTACACCCTCGGGTCAGCACTAAGCGTATACAGCAGCGAAGCCTCAACCGCTCTCACACGACTCATCGGGATACCCGCAACACTAACAAGCCAATACGGAACCCCTACAATCCTCATAACACGACCCGACCTATCAAGCATGAACTTCACCGTCGACGTCGCCTGCTCAGGCATATACAGCCTCACCGGATTCCTCGTCTTCGCCACATTCATAGCCTACATAGCACGAGACAAACCATGGAAAAAAACTACGCTCTTCGCATTAGGCTTCCCCCTCATCTACTTCCTCAACATCATACGCATCACAACCATAATCGCCATAGGCTACAACATAGGCGAACAAACCGCCCTCGACGTCTTCCACCTCCTCGGCGGATGGGTACTAATCTTCATAGGCACACTGCTACTGCTAGCAATCAGCGAAAAAATCCTAAAAATCAACCTGTTCACCAACAAACACAAGAACACCTGCCCCGACTGCATCTCACCTAACACAACAAACACAACACGAAACTACTGCGCCAACTGCGGAAGGATTACAAAACATAAACCCTTAAGATTCAATTTGAGAGACTCAGCAAAAATGATCGCAATTCTCAGCGTAATGATACTGCTACTATGGATACAAATACCCGTCTTCGCTACAACTCACAGCCCTGCACCTGTCCTAATCCAGACACCCAACGGCGAAATCGGCAATCCACTACTCTTCCCCAACATCACAGGCTATGAACTTTCATTCTGGAGCCGTGACACGGGTTTCGAAAGAATATCTAAACAAGACTACTCTCTCATGTTCTTATACACGCCAACGGACGAAAACAAAACCATGGTATGGATAGGCCTGGAAATCGCCCCCACAACAAGCAGCCTGCACCGATGGGAAATCTGCCTAGTCTCTTGGCCTGAAACACCCAGATACGCCCAACGCGACCTAAGAGACACACAGATCCTCGATAACCCACCAGTAATGGCAAGATACTTCGCCTTCCAGGATCTACAAAGTAGCCAAACGCAACTCGTTCTCTACTGGTACGAAACCAGCATCTTCACAATAAACGACACAGCACAACAAAAACAAGTCGAAATCAGCCTAATCACCTTCCCAGAAACACCTGAAAAGGTGTCAAACATGGAAGACGAAATCCTCCCTATCGCAGAAGCGATAGCCAACTACTGGCAACCGATCAAAACATGGTCACTGGTCAGCATGACCATAAGCCAAAACGGCCTAAACCTCGCCCTTGGAACCACCGCTTTCCTAATCGTAACCGTTGTCACATATTTCTTCCAGAGAAAAAGACAACAGAAAACCCGAATGGATGCATACAGAAAGCTGGCAACCCGAGACCAACAACTCGTCGAAACAGTACGAAAAATCCAGCAAACAACTCCTTCAACCGTTGAAAGAATAAGAGACATCTATCAAGAAACCGCGAAAACTGAGCTCACCACTGAACAGCTCGAACAGAAACTCAACGAACTCGGCAAAATCGGTCTGGTCAAAAACACGATCAGCAACAACCAAGATGAACCTACCAGAATATGGAAAGCTTAAGACCACTCACCTCAGAGAAAAGACTAAAAACTATGAAGACAAAATAAGCATCACAGAAAACGCTAAAATCACAGCTGGAAAACACCTTGAGAATATCGTTCAATTTTCCAAGAGCTATCGGCCTCATACTCCTACTCCTAGGCGCAGCAAGCCTACTTGCAGCCATAGTATATTCATCTTCCGTTCCTGCATTGATAGGTCTTGGACTAGTATTTTGGGGAATAATTGTCTCCTATATTCAATCGGATGAGTACGTGAAGAAAACGATCCTCAACTCGACATCAATGACGCTTCTAACCGCACTAGACGAAACGCTCCGCACACTCGATTGCAAGGGCAAAGCGATATACCTGCCCCCAAAATACCTCAACGACCCAGAATCTACTAAGGTCTACGTGCCCAAACTGGAAACCAGCACATTGCCTTCACCTGAGACAACACAGCAACTCGAAATGCAGCCCACTCAGAAAAGCCCTCAAGGTATTCTGATCACTCCTGCAGGCGCTGAACTGGCAAGACTCTTGGAAACTGAACTAGGAACAAGCCTACTCAGAATAAACCTTGAAGACCTTTTACGACGACTTCCCAAAACGCTCATAGAAGACCTCGAAATCGTGAATGACTGCGAAATCCAACTATTCGCAAAAAAAAGAACTGAAAAATCAGAAGAAAACGATCAGACAAATCAAAGCGAGATTTTCGTCAAATTCACCACGACTGTCTACAGAGACACCTGCAAACGAGCCGCGCGGCTGCCTACTATATTTTCAAACATAGGATGTCCACTATCAAGCGCCCTTGCAATCGCATTCTCCAAAGCCACGGGTAATCCCATAATGATCAAAACACAACAAATAAGCGAAGACGGCGAAACAAACGGAACAGAATACACCATCATCGAGGAGCCAGTCGCATGACTCCCGCATTTCCTCTTGGCCCGTGGGATGTCAGCCTAGTCCTAGCTGTAACAGCCATCATTCTACTCACCACATCCGAAATTCTCTCGCCCTACTACGGTCCTGCAAACTTGAAGATCAGTAAGAAGAGATTGAAAAATGCGGCCATGGCAACATCGATTCTGTTTCTAACTACGGTTGCCATTCGAATAGCAACAATGATCTACGGAATTTCCTGAAGAACGTTCGCAGTACAACTGCATAGAACAATTGTCACAATCTTCTAGACGTAACTTCTGTTGTCAAATTCCTTAACAGTATATAAGATTCGGCGCCAACGCACTTAACAATAGGAGAACGGAGAAGATGAAAAAGATAGTGTTCATATCGCTAGCAATCATCGCTTTGCTCGCAATAGCAGGTCCTGTCTTCGC
>Ga0153916_10004605_pt1 | contig 10424 bp, 10 predicted proteins | sample Opewatmetagenome_FD_109642 | JGI IMG/M metagenome (GOLD analysis project Ga0153916, IMG submission 109642) | Freshwater wetland microbial communities from Ohio, USA - Open water 3 Core 3 Depth 4 metaG | ecosystem: Environmental > Aquatic > Freshwater > Wetlands | place: USA: Ohio, Lake Erie...
GTCGCCTACGCCTCATCCAAGGGTGGTGTGACGACGATGTGTCGCGGGCTGGCGCGGACGTTCGGGCCGCACAGGATCACGGTCAACTGCGTCTCGCCCGGCCAGGTTCACACGCCGATGCTCATGACCGGCCTCGCACCCGAGATCTACGAGTCCATGAAGAAGCAGACGCCGCTGGGCTACGTTGCGGAGCCCGAGGAGCTGGCCGGTCCGGTCGTCTTCCTTGCCTCCGATCATGCCAGCTACATCACCGGCGCGACGCTGAACGTGTCCGGTGGCTTCCTCATGTATTGAGGGCGATTCGTGACGTGGTAACCGCCACCATGCGGGTCGTGGAGCTCCCGGAGGTGGGGGCGCCACTGCGCCTGAGTGACCGACCAGTCCCGGAGCCGGGCCCAGGCGAGGTCCGGGTGCGCATCGAGGCGTGCGGTGTGTGCGGCTCGGACCTGTTCCTCCAGAAGGGCGGCTTTGGTGCTGGCGTCGCCATGCCGGTCATCCCGGGGCACGAGGCGGCAGGCGTCGTTGATGCAGTCGGCCACGGAGTGGACACTGTCGCCGCCGGCGACCAGGTGGCCCTCTACTACATCACCACACCGCCCGACGACCCCTGGGCGGCGCGCGGCCGACCGAACATCAGTCCATACGTGCGCCGGATGGGCGTCGACGTCGACGGCGCGTTCGCCGAGTTCGTCGTCCGGCCAGTCGAGGCCCTCATCCGGCCACCGGTGCCGATCCCGCCGGAGGTGCTGGCGGTCCTGACCGACGCAGTGGCGACGCCGCTCCATGGGCTGAAACGCGTGGCGCATCTGCAGCCTGGAGAGACCTTGGTCGTCCTGGGCGTCGGTGGACTCGGCTCCAACGCGGTTCAGCTCGGGAAGGCGATGGGCGCCCGGGTGATTGCGGTCACCCGGTCGGAGGCGAAGCTTCGTCTCGCCCGGGACCTCGGGGCGGATGAGACCGTCCCTGCCGGGGAAGGCGATCCGGTCGCCGCCGTCAGGGCGGTCGCCGGCGGCCACGGCGCGGACGTCGTGATCCAATGCGTCGGATCCGCGACCGTCGACGAGCAGGCGATCGCCATGGGCGGGCCGGGAGGCCGCGTCGTCCTGATCGGCTCGAGCGTGGACCCGTTCCGGGCGCGTGCGGTGGACATCTTCTGGCGGGAGCTGTCGGTGCTCGGCTCGCGCGGCTTCATTCCCGACGACATCCGCGACGCCATCGATCTGTACCTTGACGGCACCCTGTGCGTGGACCACCTGGTGGAGGCCGTCCGACCCCTCGATCAGGCAAACGAGGCACTCGAAGACCTCAAGTCGGGCCGGGTCTTTCGATCCGTCCTGCTGCCAGCCTGACCGGGGAGAACGGCATCGCCATGGATCCTGCATCGACGCGGCGGCTCGGCCGGACCGCGGTCGAGGTTACCGAGCTCGGCTTCGGGGGCGCGTCGATCGGCGAGCTGTTCGTGCGCGTGACCGAGGCCGACGCCCAGGCTACGCTCGCCGCGGCCTGGGACGCGGGTGTCCGCTACTTCGACACGGCGCCGTGGTACGGCCGCGGCCTGTCCGAGCTGCGGACTGGGTCGGTGCTGCGCGATCATCCTCGAGCCGAGTACGCGCTGTCGACCAAGGTCGGGCGCTGGCTCCGGCCGGCAGCGGCGGAAGGCTTCGATGGATCGCCGTGGCTCGGCGGCACCCCCAATGAGGTCGTCTTCGACTACAGCTACGACGGGATCATGCGATCGGTCGAGGGGAGCCGCCTCCGCCTCGGCATCACTCGCTTTGACGTCGCCTGGATCCACGACCTCGACCACCTGTACTTCGACCGCGCGACGATGGACGCGCACTTCCGCGACCTGGCCGGTTCCGGCTGGCGGGCGCTCGAGGAACTCAGGAGCAGCGGCCAGGTCGGGGCCATCGGGGCTGGGATCAACGACCTCGGGCTCATGCCCCGCTTCCTCGATGTCGGCGATATCGACGCGTTCCTCGTGGCCATGCCGTACACCCTCCTGGACCAGGCTGTGCTTGACGCGGAGTTCCCGGCCTGCCTGGACCGCGGCGTCGCCTTCGTCATCGGTGCGGTGTACGCGTCCGGAATCCTGGCCAAGGGTGCGGTCCCCGGCGCCAGGTACGCATACGCGGAGCCATCCGTGGCGGTGATCGAGAAGACGCGACGGATCCAGGCGATCTGCGATCGGCACGCCGTCCCGCTGGCGGCCGCGGCCCTCCAGTTCCCGCTGGGTCATCCGTCGGTGGCCTCGGTCATCCCGGGTGCGTCGTCGCCAGCCCAGCAGGCCCGCAATGTGGCGGCCTTCCGGCATCCGATCCCGGCCGAGCTGTGGGCCGAGCTCAAGCACGAGAGGCTCCTGCGCGGGGACGCGCCGGTGCCGGCGTGAGGTCGCCTGAGGAGCCGATCCATCCCCTCGTGGGCGGCTGGCGGTTGCAGAGCTGGGTCGCGATCGCCGAGGACGGGACAGAGTCATCACCGATGGGCGATGCTCCGGACGGCCTGCTCGCGTACACGGCTGACGGGACGATGATCGGCATCATGGGGCGGAGCGATCGACCGCGATTCGGCGCCGATGACGTGACGGGCGGCAGCGAGGCTGAACGCGCCAGGGCTTTTGCTTCGTTCATCGCCTACGGCGGGCGGTACGAGGTGCACGGGACGACCGTGACGCACCACGTGGAGACCAGCCTGTTCCCGAACTGGATCGGCACCAGGCAGGACCGACGATGGGAGCTTGACATCTCAGGGCGCCAGCTGTCGCTGACCTCCCCGCCAATCGAGCTTGGCGGGGCCAGACTGGTCCAGCGCCTGTGTTGGGAGCGTCTGCCGCCGGACGGGCTACCCGACTGATCAGGCCGGCACGGATCCCGCCCACGCCGGTCCTTCCAGCACCCGCCGGCGGACCATGTTGCCCTCGACTGGCGCGTGGACGAGCGGGACCGGACGCCAGGCTCGCGACACGAACCCGACCGGCTCGGGCATCGGCGCGCCAGGGACGCGAGCCAGGTCCGGAAAGGCCCGCCATAGACCAAGGATCGCCTCGGTGGCCTCCATTCGGGCGATGTGTGCGCCGGCGCAATGGCGCGGGCCGACATTGAAGGCGAGGTGACCCCACAGTCGCGGGCGACCGGGGTCGAGCTCGTCCGGTCGTTCCCAACGAGCCGGATCCCGGTTGGCGGCGGCATTGATCGCGATGACTCGCTCGCCGCGAACGATGCGAACACCCCCGATCTGGACGTCGCTCGTCGCGCGCCGCGCACGGAGGTGGACGACCGTGGAGTGACGCAGGACCTCCTCGAGGAACCGCGCAAACGCGCCCGGGTCGGTCAGGGTCGCGGCTCGCGCGTCCGGATCGAGCTCGAGCAGCCGATGGACCGCCGTGCAGACCAGGAACGCCGTCGTCTCCGACCCGCCCTCGAACAGGAACTTTGCGTTGTCGAGGACGTCCTGCTCGCCCCAGTTGGCGGCGACGGCCGTGCCTTCGGCCCAGAGCAGACTGATGGCATCCGCCTCGGGATGGTCTCGCCGGGCCCGGACGGTATCGAGCAGGATCGGCTCCAGCCGTCGGGTCGCCTCGACCGCGGCCGTCCGTGCCTCATCGTCCTCGCCGTACGAGTGTCGCCAGGCAAGGACGGCCTCCGTCCAGCCCTTGGCGCGATCGAGGGTCTCTGCGTCCGCGTCGGGCAGACCGAGAACGCGGGCGATGGCGGCGATCGGCAGGAGCCGCGCGAAATCGGCGAACAACTCAAGGCTGTCGTGACCGGCCTGGGCGGCCAGCCGGTCGGCGACGAGCGGGCGGATCACGGCGAGCGCGAGCGGTGCGATGGGATCGGGGCGCCAGGCCCGCGACACCGCGCGGTGCAGCGTCTCGTGCGGGCCATCCACGAGCGAACGGAAGTCTCGCCGGCCGACGATGTCCGCGGCACCCGGCAGCGATCCGGTCGGCTCTTCGAACCAATCCTCGCGTCGCTCAACGGTGGTGCAGTCGTCGTGGGAGACGACCAGCCAGGCGGACATGCCGGCGTCCCAGACCACGGGTCCGACCGCCCGGACCCGCTCGTAGGCGGGATACGGGTCGACGTCGCGAAGGTCCCGAAGCGAGACTGGACTGACCGGGCGCACCGAAGCGATCACACGACCACCGCTTCGATGCCCAGGTGGCGGGCTACGGTCACCACCTCGGAGGATAGGTCGCCGGGCGTTGCCGAGCTGTGGTGGTTGACCCCGGCCATCGCCCAGCGCGCCCAGGCCACCTCGACGGGCCCATCGCGGAATCGGAACGCGCCGTTGATCGTGCCGGTCTCGGGGAAGGTCCGGGAGGTCAGGGCTCCTCGTGCCACGACGTAGCGGAAGCCGCCGCGGGCGTCTGGATGCGGAGTGAACCCGACGAGCGTCGCGGGTCCCGGCGCGGGCTCGAAGGCGGCGCACACCCCGCAATGCGGATCCTTGCCGCAGAACCAGTCGTTGGGCCGCAGCCGGGGGGTCGCGCCGGGCGCCAGCCAGGCCAGGTCGTGCTCACCGGAGTTCGCGATGACGACCTCGCCGCTGTCGTAATCGATCGCCTCGATCTCGTGGTAGACGGCGGCCCCGCCGAGGCGTTTCGTGGTCAGCATCGCCACGGCAGTCACGATGTCGCCGGTACAGGTGAACGGCCGGCCGGCCGTCGTCAACCGGCCGAGGCCCCAGCACGGGCTGATGCCGATGGGCTCGCCGAACCGGAACTGTGGCACGTGGCAGTTGAACGCTCCGCCGTGGAGATCGTGCGCGTCGGCGACGGCCTCGATCGCGAGGGCGGCCCGCAGCGAGCGATCCAGCGAATCCGGCGTCGGGTCGCCCTCGAACAGCCAGTTGCGGCGAACGTCAGTCTCGAGTGCCCGCACGTCTGCCTCGGCGATCGCCCGATAGCGCTCGACGACTTCGTCGGGATCGACCGCCACGAGCTCGATTCCGGTCGACGCCCGCAGCGCGGCGTCATCGACGTCCACGTGCGCGTAGCCGTCGAGCGGACGCCCGATGCGCCCGAGCCGGCTGCGTGCGATCCCTCGCGCGATCCCGGCCAGGTGGAGGGCGTCACGAACCTGCATCACGCCGGCCGGGTCTGAGCGGCGGGCCAGGACCAGCTCGAACGGCCGGCCGGCCCGCGACAGCAGGTTGGACAGCATCGGCGCGCCGACGGTGGCGCCCTGGGTCGTGATGGACGCGTGGTCGAAGCCGCGGTCGACGGCGCCGGTTTCGTGGAGCGCCCAGATCACGACGGGCACGCCTGGCAGCCGCTCAAGCGCGGCCATCGTCCAGGCGGCCGGGACGGCCATCGTCTGGATGACGAGGACAACATCGACATCGAAGTCCGCGAGCCGCTGGCCGACGGCTGCGCCATCGTCGGCCGAGGCGATTTCGGCCACGGCCAGCGGGTCGACCGTGGTGGCGAGCTCGTCGGCGACCGAGCGTGCCATCGCCATCCGATCGGCACGGAAGGTGGGTCCGACCGTGTGCTCCCAGAGCGTCCAGTACGGGAGGATGACCCCGACCCGCGGTCGGCGATCCGTCGATGGGGCGGTCATTGCGCGTCAGTCCTGGTGGTAGACCTCATCCGCGGCGATCAGCTTGCCGTCGCGGTCGGTGATCGTCGTGATGATTCCCTCGAACGCGGCGCCCCAGCGATCGTTCACTTCGTAGCGCGCCATCTTTCCGAACACGGTGTCCATGTCCGGGTAGAACTCGCCGTAATAGACGACATGCGCGCCTCGGCGGAACCCGGTGTAGTTGCGAAAGCCGGACGCCTCGATCGCGGCCATCATGTCCGGCCACGGGTTCGCATGGAGCGCCTCGTAGTCGGTGGCGCGCTCCGGGTCGATGACCAGCCCGAACAGGGCTCGCTGAGATGGCCCGTCGAGCGGCGGACCGTCTGCGTGAAAGACTTCGTCGTACCAGAGGAGCTCGCCAGCGTCGTCGGTGATCTGGGCGATGACGTCGCGGAAGTAGTGGTTCCAGCGCTGGTTGGCCGGTTTCGGTCCGTGAACGGCGAACGCGGTCCTGACATCCGGATCGCCCTCGACGAAGTACCAGACATCGGTGCCGCGCCGGAAGCCGGACATGTTGCGGAGCCCCGACTCCCGGATCTCGGCGACGAGCTCCGGCCAGATCTCCCGGTGCCGCCGTTCGTACTCGGCCTCGGTGCCCGGGAAGATGCGGAGATAGAAGCAGGCGCGTTCCATGACGGTGCCTCCAGGGAGCCGGTTTGCGCGATTGCCGCGATTGCTGCAAACGGTACCAGCCGACGGCCGCCAGCGTCAGGCGAGAAGGATGAGGACGACGCCGGCAAGGACGATCACCGCCGCCGCAACCGACCGAACGGGTGGCGCGGATCGATGCCGGGCCGACTCGACCACCAGGACGAACAGCGGGGTGGTTGCCACGAACGTCTGCACGACGAGCGGACTGCCGGACTGGGCGCCGAGAATCACGAACACGAAGTACAGGGTCACGACGATGGACCGGCCGAGCAGTCGCGGGATGTCTGCCCGAGCGACGTCCCGCGGCGGGAAGAGGGCCACACAAACGACCGCCGCCAGCGCCGTTCGGACGACATACGTCTCGACAACGCCCGCCCCCTGGTCGCCAAGCATGCGGCTGAGAACGGTCAGCAGCCCGGTGCCGGTCGCGGCGCCGACGATCCGCCACGCCCTGCCCCAGCGATCGAGACCGGCGAAGGCATCTGCCAGCGCGAGCGTGACACCTCCGACCACGACCGCCGCCGCGACGATCTGGACGGGTTCGATCGCACCAGGCAACAGGATCGCCGCGGCGAGTGCGGCAGGAATCGGGCTCATGGCGGTGGCCGTCGTGACCGCCGATGCTGCTCCGGCGTCGAACAGATCCCAGACGCAAACCGCAGTCAGGACCATCAACCCGACCGAGACGAGGTGGAGCGCAACGATCGTCGGTCCCCACACCCAGGCGGCGAACGGTGCGAACGGCAGCAGGACGAGTGCATTCCCCACGTACAGGACGCCGATCAGCTGGCGTGCCGGCGCTCGATAGGTCAGCTCCTTGCTGATCACCGCCTGGCCGGCATTGGCCAGGGCGGCGGCGAGCCCGAACAGGATGGCGCTCACCCAACCTCCGACGCGAGGGTCGGACCTGGCGTGGTATCGTGGCTCCGACCGGACTGCAAACGCTACCGGTATCGTCAAGCATCACGGCGGATGGCGGGAGGCCACGGTGGGCGAGACCACGATCGCATTCACGGAGCTACTCGGCCGGCGTGTACGGATGGGCCCCTGGGAAGAGCAGAAAGTCTCGACATATCGCAAGATCATTGACGCGCTCGACGGGGCGCGCTGGGACGAGGCGGCAACGCTGGGGAGCTACTTCGTCGACGAGGCAAACGTCTGCTTCACCCTCTACCGGCAATGGATCGGCGACCTCAACGGCTACCTCCGCGACAAGGGCGTCGATGAGGCCCGGATCAAGGCCCGAAACGAACAGGCCGTCGCCGTAGCCACGCTGCCGGATGGTTCCCCCTGGCATCCGCGCAAGCACTGGGACCGCTTCCTGTCGCAGGTCCAGGACTTCAGCGCAGCCACCTACCGCGAGCGGCCCGACGAGGCGAAGCAGCGACTCGACGTCATGAAGGAGACGTGGCGCCAATGCCACGACCGCGACGTCGACCACACGTACGCGCTGATGTCGCTGGTCAAGGAAGCGCTCGGTGAGCCGGCCATCCGCGACATGTATGACCGCGTCCTGCTGCCGCTGTTCGTCTGGCGCTACGAGAAGTTCGACGTGGACAAGTATCCCTGGGACGAGTCGCTCGAGATCCTGATGCTCGTCGCCTGCGAGGCGATGCGCGGCCACCTCGTCGGGCCAGAGCGGACCGGCGACATGGAGCTGATCGAGCTCGAGGATCGCTTCGTCTTGCGCTTCGACCCGTGTGGCTCCGGCGGACGCACCCTTCGTGGCGACGCCATCGAGGGCACGCCGCCCAGGATGCAGCCGCCGTACAACTGGACGGTGACCGAGGACAAGCACTCCTGGAATCACAACACGCCGGGTGTCTGCCTCTATTGCACCCATTGCATCATCCTCATGGAGGAGATGCCGATGGATCGCTTCGGGTACCCGGTCCGCGTCATCGACCCGCCCGTCTACGACGCGACCCGGACGGCTGTCGGCGAGGCGCAGAAGTGCCAGTGGCAGATGTTCAAGGATCCGACCCAGGTTCCGGAGGAGTACTACGAGCGCGTCGGTCGCAAGAAGCCCGCGGCGTTCGGCTCAAAGGCGCATGGCGCGCGAGAGCTGCCGATGCTCAACGCGGGGCTGCCCGGCGCCGGCTGAGCGTCGCCGCTTCCTTCGCCCAGGCGCCGCTCTCCTCCTCGAGCGGCGCCTGGGCATCCAGGCCCAGGGCCTCCAACCGCCGCCGGCTCGCGCACGCCTGGATCGCGCGCGAGCGAGGGACGCCAAACGTGGACGATCAACGGCCGTCGGGCCGAAGATGTCTGCGCAGCCAGGTGACGCTGCGTTCGATCATGGCCAATTCGTCGACGGCCGAGGGCCCCAGGGAGGCGAGCTCGACGCAGACGGGCCCGTCAAATCCGGCCGACGCCAGGATCGCGATCAGGCCATCGAGGTCCGCCACGCCCTCGCCCAGGGCGGTGCATACGGGTCCGCCCCATACGGTCGGGTCACCGGCCTCGTGGTCCTTCAGCTGCACGACGAGCGTATGCGGGGCGAGGGCCCGGGTTCCCTCGGCCATGTCGTCGCCGACCCGGATGAGGTTGACGTTGTCGAGGCACACACCGAGCGTCGCCGGTCGATTGACGGCGTCGAACAGATCGAGGACGTCCTGCACCCGCAGGTCGCCGTGGTTCTCCAGGGCGAGCCGGACTCCGTGGTCAGCGGCCCGGTCCGTCGCGCGCCGGATGGGACCCACGAGACGCTCGACCAGGACGTCGGCCGGTTCGTCGCCGCGCGAAGCCGGGCTGCCGGCGGTAATCCTCAGGACATCCTGGCCGATGCGTGCGCTCGCCTCGATCCAGCGACCGAGCTCCTGCTCGGCTCCGTAGGAACGGCCTCCGTCGAGCCCATGGAACCGGCCCGACGGCCACGGGTGTCCCCACGAGAACCCGACCCTGAGCGCCGGTCCGGCGTCGGCCAGCGCTGCCGCATCGATCGACTCGGGCTCGGGGAGGTAGCAGGTCTCGAGGAAGATGACATCGGCGCCGGCCGTCCCGGCGTGGCGGAGGGCCGGTCCCGGCTCGAGCGGCCAAGGCTCCGCTGCTGGCGCGATCTCCCCGGCGCGGAACTCCCCGTAGCGCCGGTGGTAGGAGTAGCTGTCGATCCCAACCTGCATCACGACCTCTTCGTGGCGCCACGTGATGCCCTATGCTAACGCCGCACTGGAAACGTCACCAGCTGTCCTTGCAGGAGACGACCACGAGTCAGGAGATCGACATGATCCAGGTGGAGGGGTTGACCGGGCGCGTCGCCGTCGTCACGGGCGCCGGTCGTGGCATCGGTCAGCGGATCGCCGAGGTCCTGGCCGGCAATGGCGCCAAGGTCGCCGCGCTCGACCTCGAGGCGCCGACGCACGATGGGATCCTGGGAATCGCCTGTGACGTGAGTGACGAGGCGGCCGTGGAGGCGGCGTTCGCGAGGGTCGAAGCGGAGCTGGGCGCCCCGAGTGTGCTCGTCCTCAACGCGGGCATCTTTCCCATCGTTCCGTTCGAGGAGACCAGCCGCGAGCTGTGGGACCGGACGATCGCGATCAACCTCACCGGGGCGTTCCTGTGCGCCCGGCGAGCGCTGCCCGCCATGCGCCAAGCCGGCTACGGTCGAATCGTGGGGATCGGCTCGAGTGCCGGCAAGGCCGGTGGGGCGCGCAGCGTGGCCGCCTACGCGGCCAGCAAGGCCGGCGTCATGACGCTCATGAAATCGATCGCGAACGAGTACGCAACGCACGGCATCACGGCCAACGCCCTGGCGCCGGCGCTCATCGACACCCCGATGATTGCGAATACCCGGGACCTCGTCAGTCGGATCCCGGTCGGACGGTTCGGCACCGTCGACGAGGTCGCCTCACTGGTCGCGTTCCTCGCCTCCGGACACGCGGGCTACATCACGGGCGAGGTGACGGATATCAACGGCGGCTTCCTCATCGACTGAGCAGGAAACGCCGATGTCCACGCCAGAGGTCCGCCTGGAACGGCTCCGACCGGACGGGATCGCGGCCGCCCTCGCTCGGGCACCGATCGCCTGGATTCCACTGGGTGCGCTCGAGTATCACGCCGACCACCTGCCCAACGGCACGGATGGAGTGACCGCGCACGGCCTGGTGGTGGCCGCCGCCGAGCGACTCGGCGGAGTCGTGCTGCCGTGGTCGTATCTGACCGTGGGGACGCTGGCGCTGCCGTGGTCGTTCA
>Ga0153916_10004607_pt1 | contig 10418 bp, 10 predicted proteins | sample Opewatmetagenome_FD_109642 | JGI IMG/M metagenome (GOLD analysis project Ga0153916, IMG submission 109642) | Freshwater wetland microbial communities from Ohio, USA - Open water 3 Core 3 Depth 4 metaG | ecosystem: Environmental > Aquatic > Freshwater > Wetlands | place: USA: Ohio, Lake Erie...
CTGGCGCCCAGAGCAGCCATTGGTCGCGCTCGGCCGCCACCAAGGCCCCGAGACGCTCGCCTATCCAGCCCAGCCCCCGCGTCGGGATGGCCAAAGCGGCCCCGCTCATATCCTGTTCTCCCCTTGGCCAGACTATCTCATCCCGCCGACGGGTCCCGAAAGGGGTGCTGGTTGGCGGGCGGAGATTCAGCCAGAATTGGCCAAAATACGGAGGTTCGGGCCGGTTTCGGCCCGGGCCGCCGGCGCGGAGGGAGAGGGACGGCCATGCTTAGCGATGCGCAAATCGATCAGTTCTGGCGCGATGGTTATCTGGTGGCGCCGGATGCCGTCACGCCGGCCCAGCTCGAGCGGCTGCGCCGCGAGGTTGTCGGCTGGGTCGAAGAAAGCCGTCATCATCGGGCGCCCTTTGGGCCGCCCACGATCGATGGGCGACCGCGCTTTGACATGGGCGAAGAACATTCGGCCGATCATCCGGCCCTGCGGCGGATCAACAACCCGTCCGACATCTCCGCTGCCTATATGGAGGTGGTGAAGAGCTCGGCCATGACCGACATGGCCGCGGACCTGATCGGCCCCGACGTCAAGTTCCATCACTGCAAGATCAACCTCAAACTGCCGGGCACCAACACCGAAGTCGGCTACCATCAGGATTTCGCTTATACGCCCCATACCAACGACGATCTCGTGACCTGCCTGCTGATGCTCGACGACATGACATCGGAGAATGGTTGCCTCAAGGTCGTCCCCGGCAGCCACAAAGGGCCGCTCTACTCGCTCTATGACGGCGAGCGTTTCACCGGCGCGGTGGATCCGGCGGTCGAACGCCAGTTCAAGCCCGCCGAGGTTGCCGTCACGGGTCGGGCGGGCAGCGTCTGCTTCATGCATACCTGCCTATTGCATGGCTCGGATGCGAACCGGTCGATGAAATCGCGCGGTCTTTATATCTGCGTGATGAGCGCCGCCGATGCCTTCCCGCTCTCGAAGAACGTCATGGCCAACCCGAACGAGGGTATGATCTTGCGCGGCCACCCGACGCGCATGGCGCGGCTCGAGGCCCGCGACATCGAGCTGCCGATCGCTTATAAGCAGGCCTCGTTCTTTGCCGTCCAAGGGCAACGCTCGGCTTCGGCCGGTGGCCGTGCCTGAGGGCCCTCCCTCTTGATCCAACCAGAGACTGCATGACCGTCATCACCCGCTTCGCCCCCTCGCCCACCGGCTATCTCCATATCGGCGGGGCCAGGACCGCCCTGTTCAACTGGCTCTATTCGCGCCACCACAAGGGCAAAGTCCTGCTGCGCATCGAGGATACCGACCGACTGCGTTCCACTCAGAGCGCGATCGACGCCATCATCGACGGGCTGAATTGGTTGGGGCTCGATTTCGACGCGCCCCCGGTGTTCCAGTCCGTCCGTGCGCCGCGCCATGCGGAAGTCGCGCGTTCCCTGCTCGACAAGGGCCGGGCCTATTACTGCTATTGCACGCCCGAAGAGCTGCAGGCGATGCGCGACAAGGCCAAGGCCGAGGGCAAGCCGATGCGCTATGACGGGCGCTGGCGCGACCGCGACCCCAGCGAGGCGCCGCCCGGCGTGGCTCCCGTCATCCGGCTCAAGGCGCCGCAGTCGGGCGAAACCTTGGTGAAAGACCAGGTCCAGGGCGAGGTCCGGGTTGCCAATGAGCAGCTCGACGATATGGTGCTGCTCCGGAGCGACGGCACGCCGACCTATATGCTCTCGGTCGTGGTCGATGATCATGACATGGCGATCACTCATGTGATCCGTGGCGACGATCATCTGACCAATACCTTCCGCCAAGTGCAGCTCTATCAGGCGCTGGATTGGAGCATCCCCTCCTTCGCGCATATCCCGCTGATCCATGGCCCCGACGGCGCCAAGCTCTCCAAGCGCCACGGGGCACTCGGCGTCGATGCCTATCGCGATATGGGCTATCTGCCCGAGGCGTTGCGCAACTATCTGCTGCGCCTCGGCTGGGCTCATGGCGACGATGAGATCATCTCGACCGAGCAGGCGATCGAATGGTTCGACCTCGATGCGGTCGGCCGCTCGCCGGCCCGCTTCGACTTTGCCAAGCTCGACAATCTCAATGGCCATTATCTGCGGCTGGCCGAGAACGCGCGCCTGGCCGATCTGGTCCTGCCGCGGGTCGAGAAACGGCTGGGCCGGACTGCGGATGCCGAGGGCAAACGGCGTCTGCTCGCGGGCATGGCCGGCCTCAAGGAGCGCGCCAAGACTCTCGAGCAGCTGGCCGACAGCGCCATGTTCTATTTCAAATCGAGACCACTCGAATTTGAGTCCAAGGCCTCCGCCCTGTTGACTCCGTCGGCGCGCACGGCCCTGGGGGCGCTTCTGAACCGGTTCGAAGGCCTGTCCGAGTGGAGCGCGGCCGCCCTGGAGGCAGCGACGCGGACCTATGCCCAGGAGGCCGGCATCAAGCTCGGCGACGTCGCCCAGCCCCTGCGCGCGACCCTAACCGGCCAGACCACCTCGCCGCCGATCTTCGAGGTGGCCGAAGTGCTGGGGCGGGCCGAAACCCTCGCTCGAATCAAGGACATCACCGCCTAATACCTGTCACCAATGGTTAATTGATCGGGTCGAGGATAGGCACTACGTTCGTCCCGGCCACCCGGGGGGGAGCGCTGCGGCCGACACCCCATGAGTAGCCGAAAGGGATCTGAGATGGCCTCCAAGTCTGGCGCAAAGACCGAACCTCAGTCGAAAGACAAGGTCACCGTAACCGATCATCGAAGCGGCAAGAGCTTCGATCTGCCGGTGCTCGACGGCACCTCGGGGCCTTCGGTCATCGACGTGCGCAAGCTCTACACCGATCACGGCTTCTTCACCTACGACCCCGGTTTCGGTTCGACTGGGAGCTGCCAGTCGAAGATCACCTATATCGACGGCGAGAACGGGGTCCTGCTCTATCGCGGCTACCCGATCGAGGAATTGGCCGAGCGCAGTGACTTCATGGAGGTCTGCTACCTCCTGCTGCATGGCGATCTGCCCAATGCGAAGCAGAAGTACGATTTCGAGCACCACATTACCTACCATACGATGCTGCATGAGCAGATCCAGGCCATCTATCGCGGATTTCGCCGCGACGCGCATCCGATGGCGGTCATGGTCGGCGTGGTCGGCGCGCTTTCGGCCTTCTATCACGACAGCCTCGACATCTCCGACGCACGCCAGCGCGAGATCGCGTCGCACCGTCTGATCGCCAAGGTGCCGACGATCGCCGCGATGGCCTACAAATACTCGGTCGGGCAGCCCTTCGTGTATCCGCGCAACGATCTCGGCTATGCCGAGAATTTCCTGCGCATGACCTTCGCCGTGCCGGCCGAGGAGTACAAGGTCAACCCGGTCGTCGCCAAGGCGATGGATCACATTTTCATCCTGCATGCCGATCACGAGCAGAACGCGTCGACCTCGACCGTCCGCGTCGCCGGATCGAGCGGCGCCAATCCCTTCGCCTGCATCGCGGCCGGCATCGCCTCGCTCTGGGGTCCCGCCCATGGCGGCGCCAACGAGGCCGTGCTCGCCATGCTGCGCCAGATCGGGCACAAGGACCGCATTCCCGAGTTCATCAAGCGCGCCAAGGACAAGGACGATCCGTTCCGGCTGATGGGCTTCGGCCATCGCGTCTATAAGAACTACGATCCGCGCGCGGCGGTGATCCGCAAGTCCTGCCATGAGGTGCTCGACGCGCTCGGCATCCGCGACGAGCCCCTGCTCGACCTTGCCATGGAGTTGGAGCGGATCGCGCTCGAGGATTCCTATTTCGTCGAACGGAAGCTGTTCCCGAATGTCGATTTCTATTCGGGCATCATCCTGCAGGCGGTGGGCTTCCCGACCTCGATGTTCACTGTGCTGTTCGCGGTCGCCCGCACTGTGGGCTGGGTTGCCCAATGGAACGAGATGATCGAAGATCCCGAGCAGCGCATCAGCCGGCCGCGCCAGCTCTATACCGGCCATGACAAGCGCGGCTATGTGCCGCTGAGCAAGCGGCGCTGATCGATCATCCGCAAATCAAGACGAGAAAGGGCGGCTTGGCGGGCCGCCCTTTTCATTTGTGGCTAGACCGCGGGGCCGCCCGGGTTATCGCTTGGTGGAGGTGCGGCCGTGGTTGCCGGCAGGTTTGCCGTCGCGGCGGTCTTGCGCCCGCCCACCGTCCATTCCATGAGGAGCGTGAAGCCCAGGGCCAGCAATGTGGGGCCGAGGAATATGCCGATGAAGCCGAAGGCGAGCACGCCCCCGATCACGCCAAGAAAGACCAGTAGCAGTGGCAATCGGCTCTCGCGGCTGATCAGATAGGGGCGTATGATGTTGTCGATACCGCTGATGCTGATGAAGCCCCATATGGCCATGAAGAGCGCCCAGCCCGGCTGATCGGTATAGAGCAACCAAATCGTGACGGGGACCCACACGAAGGGCGGTCCTCCCGGGACCAGAGACAGCACGAAAGTCAGAAACCCCAGCAGCAAGGCGCCGGGCACGCCGGCGATCCAAAAGCCGATCGCGGCCATGGCGGCCTGGGCGATCGCGGTGCCGATGATCCCGTAAACGACGCTCTTGGTGGTGCTGCCGGCGACATGCAGCAAATGGCGCGCGCGCTCGCCGGCAAAGCGCCCGGCAGCGGCATGCAGGCGCTCCGCCGCGAACTGCCCGTCGCGATAGACGAAGAAGCAGACCAGCACGCTCAAAGCCAGTTCCAGGACACCGCGTCCGAGCGTGGCGCCGCTTTGCAGCGCCCAGGCGCGCGCTTGACCGATATAGGGTCCGAGGGCCGCCGTGTAGGTCTTGCCCTCGTGGGCGAGCGCCGCCCAATAGCGTCGGACATCCTCCGATATCAGAGGGATCTTGTCGACCCAGGGCGCCGGCTCGGGCACGCCCTGCGCCAGAAGCTCGCGCACCACTTCCGCGACGCTGGCGACGTGCTGGGCCAGGGTTGCGCCGAGGATCGCGAGGGGCAGCACCAGGATCATGGCCACCAGCAGCGTCATGAGCAGCGCTGCCCAGAATTCACGTCCGCCAAGCTGCCGCAGCAGGCGCTGATAGAGCGGCCAGGTGGTATAGCTGAGGATCACCGCCCAGAGCAGCGAGGTGAGGAAGGGCCGCATCACCAGCAAACAGCCGACGACGAGCACCGCGAGGAGCGTCAGCCCCACGGCATATTCGATTCGCGTCGGTCTCATCGCCATGTCCCTGCCCCGCGCGATCGCCCTCGGCGGTTAGAGCTTGCGGAACGATGGGATGTCAACACGAGCGGGTTCGCTGCCCTAGAGGGATTTTTCAACCAGCTCGATCTTGTATCCGTCGGGGTCCTCGATAAAGGCGATGACGCTGCCGCCATGCTTCATCGGGCCGGGAGGACGCGGAATCTTCACGCCTTCCTTCGCCAGCCGCTCGCAGGTGCCGTAGATATCGCCGACGCCGATGGCGAGATGGCCGAAGGCGGTGCCGAGCTGATAGGGTTCCTTTTGACCCCAGTTATGGGTCAATTCGATGACAGCGGTTTCGTTCTCATCGCCAAAGCCGACGAAGGCGAGAGTGAACTCGCCACTCGGGTAATCCTTGCGTCGCAGCAGTTTCATGCCCAAGAGACGGGTGTAGAAATCGATCGACTTCTCGAGGTCGAGCACCCGCAACATCGTATGCAGGAACCGCGGCTCGGCGGCGTTGGCGGCGTTGGTCATCTCGGCAATTGCCTCTCTCTGTCCCTGAGATCAGGGTCGCCTTCCATCCTACAGTCCGCGGGCCGGCCTCGCCAGCAACTCCGCCAGCAGGCCGGCGGCACGATCGCTGGGTCGCCCTTCGATCGCCAATCGCGCCATCGCCTCCTGCAAGCCGGCCTTCTGCCGCGCCCGGGCCTCCGGATCGCGCAGCAACGTCAGAGCATGCTTGACGAGTGCGACAGGTTCGCAGGCTTCCTGCAAAAGCTCCGGAACCAGAGGGCGGTCGAGCAGCAGATTGGGCAGGCCGACATACCGGACCCGGATCAGGCGCCGCGCAATGGCGCTCGAAACCCAGCCGGCGCGATAGACGATCACCATGGGCGTGCCGGCCGAGGCCAGTTCGAGCGTCACTGTTCCTGACGCAGCCAAGGCCAGGTCGCAGGCGGCGAGCGCGCCCCGTCGCTCCGCTTCCTGGTCGATCAGGCGCGGCTTCGCGCGCCAGGTCGAGAGGGCAGCACGCAGTTCGGCGGCAAGCCCCGGCAATGTCGGCAGCAGGAATTGTATGCGCGGCTCGGCTTGCAGGAGCCGGTCCGCGGCGTCGCGCAAGACCGGCAGGATATGGCGAAGCTCGCTCCTGCGGCTTCCGGGCAGCAGCCCGATCACGCGATCGGTATCGGCGATATTCTGCCGACGGCGGAACTCGATTCCCTGGGCGGCCGTGACCGGCTCCTCGAGCACGGGATGTCCGATATAGTGGCAATCGATTCCGGCGGCCGTGAAGATCGGCGGCTCGAAGGGCAGGATCGCGAGCAGGAGATCGGCGCGGCCGACCCAGTGACGAAGGCGCCCGGGACGCCAAGCCCAGACCGCCGGTGCCCCATAATGCGCGGTGGCGATGGGCTGGCCGCGCAATCGATCGAGAAGCCGGCCATTGAAACCAGGGCTGTCGATGGTGACGACGAGATCCGGCCGTTCGGCGCCGATGGCCGTTACGGCCTGGCGGAACCGGCGCAGCAACCGTGGCAGATGCGGCAGAACCTCGGCAAATCCCATCAAGGTCAATTCGCGCATCGGGAAAAGGCTCCGCAGTCCCTCGCCCGCCATCGCATCGCCACCGATGCCCGAGAACGTGACCTCGCCGAACCGCCGCTTCAGGGCCGCCATGAGTTGCGCGCCCAAGCGATCGCCTGAAGGCTCGCCGGCGACGAGAAAGATCCGTACCGGACCGGAACGAGTTTGCGGAGCCGACGTTGCGCCGGGCGATGTCACTCGGCGGCCTCGACAGCCAGCAGGAACAGCCCTGCGGAATCTGCCGCGGCCACGGTCGCGTCGGGATCGATCACCAACGTGCTGTCGGCTTCGATGACGATCCCGGAAAACCCCGCGGCGGCGGCGCGCGCGATTGTCGCGGGACCGATGGCCGGTGGATCGGCGCGGATCTCCTGCTGCGGTTTGCGCAGCTTCACCAGAACCGGGCCTGTACCGCCGCGGCGCAGATGGCCGCAGCGCTCGATGAGCGCATCGGTTCCTTCGGCGGCCTCGACGCCCAGTACCAGCCCGCCCTGGACCACCACAGCATGCCCGATATCGAGGCGTCCGATCGCGCGAGCGACGGTGATGCCGAGCGTGACATCGTCGCTTTGCTGGGCGGCGGGCGAAAGGCGGCCGAGAGGGCCCGGCGCCGGCCGCTCTTCGTCAAGCAGCTCGGCCGGGGCGCGGACCTTGAATCCTTCGGCCTCATAGGCGGCCACGATCGCCGCCATGAGTGCATTGTCGCCTTTGTCGGCCTTGAATGCGAAGTCGGCGAGGAATTTCGCGGCTCGCCAGTCCGGCCGCAGCTCGCGCCAGGAAGGCCGCTCCACTTTGCCGGCAAAGACCACTTCGCGGCAGCCGGCTTGATGCAGAAGATCGAAGATCTCGCCGGCTGCGCCCAGGCGCACGGTGCGGAACGGAAGGCCGGAATGAAGCGCGGGGTCGGCGTGGCCCTCGAGCAACAGGAGCTGGAAGCCGCGCTGTTCTGCGAGACACCGGTCGGCGATCCGGCGCGGCAGCAAGCCGGCTCCGGCGATGATGCCGAGCTTGGGCCGATCAGTGGCGGCCATGGCGCTGCCCCGGCTTGCATAGCGATCGGGCCGCGCGGCTGCGGACGAAATCAAGCACGGGTTGCGCCAAGGGTTCCTGCGCGTATTCGGCCGAGACCAGCTCGATACGCTCGGCGAACGTGCCGGGCCCCTCGAACAAGGTGCGATAGATTCGTCGAAGAACGAGGATTGACTTGCGTTCGAAGCCGCGCCGTTTGAGCCCGACCAGATTGAGGCCGGAGATATGCATCGGATTGCCGACGGCCATGCCGTAGGGAATGACGTCCTCCACGCAGGGCGTCATGCCGCCGATCATGGCGTGGGCGCCGACGCGGACATGCTGGTGCACGGCGGAGAGGCCGCCGATCACGACATGATCGCCGATGGTCACGTGACCGCCCAGCGTCGCTTGATTGGCCATGATGACGTTCGCGCCGACATGGCAGTCATGGGCGATATGGACGCCCGTCATGAAGAAACCGCCATCGCCGACGGAAGTGCCGCCGCCGGCGGTCCCGCGATTGATGGTCACATATTCCCGAATCCGGCAGTTCCGGCCGACCCTCAATTCAGTCGGTTCCCCGCCATAGCGCAGATGCTGCGGCGGCCCCCCGAGAGTGGCGAACTGGTGAACGACAGTTCCCTCGCCGATGCTGGTCCGGCCGTCGATGACCACATGGCCCAAAAGCTCGACGCCCTTGCCGAGCTCCACTTCCGGCCCGATGACGCAGTAAGGGCCGATCTTGACGTCGGCGGAGATGCGGGCTCCGGGGGCGACGACGGCGGTCGGATGAATGCCACCCATCAATCGTCCCGGATCATGGCCGTGATCGTGGCCTCTGCGACGACATTCCCTTCCACCTTGGCCTCGCCATTGAACTTCCAGACGCTGCCGCGGTTGCGGTCCTTGCTGACATGAACGCGCATTTGGTCGCCGGGGACGACCGGTCGCCGGAAACGGGCCCCGTCCACCGACATGAAATAGACGAGCTTGCCTTCGGCCGCCTTGCCCAACGTATGGGCCACCAACACAGCGGCGGTCTGTGCCATGGCCTCGATGATCAGCACGCCCGGCATGACGGGCTGGCGCGGAAAGTGACCCTGAAAGAAGGCTTCGTTGATCGAGACGTTCTTGATGCCGACGGCACTCACATCGGCGATCAGCTCCACCGCCTTGTCGATCAGCAGAAACGGATAACGGTGCGGAATCATCTCCATGACCCGCATCACATCCACCGCGCTCAGCGTCCGGCCTTCGACCGCGCTCTCGCTCATCTCATCTCACTCCTTGAAGCCGCGCTCCGCCTCTCTACCCGCCCCGCCCCATCGGTCAAGCCCGCCCGCTGCCAGCGGCGGAACGCCGGTATCGCCGGAAGAGATGGCCGATGTTAGCGCGAAGCGGGTTCGGCCGGAACGTCCCTGGTCTCGGCATTTTCCGGACGGATCTGCGACGGCGAGATTATTGACTCGCCGGCTTCGGGATCGTGACCGTCGGCAGCTTGGTATTGAGCGCCTTGAGGGCATCGGCGGTGATGTCGAACGCATTGGCGCTCAAGGGCACGGCCCGCTTGTCGAGCACCAATGTGAGGTTCCGCTGCTTGGCGATATCGGTGAGGACCCCCGCCAGCGCTTGGCTGACCTGTCCCATGCCCGCATTGAACGCGTCTTCGAGCTGCTGTTTCAGCTTCTCGGAGTTCTGCCGAAGCTGATCCATCTGCTGGCCGAGCTGATCGCGCTTCTTGGCGAAATCATCGGCGGACAGGGTGGCGCGCTGCTCCGCCAGTTTCTTGTCGGCATCCCGCAGGGCGTTCTCCTGCTGGGCGATCTGCGCCTGGTAAGCGTCCTTTTGCTTGTCCACTTGGGCGCGGACGGCCTTGGCTGCGGTCGAATCCCGCAGGATCTGCTGGATGTCGATGACTGCGATGGAGAGCGGGATCTGCTGTGTGGCGGGTTGTGCGGTCTCAGCCAGCGCGATCGGGGCTATGGCGGGCGCCAACACCACGAGCGCCAGCATGGCCAACGCCATCTGGCGGTACCTTAAGTGCTTCATAACTGTCTAGAATCTCGTTCCTACGCTGAACCGGAAGTACTCTTCCTTGTCATAGCTCTGCTTCATGATCGGATACGCCAAATCGACGGCGATCGGCCCGAAGGGAGAGCGCCAAGTAATGCCCGAGCCGATGGAAACACGCAATACATTCTCATCGACCGATGTGGGGCTGCTGAGGTCCGAGTCCCAAAGCGAACCAAAATCCGAGAAAACGCGTCCACGGATTTGATATTCCTCGGGTAAACCCAGCGGAAATGCCAGCTGAACCGAGCCGACATAGTAGGCATTGCCGCCCAGGAAGTCGCCTGTGGCACGATCGCGCGGACCGATGCCACCGATCTTAAAGCCTCGGAAGGTGTTGCCGCCCAGGCTGAAGGAATCGGTGATTCGGACATCCTGACTGAGGCCGCGGATGTACCCAACTTGGCCCTCTACGCTGGCTGTCACATCGCCGAGGAAAGTGTGGTAGTAGCCACCATAGAGTTCATGGGCGACGTAGTACACGTCGCCGCCGAGGCCCGAAAAGTCGGTAGACAACTGCAGATAGTAGCCTGAACGCGGGTCGAAGCGGTTGTCGCGCCGGTCATAGATCAGGTCCTGC